>Ga0208044_1001790_pt1 | contig 11222 bp, 8 predicted proteins | sample Sb_taG_8_FD_187712 | JGI IMG/M metagenome (GOLD analysis project Ga0208044, IMG submission 187712) | Peat soil microbial communities from Weissenstadt, Germany - Sb_50d_c_BC metaG (SPAdes) (version 2) | ecosystem: Environmental > Terrestrial > Soil > Wetlands > Peat | place: Germany: Weissenstadt... | reverse complement strand
AGGCCGCTGTCGGTATCGGCGTTGGTGTTGAGCAAGTGGCAGTGCGCCAGGACGAGGCAAGGGGCCAGGTAGGTGGCGAACGCGGAGCCGGGGCAGGGGTTAAACGGTCCTCGCAGCACGAAACCGCCGGCAACTGCCCCCGTCCAGGTCCCTTCCGTATCCCCCCAGGCCCGCTCCAGAATCGCAATCGTCTGGCTCGTGCCGTCGGTGATCGCCGCGATGCGGACCCCGCTGTTACGGAAAAATAAGCCGTTGCCCGAACCGTCGTTGTTGAGCCCCAGGGCGACGTCTGCGGCGTCACTGCCGGTGCAGGCCGCGTAGGAGCTTGGCGCGACCGTCGCGACCGTGTTCCCCAGCCCGTCGGTGACCGGAAACGCGCCGCCCGCCGGCAACTGATCGGAAGGGCAGAGGAATGTACTGAGGATCGTCTGCGTCGCCGTCGTGTTCGCCGCCACCTGAATCGGCTGATAGACATTGATCGACGAATACAAGGGTGCCTGGTTGAGCTGCGGCAGGATCATCGACGCCCAGCTCCAGCCCGGCGCGGTGTCGGTCTCGCCATCGATGAACTTGCTCGCCGCGATGTAACCCGGCGGCAAGATCGAGAGCGCATCATGGTAGTTGTGCAGGGCGAGCCCGATCTGTTTGAGGTTGTTGACGCACTGGATGCGCCTCGCGGCTTCGCGAGCCGACTGGACCGCGGGGAGTAGCAGGGCTATCAGCACGGCGATGATCGCGGTGACGACAAGAAGCTCGATCAGGGTGAAGCCGCGACACCGCTTCATGACAGAGAGAACTCCAGGACAAGCATCGGCTCATGAGGAAGACTCGCCTTCCTGATGCAAAACCCGCGCCTCGCTGAATCGATGCCGTATCTCCTTTGAGGTTAATTACTTGTGTGCCATGATGTTGCTTCGGCTGCGACCTCGGTGGCGAAAACTTCGCCGCGGCCGGCGAATCGTTGTTCAGGGGTGAGAACTGGCCAGGTCTTAACACGCGAGATTCGGGAGCCTCGATCGAGATCAACGACGCGGGCCCAGGCCGATCCCCCATTTCGTCGTGATGATCGCCGCGCACCTCGACATCAACGTCGTCCTCGATGTCTTCCTGGCGCGCCTCCCCTGGGTCACGGACTCGGCGGCCGTGCTCGCGGCGAACCAACGGGGAGAGATCGTCGGGCATCTTTCCGCGGCGTCCATCCCCACGATCTTTCGCGTTGTGCGCCGCAATGCCGACATCGCCAAGGGCCTGGGGGTAGTTACCGAATGCCTGGCCTCGTACGACATCTTGCCGGGAAAATCAGGAGGCAACCCATAAAGATCAACGAGGGTGGTAAAGTAAACGTTCTTTCCTTCCCGCTGCTTCATCGTGTTTAGGATAAACTTGCGTACCTTTTCATACCTCGTCCTCCTTCCTATTCCGTAGATGTGGTGATGATCCTTTTTCCCGACCGCCAAGGTGTGAACAACGCCGCCACCCGAGGGGAACAGATGGGGCTGGAGAACCTGTGCACAGAAACCTTGTTCGGTCTGTCCCTCACAGAAGACGTTTAACTGCTTCACGGCAACGGTCCTCCGCCCAGGACGTTGCGTTGCCAGAGGTCTCCGATCGAATAATCTTCGAGCCAGTCTTTGAGCTCATCGAGTTCGAGACGGCTGTACGTCGACTGACCCTCATGGGACTCGGCCGTGATGATCTGGGACGGCTCGAAACTGTCGAGGAAGGTTTGCGATTGTGTAGCCACGATGACTTGCGCCTTCAGCGACACGGCGCGCATCAAGCCGGCGACGATCTCGAGAGCGTGGGGATGAAGACCTAGTTCCGGCTCATCAAGAATGATGACGTCAGGAAGTTCGTCCTCCGGTTGAAGGAAGAGAGTGACGATCGCCATGGCCCGCATCGTTCCATCCGAAATCTGGTGCGGACCGAACAAGTAGTCCGATGCCCGCTGTCGCCAGTTGAGGACAATCTCAGTCGGGTTGAGGCGGCTCGGTTCGAGGTCAAAGTCATGGAATTCCGGCATGATCTTCCGGATTGTCGAAACAATTCGGTTATACACCACGGCATTCCTCTGGCGGTATGCGTAGAGGAGCGCGGCCAGATTGCCAGCGTCCGGCCTGAGCCACCGATTCTCGTTGATGTAGCCGAACTGCCGGATCCTTGCGGAAGGTGAGGTGTCGTGGAAGTGATAGACCCGGCATTGATTCATGATGTGGCGAAAGGCTCTGGCAGTCTGATTCCCCTCCGTGGCGAATTCACCAATACGAGTTTCAGGATGCCCGCCTCCCAGGGACATTGGCGGTTTGTGTGGCCCCTGCCAGTCTTTCTTCTTGTAGTCCAGAGTCTCATCAGCAAAGAGTAGAGTGTCGTTCGCCGCATGAAACAGGCGCATGGCGTAGGTATTGAAAACGTCGCCTTCCTCAAATTCGAGACTCGCCACGATTTGCGGCGTGACTTTGGGTCCGAAATGCAGGAGCGATTGTCCGCGTCCGGTTCTGCCGATGTATTCCTGCAACCGCCCCGCCATCATCTCGTTCAGCATCTTGAAAAAGGAGACGAGGTTGCTCTTGCCAGAACCGTTTGCACCGATCAAGACATTCAGAGCACGCAATTCGAGGGAGGCTTCCTTGATGGATCGGTAGCCCTTGATCTCGATTCTCCTCAGCATTGCCATGGCTCTTCTCTCCTCGACGTCTATCAGGGCGATAATGACCCCATAAAATCGTTCTTCTGTCCGACGTACTTCCCAGAGTTTCCGGTATCGGTTCTGTTTTCGTCGAAAAACTGAACCGACCCCAACAAATCCTCAGGCCATGTGAAGTTCCACGGGAATGCTCACCCCGGCCGCGCGCTGCTCGGCCGAAAGATAATTGAGCCGCTCGAAGCCGATGACGCGTCCGTCCTTATCCTTGACCAGGACCACGTCGTCGTCGGCTTCCTCGCAGAGACTTTCCTTCTTGGGATCGTCGAACCAGACACTCAGGGTGTTTCCCTCGCGGTCGCAGCAGACCGTCAGCTTTTCCATAGTTCCTTCCCCGATCTGTCACCATTGGCTCAGTTGAGTGTTATCGTCTTCAGTTTGCAAGATAGATTGAATTCGGCTGAAGCCTTAACATTTTCTTGTCCATTTTCGCGCACCATCGGAGACCCACTTCCTCAGAGAGACGCCGAGATGAGACTCTTCCAAGCGATTCTTGCCCTATGGCTCAGCGTGGCGATGACGGAGAGCGTGTGCCGAGGGCCCGACCCCGAGGGTACGTTCATCACATTCCTCTCGCATCGATCGGGTCGGAACTTGCTCCACAGGATGCGGTCCGAGGGCGGCAACCTCACGCCGATCTTCGGTGGTGAACTTCAAGACGTGCCCTGGCTCGCCAAGGGGTTGACCCTCCATCGACCATAAGTTACTGGCATCAAGAGAGTAACGTCCAACAGGCTCGGTCTTTCTCCGAGAGAACGAACCGATTAGAGGTAGCAATGGCGGAGCAGCAGACCTGGTCGGTGTGTCATTTGCAACGAGCGAGGAAGGCGCCGAGGTTTGACGCTCTTGACGGGATCGTCTTACAATCAGTGCACTGTTTGCGTGATGGCACATGCCCTGGGCGGATCACGCTCCCTCCGTAAGGCGGATGCTCGGTGCCCGAGCGTCCACTACGCCTTGCAACGCTTGGCTTGCCGAGCCAGTTCCTCGCCGCGGGAGAGAGAAACGAGATGACACGTCCTACCTATCAGGTCACGGAGTTACTGGGAGACGGCATTGGTGAGGAGCTTTCGCGGGCGATCCATCGTCTGGCCGAGGCGCTGCCGGTCACGCTCGAATTCCACCCGGTCGATCTTCGCCTTGAGAGTCGCAGAGCCAATCAAAAAACCATTTACGACCAGGCGGTCGAGGCAGTCACGGCCAGCAGAGTGGCGCTCAAGTACCCGACCACGACCGCGGAGGAGAGTCCCAACGCCATTCTCCGCCGGCGGCTGGACCTGTCGGTCATTCACCGCCCCGTGTACACCATTCCGGGCGTGCCCACCAATTTCCGGCGGGAGCTTGATCTGGACATCGTGCGGATCGCGACCGGGGGGACTTATGACGACCCCGGCCGGATGATTGGTGACGATGGGGCCGTCAGCCTGCGCATCGTCGAGCGCCGGCCGGTGACGGAAGCGGCGCGCTATGCCTTCAACCTGGCCCGCAAGACCGGCAAGCGGGTCACTAGCTCATCGAAGTACACGATCCAGAAGGCCACCGACGGCCTGTTCGAGCGCGTGACGACCGAGGTGGCTCGGTCGTTCCCGGAGGTTGCGCACACCACCGAACTCTTCGATGCGCTGCTCGGCAAGGTGATCACGGCTCCCGAACGGTTCCAGATTGTTCTGGTGCTCAACGAGTACGGCGATTTCCTGTCGGACATGGCCTGTGGGCTGGCCGGCTCGCTCGGAATCGGCGCCAGCGCCAACCTGGGATTCGACCCCGCGGCGGTTGTGCGGGTCGCGCTCTTCGATGCCGCCCACGGCACGGCCCCCGACATCGCCGGCAAGAACCTGGCCAACCCCACAGCCATTTTCCTGGCCCTGTCGCTGCTCCTGTACCAGATCGGCGAGATCAGGCTGGGCCGCACGGTCAAGACGGCGACCCTTGACCTGTTGCGCGAGGGTGTGCGGACGCGCGACCTGGGCGGTAAAGAATCGACAGAGAGCTTCACCGACGCCGTGGCTGCCGAGGTCGCGCGTCGGCTCGCCAGTGCGACGGACACCCGTCAGATCAAGGAAAGCATCGCCGATCCCCGGTAGGCGACCTGAGCGGTGACCTCCCCGGCGCGTCATGGCTGGTTGCCGCGCACGAGCGATCGCGCAAGAAAAGGAGCGTGAGGTCGGTCGGACGATCACCTTGACGGTGTTCCGGCGAAGCCGTGTAATCGTTCACACCTTCTATCAGAAAACCGAGCTTCGTCGATCAATCCTCGTGGACGTCACGAGTTCAGCCGGCGGGCTGCTCGTGCGACGGATGACTTGCCACGACCGCTGACTTCCCCCTGAGGCCCCCCGCACCATGTCCTCCGGAGAGAGTGCTCCCGAGCGACCACGCCGCCGTGGTCCATCGACCAGCCAGGTGCTGGTCGTCACCAGCGTGATGTTCACCTTCATTTCGTTCTGGCGCACGGCGGCCATCGTGCTCTGCGACCTGGCGAGCACGGCGTATTACATCGGCGGCATTGTCGAATCGCAGATCGGAGCGGCAGCGCCCTGGTTCATCCTCGCCGTGATGATTTTCAGTTATGGCGTGCGGAGCATCTACATCGAGAGCTGCGCGATGTTCGTCCGCGGCGGTGTCTACCGGGTGGTCAAGGAGGCCATGGGAGGGACGCTGGCCAAGCTGTCCGTTTCCGCACTCCTCTTCGATTACATCCTGACGGGGCCGACCAGCGGCGTTTCGGCTGGCCAGTACATCGTGGGCTGGCTGGTCGATTTCTTCCACCTTGGACCCGAGAGTTTGCTGGCTTCGAACCAGAACCTGATCGCGGCGGGGATCGCGGTCGCGGTCACGGCCTACTTCTGGCGGGTCAATCTCAAGGGCATCCATGAATCGAGCGACCAGGCGCTGCGGATCATGGGGGCCACCACGATAATGGGGATCATCATGATCCTCTGGTGCTGCGCCACCCTGGCGGTTCATCCCGACAAGATCAAGGCGCCGCCGATCACCCCTAACTTGGACCGCAAGGTCGATCCCATCACCCACGAGCCGATGCTCGACCCCCTGGGCAAGCAGGTTGATCCGCTCGGCTTCCTCGGCCGTACGAAGATCGGCGCAGAGCTGAGGTCGGCCCCGATGACCGGCAACTGGTTCAGCCTGCTTGGCGTCTGCGGGCTGCTGATCGCGTTTGGCCACTCGGTGCTGGCCATGAGCGGTGAAGAGACGTTGGCGCAGGTGTATCGCGAGGTGGAAAGCCCCAAGCTGAAGAATTTCAAGCGCGCGGCGTTCGTGGTCTTCGTCTACAGCTTGCTGTTCACTTCCCTGATCAGCTTCTTCGCGGTGATGCTGATTCCCGAGGACTTGCGGCTCACGAAATACTCCGGCAACCTCATGGGCGGCCTGGCGATGAACGTGATCGGACCGCGGTGGGCCTTGCTCTCGCTCAACGCGGTGGTGGTCTTCGTGGGCTTCCTGATTCTGTCGGGAGCCGTCAACACGGCGATCGTCGGCTCCAATGGCGTACTCAATCGCGTCTCCGAGGACGGAGTGCTGCCGGACTGGTACCTCAAACCGCACCCCAGGTACGGGACGACCTACCGCCTGATCAACACGGTTGCCGGGCTCCAGATCTTCACGATCGTCGCCAGCCGGGGCAATGTCTTGACGCTGGGCGAAGCGTACGCGTTTGGCGTGGTATGGAGCTTCGTGTTCAAGGCCCTGTCGATGCTGGTCCTACGGTTCAAGCAGCATGGCCACCGCGAGTACGAAGTTCCCCTCAACTTCCGGTTCGGCAAGTACGACGTTCCGGTGGGCATCAGCCTCATCTTCCTTGTCCTGGCAGGTGCCGCGCTGGCCAACTTGCTGACCAAGGAGGTGGCGACCGTCGCCGGTTCGCTGTTCACCTTCATCCTGTTCACGATCTTCTTGCTGAGCGAGCGGGCCCATCATCGGCGGCAGGGTTCGAGCGAGCACCACGAACACCTGGAGCAGTTCAACCAGGCGTTTTCCGAGCAGCTCACGCCCCAGGGGCTGAGCCTGACCAAGCCCTTTCGCAAGCTAGTGGCGATCCGCTCTCCGTATAACCTGGGCATGCTCGGGAAGTGCCTGAACGAGACCGATCCTGAGACGACCGAGGTCGTGGTCATGACGGCCACGGTGCTACCTCCCGCCAGCGCCGACTACGAGCCCACGATCAGCGAAGAGGATCGGCAGTTGCTAACAGCGGTCGTGAGCCTTGCGGAGCACGCGGGTAAGCCCGTCCGGCCGGTGATCGTGCCGACCAACGAACCCTTCTACGCGATGGCGCAGACGGCCAAGACGATCGGGGCCCAGGAGCTGATCATGGGGCCGTCGAACAAGTACCGGCCCGAAGACCAGCTTGACGCGGTCACTCTCTACTGGTTGAACGTCTGCGGCGCCAAGCCCGAACCGCTTTCGATCCGCGTGCTGGGCAAGGATCGCGACATGCGGCTGGACATCGCCGGCGGCAGTCAGATCCCCAAGCCTGGGGCAGCGGCAGCCGAGTCGGCAGGGCTGCTGGCCGACTTGCGCAAGAGCTGGCACGGCGTCGAACGGCTGCTTATGGCCTACGACGGCAGCCCGCTCTCGGCCGACTTTCTCGATACCGTGATGAGCTTTCTCGATCCCGCGATCCAGGTGACCCTGATCGACGTCGCCCAGGAGGATCCTGACAGCGAGGGCCCGGCCGATCCCATCACCGAGGCCAACGAGGTGATCGAGCGGGGCGTGGAGCGCGCTCGCGAGCTCAGCCGAATCGTCAACTACAAGGTTGCCCGGGGCCAGGCCGGCCCGGAGATCGTTCGAGAGGCCGTCGAAGGCAAGTTCGACGCCATCTTCATGAGCCTGCGTGGGGTCTACCGGCGCGGGGATACATCAGCCTTTGCCTCCAACACGCGCTACGTGCTCGAGAACGCCCCCTGTCGCGTCATTCTCGGCTTCGCCCCCAAGTCGATCCCTTCGCAAGTCTCATCGAACGAAACAAGCAACGGAGCCTGAGATCCAGGCTGCTTCGGATCCAGGCAGCAGTTGCAGCCGTCATCGTTCAGCGACCGCTTGGCCGCTTGCCGGGGTTGGGATTCTCTCCGGGCGGTCTGGCCGGGTCGATCGGCGAGGCGGCGATTTGCCGCTTCTGCGCAGCGCTGAGCAGCGTCACGGGCTTGAGCGCCACGATGTCGCCGCTCTTGAGTCCCGATTTGACCTCGGTCATCGCGTCGTTGGTCACCCCCAGCACCACCACGCGCCATGCGAAGCCGCCATCGGGTTGCTGCACGGCGACCTGGTCCTTGCCGTCGAACCGAACCACCGACGCGTTCGGCAGGGTGAGCACGTTGTCGAACTCGCTGAGCTTGATTGGCCTTACATCGACATGGCCGGCGAGGTGGTGCCGGGGCCGAGCAAGCTGGGCGGGATCCGGAAAGGGTAACTCCCCACCGGGGCACGTCTCATCGGATCCATCCTGCCGCCCGATGGCGTGCGTCGGATCAACGCACCGGACATCCCCGAGCGGCCCATTCCAGCTCGATTCATGATCCCGAGCGGGGCCAGGGGCGTGGTCGTGCTGCCGATCAGGCCAAGGTTCGGCGTTGACCCCAGCATCCGCATCCCGCCAGTTTGCATTGGCAGACCAGGATCGCGCATCCCTGGCTGCACTCCCAGACCGCCGCCAGGACCGGGGCTATACGGGATGAATCCACCCATGGCACCGCTGAACGGAACGTAGGTGGAACTGCCGCCAAAATACGCGCCGGCAGCCGAGAAACTGGAGCTCGACATCCGAGCCGAGCTCAGGCTCGGACTGGAGGAATCGGCGTACTGAGCGTGAGTGCGGTCGGCCCACAAGGCCATGAGCCCGATCGAACCAAGCCACGGGACAACACGGCAAAGGCAGGATCTGCTCATGGCAAGTGCTCCACCTGAGGTCGTCCTTCGCCTCGGAATGGACTGGCGGATGGCGGAGGGACTGGAACGGCGGGACGATCCTTGGGACCAGACTCGGCGGGTGCGGCCAGGGAAGACGGGGCGGGGGGATGCTCGTTGAGCTGCGTCCCAACCGCTCGCTCGAGCGAGGCAAGCGTCTTGCCCAGCTCGGCCTCGATCTGGGCGATCTGAATCTCCACCTGGAGGAGCTCGCGCCAGGCGCTGAGCAGGCTCAGGAAATCCACGCCGGCATTGCCGGCCGTGTAATCACCAGCCGTGAGTTCGAGAACTTGCTTGGCAGCCGGCAGATTGTTCCGCCGCAAGAGCGCAAGCACGTTCTGCTGGACCCTGGCTTGCACGAAGAAATCCTTGATATCACGATGGGCCTGGTCTCTCTCCGCCTCGAGGAGCTGCCCATCGGCGGCCGCGCGGGCCTGGGCTTCCTGAACTCCAGCGGCGAGCTTCTTGTGGTAGATGGGCAGATTGAAACCGACGAACAGACCGACGTTGGGCTGTCCCGAGGCGGTCCTGGGAGTCTCGGCGTTGGTCTTTTCCATATCTTGATAGACCAGTCCAACCGTGATGTTGGGGTAATATCTTTTTCGCGCCAGCTCGATGGCCTTCTCGTCGCGGGCGATGGCGGCGAGCCGCCCCTGGAGCTCGGGCCGGCTGGCACAGACCAGTTGATAAAGCCGCTCGACCTCCTGGGGAACGGAGCCGACGGACAGGTCGGGCAGGGTCTTCAGCGGTGTCTCAGGACTGACATGAAGTAATCGAGCCAGCTCCGCCCTGGCTTCGTTGACTGCCTGGCTGGTGTTCTCTACCTCTCGGTTGATGTCGCTGATGGCGACCTCGGCGCGGAGCACGTCGACCTGCGTGGCCGTGGCCCCGCGGTAGCGTTCACGGGCGACCTTGAGAAAGTCTTCGGCAAGCGCGCGATTCTCTTTGAGAAGTTTCTCGGCATGTTCATTGAAGTGCAAGTCGTAGTACGCTCGCTTGACATTGGCCACGACGTCGAGCTGAGCCGCGGCCAGCTCGAAGAGGGCGATCTTCACATCGTCCTCGGCGGCCTGCCCCCGCAATTTCAGCGTCCCGCACCAGGGAAACTGCTGGGCCAGCAAGGCGGCATACGGCATATAACCCATGAGCTCGTACTGAGGAGCCACCGACGGAATGGGGAAGATCGTGTTCGAGACGATCGGGTCGTCAAGAGCCGTGACCTGGGGGATGCGGTGCTTGAGGGCAAGAACGTTGAACTGCGCCGCCCGCACGGTGCGGTTCTCTTCGAGTGCGTGCCGAATCAGCACGTCCAGAGGCTGCGGCCCGACGAGGTCCGGAACCACCAAGGCGGTCTCGCTCGAGGCCGCGCTTGGGGTTTGCGTCGGCGCAACCTTTTCCATCGCCTCATATGTCGCGGGGCTCACGCTCGGGTCGCGTTTCGCCTCCGGAGCCAGGGGCGTCCTCGGGACCGGATCCTGGCGGAGATTGACGCAGCCTGAGATCCCGAGCAGGAAGGTGGCGGTCAACAGCAAGGGCCATCGTCGGGTCATCACCGGCCTCAGCAGGGGTACGAAGAAGCTGCGACGCGCGTAGCAGCAGCGCGACCGGCAGCGCCGATTCCAAATGAGCCCGATACCATGATCGGCAGGAAGTCGGCGTCGACTTTGGCGAGATGTGTTCGTTGTGCTGGTTTTCGCTCCCGGGGGGGTTGCAGGGCTCTGGAGGGTCCGCCGTTCACTTCGGGTTTTTTCCGAATCCAGCCGGTACTTTCCTCCGATGATTCTCGACTAAGAGCATTGTGAGCAAACTCGGACAGGAAGATCCAAATTTCGATTTTGCACTTGCAACATGGAACAATCGCGCTAGAATGACCGTATAGCAGGTGGAAGAAACCCTCCTCAATGCTGGTCCGGCCATGTTTCGAGCCCGTCGCATACCTGGCACTCTCCTGCTTGCCCTTGCGGCATGCCTGGTGACGGGCCTGTCTGCGACCGAGGCTTCGGCCTGCTCAACAGGCAGGGCGCGGCCTGCCGCACCAGCGTCCTGCGCCATGAAACCCTCCTCCCACTGTTGTTGCTGTGGCCCGGTTCGTTCTTCACCCGGTCTCGAGACGGCGCTTCAGTTGGACGAACAAGCTGAACCGAGGCTGATCCTCCCTGCTCTGGAAGTTCCCGATTGCGAATGTCGCCCAGCCGAGCCCATCGCTGCAAGTACCAAGCCCCAGTCGCGTCCGACCGAGGAGCGTCCGACCGAGGCAGTTCACGATACTACGCTTCCTGAGATCGCCCGTCCCACAGTCGCGCCTGTCCGAGCCAGCCTCACAACAGGCAGCCTGCCCGACTTACCTCTCTATCTCCGCACTGCGCGCCTTCTGATCTGAATCGCCCCCTCCGAGGCCACCGTGCCTCAGCTCCGCCGGGCGTTCAACGCACTCGGTTCGCACCGGGTTGTCGCGCCCCCAAGCCCATCCCACGTACCCAATCTCTTGTCGGCGAATGAACCCGCTTCGAGTGCATCAACTCGCGGCGGTCACGGGAGCGAACGATCATGTCCTCGCAGGACCATTCTCATAGAGAACACTTCGAAAATATCACCC
>Ga0208044_1001788_pt1 | contig 11233 bp, 7 predicted proteins | sample Sb_taG_8_FD_187712 | JGI IMG/M metagenome (GOLD analysis project Ga0208044, IMG submission 187712) | Peat soil microbial communities from Weissenstadt, Germany - Sb_50d_c_BC metaG (SPAdes) (version 2) | ecosystem: Environmental > Terrestrial > Soil > Wetlands > Peat | place: Germany: Weissenstadt... | reverse complement strand
GAGAAGGTATTTCGGCCGCGCAGGAAGAAGAAACCGGCCGCGACACCGGCCACAACCACGAGCAGGATTGCCACCGCGAAGAAAACCAGCCTCACGGGCTTCGAGAGAACCCGGGTCGCGGGCGGAGCCGAAGAAACTTGCGCCGGAAGAGCAGCAGCCGCGGAGGAAGAACCGCCCACCCTCGGTGAAGATGCCGTATGCGCGGATACCTGCTGCGCTGAGGGTGCGCCCTGCGCGGCAGGATGCGGCTCGGCCACGACGGTCGCGCTTCTCCCCGATTCCGTATCGCGCTTCAACCTCTGGAGGTCGGCGCGCAAATCGGCGGCATGTTGGTAACGCAGATTGCGATCCTTCTCCAACGCCTTGTTGATGATGTCTTCCAGTTTCGGCGGAACATCGGGATTGAGACGCACCGGCGGGATCGGAGCGCGCTCCAGAATGGCGTTAAAGATCGCAGCCGACGTATCCCCTCGAAACGGCATCGTCCCGGTTGCCATCTCGTAGAGCACGCCTCCAAAGGAAAATAAGTCGGTGCGCCCATCCAGTTCCTTCCCTTTCGCTTGTTCCGGCGACATGTAGGCGACGGTGCCTAACGCCGCGCCGGGACTGGTGAGATGTTGCGGGTCGATATTAGCGTCCTGGGTGGCGGCGCCCGCAATCACACTGGAAGAACTAGTCGTCGGCGTGAGTTTGGCCAGGCCGAAATCCAGGACCTTGGCGTGGCCGCGCTCGGTGACGAAAATGTTCGCGGGCTTGATATCACGGTGCACGATGTTCTTGGCGTGGGCGGCATCGAGCGCATCCGCGATCTCGATGGCCAGCGACAGCAGTGTCTCCGTTTCCATCGGGCGGCTGGCAATCTGGTGCTTCAGCGTTGCGCCCTCCAGATACTCCATGGCGATGAACGCCTGCCCGTCCTGTTCGCCAATGTCATAAATCGTGCAGATGTTGGGGTGATTCAGGGCGGACGCCGCCTGTGCTTCACGCTGGAAGCGGCTCAGGGCTTGAGGATCGCGGGCAACCTCATCGGGCAGGAACTTCAGTGCGACGAAACGGCGCAGCCGGGTATCTTCTGCCTTGAAGACGACACCCATACCGCCGCCCCCGAGTTTCTCGATGACACGGTAGTGCGAGATGGTCTGTCCGATCACTAAGGAGATGCCCCACTTTTCCAGTCGTATCATCTTACGGATGCGGCTCGGGCCCGTCAACGAATGGCGGCTCTGGGTAGTGGGCTGTTTTGAATTTAACAACGATTTCTTACTTTGCGAATGGAAAGTTCTATGCCACGCCACACCGCTCCGTTGATGATGAGCGCAGCAAGCACGAGCCAAACATCCCTGATTAGCAGTAGTCTGTGGATGCTGGGAACTAAGTAAACCGCTGGTAGACCGGGAGACAAGAGCAGAACTCCTAAGATCAGAGACCAGTCAGGCCCGAGATGAAGGGCAACGATGCCCGCCGTTTGGACGCAAAAGAAAACGGGCCACATTCTAAGTCTCATGCCGCCGCTTCCACCCTCATGTCCAATAATCCCACCAATTCCTGCAAACTCCAAACGTGGTCAGCAAGTCCGGCTTCCATCGCGGGTGTGACCTGGAGGGCGGGGCATGAAATTCAAAACAGCCCACTACCCGGCTCTGGGGAATGGTGCCGTTCTCCGTTAATCCGTTCTTGATCGCTAGACTTCTCGCCCGCGCGCCCCGCTTGGATGAAGAGATGGGGAGGAAGGCTCATCGTTCGAAAAATTGTCAAAGGAAGACTTGCCTCACGAACCTTCCTTCTCGTTCTCCCTCAGAATTTCATAAACCTGCTTGCGGATTTTGCCATGCTCATCTAAGTAGCGGATTTCCAGGCCATGTTTTCCCATCCGCGCTGGAAAACTCTGGTTGACGGGCAAGCTGGCGCAATTCGACCACCGGTTATAAACCGTGCACGCGATTTCCAGCGATTTACCGCCGGGTTCCTGGACGACCATCGTGTTTTCCACGTAGGTTATCGGGCTTGAGTTGGTGCAATAGGCATTGATATCGCGCCAATTGCAGTTGGGCGGATCAAGCAGAGGGCCTTCGAATTGGCGGCTTTCCCCGCTTAGCACCTTAATTTGAAGTGGTAGATCTTGCGACCAGGCGCTCGCCATTGCGGCTAAGAGCAAGGTGACAACAAAGAACAACCGAGGGGAGTGCATATTTCCTCCTTAAAGACTGCATGATGATAAAGATGACTCGACAGCGAGTTTTGGTTCTCTGGGGCGATCTCTTTTTTGGAGGGGGGAAGGGCTGGAGACCCGGTCATCCCCAGCTTAGACAACCTCGGATCACTCCGCACAAACTGAATTGAATCGAAATCGCAAACCACTTTGAAGGCGGCCGGCTTCACCTCGTGTTAGAACCACTCAACCGAGGGCAATCGCCATGTGCTACCGTGCTCCCTAGGACAACGAAGGACGAGTCACTCCGCCAATGCTCGCTCGCCCTCAACTGGAGAAGCGGTAGGATCAAATGAAGTTGGTGCAGAAATCGAGACAGGTCGGCAGGAGCGTAGCGTGAAAACAGCTTGGCAGCGCCACATGCGAATGCTTATAAATCTCTGGCCACCGTTTCTGGGCGCAGGAATCCAAGTAAGGCGCCTCAGCTCCGACTGGAGAGAGATTGATGTGGAGATGAAGCTTCGTTGGTGGAACCGGAATTACGTTGGCACTCACTACGGAGGTTCGCTGTACTCCATGGCGGACCCGTTCTTTATGGTCATGCTGATTGAGAACTTGGGGAAGGATTACATTGTCTGGGATAAGTCGGCGAGCATCCGCTTCAAAAAGCCGGGACGCGGAACGGTTTCTGCCAGTTTCCGGCTGGCAGAACCGCAGATCCGCGAAATCAAGCAGGCTCTGAATTCCCAGGAAAAGGAGAAGATCGAGCGAGTGTTCACGGTCGACGTCAAGGACGAATCCGGGAGTGTCGTTGCCCAGATCGAGAAATTGCTGCACATCCGAAGAAAAGACCAGTCGTCGAGCTGACAGCGGCGTCATCCAGCCGCGCACGGCGGCCTCCAGCGAAAGCCAAACCGGCCTTGGGAGTGAAAAAGAAAACGGCCGGGAAAAACTCCCAGCCGTTTGTCGGTGCCCCAACGAAGCTATTTCAGCCCACCCTTACCGCCCCTCAAGTCGGAAGACTAAAAGTCGTAGTCTTCAATCGTGCAGGGGCAGGAGCCGTAGCCGCTGCCAATAGTGAGCCCATAGGAACACAGGGCCCCCAGGTTGCCGAGTTCAGTCGGCGAGAGGTTCGAGTCGGCTAACGCGGTTTCGGTAACGAACCACGGCCCCTTCTCCACGACGTTCACAGGAGCCCCCGGACCGGGAGCAGGGAATGTGCTCGTCGTTGCCTGGATGTGCGTGAACCATGCCCGCAGTCCGGGAATCGGCACTGGGGCGGTTGGATCACCGCTCACAGACGAAATGACCTTGATAACGCCACGGGTCATTTCTCCCCTGCCGGTGAATTCGTTGGACGTGAGCTCTTTATTCACGGACTCCGAAAGCAGACCGTCTGACGTGATTTGGCAAGCGCAGCAAGACCGCATCTCCTGGCTGTCATCGAACACGTAGATCGCCGCCCACAGGGTTCCGCCTACGTCGTCGGTGAATTCGCATATTGCTTTACTCGAGTCCGTGGCGATGCATGTTGCGTCACCGTCGTTGACGATACGCAGGGTTGCATCCGGAACACCGGCGGTATTCGCATTGGAGTAGTAGGTGACGAAATAGACGCTGCCGTCGCCTTGATTGACGGGTGGCGTAGCGAGAGCATTTCCCCCCAGCATCAGGGTGATTGCCAGTACCGCAAACAGCAAATATCCGAGTCTCTTCATTTGGTTTGCCCTCCTGGTTGTTGGCACCTGGGCCGGGGGGAGATCAGCTTACGGCGCTACGATACTTTAACCTTTGGTAAGTTCTTTACAAGTACCCACCTGGCGTAGTCAAAAACACTAAGGTCCGGAAACTACTACTTATGGAGTAGTTTCCAACCCGGCAACATACGGCAGAGAACTGCCCAGACCCGAGTCCAGTCTCCTCGGCTTGCCGCCGTCACGTGACTAATCCCGATAGTTGCCGCGTTAGCACTCAGAACCCCTGTCAATCAGTGATATCGCGATTTATCGCCAGTCACGGAATTTGCAAGGGGCCACAATTGCGTCCTCGGTTGCCTAAGCGCGCGTTGCCACTGCGTAGATGCCGCCAAAGTTTGTTCCTGCGCTCTGGACACACAACCCGGCACGCGTCAGCAAAGCCTTCAAGGCTTGCACGGTAAAGAAATTCACGTGCTCCCGCATGGGAACGAATCCAAACGGCGGCACAAATCCGGCCTTGACTCTACAGGCGGTGCTCACAACATCGACGGCCAGCAAACCTCGCGGATGCTGCAGAAGCCAAGATAGCCAAGCATCTCGCCCGAATGGCAGACCGGAGATGTCTCTCCAATGCTGCACCGGAACCTCCGCATACAGCCACCCGCCATTCGCGAGCATCTGGCTGATGTCTCTGATCTGATCCAGCGGGTCCGATGTGTGCTCCAGCACTTGGCGGTCCAGTACTAGGTCCCAGTCGGTCCCAACCTCTTCGCGGCTGCCGATCCACCGGACGCCGGGTTCGGCGGTTATCTCGCGAAGTTCGAAAACGGCCTTTTCGTTCGCGTCGATCCCTTGCAGCATTTGTCCGTTGCCGCCTCCATAGTCAAGGGCCTTGGCGAAACGGGCAGACGCGCCTGCGACCTGCAATGCACCGGCAAGCGCGTTTTTTCGACCGACCGACACTGCCCACTGGCGATCCCACTCATACGCTTTGCGCGTGTAGAAAAACTCATACCTATGACGCGCCATAAGGTAAGTTTCTGACGCGTAATCGCGGTAATAACGTTCGGCCTCTTCGCGCGAGAGCCCCCGGTCGAAAAACCGGAATCCGCATTGCTTACAGCACATAAGGCGGGTCAGTTCCGGCGGACCTTCCCAAGCCTGCATAGCAAAAAACGGGGAAACCACTGTCGAAATAGCGCGAAGTTCTGAGGAACCACAGCAGAGGCACCCTGCCGCACTTCTTCCGCGATGGTTCGTATTTCGCATGAATGACAAGCGCCGGTTAGACCTATTCGGGAACGATGTAGGCAAACACCGATTCGGGAGACGGGCCGCGCCCGCGTCCCCTCCCGCCCATGTGTGCGCCAGAATTATAGCGCGCCTGGCAGGTCAATTGAGGTCAATTGGCGATAGCAGGCGTGGGTGTTGAAAAAGGAACCAAGACAGTAATTTTCGCGAATTTCAGCGTCAACGGCAGACGAACATTCAATAACTTACGAACGAATTTCGCTGTTGAAATTCCCTGAAAAGAGTTTTTCGACACCCACAGGCGTTTACACTCACAACCCCCGTCCCGAGGTCAGTGGGTGTAATCGGGATGTTACGCCAACCATTTGCGCGGAGCCTCCCTCTGCATTCGCGTCACTCGAAGTTTTGAAACAGCCAGTTCGCGCCATTCGAGTGAACTCCAAAGCAGTTGCGGCACATTTGGAGCTGCGCGATCTCTCCGCTAAGGTGTTGGCCACGATAGTAGTTGAATTTATCGGAATGAAACATATCGAGCAGCGAGTGATCACGCACATTTTGCTGGATGATCCCCTCGGTATCCTGGCAGCAAAGTGCCATTTCGCCGTTGCTGAGGATCGGAATCCGCTCGAAAAGGTCGTTGCACGGATACAAGGAAGTATCGGGGCGGTAGGACGGTCGGATGTCAATCTTTCCCCCAAAGTCGGCCATCCGCTGAAGTCGAACGGAATCCACCCGGTTCTTCCACATTCGGACAAAGGCAGCTTCTTCGCCCGCATTCTCCGGACACAGGACCATCGAGACCAGCACCTTCAGCGCGCTGCCACGCGCTTTTCGTTGCTCGAGCAGACGGTTCACGTTGTGGATGGTTTTTTCGTATTTCAGCCCCATGATCTTCTCGTAGGTCTCGGGGCTGCACGCATTGAGGCTGATGAATACGCTATCCAGGCCACAGGAGAGAATTTGATCGATCGCGCTCTCTGTTGCGGCCGCAAAGTTGGTGGTAATCCGAACCCGAGACCGGGGAAAAACCGACTTCAGCCTTTCGACTCGGGCAAACAGCGCACGGTCGAGAAGCGGCTCCCCCGTACTGAACAGATCAATCCATCGAGGCCTGATGTCGTCGCTTTGCAGCCTGCTGAGCACGGTTTCAAAGACCTCGTCGGTCATGATCGTCTTCTTTCGCTCCATGGTTAGCGAAGCGCAGAAGGTGCATTTCGCATTGCAAACGCTGCTCAATTCGATCATCAAGCTGTAGCCGCGCGAGGCTCGAACCTCGGCAATCCTTTTCTTCATTCTCGAATTCACAAGTCGCCGGTACAGTGGAACGCGGCCTGCAAAATTGTAGATATCTCTCAGAAAATCGCTTCTTTCGAGCGCTATCCTGACTGACTCAGTAAAATGCATCACGCCTCATTGACCAGTAAAATTTGCAGTCCGAACCACTCGATTCTTCGACTCTTGGGATCGGCCCGGACTGGGTTGATTCCCAATTGACAACCAAGACGGGAGAACTGGCTTTATTGTGAAGCTGCACTACTGCGAAGTCCTGTGACACAAGTCACATTTGTCCTCACGAAGGTAATCGTGTGATGGCAGCGGTTCAGCGGCACAAGCTCGCTGCACACGAGAGCCGCGGGATGACAGCGCCGTCCGCACAGGGAATAACTGTCGTTAGCAGGCGTGGCTGTTGAAAAACTCCTTCCCGCGAAATTCGCAAAAATAAAATCGCGTCAGGATGCCCTACAATCGATTTTCTCGGGTCGCCTAGACATTTTCTATCCCCCCAATTTCGGCTGGTTGGCACGAAAAACGAGTTTTTCAACACCCACAGGCGATTACACCAACTGAGAATTGTTCACTGTCCTTGTTTGTCGAACTTGCTCGCCACTTTCACGCCGCTTAGGCCATTGGCGTACTTCGCGACACCACGATAGAGCGACTCGGCGATGCGCTGGCGGTGCTCGGAGGTTTCGAGCTTGCGCTCGTCGGCAGGATTCGAGACGAACGAAATCTCGGCCAGAATCGAGGGCATATTCGCGCCGATCAGCACGATGAAGGGCGCCTTCTTGACCCCGCGGTTGCGGATGTGGGAATTGTTCAGGGCCAGCCCTCCGTAGAGCGATTCCTGCACATCGCCGGCAAACTCGCGCGATTCTTCAATCTTTTCTTTCAGCGCAATCTTCTTCACCAAATCCTGTAGTTCGTAAATCGATTTCTCCGAGACCGCGTTTTCGCGCGCGGCAACTTCCAGCGCTTCCGGCGACGAGGTGAAATTCAGGTAGTAGGTTTCGACGCCGCGCGCATCGGAATCGCGGCTCGAGTTGGCGTGGATCGAGATGAACAAATCCGCCCGCTCCCGGTTCGCAATCGCGGTGCGGGTTTCGAGTGGAATGAAGGTATCGTCCCGGCGCGTGTAAATCACTTCGGCGCCGAGCCGGGATTCGAGCAAACGACCGAGGCGCTTGGCCACGTCGAGCACCACGTCCTTCTCCAGCAAGCCGTTCGGACCAATGGTGCCGGTGTCGTGGCCCCCGTGGCCGGCATCAATGACGATCTTGCCAATCTTCAGCCCAAGGACGCGCGTCAAAGACCGGTCGCCAGCGGCCGTGGGACGCGCTTCGCGCGAATTAAGATGGGTGTCCGAACGACGATCATCTGAACGAAGATCCGCGGTGTCGGAAGCTACCGCCGTTGCCGAGTAACGTGACTTTTTCCGGTGCGAGGAAGAAGACGATGCAGACGAACGTGAATCGGACTTTGCCGGCCCCGCCTCCTCTGCGTCGGAGATATTACCGCCCTGGCCCGTCGTTACTTCGGGGCGAAGATTTTCATGTTCAAGCGAGGCAACTGTCGAGGGAGCCCTGTCGTCCGCATAGACGTTCGCGTCAACCTTCGGGTCAACCTCTGCCGCGACGATCGTCTTCGGGATCCTCCGGTTCGACCCTTTGACCGCAACCGTGGTCTTAATCACTCCATTGCCGCTGCCATCTTCGGGCGGCAAGTCCATTTCGACGAGTCCCGCTTTCCGAGAGTCGACCGCATTCGTGTCAGAGTCCGGCTGAGCTTTCCGCCTATCGGATTTCGAGCCCCCACCCGGCGACGCTGCCGCCTCGCTGGAGTCGAAGTCCGATTCCACGGAACCCGCCGCGTCCGTCCCCTGAGCGGATTGACCTCTGGCGCTCGCCGTCTCCGCCGTGGCCGTCATCGCCCGCTTCTGCTTCCCGTGAATATCCTTGCCGTGAATATCAATGATGAGCCGGTACGGGTCCGGCAGCATGAAAGCGTCGTAGCTCGCGAGGTTGTCCACTTCCAGCACAATCCGCGTGCGCCCCGGCTGAAATTCGGCGACCCGGATTTTCTTCAGGAAGCCATCGTCGACGTCGAAGGTCTTGCCGACCAGGGTCGAGGCCAGTGTGGTGTCGTGCAGGTCGAAGAAAATGCGGTCGGGATGCGAGATGCGCTGAGATCCGAACTTCACTTCCCGCTCGACGTCAATGGCGACGCGGGTGTAGTCGGGCGTGGACCAGTGGCGAACGCCGGTGACACGCGGCAAAGCGCTGCGGCGGGCGTCCGCGGATTCGGCCGCCCCGTCGGAACTGGAGCCAGCGCTGGCACTGCCGCTGGTACCGACGCTGGTACCGACATTAGACCGCCGCTTGCGCGCCGCCTTCTCGGCCAGGCGTTCCTTTTCCGCCGCCTCGGCATCGATTTCCTTCACCGCGGCGCGGGCATCATCGGACAGCCGGTTGCGCGGATAGCGATGCACGAAGTCCGTGAAGGTCGTTCGCGCCTCTTCGGGCTGGTGGAGATCGTCCTTATAGATCTCGCCGATCGTAAACAGGGCCGCGAACCGGTATTTGCTGCCGGGATATTCCTTGCGCAGGAAGCGGTACTCGTCGATGGCGCCGCGCAGAATCTTGTTGTCGTCAAAGCGCCGCCCCATCTCGACCATAAGCTCGGCGGTCGCCACCACGCTCGGGTCCGCCTTCGACGACGCCGGAGACCCGAAGTAAACGCGGCGGTAGGAATCGATGACACTCTGGTATTCGCGGCGAGTGCGCTCGCCAACGGGACGGCCGTTGAGAGCCTCCCGCATGCGCTCCGCCTTGGCGAATTGCTGGCGAGCCCACGCATCATTGTGGTGGTCGCGGGCCGATGCGGAAAGCAGCGGCAGCAGTACGAGCAACAGCGCTGCGCCCAGCCGAAAAGCGCGGGCGCGTCGAGTCAGGGTCGTACGAATTAGGGTCGTAGAAGCCTGGGACTTCACTAAATTCCTACTATAAATCCAGCCTTGTCATCCTAGATCCAGCCCTGTCATCCTAAATTCAGCGTTGTCATCCTGAGCGAAGCGAAGGACCTATGCATTTGCTCGCGGCGGCCGGAATGCATGGGTCCGTCGCCTCAACAAAGTCCGTCGCCTCGCTCGATATCACAACCCAACCTGCTTCGCAAAGTTGCTGGGAAACCACCTACCGCTTCAAAAAATCGCAAAACGCCCACCCGAGACGCCGCTCATTCCGTATTGCTGATGTATAGCACGCCCCGAGCATCGCGCTCCATGTGGACCGGCTCATGCACCGGGCTGCCGAAAATGTGCGAGCCCGGCTCGCTGCCGCCGTTATACAGGTTCGTGATCCGGCGGACGTAGTCCTGCGTTTCCCTGAAATGCGGAACGCCCGCACTCCGCGCCACCGCTCCCGCTCCAGCGTTATAGGCCGCCAGACTGAGGCGAACGTTGCCGCCGTAGCTGTCCAACAGCTTCCTTAGATGCCGAACCCCGGCATCCACGTTCTGCGCCGGATCAAAAGGATTGGCGACATTGAGCGACCGGGCGGTCGAAGGCATCAACTGCATCAGCCCCATGGCGCCTTTGCGCGACACCGCATTGGGATTGAAATTCGATTCCACCTTGACCACCGACCGCACCAGGCTAGGATCCACATGGTGCCGGGCGGCCGCCGCGTCAATCGCGGCGTCGATATCCTGCTGCGTAAAGGCGCGGTTAAGAGTCGGGTGACCCTGCGATCTGCCGTCGAAGTAGCTGCTGACTTCCGAAGCCGCCGAGCGCGCCGCACGCATCACAGCTCCGCTCGTCGGAACCGGCTTGAAGCGGTGCTCGGTCGAACTCCAATAAACCAGCCGAGACGGCGAAGGCGTCGCAGCCCGCGCCCGCGAACCCGCGGAAGGCTCATCCTCATTAACGTAAATCTTGCGGCCGGATTCGTCGGTAGTCGGAGTAATAGCTCCCACCCGCGCCCCTGACGATGCGCCCGACTGCGCCCGCGCCGGCATAGTCGAAAACATCGTGGAAAGAAAGGAGATCGTGGCCAAGCCAGCCATCAGCGTGATTTGCAGGCGTCTAAGCATACGGGTTCGGCTCGGCCAAAATCGCGGCCGAAATAAAGATCGGCCAAAAGGCACACTTACTCCTCAGGGCCCACCTACCCGCAAACCTGCCGGAGAATCCCAGAACCAGAGTATGGCGATTATAGGGCGCGCCGGAGGCAGGGGCAATCTCTCCGAAGGTCGTTGAACCACTGGAGTAATGTACGCAAGTGACTGAAAGCACTTGATCTTGCCGGAAACCGAACGCCTTCCCTGTGCGTGGCCGCGAGCTTCGAGCTACGGGCTTCGGGCAAACAACCGCCTCCGGCTAGCTCGCAGCCCATAGCTCGAAGCTCGCAGCTATCCTACAATGCCGTCAGAGTCTATGAACTCCCAAGCCCTGCGCAAGCTGTTCGAGGAGGTCAGAAAAAAGCGCCTCTCCCCCGACGAAGCCGTAGAGCGCCTGCGCCACCTGCCCTTCGAGGACTTGGGTTTCGCCAAGCTAGACCATCATCGCGCCCTGCGCCAGGGCATGCCCGAGGTGATCTTTGCCCAGGGCAAAACGCCCAGCCAGGTAGCCGACATCTTCACCCGCCTTGCCGCCCACGGCGGCAACGTGCTGGCGACGCGAGCCACCGAAGAACAGTACGCCGCCGTCGCCGCCGCACTCGCTGACCATGCGCCCCAACCCGACTATCGTCCACTCGCTCGTGCCATCGTCCTCCAGCGCGATCGCAAGCCGCACGGCAAGGGCGTAATCGTGGTCGTCTCCGCCGGAACCAGTGACATCCCTGTAGCCGAAGAAGCAGTC
>Ga0208044_1001774_pt1 | contig 11304 bp, 8 predicted proteins | sample Sb_taG_8_FD_187712 | JGI IMG/M metagenome (GOLD analysis project Ga0208044, IMG submission 187712) | Peat soil microbial communities from Weissenstadt, Germany - Sb_50d_c_BC metaG (SPAdes) (version 2) | ecosystem: Environmental > Terrestrial > Soil > Wetlands > Peat | place: Germany: Weissenstadt... | reverse complement strand
GGCTGGCTCTCGAGCTTACCCAGGACAGGTCGTTCCTGACCGGTGAGGCAAACTCGGTGGGTCTGGGATGGGGCGCTCGTCGGGGGCGGCGTGGACCTCGCCGATCAGTGGACCGACCGGGGGCAAGCGGGTCATCAGGTCAGAGTGATAGATGCCGGGTGGAGGACAGCCCCCTCCCCCCTGGTAGCGCCGGCGACCCTCCTAGGGGAGGCGATTGCGCTGGGGAAACAGTTCTGGGTCACTTTGGGTGCAAGGGGCGGTTGCGCCTGGCCATCTAACCTCGAAGGAGGGGTGCAACAAGGCGTGGTCTGTGGTATGCTATGTAGTCGAGATCGGTGTACATGTGAACATCATGCGTGAGTGGAAGTATCACCTTGGAGGCGCTGAAATGAGCGCATTAGATCTTTTGCAAGTATGGGGCGATGATCTCGAAAGAGCCATCATTGAGAATCACCAGAATGAAATGATCTCTGTTCTTGCGCCGTACGCCGAAATCTGGAGTACCTATGTCCTACCGCATAGGGAGGATGAGATCGGCAGTTTCGCTGAGCCAAAATGGTTGCCATTTGGAGGCAGTCATTATTCCGCCCTGGTTCGCGTTCAAAATGCATTATTATTCAAGACAAACATCTTGAATACTTGTTTAGATGTCTATGGGGGAAAGCAGTTGCTGGAACTCCAGGCGAATACGTCCGGGTTCTGGTGGTCCCTCGGGTGTGCAGTCGATAACCTTGGTGAGACTCTAAGTAAGTTCCCAGGAAGCACCATTGGCGATGGCAAAGAGTATCTGTGCGAAAGGGTTGAGCATCTAGATTATATCTATAACCGCCGGACTCAGCTGATTCATTCACGGATCGTCCCGATAGGTGGTCAGAAGAACTATGCCCTCTTTGATTATCAATACCTCGACGCCGACAAACGCGACCAATTGCCGAAGACTACGCAATGGAAAGACACCTTCGCGACGCCCAAAGACCTCGGTCAATTCTACGAAGACAGCTGGGCTGAGGCTATCAAGGAACTTACCAATGCTTGGTGTCATGTTCGCTCGGTACTCGCAGAGATTGCCACTAAGAGTACCCCCGAGCCTCGGATCTCGGCAACTTCAGGCAAAAGCATCTTTGATTACCTGAACAGCGTGCCGGCAACGCCAGTCATACACATGGCTTCGGGATACGGCCCACTGACTTACATTAGAATTCCCCCGCCCGGCCATTCAGATTTGTCTGACAAGGGCGGTGGAGGGCAATAGAGTGCCCAAGTACTTCCTACCTGTCCACGTTGATGAGCCCCATGATCTATGGGTGGCCCTTGAAACGGACATCTAGGTCGTGGTAGTGGAGCGACTTCCGCAGAACCTGCTCCGACTGGTGCTGGTCGCCTGACTCTGTCGTGTTTCCCCGAATCTTCACGTAAACTTCATCGGAGCTAGAGTATTTCTGAGTTCGCAGGGGTATAGAGAGCGTACGGCCCCTGTGTGGCCGGAGGTTTCTTGGAGATTGCACCGATGCGTACATCGACTGCTGAGGCCAATGGTTATCGGTGTCCCGTGTGTCGCCAGCGGTTGGCAAGAGATCGCCGTGGTCGCGGGTATGTCCGGCACATTGGCCGACCCCGAGGCGGAGGATATTGCCCATATGGTCGGGGTCAACGTGACGGCAGATACAGTGGGCAAATTAGATTGCCAGGGAAAGTAACGCCCAACATGGTAGTCACGAGACTGCCATGTTGGGCGTTGTATCATTCCGCCTGACTAGCTAGCCCACTGACCTCCGAGGCTGAAACATCTGAACGGCCCACGCCTTCGCCCACGTCACAGCCAGCACGGACCTTGCCAATTCACGCGCCAGCTCGGAGCGTCTGCACAGCGGCCGCGGTGGCTTCGCTGAGAGCAAGATTCAGCCACTCTTGCGGGTCAATGTCTCGCTGGCCAGTTTGGACCTCTGCGCCAGAACGTGCGAGCGATCCCACGGGCTGTTCTCGCCTGGCTCGCGGCCCACGGCTTCCAGCCAGACCTGGTCTGCAAGTCCCACTGGACTGCGGGCAAGGTGGGCGTGCGGGCTCATGGTGCTTGGGGCCACGAAGTGTTAGAACGACACTTGTAATGGGCGGTTTTCCAGTGCGTCGCGGTCCCTTTGGTCGCTCAGAAGAGCGAAATGGCCGTCCGGGCGGATCGGCTTGCCGATGGCCATAAGTCTTTCATAGCCGAGCGATTAGGTTGCGTACCGTGACCTTGTTCAACCCCGTTTTTAATGCCAGACGCCTATAGTCATAAGACGATTAAAAACCCAGGCTGATGAGGGACTGACTCCAGCCGACGAAGCCCCATTGTGAACCGGCCGCGGCCGTTCACGCCCACGCTGGGGATGATTCTATTCGGCGTCAGCCTCAGGATGCCCCCAACCGGCCCCAGACTTTCCGCGTTCCAAGCCCGGGACTGGAAAAGGCTTCTTTGCAGCATGCCAGGGCACCTCCGAACTTCGAACCCATGCCCCGCTCACTGCGTCTGGCTATGATGCAGAAAGAGAGAACGACCGATTCCAGCCGGCCGCAAGCCAGGGAGAGAGCCATGGCCCAAAGCGGAGCCTATACCGGCCCCCTCGAGAAGGTGGGTCCGTGCCAGTGGAAGATTCCCAGGAGCTACCGCGAGGATATGCGGGTCGATGGCCTGATCTTCGCCGACGATCAGCTTATCGAGCAGATCAAGAAAGACCAGGGGCCCGAGCAGGTCGTGAACGTGGCGACCTTACCGGGAATCCAGAAGGCCAGCCTGGCCATGCCGGATATTCACTGGGGCTACGGCTTCTGCATCGGCGGCGTGGCCGCGACGGACCCGGAGCAGGGCGGGGTGATCTCGCCGGGAGGCGTCGGCTACGACATCAACTGCGGCGTCCGGCTGCTCCGGTCCAACCTCGAGTGGCACGACGTCAAGGACAAGATCAGGCCCCTGGTGGACCAGCTTTTCCGCGATATCCCCACCGGCGTGGGCCAGCGCGGGCGCTACGTATTCAACAAGCCCGAGCTGGTCAAGTTGATGGAGCAGGGGGTCTCGTACGTGGTCGAGAAGGGATTCGGTGCCGACCGGGACCTGTCCTTCACCGAGGCCGAGGGCCGGCTGGCTGGTGCTGATCCGGGGCGAGTCAGCGATCGCGCCATTGCTCGCGGGGCCGACCAGTGCGGGACACTCGGCTCGGGGAACCATTTTCTCGAGGTCCAGGTGGTCGATCGGGTGGTCGATCACGCGGCCGCCGAAGTGATGGGTCTGCGCGAAGGGCAGATCACGGTACTGATTCATTCCGGGTCGCGAGGCCTGGGCTACCAGGTCTGCGATGACTATCTGAAGGTGTTCAAGAACGCTCCCAGGAAGTATGGGTTCGAGCTGCCCGACCAGCAGCTCGCATGTGCACCGGTGCGCAGTCCGGAAGGGCAAGATTACCTGGGAGCCATGCGCGCGGCGGCCAACTTCGCCTGGTGCAACCGCCAGCTCCTGGCTCACCAGGCGCGCGAGGTCTTTGCCCGGATTTTCGGCAAGCCCTGGGAGCAGCTCGGGATGGACCTCGTCTACGACGTCGCCCACAACATCGCCAAGGTCGAGAATCACGATGTCGGCGAGGGCCGGCGCACGGAAGTCTGCGTGCATCGCAAGGGGGCGACGCGGGCGTTTCCCGCCGGCCATCCCGAGATCCCCGCGGCCTATGCCCGGATCGGTCAGCCCGTGCTCATCCCCGGCAGCATGGGAACGGCGAGCTGGGTCCTGGTCGGTCAGCCGGGATCCATGGAGCACTCGTTCGGTACCACCTGTCATGGCGCGGGGCGGATGATGAGCCGGACGGCAGCGGTACGGCTGGCGGAGGGCCGGCGGATCGACAAGGAGCTCGACGCCCTCGGCATCATCGCCCGCGCGCGAGGCCACAAGGGGCTCGCCGAGGAACAGCCGGCCGCCTACAAGGACGTCGATCTGGTCGTGGACGTCGTGGACCGCATCGGGATCTCCAGCAAGGTTGCCCGCCTTCGCCCCGTGGGGGTGATCAAGGGATAGCCGCGCTCCTCCCAGAGCCCAGCAAACTCGCTTGGCGAGACCGGCGCAGTTCCCTATGATGGGCATGTTGAAGTTCCGAAAGTGCCTGGAGTTTTCAGAATGAAGAGTCTGGTTGTTTACTACCTCGACGGCAAGTGGTACGGCGAAGAAGCTGCCTACAAGCGCTCGGGAAGCGGCTACTACAGGGAATACACCCGCATCGGCATCCCCCAATCAAAGGCCGAGATCGAGCGGTTCGCCGCCGAGCACCGGTACAAGATCGAGTGGCGAGGCGAGATTCCCGAGGAAGCCGCGACCGGCGGGGTGGCTGTTCACTGACCCAGCCGATGGCTCCGCCAGACGATCTGGCAGCGGTTGCCCTCGGGGTCGCGGAAAAAGGCGGTCTTCATGGTGTCGTTGTCGACGGCCGTCTCGGTCTCGAAGGCGATGCCCCGGCTCTCGAGTTCGACCCGCTTCGCCGCCACGTCGTCGACCCAGAACGCCACGTGGCAAACCCAGCGCTGCTTGACGGCTGTTTCCGTTGCCGGGCGGCCGATGATCTCCAGCGCCATGCCCTGATCATCGGCCAGGAAGTACGCGGGCGGATCGCCGCCGCTCTCGAGCGCGACCGTCATGCCCAAGGCCTCGACATAGAAATCTTTCAAGGCGGACGAATTCGCGGCATAAAGCGCGAAGTGTTCGAGACGGGCCATTGTCGTGTTCCCCTTCTACCCTGCCGGTTGCCGGAATCGGTGCGTCGTCGCAGGGTCGACGCACACAACGCATCGGCGGCTCAGCGTTTCTTTGTTGGCTTCCCGCCAGCCAGAGCCATGATGACTTTCCATTCCCGTTCGGTCACTGGCTGAACGGATAGCCGGCTTCCCTTACGGAGCAGTTCCATGCCGGCGAGCTCGGGCATTTCTTTCAGTCGCGGTAAACCGAGCGGCGGATCGATGGCCTTCACGGCTCGGATCGAGACCTGGTACCAGGTGGGGCTGGCGGGATCGCTCCTGGGGTCATGGTGCTCCGACTCGGGATCGAACGCGGTGGGGTCGGGATGACCGGCGCGGACGACCTCGGCGATGCCGGCGATGCAGGCGGGATCGGCGTTCGAGTGATAGAAAAGCACTCCGTCGCCGACCTTGATGGAGTCGCGGAGGAAGTTCCTCGCCTGGTAGTTCCGAACCCCGTCCCAGCCGGTGGTCCGGTCGGTCTCGGCGAGCAGGTGGTCAAATCCATAAACCTCGGGTTCCGACTTGAACAACCAGTAGGCCATCGCTGAGCCGCGCCTCGCAAGGATCTCAGGTTCGGGAATCTCCAGCCGTTCCGTGAGCTTCCACAGCGCGAACCCGTGGGTCCCGCTTTCCAGGAAGGGCCACGCGCTGGCGCGCCTGACGCGATCAGAAAACGGCTGGACGGTATCATACAGGGCGGAGGCTGCGCGAGGAACGACTGAGTCGACGATGAATTGAACAGCGTTGTCAGGGCCAGGCAGGCTGTCGGTGGAGCAAGCCCTCTTGATCGATCACGACCAACATTCCCGGCCTTTCCTGACGATCCTCACGCCTCAAGGGCGGGGTGCGATCGGGGTGGTGCGGGTTTGGGGCAGGGGGGCGGTCGCGGTCGCGGCTGCGGTCTTCCGGCCGGCGCGAGGGCCCGGTCTGGCCCGGACGAAAGCCGGGAGACTGCGGCTGGGACGGATCGGCCGCGGCCTGGGCGACGAGGTCGTGGCCGTGGTGATCGCGGAAGATCCGCCAGTCGTCGAGATTCAGTGTCATGGCGGATCGGCCGCGGTGGGCCTCGTGGTCGAGGCGCTGAGGGAGGCCGGCGCGCAGCTTGCCGAGCCGGCGGTCTGGGCGGAGCATACCGGGGAATCGTCGATCAGGGCTGCCGCGCTGCTCGATCTGCCGCGGGCGCCCACCGTGCGCACCGCCGAGATCTTGCTCGAGCAAACCCAAGGGGCTCTCGACCGCGAGCTCTCGCGGCTGATCGAGGAAATCCGCGGGCCGCATCACCTGGCGCTCGGGCATCTCGACCGACTCATCGCGCGCGGTCAGGTCGGAGTGCGGCTCACCAATGGCTGGGGGGTGGTGATCGCCGGCCGGCCGAACGTGGGAAAGAGCCGGCTGCTCAACGCCCTGGCCGGTTACCAGCGGGCGATCGTCGCTTCCACCCCCGGCACGACGCGAGATCTTGTAACCGCCCTCACGGCCTTCGATGGATGGCCGGTCGAACTGGTCGATACCGCGGGCGTGAGAGACACGGACGACGCGATCGAGCGTTCGGGGATCGATCGGACCCTCCGACAGACCGCAACCGCGGACCTGGTCCTTCAGCTCCTGGACCGCTCCGAGCCGCTCCGCGCTGAGGACCACGCGCTGATCAGGCGCCCGGGGCCATCCCTCCTGGTTGCCACCAAGGCCGACCTGCCCGCGGCCTGGGAGCCGTCCGATCCGACGCTGGCGGGCAGACCGATCCGTGTCGTCTCCGCCGAACGCGGCGACGGCCTGGACGAGCTGATCGCCGCGGTCGTCGCCGCGCTGGTGCCCATCCCTCCCGAGCCAGGAGCGGGCGTTCCATTTCGACGTGCGCACCTTGACCGGCTGGAGCGGGCACGTGCGGCACTCGAAGGAGGGAATCACGAGCTTGCAATCCAGAGCATCGAGCCGCTGCTCGGGTCCGCGCGGCGCCAGCAGAATTGAAAAGAGCAGGTCACGAATCCGCCGGAGGTGGCGAGGGGATCCGGCTCAGGTCGGGGCCGCGGCCGGCTGCCGGGCCATTCGGGTCGAGTTGCAGGTCGTCCTTGGTCAGCGACGAGGCGGACCGCCAGAGCTCGAGCTTCTTGCGGAATTTCACGCTCTCGGTGACGGGCGATTCATCCTTGGGGTCGAAGGAGGTCGTCCAGTCGGATCGGTTATAGTCGCGGGGAGAGATGCCGGTCTGGAGGATCTGGTCGCGGCGGTAGGTCGAGATCTCGTCGTAGGCGACCTTCTCGGCCCTCCAGACGATTCGATCGTGCAGCCGTTCCATCTGGCCTTGACCATCGACACGGAACAGAGGCGCCTGCCCGGCCGTGCTGGCCGTGCTGAAGATCGAGCTCTCGGCTTCGATGTCGGTGAGCGGCAGCTCGGTCTCCTCGAGGGTGGTCTCAAGGTGGACCAGGCCGCCCCGGGTGCGGGCCAGCGCGTGGTCAATCTTGACCTTGAGAGCGGTTCTGGAGCGTTCGATCTGCGCGCTGCCCAGCGCGTGCAGCAAGCTGCCGTCGGCGGCGATCAGGACATTCTGGAGCTGCAGGTCAAGGAGGCGGCCTGAAGCGACGCTGATGCAGTCGCCCCCCGTACGGACGAAGCAGTCGCCAATCTTGATGTGGGCGTTCTTGATCGTGCGTTCGCCGCCCCAGGAGATCTCGTCTGCCGTGCTTGGCTGGACGACAACGGCGGCCGAGGTGGACGAGCGGCCGGCGACCGTGACCGTGCAGTCGTTCAAGGTCAGCTCGCTGCCGGCAGCGACTCCGATGGCCGCCTGGCGGTCGCCACGGGGAGCTTCCGGGTCCTGGTCGGGGATCAGCAGGTCCAGTCCTTGAAGATGCAAGGAACCGGAGCGAAGGTTGAAAAGGACCGACCAGGCGGTGGTGGACTTCGCCGGGAATGCGGCGGGACGAAACCGAATGCGGGGGCGCCTGGAACCTGACTCGGCCTCGATCAACCACTGTGCCGATCCCGCGAACTCCGTCACCGGCAATTCGAGATCGACGTCGCGGGCGATCCTGAGCGTTCCTCCCTTGGAGCCAAGCCGGTTGAGGGTGTTGGTGAACTGCTCGGCACTGTGGATCAGATCCTCCTGGGACCCGTTGCGCTGGGCCTGGACGGTCGTCGAGCCAGGCCCATCAGCGCCCCGGCTGCCCGGTGAGAGCGCTGGTCGCTCGCGGGCCGGCGGCTTGGATACGCCCGGCTCGAGCCCCGCTGCATGGGCAGCCGGATGAACGGCATCCGGCGCCGGAGGCATGCTCATTGGCAGCATGGTGGGCAAGGTTGTCGTATCTGCTTCCAATTCGGCGGCAGCGGCAGGCATCGGCATCCGCCCGTCCCCGGCAGAGCCCACATTGTTCGCGGCCAGTGAGGAATCGCCGGTCTTCTTGGGAACGGCCGTCTGGGCGCCCCCAGTGGCAGCACTGTGGATCAGGTCGCTCGCTCGCTCGGGGCCGCTCTTGGCAGTGCCGGCGCCACTCTCGCCGAGGCGTCCGGCAAGACGCACCGGGTCTGCCAGCCGCGCGTTGTACGGGCCTTGACGGGCCCCGAAAATGGATGACTTCAGGAACGCCGTGGCGAGCTGGAAGGGCTGAGTCGGGTTGTCCTGTTCGATGAGGAGGTCCTGCAGAGGTTGGGGCGACTTCCAGACGGAATTGCTCGCCAGGACGGTGTCCACTTCACGGACCTCGCTGGGCGTGTCCTGCCAGCGGCCGAAATCGTCGATCGGCTCGGCGCCTTCGCCCTTCTGCATGGGCTCGAGATACGTGCGCATGCGGCCGTAGAGATTGGACCGGCCGCGCCAGGTCAGGTTGCGCGGGGAATCGATCGCGACCAGGGTCGGCAGCGAATTCCCGGCCGGCGCGATGACGCAATCATCGACCAGGATCCGGGCCAGCGCGGCTTCGACCTCGAAGACGGGACCGGCCCCCGCCATCAGGCTCGAGTGCCGCAAGTGGATCTCGGCCGGCACCGGGCCGGTGGATTTGCTGTTGTCGATCCAGATCGAGGGAGAGCCTGGCCCCATGGTGCAGTCGCGCAGCAGGATGTCGGCGGGACCCTCGGCGACGATGCCGACCTGTCCCCCGTCAAAATGGCAGGAGTCGGCGAAGACCGCCGGGGGCCTGTCGCCGCTCGCGGATGTCGTCCGCTGCACTCGGATTCGCAGCGCCGCTCTGTTCCGCCCGGTCCGTACGGCGCTCTGGCGGAACAGGCAGCCCCGGATCGTCAGCTCCGTATCCTCGGCCGAGATGGCTGCCACCCGGTCCTCTGGCCCCTCCCGGTCGAGCTCGAAGGCCAGACCCTCGATCGTGACATTGCCGCCTGAAAACGGTAGCAGCGCGGGCAGCCTGAGGTCGCCAAGCTGGGCATCCGCGGCGAACCTGAGCACGGGGTGGACACCGGAATCCGACTTGATCGTCAGGTCGCGGCTTGCCAGCGCCCACGATCCACGCAGACCGCCCGTGCGGCCGCCGAGCAAGTAAGGACCATCCTCGGTCAGCGTGATGATCGACCTGGGTGGAGCGGCCGCGATCACGCTCAGCAGATCGTCGCTGGGTCGCACCAGGATGTTTCGGGGCAGGGCCGGGACGGGTGCCGGCGGATCGAGCTCAGCTTCCTCTGCCAGGGAGGCGACCGCCGCTTGAGCGGCTGGTGGAGTCGACCGATCCTTGAGCCCGGCTTGGTTGCGCGGGGGGCGAATCGGCCCGATACCATCCTCGGAGGGGAGCGGAGTGTTCTGCTCGCGGCCCCACCAAACCAGCCCGGCCACCACGACCAGGAATGCCAGCGCGGGGAAGAACCAGACCAGGTGCCGCTCCCAGGTGACCCGGTGGTTGGCGGCCATCCAGGCGTGCTGTTCGGCCGGGGTGACGGCCAGGCCAAGCCGCCCGGCGATCGCCAGGAGGTCGCGAACCAGTTGCTCGGGCGACTGGTAGCGGCGGTCGCGATCCTTGGCCATGAGCTTGGTGATGATCTTGGCGAGTTCGGCCGGCACGGCCGGATTGAGGCCGCGGATCTCGGGTGGCGGCTCCTCCTGGTGCTGGAGCAGCTTTTGCAGCACGGTCCCGCCCGGGAACGGCGGCCGCGCCGTGAGCATCTGAAACAGGGTGCAGCCCAGCGAGTACAGATCACTCCGGACATCGACGTCGCGGGGATCGCGGGCCTGCTCGGGACTGATATAATCAAATGTTCCCAGGGTCATCCCGCTCTGGGTCAGCCCGTGATCGGCATCGCGCTCGAAGCGACGGGCCAGGCCCATATCCACAAGCTTGGCTCGTCCCTGCGGCGTGAGGATGATATTCGACGGCTTGATATCGCGATGGACGACGCCGCGCGACGCGGCGTGGACCAGGGCCTGGGCGATCTGAAGCGTGATGTCCACCGCCTCGCTCACGGGCAGCGGTCCATTCTCGTCCACCCGCCGCCGTACTGTGATGCCTTCGATGAATTCAAAGGCGATATAATGATTGGGCCCGTCCTGGCCAATGCTGTACACCCGCGCGATATTCTCGTGGTCGAGCCGGGCCGCCGACCTTCCCTCCTGGTAAAACCGCTGCACGACCTCCGGATCACCCGTCTGATCGAGCGGCAAGAGCTTGAGCGCCACGTGCCGATCAAGCTGTGCGTCATGAGCCCGGAAGACCGCACCCATACCCCCGGCTCCGATCGCCTCTTCGAGCAAGAAGGTGCCAATCAAGACGCCAGGCAGCGGCAAGGCCGCCGCGGGGCCGGTCTGAGCCAGCGCCTGCAACCGCCGCGCGGTGCTGCTGGAACCGCGCACTACCGTCGGAGGCTCCGGTGCGGAAGGCGCCGCCTGGCCATCGGCCGCCGGTTGGCTCTTCGACACTCGACTGTCGGAACCCTCGAAGCTTTTGATCGGATCGGAGATCTGCATCGACTCAAGCTCATCGGAACGGGGGTCATCCCCAAGAAGACTTCCCTGCTGCGCAATATGGTTTGCAAGAAATTTGCAAAGAGACATGAATGGAGACAAGCATGCCAGTACAACTTTGTCTGATAAGATACTAGACAAACCGGTGGCTGTTGTCAATGGACCGTGCTGCCGAGCTTGCCTTAAAACTTTGGCCGACAGCAACCTGCATACAAGGACGCAGGGCCGGGCTAGGCTGATGCAAACTTGGGCTTGACTGGCAAAATGCCATAGCGAGGTTTATCTCGCTTCTGTTTTTGTTACGGACGTGGCGCGGACAGGGAACGACGAGAATCTGCGACACCGATATTCAACTTGTTCGGAGTGTTTTCCCCTGAATGTCCCCGCCCACCGTAACGAAAGCGGATACCTCAGGACGTCCTCAAGAACCGTGTCAATAGCAACTTTGCATCAGCCTACCTCACCCTACCTTCGGCCACCCTCTCCCAGGGGAGAGGGAACGCGCAGCGGCGGATGAGGAGGGCAGGCCTTCGGCTACCTTCTCCCGCCGGGAGAAGGTGCCGCGCAGCGGCGGATGAGGGGGGGGCAGGGCCTCGGCCAGTACCGCCCCTCACCCGGCCTTCGGCCCGACCCCGCAAGCGGGGTTC
>Ga0208044_1001773_pt1 | contig 11306 bp, 7 predicted proteins | sample Sb_taG_8_FD_187712 | JGI IMG/M metagenome (GOLD analysis project Ga0208044, IMG submission 187712) | Peat soil microbial communities from Weissenstadt, Germany - Sb_50d_c_BC metaG (SPAdes) (version 2) | ecosystem: Environmental > Terrestrial > Soil > Wetlands > Peat | place: Germany: Weissenstadt... | reverse complement strand
CTGCAAATAGAAAAACTGCCACGGAGCAATCGTCGTTCCCACCAGTCCGATGAACATCAGCAAATAGTCCTTCTGTAGGCTGAAGTTCGGGATGACCGTCTCTTTCGCCGCCACCAGCCAATCGGGCTTGGCAAAGAACGCCGACAAGACGTAGGAGAAATAAAACGCGCAGGCGACCAAAAAGATCTTTTCCACCGACCGGTAGCTCCCGCGGACAACCAGGAACCAGACGACGATGGCGGCCAGCGGGACCGAAATATATTTGGTGACCCCGAAGATCTCCATGGAAGCCGCGACGCCGGCAAATTCCGCCACGGTGTTGCCAAGATCCACGAGCAGCGCCGCAGCCATCACGAAAAAAGTCGACCGGAAACCGAATTCCTCGCGGATGAGATCGGACAATCCCTTGCCAGTCACGACACCCATCCGCGCGCACATTTCCTCGCTAACGTACAGCGCGATGGTCAGAGGAATTAGGACCCAGAGCAGCCTGTACCCAAATTGCGCGCCCGCGAGCGTGTAAGTAGTGATGCCGCCCGCGTCGTTATCCACATTCGACGTGATAATGCCGGGTCCGACGACGGCAAGAATTACCGCAAGCCGCCGGCGCAACGCGCGCGTGCGCCGCGCAAACGCACCCCAGCGCTCTTTCCACTTGCCAAACGTCGTCGCCAATTCGACGTAGGTCATAGCCTCGCGCGCATGTGGCTCACAACGTCATCAACCGTAATCATCCCGACCGGCCGCGTGGAACCGTCCACCACCGTCAAGCTCCGCAAGTTGTACTTATCGAAGAGCTCAAACACCTCGTGGTCCTTGGCATCTGGATGCACGAATAGCAGCGATTCCGCGGTCAGCTCCGAAACTTGCTGCTCGGAATCGGCCAACAGCAGCCGCGCCAGCCGCACCGTGCCGGTGAGCACGGCGTCGCGATTCACCAACGCCACGTTGTCGAGCTGGTCCAGCGGCACTTCGTGGAAGCGGATGTAGTCCACCACTTCCCCGCGCGTGGCATCTTCGGCGACAATCACCAGCTCCGTATTCATCATGCCGCCCGCCGTGTCCGATTCGAAGCGCAGCAGCTCTTTCACTTCCGCCGCCTCGCGCGTCGGCATTTCGTCCATGATTTCGTTCGAGGCCTCGGGCGAAAGCCGCGCCAGAAGATCCGCCGCTTCGTCCGGCCGCATTTCTTCGATGATGTCCGCGGCCTTCTCGGGGTCAAGCTTTTCGACCACCTGCGTCTGTAGGCGCTTATCGAGTTCAGCGATCGCATCCGCGGCCGTCTCTTCATCAAGCGAATCGACGATCGATTGCCGCTCCGCAGGCGACAGCTCTTCCATGATGTCGGCCAGGTCAGCCGGATGCATGGACGCCAACTTCTGGCTGGTCATGCGCAATTTCACGCGCCGCAACGGATCGGACTCGATTAAATTCACGAATTCCCAGCGAATCGTGCGCGTCGGCAGCCTTTCCTGGATTTTCCGAATCGCTTCCGGCGGCATAATTCCCTGCAGCAGCCGCCGCACCGCTCCGGGCAGACCCACATCCACGTGCGTCACGCGCATTTCCACGTTGCCATTGGTGCGCTGCTCGTTGAAATCGATGTCGTTGACGCGCACTACTTTTCGCCCGCTGGTGTCGATGATTTGCTGATCGAGCAGGTCTTTGCGCACCGCCAGCCACGCCTCGTTCGGATGGTAAAGCTCGAGAGCCGATTCATCCGTAGTCAGATTCATTTTGCCGGGCGCAACGGAGGCGATCTGATCGTACTTGGCAATCAGCGGACGATATTGGCCGCGGCCGAGCAGCACGCGCGCCACGCGATTCGGCTGGTCCGCCGGTTCGATGAACAGTTCTTTCACCCGCCCGACAAAATTGCCGGCAACGTCGTAAGCCTCAGCTCCGAGAACTTCGGTCGCATGCAACATGGCTTATGCTCCTCAAAAGCTATCCATCGGCGGCAACGCGCCTCGCTTGCTGCCCGCTCCGCCACCGTTCCAAACCTGAAATCCCTTCGAATCAGCGAGTTCCGCAACCCGCCCCGCGCGCAAAAAAATACCCGCGGCCGGGGCATTCCGACCGCGGGTAGCAAGAATAATAGCTTCTCGTTACGCCCGGACGGCTCTCGCCTCCGCGCTCATCCCGTCTTCACCGCGCCTGACCGCCGGTGAAAACAGGGGCGCCCGACCCAGCACCCGCGCCGCAGTTTCCGGCCCGGGCCGTCGAGGACTTCCTGAATCCAAATTGGAAGAACACTCCATTTCGTGCGCGTGTCCTCAGCGACCTTGTTAAGCGGAGATGCAATCTTTGTCAAGCAAAGACTGCGACTTGCGGTCACTTTTTTCGGTGATGAAAGACGAGATCGGTGGGTGTAATCCTGCGCCCGCGGCAATCCGCCACATATAAATCCCAATAAGTAGCCGTGATGTAATCGGCCGCCTTAAATCCAAGCAGCTTCGCAGCCCGGTCGATGGCCGCCGGCGAGCCTTCCAGTTCCAGGTAATCCCCAATCGGCGTTTCGTCGAGGTCCAAATGCAGGTTTTTCAGCTTAGTCAGTCGATACTCGGTCCGAAATTTCTCATAACGGAATCCCGCACGAAACCCCAGCGCCTGCAATATGGCCTCGAGCCCTTCCGCCGGATGAAATTCGATTTCAAGCTCCTGCCGCTCCTTGTAGCGCCGCGATTCCGACGAATCCGCCATTCCCACAATCGGTGCCTTGTAAGTCAAGACGCCTCGCGCAGCCACTTGCAATCCTCGCGCAGACCGGCGGCCACGCCCCGCCGCAACAGCCTTGGACATCGGCGCCGCTGATTCGATGCGTATCCTCAAAAGCCGCCCGGAAGAGCGCAACTCCTCGCCCGGAGTGTCATATAGAATGTTGCGCTCGAACATCCGCAGCCCAGCCACCGCCCGCAACCGCCGCAACTTGCCGCGCAGCTCCGCAATATCGCGAACCCGCAACTTAATCTCGATCTCGCGCCCACCGGATGCCATATTCGCAAACTCAGTATAATCACGAATGCGCCAACGGAAAAATGAGCAGACGTACTCGCACAAATTCTCGTACGACCTTGTGGAGGGCGCCCCTGCATGTTGGATTTTGCCCCTGCATTTCGGTGGCAGCCCCCGCATTCATGCGGGGGAGGAGCGCTTCAGCGCTCCGGAGCAGCCTCGCCCTTTTTCGAGGCGCTTTAGCGCTGGGAACTCAAAGCAACGGTTGCCTACCGCAATAAAATTCAAGACGCTCTCACCGCGCCCTCCCTGTTGCCAAAGCCGCCCCCTCCCGACATAATCGCCTTTCCTGTGCCAGAGCCGCATTCATGACGCCACCCGCCACGCCGCTGCTGCGGCAATATCACGCCATCAAGAAGCAGCATCCCCAAGCCCTGCTGCTCTTCCGCCTCGGCGACTTCTACGAACTTTTCTACGACGACGCCCAAGTCGCCTCGCGCCTCCTGCAAATCACTCTCACCGCCCGCAATCGCGAGAAGGGCCAGCCCGTGCCGATGTGCGGCGTGCCCTATCACGCCGCCGAGAGCTATATCGCGCGTCTAATCCGCGCCGGACATCGCGTAGCCGTCTGCGACCAAATGGAGGAAGCCGGCCCCGGCAAGAAGCTAGTGCGCCGCGAAGTCGTCCGCGTAGTCACACCCGGAACAGCCACCGAATCCGGCTTCCTCGATCCCAAAGAGAATAATTTCCTGGCCGCCGTATCGCGCGATGCCGCGGGCTCAACGGTCGGCCTTGCCTACGTGGACCTCTCGACCGGCGATTTTCGCGCCACGGAATTTTCCGGCCCAGGCGCCGAAACTCGCCTGCGCGACGAACTCGGAATCCTGCGCGCCCGCGAAGTCCTGCTCCCGCGCCCCGCAACTCTCTTCCCTGCCGCCGGAGCCCCGGAACTGAACGGCCTCGGCGCCGTCGAAACCAAGCTCGACGACTGGATCTTCCATCACGAATTCGCCACCAGGCTCCTCGAAGAGCAATTTCGCGTAGCAACTCTCGAAGGATTCGGCCTCACGCGCCACCTTCAAGCCGTAAGCGCCGCAGGAGCAATCGTTCATTACCTGCGCGAGACGTCAGCCATCAGCGCCCGCAACGAAAATGGCGCGTCAAACAAAGCAGCGGCAAACGCTCGCGCCGCCGGCAATGGCAGCTCCACCCCCGCAGCCGGCCTCGAGCATCTCGACACGCTGCATTACTACGAGCAGCAAGAAGCCCTCGCACTCGATCAAGTCACAGTGCGAAATCTAGAACTGATCGAGCCTATCGGCGGCGATGACTCCTCCGCCACTCTCGTCTCCGCTCTCGATGAAACCGCCACAGGCATGGGCGCCCGCCTGCTGCGAAGCTGGATTCTGCGCCCAGAAATCTCGCTCGCCGAAATTGAAGCCCGCCTCGACGCCGTCGAGCAATTCAGGTCGCGCACCGTCGAGCGCGACGAACTGTTCCGCACTCTCGGCGCCGTTTTCGATCTCGAACGCCTCACCAGCCGCGTCACCATGGGCACCGCAACGCCCCGCGACCTTCTCGCTCTGCGCAAATCGCTTGATCAGATTCCGGTGCTCCGTGGATTTCTCTCCGCCGAAGCCCGCCAGGCATCGTCGCGCATCGCTGAGCTTTACGAAGCGCTCGACGAGCTAGCCGATGTCCGCGAAGCCATCGCCCGCGCCATCGCCGACGATCCTCCGGCGTTGCCGAGCGATCCCGGCATCATTCGCCCCGGATTCGACGCCTCGCTCGATGAGCTGCGCAATCTCAGCCGCACCAGCAAGCAGACCATCGCCGCGATGGAAGAACGCGAGCGCAAGCGGACCGGAATCGCCTCGCTCAAAATCCGCTTCAATCAGGTTTTCGGCTATTACATCGAAATCTCCAACGCCAATCGCGATCGCGCCCCCGCAGACTACGACCGCAAGCAAACTCTGGTCGGCGCCGAACGCTACACCTCGCCGGAGCTAAAAGAATACGAGCGCAAGGTGCTCGACGCCGATGAGCGCATTCTAGAAATCGAGCGCCGCCTCTACGCCCAGCTACGCGAGCAAATCGCGCACGAAGCCCCGCGCCTGCGCCGCACCGCCACGGCCATCGCGCAGCTCGACGTACTGGTGAATTTCGCGCGCCTCGCTGCCGCGGGCAATTACACGCGTCCCGTCTTCACCGAAGAACAACCCGGCGAGCGCGGCGAGTTGCTAATCGCAGGCGGACGCCACCCAGTAATCGAGCGGCTGCTCTCCTCGCGCGGCGAGCGCTTCGTCCCCAACGATCTCTATCTCGACGACCAAAAGCAGTCGCTCCTGCTCATCACCGGCCCCAACATGGGCGGCAAATCCACCTATCTCCGCCAAACCGCGCTAATCGTCATCCTCGCGCAAATGGGCTCGTTCGTCCCCGCCACTCAAGCGAAACTTCCGATCGTTGACCGCATCTTCACGCGCATCGGCGCCTCCGACAATCTCGCCCGCGGACGCTCAACTTTCCTGGTCGAAATGAGCGAAGTCGCGGTGATTCTGAATACCGCAACGTCCGCGAGCCTGGTGCTTCTAGATGAAGTCGGCCGCGGCACAGCCACTTTCGATGGTCTATCGCTAGCCTGGGCCGTAGTCGAAGCCCTGCAATCCGGCGCGCGACCGCGCACTCTCTTCGCCACGCACTATCACGAACTCACGGAACTAGAGCGCCTCGTCCCCGGCGTTCGCAACGTCCACGTCACCGTCCACGAAGCCGGAAACGAAATCATTTTTCTTCGCCGCGTCGAATCCGGCAGCGCCGACAAAAGCTATGGCATCGAAGTCGCCCGGCTCGCAGGCCTCCCGCCAGCCGTCGTCGAACGCGCCCGCGAAATCCTTCGGGAACACGAACGCAGCGAACACAAACTCAGCGAAGAATTAACGCCCGGCGCCGTCCCCCCCGCGCAACCCCCGATCTTCACGCCGATTGACCAGAACGTAGTGAACGCGATTCGCGAAGCCGACCTCGACCAGCTAAAGCCCCTCGACGCCCTCAATCTCCTCGCTCAGCTCAAGAAGCAGCTTTCATGACCCGTCGCCACGGACTCCCCAAAGGCGAACTCGTCCTAGGAATAATGTCCGGCACCTCAGCCGACGGCATCGACGTTGCGCTGGTTCGAATCAACGAAGGTGCGGCAAGCAACTCGCGCGGTGGATCGCGAAAGCGGAGCGGAGGGCTTTCGGCAAAGCTCGAAGGAATTCATTCGACGGCCTATCCAGCCAAAGTGCGCGAAGCAATCCTACGGATCGCCAATGTCGGCCCCACAACCTCAGCCGAAATCAGCCAGCTCGATTTTCTACTCGGTGAGTTCTACGCGCGCGCCGTTCTCGCAGCGCTAAAGAAATTTCGCGTCCCGCCATCAAAAATCTCGCTCATCGGCTCGCACGGTCAGACGATCTATCACCAGGGCGCGCCGTCAAACTTTCTTGGCGCTGCGCGCGTCTCGTCAACCCTTCAAATCGGCGAGCCCGCGATGATCGCCGCACGCACAGGAATCACAACGGTAGGCGACTTTCGCCCCGCCGATATCGCCGCAGGCGGCCAGGGCGCCCCGCTCGTCCCCTTCGTTGACTACATTATCTACCGCGACGCGAAGCTCGGCCGCATAGCCCTGAATATCGGCGGCATCGCAAACCTCACCGTGATCCCCGCCAACGCCACGCCCAATCACGTCGCCGCCTTCGACACTGGCCCGGGCAATATGCTCGTCGATTCACTGGTCCGCCACTTTTCGCGCGGACGCACCACATACGATCGTGATGCCAAACTCGCGCTTCGCGGCGCAACGCAATCGCGCCTGCTCGAAATGCTGCTGATGCATCCCTACCTGCGCCTCAATCCTCCAAAAACAGCCGGCCGCGAACAATTTGGCGATGCGTTCGCGCGCGAAATCATCAAATGGGGAGACTCGCATCGCACGCGACCAAACGATCTGATTCGCACGGCAACTCTCTTCACACCACTTTCGATCGCGGATGCCCTGCACAGATTGGTTCTGCCACGCACCATGGTCCATGAGTTGATCGTCTCCGGCGGCGGCGCGCGCAATCCCCTGATGATGGCGCAGCTCGCCGCGTCGCTTCCCGGCATCATCATCCGCACATCCGATGAATTCGGAATCCCGAGCCAGGCCAAAGAAGCCTTCGCGTTTGCCATTCTGGCCTCCGAAGCGTTTCACGGCCGCGCGAACAATCTTCCCTCGGCAACCGGCGCACGCCGTCCCGCAGTTCTCGGCAAAATCTGCTATGCGCGTCCGCGTTAATGCTTGCAGCAGCACAGCCGCGGCGTTTGCGGCGATAGCTTTCTCGTTGGTTCTGCTCGGCTGTTCTCACTCCGCCCGGCACGAAGATTCCAACACGTTGAACTTTCTAATCGAAACGATGCCCACAAATCTCGATCCGCGCATCGGCACCGACGCCTTTTCGCAGCACATGCACGATCTGATTTTCAGCAGCCTGGTAGGACGCGATGCGCAAATGAATTTCACGCCGGACCTGGCCACAAGCTGGGAAACCCCCGACCCGCTGACCTACGTCTTTCATCTCCGCCGCGGCGTGCATTTTCACAACGGCGCACCATTCACCTCCGCCGACGCAAAATTCACCTTCGATTCCATCCTTGGCGGCAACCTGAAGACCGCCAAACGCGGCTCGTTCCGCATGGTCGCCTCCGTCGAGGCGCCCGATGATTTCACCCTTGTCTTTCATCTGCGCGAGGCGTACGCCTCATTTCTCTGGAATTTATCGCGCCCGGGCGTAGGAATCGTCCCGCGCAACTCAGGTGCAGATCTCGCACAGCATCCCATCGGCACCGGCCCATTCAAATTCGTAAGCCTTACGCCGGATGATGAAATCGTACTCGAGAAAAATCCGGACTATTTCGGCGAAATCCCCAAAATCGAACGCGTGCGCTTCCGCCTAGTTCCCGATGCCACCGTCCGCGCACTCGAATTGCGCAAAGGCAGCGCCGATCTAGCCTCGCCCTCCTCGCTAACGCCCGACATGGTCGTAGCTCTCTCGCACTACAAAGGCATCGAGGTCACGCAGGGCCCCGGCACTTCCCTGGCCTATCTGGCATTCAATTTCGACGATCCAATTCTTTCCAAGCGCGAAGTGCGCCAAGCCCTAGCCTACGCGACCGACCGCGCCTCCATCGTCGAACATCTCCTGCGCGCCCAGGCTCGCCCAGCAGCGAGCCTCCTTCCGCCGAATCATTGGGCCTACGATGGAAACGTCGCCACCTACGATTACGATCCCGCCCGCGCCGAAAAACTCCTCGACGCCGCAGGCCTCCCGCGCGCCAAAGACGGCGTCCGTTGCCACCTCACACTAAAAACCTCCACGGATGAATCCACGCGCCTCTACAGCGAAGTCCTGCAAGCTCAATGGCAAAAAGTAGGAGTCGCGCTAGAACTGCGCCCGCAGGAATACGCCACGTTTTATTCCGACATCACCCACGGCAGCTTTCAGATTTACACGCAGCGCTGGGTAGGCGGCAACAACGACCCCGACATCTACGAATTCGTCTTCAGCTCGAAGAAATTCCCGCCCGATGGCGCCAATCGCGGCCGCTATAAAAATCCGCAGCTAGACGTACTCCTGGATCGCTCCCACGCCGAGACCGACCGCGAAAATCGCCGCGCCATCCTGGCCGAGATTCAAAAAATCGTAGCCACCGATCTCCCCTACATAAACCTCTGGTACCCAGACAACATCTGCGTCCATCGCGACACCGTGAAAATCGACGCCATAGCCCCCTCCGGCGACTACACCTTTCTCAATAATCTGGAGTTCCGCCCGGCGAGTGCGAGCGAGCTCAAGTAGCGCCGGCGTCCCCGCCGGCATCTGACGACCGGTCGAGTCGCTTGATGCCGCGATCGTGCGCGGCGCGCAGCGTCAAATTACTTATGGTGGTTGGGCTACGAGGCCCGCGCGTGATTGTTGCCAATGGCGGAATTCGAATCGCCGGATGCCGGCGGGGACGCCGGCGCTACGAAGATAAAGCCGTGCGGATTTGATGCTCGGAAACAGCCCCTTCGCGGACAATCATCCATTCGTCGCCTTCAACGCGCACAATCGTAGAAGCCACCACCGCGCGCGTATCGCCAGCATCCAAAATCAAATGCAGCCGCTCGCCCAGCTGCTTCACAAGCTGCGGCGCGTTCGTGCATGCCGGCGAACCGGAAAGATTCGCGCTCGTTCCGGTGATCGGCCCGCCGACAGCGTCAATAATTTCGGTCGTAACTTTGGAGTGCGCCCAGCGCAGCGCCACGCGGCCAGTATTTCCGGTCACTTTCAAAGGTATGCGATGAGTAGCCTCGAGCACTATCGTCAGCGCCCCCGGCCAGAATTTCGAAGCGAGCACCAGAAAATTATCCGGCACATCGCGCACCAACGACACCGCCTGCTCGATCGAATTCACCAGAATCGGGAGCGCCTTCGATTCCGGACGCCCCTTGATTTCGTAAACGCGCCCGATCGCGGCGAGATTAAAGGGATCGGCGGAGAGACCGTAAAACGTATCGGTCGGCACACCAACGACTTCCCCGCGCTGAATGAAACCCGCGGCATACTCGACCGCGCTGCGTTCGGGTGCGTCCGCTGAGATTTTCAGGACTTCCACAGGCAAAGTGTCGGCTCTTGGCGGGCTGCGCCGTGCTGCTAGGGCAAGCTATCATAGGCCGTCAAGCCCACGCAAGCAACGGAAACTAAGGCGATTCTGCAGGACAAATTGGCGCCCGCGCAGGCGCACGACCGCCCGCTTTACGCCATTCCACACCTTTGTTAGTCTCGCTAGCGATGCCACGCGAAGCCATTTCCGCTTCAAAGAAACCGCAGATGCGTGCTGGGGCTCGCTCGTCAGCTTCACCGCAGCCCGAACCGATTGCCAGCCGCGACAATCGCTGGCTGAAACTTTTTCGCGAGGCGCTGCGCGAGGGATTTCTCGCCAACGAAAATCTCATCGGCATCGAAGGCCCGCACCTGATCGGCGAGGCTCTGCACTCCGGCATAACTTTCGACGCGTGTCTCGTGAGCCCTGCGGGCGAAAAGCATCTCGCCGCGTTGCCATCCGCGAGTTTCGCCGGTGCCCGAGTTTTGCGCACCACGGATCGTCTCTTTGAAGGCGTCGCAGCCACCGAACACCCGCAAGGAATCGCCGCGCTCGTGCGCCCGCGCGAATCGACGTTTGATGATCTCGTCCGCGGCGATATTCCGCTGGTCGTTGTTCTCGCGGGCGTGCAAGACCCGGGCAATGTCGGGACGGTGGTTCGATCGGCCGAAGCATTCGGTGCAACGGGCCTTGCCGCTACGCGCGGCACCGCTGATCCGTGGTCGTCGAAAGCGCTGCGAGCATCGGCCGGTTCAGCGCTGCGCCTGCCTCTGCTTCGAGGCATGGCGCCAGCCGTTCTGCTCGCGCAACTTCGCGTCGCAGGACTCGCGATTCTCGCTGCAACCTCTAAACCCGCGCGCGATGCGAACGCCATTCCGCTCGCCTCGGCTGAGCAACTGCAATCCGCATGCGCCATTTTCATCGGCAGCGAAGGCGCCGGCCTCGCGCCGGAGATCCTGCGCTCCGCCGATGCGCAGCTCGCGGTTTCGATGGCGGCCGGAGTGGAATCCTTGAACGCGGGCGTGGCCGCCTCCGTAATCCTCTACGAAGCAGCCCGCCGCCGCGCCGAGCGAGCACGAACGTGAGCCTTTTCCGCGCCATCGAGCCGCAAGAGGAAAGCGCCGGGCCGCGTCCGCTCGCCGATCGCATGCGCCCGCAGACGCTCGATGAGTGTATCGGCCAGGAAGATCTCCTCGGCCCCGGCAAGCCTCTGCGCGTGCAAATCGAGCGCGACGACATCGGCTCGATGCTCTTCTGGGGCCCGCCCGGCTGCGGCAAAACTACGCTCGCACGCGTCATCGCCAATCGCACGCGCTCCGACTTCATTCCCTTCAGCGCCGTGCTCTCAGGCATCAAAGAAATCAAGCAAGTGATGACCACGGCCCAGGGCGCTCGGAATTACGGACGGCGAACCATCGTCTTCGTCGACGAAATGCACCGCTTCAACAAAGCCCAGCAGGATGCGTTTCTGCCTCACGTCGAGGCCGGAAACATTCTGCTGATCGGCGCGACGACCGAGAACCCATCGTTCGAAGTGATCTCGCCGCTGCTCTCGCGCATGAAGGTGTACGTTCTCCACGCACTCAGTCCGCAACAGGTAGTTTCGCTGCTGCAGCGCGCGCTGGCGGATCGCGAGCGCGGCCTCGGCAATGAGAACATCGAAACGAACGACGCGCTCCTCG
>Ga0208044_1001772_pt1 | contig 11310 bp, 9 predicted proteins | sample Sb_taG_8_FD_187712 | JGI IMG/M metagenome (GOLD analysis project Ga0208044, IMG submission 187712) | Peat soil microbial communities from Weissenstadt, Germany - Sb_50d_c_BC metaG (SPAdes) (version 2) | ecosystem: Environmental > Terrestrial > Soil > Wetlands > Peat | place: Germany: Weissenstadt... | reverse complement strand
TCTGGTATTGGCGACACACGGCCGCTCGTTTTGGATCCTCGATGACGTCTCGCCGCTACGCCAGTTCGCCGATTCCGTTGCCGGCGAAGACATGCATCTCTACCAGCCCACGACCGCGTATCGCGTGCACACCCATACGGGAGACGCCGCAGATACTTCGCCGCGCTTGGCCTTTGCCGGGAAAAATCCGCCCAACGGCTCGGTGATTTATTTCTATCTGAAGCAAGCACCCAAGCCGGAACTGAAGCAGGAAGTGAAAATCGAAATCCTGGACGCGGCGGGCAGCGTAATCCGCAAGTATTCCAGCAACAAAACTGAGCCGCTCGATGAACCGCTCGACCCCGACGACAAGAAGCCGGAGAAGCAAATCAAGTTGGAAGACGGTTTGAATCGTTTCGTGTGGGATCTGCATTACGAGGAGGCGAACCGCGTCCCCGGCTATTTTCTGTGGGAATACAATGACGGCGCGAAAGGGCCACTGGCGCTGCCCGGCAACTATCAAGTGCGCTTAACCGCCAACGGCAAGAGCGCAACCGCTCCCTTTGAAGTGAAAATCGATCCCCGAGTCACCACTTCCACGAGCGATCTGGAGAAGCAGTTCAAGTTCGAGATGGACGTGCGCGACCAGTTGAATCGCGTCTACGACGCGGTGAACCAAATACAGGATGTCCGTGAGCAGTTGGACGGGCTGAAGAAGCGCCTGGTAGCGGGCGATTCCACGACAGCCCTGTTCGATGGCGCGAGGGCGCTTGACGCCAGGCTGATTGCAGTTCGCGATCCGTTAATCAATTTCAAAATCAGCGCCAGCGAAGATTCTCTTGCTTACGCGCCGGGAATCGACGCGAAGCTGGCGTTTCTTGCCATGGCAGTGGCGGGGTTTGCCGACTCTGCTCCCACGGAATCCCAGTACCGGGAATTCGACAAGGTGAAAAAGCGGACCGATGAATTACTGGCAGGGTGGGATCAGGTGCGGAATGCCGATATCGCCAACTTTCAAAAGCTGGCCGCGGAACAAAACGTCCACTCGATCTTCGTGCCCGATATAAGAAGTGAGCGGGTGCGCGGCGGCGGAGAAGAATGAAAAATAGTGTGCAAGCGGGGCTCCGCCCCGCTTGCACGGGGCCCTTCGGCTTCGCTCAGGACAGGCTCCGCCCCGTCCCCACACACGAATTCTAGATGAACATCTCGTCTTGCGGGACGCCTGCTCCGTTTTTCGGATGGCGCCTTTTCTGGCCGAGAAAGACTTCCACTCCGGTGCTGATCGCGGCCATCAGTCCGTTGACCTGGCGCAAGGGAGAGATCACGGTTTTATGCACGATTTCGCTGGTCTCCTCGACCTTGTCCATGGTGCGATTCAGCAGTTCATCGGCGCGGATGACTTGCAGCCGGGTGCGGTCAAGCGCATCGGTGAGCGCAGCATCGATGCGGCCCAGTTGATTGCGCACCAGGGTGCTCGACTCCGAGAAGTTGGTCGTCATGACGTCGATCTTCGGCCGCATTTCCACCAGCAGGCTCTGCACCGTTTCGATCGTGGGCAGAGCCTTGCTCTTCACTTCGGTGGCGAGAGCATCCATCTTCGCCGTGCTCTTGCGGACCGCGAGGTAAAGGCCCACCATAATTCCGGCCTGCACCACGATCGCGAAAGTCGTCACCGCAATAAAAATTCTTAGGAGGTTGTCATCCATAGCTGCTCCATCATAGCTTCAGGCATAGTCGCTTCAGGCATAGTAGCTAGCGACTGCTCCTGCTGCCGCTGCCGCTAGATATTCTTGGGCGGCTCGGTCGCGGTGGTCTCGTTATAGGCCTGGCGTCCCGCCTCGTAAGCGTTGCGGAACTGCTCTTTATGCTGGTTGAGCACATCGCGTCCGCGATCCACCCAATCACCCGCCTGTTCGCGCGCCCGACGAGCCTGCTGACGCACGCGCTCGCCGCCTTCCTGCGCCTTGGAGCGAATTACGTCGCGCGTTTCATCGCCCGAGTGCGGCGCGTACAATACGCCGACTACCGCTCCGACCCCGAGTCCCGCCAGAAACCACAAGAAGCCACTGCCCTCATGATCCGCCATAACTGCCTCCTCAATTTTTTTTCTATGTAACGGATGGTAGCACCCTGATATGTGAAAAACAATTCGCCGCGCTGCGGCGGTAGTGGGCCAAGCTGCTGAGCTGCGAGCTTCGAGCCGCGAGCTCCGAGCAAACCGGTTGCCCGTAGCTCGTGGCCCGTAGCCCGTAGCCCGTAGCTTCCTTCCTCGCTACTCACCTCGACGTACAGCTCGCATATTGAAGGACATTTTCCGCGGCACCTTCGCGTACGCTTGATTGCAAAGAAACTCTTGTGCCAAACGCGCCAAAGGCGGACAATGATGCGGTTTTCAGGAGGCGCTTTTTGTCCGACCGCAAGTATCGGCAGCGCGGATACCAGGATTCCGGTGCGGGACCGAAAAAGGAGTTCGAGAAGCCAGCGGCCCCGAAAAAAGAGAATACCTTCGGGCCGCGCCCGATCAATATGCCGGGAACGCGGACCGTCTCGCGCTGTGCCGAATGCGGCGCGCTGCTGCAGAATCTCACCGATCGGGTCGGGCAATGTCCGAAGTGTGGTTTCGCCCTGCACGCCTGCAAACAGTGCGAACACTTTGATCCATCGAGCCGCTTCGAATGCAATCAGCCGATTCCCGCCAGAATTTCTCCCAAAGACAAACGCAACGACTGCTCACTCTATTCCATCCGCGTGATGGTCGAAAAAGAAACATCCAGCAAAGGCAGTCAGCGTCCGAATGACGCGCGAGCGGCGTTTGACAATCTGTTTAAGGATTGAAGTTAGCTCTCAGCTCTCAGCTCTCAGCTGTCAGCTCTCAGGTAATGCGGAAGTCTTCCGAATGTCCGAAGATCCAGCCCCGGAGGGGCGTCCGAGCTTAGCCCAGCGCTTTCAGCGCTGGGAAAGGGGGAAGAATGACCTAAGTCCCGGAGGGACGACCGAGTCCTCACTCACCTCTGCGATAATCATCGCCCGTAAGTGGTTGAATTTAACCAGGATGGTTGAAATCAGCCACCCCTCTTCTTGCAACTTTTCTTCAGCGTCTGTGTTCAAAGTAGGTAGAGACCTGGTCCATGGTTGGAGAGCAAATGGCAACCACCAAGACCACAGTCACTAGAAAGTTTCTGGATCCGGTCAAAGTTACGGCGGACCTGGGAAAAGGAGGTCCATATGCGTTACCTGAGATATTTAGCGTTGCTGGCAGTCCTGATGTTGCCGCTTGCCTTCGCGCAGGCGCAAGTAGGAGTTGCCATCGGAGTGGGACCGGGCTACGTGGGCGGGCCGCCGGTGTGTGAGTACGGGTACTACGATTATTATCCGTATGCCTGCGCACCCTACGGCTACTACGGTCCGGAGTGGTTCAGTGGCGGAGTGTTTATCGGTGCCGGCCCCTGGTACGGGCGGGGCTGGGGTGGCGGCTGGGGCCGAGGAGGCTGGGGCTATGGCCGAGGAGGCTGGGGCTATGGTCACGGCGCCTACGGACGCGGAGGTTACGGGCGTGGTGGCTATGGCCACGGCGGCTTTGCCCGAGGAGGCGGAGGTAGCTTCCACGGCGGCGGATCCCGCGGCGGCGGTTTCCACGGTGGCGGCGGTCACGCTGGCGGAGGCCACAGTGGCGGAGGTCACGGTGGCGGAGGTCATGGTGGCGGACACCGGTAAGAATTCCAGACATGGAGAAGTTTCAACGGCTGGCAGCACTGTGCTGCCAGCCATTTTCTTTAGTCGACGTCAGCCGCCGCACCCGGACTTTCACTTCAGCCCGGCACCCTGAGGCGGTCAATCCACGGCAGCACTTAGCCGGCACGTCGCCAGCGCGCAGACATCCCACGTCTCGTGCGGCTGTCAGCTCTCAAGCATGGTTTGTCAACCCATCCATCGAAGTTTGGCGGGACGGGCGAGACGCCCGTCGCTCCACCTTGCTGGGGGAGAACCGGGTGAGGTTTCGACACTTGGACAAATCGTGCTCGTTGATGGCCGGGAACAATCTTCACGGGCCACATTGGAGCGCAATCCATACCGGTCTGTGCTCTTCCACGTCTAACCTGGCAGGAGGGATTTGGCGGGCAAGCCGCTTGCCTTAGCGGGACTACATCCTTATAATCCGCTCACCGGAATAATGTTAAGCCGCGGCATATCGCAGGCGGCCCATGATTTTCGGGACCAGTCAGTTGCGAATGTGCAGTCAGTGCGAGTGTAAATGGGTTCAGATGAAAGGCTGGTTCATGGTGCAAGCCCGACACTAGGTTTGGATGGAATCGGGCAGGATGTCAACTCCAGTTTTCCCGAAGAGTCAAGGAGCCACCGGAATGAAGAACTTTGTTCTCGCGATGTTGCTGGTAGCCGCGATTACCGCCGTCGCTCAAACCGCGGCCGCGCCCGCCCAACCTGCGCCGCAGACCCCTGCGCCCGCCCAAGCTGCGCCGCAGCAGAACCCCGCGCCCGCCCAACCCGCGCAGTCTCCAGCAGCGCCCCAGAAACCCCAGAAAAAAGAGATCAAAGACCCGGCGGAATATAACGCCTACGTGGGCGCGGCGCAGCAAACCGACGCCGCGGCCAAGGTCAGCGGCTTGGAAGCGTTTGTGACTCAGTACCCCAACAGCGTGATGAAGGAAGACGCGCTGGAACTTTTGATGGGCGCCTATCAACAGATGCTCGGTCAGGCGAAGACTCCCGACGAGCAGAGGCTCGATCAGACCAAGACGCTGGACACGGCGCAGAAGGTTCTAGTGGTGAACCCATGCAATCTCCGAGCATTGGCACTGCTGGCCTACACCAAGAACGCGCAACAGAATTTTGCGGAGGCGGGCCAATTCGGCGACAAAGGCTTGCAGTGCCTGCCCACCGCGACCAAGCCGGAAGGCACGTCGGACGCGGATTTTCAGAAACTGAAGGATGGAACGGCGACCATCTTCAACGGCGCGGTTGGGGTCAGCGCTTTCCAGTCTACCCTCCAGGCCAAGGGAAACGACTACACCAAGGCGGTGAAGTATCTGCGGGCTGCGGTAGAAGCGGATCCGGCTAACCTGCTCGACGTCTATGACCTGGGACGGGCTTATTTGGAGCCGGGACCGGGTGAAAACGACGTGGACGGACTATTCTTCATCGCGCGCGCCTCCAATCTGGCGCAGGGTGCGGGCAAGGATCAGATCGCCAAGTTCGGCAAGAGCAGATACAACAAGTACCACGGCAGCGAAGAGGGATGGAGCGATTTGTTGGCGATGGCGGCCACCACAACTCTGCCGCCGGCCAATTTCGCGATCAAGCAGTACGTGCCGCCAACTCCGGCCGAGCAGGCGGCGGCCTTGGTCAAGAGCAAGAAAATTGAAGAGATGAACTTCGCGGAGTGGCAAATGGTCCTTTCCGACGGCACGCCCGAAGACGCCCTCAAGGTGTGGAGCGTACTGAAGGGGAAGCCGTTGCAGATGCAGGCCCACGTGATCAGTATCGACTCCTCAAGCAAGACCGTAACCAGACTGCAACTGGCCGGCAGTTCGGACGATGTCGACGCCAAACGTCCGGACATCGATTTGACGATGACGGCAGTGATCCCGGCGAAGCAGATGCCGAAGGAGGATACCGACTTCCAGTTCCAGGGAACGCCGGTCTCCTACGTGGCGAAGCCGTTTCTGATGACGATGAATGAGGGGGCCCTGCTGGTGAAAGCGGCGCCGAAGCCGCCCGCCCGCAAGAAGCCGGTTGCACACTGAGAGTCAGGTCTCAGTAGGCAGGTCTCAGGTCTCAGGAAAACCTTGGCTTAGGAAAATCTGTTGCAGAAAAAGTGGACAGTCCTATCGGGACCCTCTTCTTTAATGTGTTGTCGAGAAACGGCCGGGCTCTTAGCTTTTAGCTAAAGGCCAAAAGCCAACAGCCGGTCGTTTAGCGAACCTGTTTTCTTTCCAGAGTGAGGGGACGCGCGCTCCGCGGAGGACGCTTGGCGCCGGCGCGCAACGGACGAACATCAATCTTGAGCTCCTGCATGGTCCGGCTCAGGGTGTTCCGGTGCATGCCTAATTGCCGCGCGGACTTGCACTGATTACCCCGGTTTTCTTCGAGCACGGTCACGATAAAGCGCTTCTTAAACTCACGGACTGCTTCCGAATAGAGGATATTACTTCTGCACATCTGAAGAATGAGTGCTTCCAGTTGATCTTTCACCTGCCGCCTCGTTTCCGCACCCTCAAAAAAACTTCACCGACATTTACTGACAAGAACTACTTAGACGGCCCGGATGATGGGGGCTGAAGTGTATCCTTTGTCGAATGTACCTGCCGCATGTAATCCAAGCCCTGGTAGAAACGGTGGCGCAATTCCGACGGTGCGAGCCAGATCGCTGCCCTTCCGCCTACCAGGAAATACGGAGCCAACTCGGACCCATCCAGCCACTTCGCCGCAGGCGCGAAAGAGGCCATGGCGGTGAGCACTACCGCCACCACCAAGGCGCCCCGCAACAAACCGAGGACCGCGCCCATTACCCGGTCAATCGAACTCAGTCCGGCTCTTCTCATTGCCCCGCGGGCTATCCGCCCGGCCAAGCCGGCAATGATCAGGACCGCGAAAAAAATGATCAGAAAACCAGCGATCTCGCCTAACCACGCCGATTTCAAGTGAGGCGCGAACCACTCCGCCAGGCGATGGTACTGCCAGGCGGCCAGCAGGTATCCCACAACCAAGCCAGCCAGCTTGAAGGCTTCAAAGAAGAAGCCTTCAAGGGCTGCCGCAGTCACGGAAAACACCAGAAAGCCGAGGATGATCCAGTCTGCAATGCTCATGGTTCAAAGATTCGTCGTTCAAAGATTCGAGGTTCACAGGACCCGAATGCAATGGTCGAATTCAATGACACCAGTTCAATGACACCAGCGCACGCAGCCTAAATCTCCAACTCGCGTCCCGTTAACTGACGGTATGCCTCGAGGTACTTTTCGCTTGTCCGCCGCGCTACTTCCTGGGGGAGGGCGGGCGCGGGCGGTTGTTTGTTCCAGCGAATTTCTTCGAGGTAGTCCCGTACATACTGCTTATCGTAGGAATCCTGCGCCTTGCCCGGTTGGTAGGCGTCGGCCGGCCAGAAGCGCGAGGAATCCGGTGTGAGGACTTCATCCGCCAGTGTGATGCCCTTGGCGGTCTGTCCAAATTCAAACTTGGTGTCGGCAATGATGATGCCGCGCTGCCGCGCATAATCCGCGGCTTTGTTGTAGACACGCAAGGTGACGTCGCGAAGCTGGCGGCTCAGTTCGGGATCGACCAGCTTGCACATCTCTTCAAATGAAATGTTGATGTCGTGCCCGGTTGTCGCCTTGGTCGCGGGCGTGAACAGCGGCTCCGGCAGCCGGTCGGATTCCTTCAATCCGGGCGGAAGCTTGACGCCGCAGACCGAACCCGTTGCCTTGTACTCTTTCCACCCGGAGCCGGAAAGGTAGCCGCGCGCAACGCATTCGACCGGAAACATCTCGGCGCGCATCACCATCATGGAACGGCCGCGGAGTTCATCGGCGTGCTTGCGAATCGCTACCGGGTAGCGGTTCACGTCGGCAGTAACGAAATGGCTGGGGACGATGTCCTTGAGAAAGTCGAACCAGAACAGCGAGATCTGCGTCAGGACACGGCCCTTGTGCGGAATGCCGGTGGCCAGAACGTAGTCGAAGGCTGAGATGCGGTCGGTGGCCACGAACAGCAGGTGGTCACTGCCGAGGAAGTAGACGTCGCGGACCTTGCCGCTGGCGTGCAACTGCAATTCGGGGTAGTCCGTTCGCAGCAGAACGGAATCTAAAATCTCGGGGCTCATCTCTAAATTCACCGGAGAAAAACTTTGCGTATTCTAGCTGTCATGGGAAATTTGTCAACGACTACAATCACACATGAGTGGGCTACGCCAAACGGCGTTGCGCCGAAAAGTGTTGACAGTTCCAGTGTAAGCTAGAAGCCTTGTCCAGTGCTGGGTTTCGAGGGGCCGCAATGTGGAAAAACTGAGGAAGCCTCTGGAAAAAAGGGCAGCGAGTTTTTTCAATGCTTAAAGCAGAAAGGGCAGGACGTGTCAACCGCGATTCGTGCTTTGCTTCCCGAGTCGCCGTCACTCGGGGTCTGGCGCTCTGCTCCATTGAGCCTTTGGTTATCTGGCTATTCCCTCGTCACGGGTACGCCAAGCTCGCAACCGAATGTAGTCGCGTGACGCCCGTCCTAGACCGTCCAAACCCGGGAACAGGGAGCTGGCGGTAATGTTCATGGTTCTCAGCCTTGACAGAAACTGCTCCTTCACGCCAGCCGGTACGATGACTTTGTTGAGCGGGTATCGATCCTCCTGCCCAACGAATGCCTCTGAGATAGCTTCACCATGATCCGCCAAAACATGCGTACAAACCGTGAAGACAGCTTGTTGTGACGCTGTACGCTCGCTGTGTTGTGTTGCCTCTACGGGGTAGACAGCCTTGACATCATGCGACTCAAGCTGTTCCTGGGAGTTGTGTTGTAGCTTTCCGTACCGCTTTTCCGTGATGGTTCCAAGTGCAGCGGAAGGGAAGAACCACACCGCACCGTCACTTTCTGGGCACTGATCGACTGCGAAATAGAGAGCCACATACGGAGAGAGAGTCCAGTCAAGCAGTCGCGTCGGACCCGAATAGTGCTGCATGAGCATCCACCATGCGGTTGGGCCCCACTTGGATTTGTCGACGCCATCAGTGGACGCACGCAAATGGTACTGCGACATGAACCTTCGGGTAGCACCAAACTCAATTCCCAGAGCACGCTCAACAGCGACCTCTCCAAGATGGCGCAGAAGGGAAGGCTGCAGTGGCCACGACTCATTGCTCTGTCCACGAATGTACCAGCCTGCGTCCCCCTGCTCATTAAAATTCAGCCGTTCGACAAGCTCGACAAAGTCGCCCCAGCTACTCAGTTGATCTCGGTGCCAGCTCATCTCTTCTCCAGATAGTATCGGGGCTAGGCGGGCCAGACCATGCCGCCGATGATCCCTGGCCGTTAATGGCGCCGGTCCAGGATGGTCCGCAACTCGGAAGCTGACCTGTTGCCCTTTCCCGTGCGCGTCCTGAATCAGCAACTGCCCGTGGGAAGCCAGCGCGTCCAGCGTTTCAGCACCTCCTCGACCTCCTGATCGCTGGCAAACTCGCCCCGATCCGCCTCGGCTATAGCCTTCTCGATTTCCTCAATTTGCCACCGCGCCAGCGCATCGAGTTCGCGCGTTTCTTTTCTTGAGATAGGCATCTGTTACGCCGACCCGAACCTGACCGACACGAGCTTCGACACGCCGGGCTCCTGCATGGTCACGCCGTAGAGCACGGGGGCAATGCTCATCGTCCGCTTGCTGTGCGTGATCAGGATGAACTGGGTCCGTACGCTCAGCTCGCGCACCAGTTCGGTGAAGCGCGCGATGTTGGATTCGTCGAGCGGAGCATCGACCTCGTCAAGAATGCAGAACGGGCTCGGCGTGTACTGGAAGATGCCGACCAGCAGCGCGAGTGCGGTGAGCGCCTTTTCGCCGCCGGAGAGCAGCAGCACGTTCTGCAGTTTCTTTCCGGGAGGCGATGCCACCACGTCAATGCCGCTCTCCGCGCTGTTTTCCAGGTCAGTCAGCCGCATGAAGCCATGTCCGCCTCCGAACAGCTTGCGGAACGTGGCCTGGAAGTTCTCGTTAATCTTGTGGAACGCTTCTTCAAATTTCTGCCGCGAGACTTGATCGATCTCGCGAATGGTGGCTGCGGTGTTTTCGATGGCTTCGATCAGGTCTTTCCTTTGCGTTCCGAGGAACTGGTGGCGCTCCGCCGTCTCCTTGTACTCTTCCAGAGCCATCATGTTGACCGGGCCCATGGCGTCGAGGCGAGCGCGCATCTCGCGGTGGGCCTGATCTTCAGCCGCAAGTTCATCCGCGGTAATCAGCGGAATCGTCGTGTCGGCCATCAGGACCGGACGTTCCATGCCAAGTTCGTTCAGGCAGGTGTCGGCGAGGTGCTGCAGGTCGGATTGCAGCTTGGCAGCCGTGGCCGAGAGCTCACCCCGGCGGTCGCGAGCGAGATCGAGTTGCTGACGCGTATTGCGAAGAAGCTCTTCAATTTCTGCGAGGCGCGCTCGCACTTGTTCGGACTCGAGCTGCAGCAAGCCTTCGCGCGCTTCTCCAGCATTGCGCTCTGCTTCGAACTGCACGAACTGCTCGGCCAGTTGCACGTTCTCGTTTTGCCGTTGCGCGATTTCGGCGCTCGCCGATTCCATTTGGATTTGCAAAGCGCCCGCCCGCTCCCCCATCTCGGCGACAAGCGTCTCGATGCGCTGAAGCAGCGTGGTCGCCGAGCGGTGACGCTCTTCGAGCGTGGCCACGCGAGCGGCCCGCTGCGATGTGGTTTCAGCGGCAGCGTCTCGCTGGCCGCGCAGCGCGGCGAGGCGCTCTTGCCCCGCTGCGAGCTGCATTTCGAATTGGGCGCGTGCTTCGTCGATCGTGGCCAGCTCCGCTTGCCGCGAGGCGATCAAGCTTTCCTGCTCCTGCCGTTCGGCCGCGAGCCTTTGCAGTTCGTGTTCGCTGATTGCAATCCGATCGCGCACCCGCGTCATTTCGCTTTCCAATTGCTTGAGCAAATGTCCTGAAGTCATCGCCTGCTTCTCGGCTTCGCGCTTTTCTTCTTCCAGGCGATCGAGCAGGGCGGTGTGCTCCTTGATCTCGCGCCCTAAGGTGAGCGCGAGTATTTCCTTTTCGCGCAGAGCTCGCTCCAGCTCTTCGAGCAGGCGCAACACATCGCGCAACTCGCGTTTCATCGAGAGCGGTCCCTCGCTGCGTTGCTTGCCCCCGGTGACGGTGACGTTGTGGAAGCATTCGCCGGTCTGGGAGAGGAAAAACGCGTCGGGGCTGGAGAGCGCGAGCTCGCGCGCTACTGCGGGATCGGGCACGATGTAGCCGTTTCCCAGCTTCGGCAGAATCACTTCCAGCGACTTGCCGAATCCATTCAGCACGCGAATCGAGTTCTTGAGCGGGAGAACCGTGTCGTTGAGCGGAGAGTAGTGCTGGCTTTCATCCGCGAGAAACGAGAACTTGGCTTGCGAGTCCTCCGGATGCACCAGGAATGTCGCGCGCCCGTTGACGTCCGAGCGCAGCAGGCGCAGGCCTTCGTCGGCGGCGTCCCACGACTTGACCACGACGAAGTTCAGTTCGTCGCGCAGGAAGTCCTCCACCACGCGCTCATAGCGGGGTTCGACTTCGAGGAAATCGGCGAGCACACCGGCGGGAGTGTTTCCTCCCTGCATAGCGCCCGATTGAAAGAGGCGCCGCACCGATTCGGT
>Ga0208044_1001771_pt1 | contig 11316 bp, 11 predicted proteins | sample Sb_taG_8_FD_187712 | JGI IMG/M metagenome (GOLD analysis project Ga0208044, IMG submission 187712) | Peat soil microbial communities from Weissenstadt, Germany - Sb_50d_c_BC metaG (SPAdes) (version 2) | ecosystem: Environmental > Terrestrial > Soil > Wetlands > Peat | place: Germany... | reverse complement strand
CAAGCCGTTCCGCTGGACGTACACGGGTCGTCCGCTGATGAAGGCCGCGGCGTGAAGCTGGGCAAGAGAGCAAGCCAAGGAATGTCTTCCGCTTCATTGGTTTTCAACTACGAAAAGCCGGTCTAGGGGCTCAGCCTTTTTCCGCCTTGGCCCCACTTCGATGTGGGGCGCTGGTCAGTGTGGTCTGTTCGCGCTATGAAAATCTTCCTGCCGCTGTCTTGGAAACGATGGCCCTGGGTTGCCCGCTCGTTGCCGCCCGAGTGGGTGGGATTCCGGAAGTCCTCAACGACCGTGCGAATGGATTGCTGCACCGCACCAGCGATTCAAAAGATCTGGCGGCCCAGATCATGACTCTCCTGAACGATCCCGAATGGGCAGCACAACTTGGCAAACAAGCCGGGATTGACTGCCAACAACGGTATTCCCCAGAAATCATTGCTGAGCGTACTGTGAGTTGTTACGGCAAAGCGATCGAGCGAAACCGAGTGCGGAAATGAACCGGCGACGAGGTTTTCTTGCAGGTTCAGATCGGTTTCAGTCTAATATTGGATTGGGGTTCCATGTTTACGGTTTGTGGAAACAACTGCTCTGGATGATGGGGTTTACAAGACTTTGGCATAGAGCCAACCCGATCGCCTCGATCAAGCTTCTCCCAAGCCAGTAGAGTTTAACCGCTGTGCAGCTTCTCATACCGATTGCCTTACTGGGCTGGATTCCAGTCTCCATCGCCCTGTTTGTGTTGCTACCCCCTCGTCGCGCGGTGGTGGCCAGCATCATCGGTGCATGGTTACTCTTGCCCCCTGCCGCCATTCCGCTCTCTGGTCTTCCCGACTATGACAAGATAATGGCGGCAACGGTGGGAATCCTGCTCGGAACGTTGATCTTCCAGCCGAATCGCCTGCTCGAATTCCGTCCTCAATGGTTTGATCTACCGATGCTCTGCTGGTGCATCGCCCCCTTGATTTCCTCGCTGCAAAATGGCCTAGGACTGTACGATGGCCTTTCTGGATCTCTTCTCTGCATCGTTCGCTGGGCACTGCCTTACTTCATCGGCAGGCTATATCTGGGCGACCCCGAAGGACTTCGCGAACTGACAATCGGTATCATCTGCGGTGGCGTCGCCTATGTGCCGGCGATTCTGCTTGAGCTCAGACTCAGCCCGTTCATGAAAAGCCTGGTGTATGGGATGTACCAATGGGAAGGATACCGGTATGGCGGCTATCGTCCCTTTGTGTTCCTCACGACCGGTTTGGAACTGGGAATGTGGATGACCGCCGTGTCCTTGACCGCGATATGGATCTGGAGATGTGGCGCGCTCAAGCGGATCGGGGCTTTGCCCTTTGGAGCCTTCGTCGTGCCCATGATACTTGTAGTCACGGTCCTCTGCCGATCCGGCGGTGCGCTGATCTTATTGCTTGGCGGCCTGGTTGTCCTCTGGTCCTGCACTCGGTTCAACTCCAAATTGCTCCTCTATGCCCTGGTGCTGGCCGCTCCGGTCTACTACAGTGTACGAATACCCAGATTCTGGTCAGGGGATAACCTTGTCAGCTTTATCGAGACATTCGATGCAACTCGTGCTCAATCCCTGGGATACCGGTTTCAATGTGAAAATCTTCTCATTCAAAAAGCCATGCAACAACCGTTCTGGGGATGGGGCTCGTGGGGAGGGAGCCGGGTCATTGGATCTGATGGAAGAGACCAGGCTGTGACGGATGGGATGTGGATCATCTATCTTGGGTTTTACGGCTACTTTGGTCTGTTTTCCTGGACGCTTGTCTTGATCCTGCCGCCATGGTTGATTCTGGTTCGTTACCCGGTACAACAATGGAAGACCTACACGGTCGGCCCCATGGTCGTCATCGCTGCACTTCTTGGTCTCTATATGATCGATTGCTTGATGAATGCCTTCCCCAACTTGATCTACGTCGTGGCTGCCGGAGGGTTGATTTGTGCACGGCCGACAAGTATCAATCAAGGGATTTCAGGCGACGATTCCAGCAAGGGTGAGCGACTTGCACGGACACCCAAGGCGAGCTTGAGCCTTGGACAAGTCGAAGACCTCACCATGAAGGCAGAGCCGTTTACCGGCTCGGCCGATGGAGAGACGCACGCACCCTCGCCATCCCAGGTACAGTTGGCCGATCGCTATGGGGCGCTCGCCAGAGTCTTGAGAGACCGAGGTCTGCCTGCCGAAGCCAGAGCCGCGTGGATCCACGCCTTGGACCTGCTGGCCGAGGTCGCCTCGATTCATCCCGACCTGCCCGGGATTCAGAGGCAACGATGGAATTGTGCCAACGACCTTGCCTGGTTCCTGATCAACGAGCCTGATCCCACCGTGGGAGATCCCCAACTCGCAGTCCGTCTGGCTATCCAGACGACTCTTGCGGACCCGGAGGCGGCCGCCTACTGGAACACCTTGGGCGCTGCTTATTATCGAGCCGGTGACGATGCCAACGCGATCACCGCCCTGGAACGATCTGTCACCTTGACCGGGGGAGGCACAGGCTTTGATTTCGTGTTCCTGACCTTGGCCCACTCGCGGCTCGGTCAATACGAGCAGGCCAATCACTGGAAAGCCCAGACAGACCTCTGGATGGAGCAGCACGAAATCCAACACCCAGAACTCTCCAGGCTGCATCTGCAGGCTGGCGCCTCCCTCACCTGCAAACCTGAACCTTCAACGACTGGGTCATAGGGGGAATTCCAGACCCCTTGCGCCGTGTCGATTCGAGAATTGCCGAAGCTCGCGCGCTTCTTCCAATCGCTTCTCAATGGCCCCGAAGCGCGCAGTAGACGAGACGCCAGGTGGAGAGAGACAACGGCGCGCGGCGGATGCAGGCAAGCGCATGCTTGCGCGCGGTGGCGATATGGCCGGACATCAAGGCCCACCAGGCCCATGTCTGGTAGACCTGAGACGGATCGCCGGAAAGCGAAGCCTGGCTGGAGACGTGTTCCGGTACGGGGCCTAAATTGTGTCGCTTGCGAGCTTCCTCGATGATAACTCTGGTACGATAACCCTGCTCGTTTGAACGGGAAATTCCCGCTTTCGCCCGGTGCTCGCGGTACCTCAGGAGCGGTTCGGGCAAATTGACAATCTGACCGATCTCCGCCAACCGGAGGAACAGGTCCAGGTCCTCGGCTTCGCGGCACTCGGGGCGATATCCTCCCAGGTCGAGCACCGCCTTGCGCCGGTAGATTACCGCCGGATGATAGACCATTTGTCCTTTATAGTTGAGCAGGTCTGTGACGATCTGTTCATGGCTGAGCGCATCGCCCATCTCGGTCAATGCGTCTCCGTCGGGGTCGATGATGGTCACGCGGCTGCCGACCATCACGCATTCGGGATGCTCGTCCAGAAAACGGACCTGACGTTCGAAACGAACGGGCAGCGCGACGTCGTCGGCATCCATCCGGGCGACGAGATCTGCGCGGGCCAGGCCCAACATTTCATTGAGAGCCCCGACGATTCCGGTATTCGGGCGACTGATCACGCGGATCCGGCTGTCCCTTGCGGCAAAGCGGTGCAGGATCGGCAGCGTGCCGTCGGTCGATCCGTCGTCAACAATCAAGAACTCGAAGTCGGTGAAGGTCTGGGCCAGGATACTCTCGATGGCCTCGGCAACATAACGCTCACAGTTGTGCACGGGCAGGGCCACCGAGACTCTCGGATGATCAATCGCTGTCACGTCTGCTTCTCCTCGATCCAGAGGCCCAACCCGGCTGCCCGCTCGAGATACCGGCATGATCGGTGGTCCACACGTACCGCACAGCAGGAAATCTCGGTCTCGAGCCTCTGCGATCGCCTCGATCTTGACGTCTCGAGACCGACTCGGGTGTGCGACCTTGCCCACAAACAGCGATGACAAGAACCAACGAACGTCCACACGAGTGTTCCGGCCCGTCAACTCAACACACGATACCATTTCGTCACGGAAAACTGGAGGGGACTCATTGATACTCAGCGCGAAATTTCCACGCATCGGGCCAGCCGACTCGGCCAATTCTCATGGATGGCGGCCGCACGATGGCAAGGCATTGATTCCAAAAATCAACGCTCTGCCGTACAATAGTTGACCGTTTGAAAAAGCCATGCTAAATTGATTCCTTATCCCCTATTACACACAATGCATTCATCAAGCAAGCTCTGATTCGAGTTGAGTGCAGCCGAGTCCAGCGCAACATGGAACAAGCATCTGGGAATCATGGCCTGTCAGGGCGACGTATCCCAGGAGAATGTGCACCGATGAACTTCCTGTCTTCATCGTCGACGAGTTCCTTAGGTTTGGAAGCCTACGAGCCGGTGACGATCATCCGGGATGAGCTTCAGTTGCAAGCGTCTTTTCGCTTACGATTTGCCTGGTTTTTGTCGTTCGTGCTCCCTTACACCGTCAAACGATCGATGGATCTGGCCGGCGCGTTAGTTGGATTGGTACTGCTGGCTCCTGTGATCCTGGTCCTTTCGCTGCTAATTCGGTTGGATTCGCCGGGGCCTGTCCTTTTCCGTCAGTTGCGGCGAGGTTACCGTGGCCGGCTTTTTTGGGTACTCAAGTTTCGGACCATGGTCGTCGATGCCGAGCAGCGTCTTGATGATCTGGAGAAGAATAACGAATCGTCAGGAGGTGTTCTGTTCAAGCTTCGTGACGATCCGCGTGTCACGCCCCTAGGACGTTTCCTGCGGCGTTCCAGCTTGGACGAACTGCCCCAGTTGATCAATGTGCTACGCGGAGAAATGAGCTTGGTCGGTCCGCGTCCGCTTCAGCTTCGAGACAGCGACAAGCTTCGGGCTCTGGATCACGTAGGTTACGCCCGTCGCCTTCAAGTGATGCCTGGCCTCACGGGTCCCTGGCAAGTGGGAGGCCGGAGTGAAGTCGATTACGCCAACATGGTCAAGCTGGACGTCGCTTATGCGCAGAACTGGTCATGGACCTGGGATCTACAGATCATCTTTCAGACCTTCGTGGTTGTGCTGGTTGGCCGCGGTGCTTACTAAGCCTTAAATTCAGCTATTTTCATCACTCCAGATCCCACTCGAGCCCGCGGCGCTCGGCCCCCCGAATGCCCGGAATTCAAACTCACACGAGCCTCCATTGGCCCTGCCCTTGGAGGCTTCCTTGTTTCACGGCTTGTAAAGCGCTGCGCCACTGGTTCCATGGCGGTCAGGAAAGGCCGGGTAAGAGCTTGAGTATCTTCCGCCAGCGCGACTCCCGTTCCTGCTGCAAGACCATCATTCGTTGATGAAGCCAAACCATGACATCGCGTTCCGACTTCAGGTTTGATTCCCCCGATTGTGGTTGAGCCTGTTTGACTTCGAGGCGCTCGAAACCAGAGGGACTGAGCGGAGCCTGGGTTGAAGAAGCGACCCCCGAACCATCGTCCGCCGACGGAATCGGCGAGACCGATGCGATATCTGGAGCAGGTCGAGCGGCCGCCGCGGTCACCCTGGCATCAGTTTCAGACTCGATCCGTTCCTGAACACTCGATCCCACTCCCGAAATCTGGGAATCGCCTGACGCTGTCGAAGTGCTGGCCAGAACTACGGGGGTCTGATCTTGGGAACGTGCGGCCAACTCAAGCTTTATCGCGTGGAATTCACGGGTGAGGTCACGGAGTTGATCGAGCTCCTCACGGATTGTCGCCATTTGATCACGGTGCAAGGTGCCAAACATCTGAACTATCATTGAGATTGCCTGCTGGAACTGATCTAACATTTGCTGTTGCATCTGACCGAACTGGTTCATCAGCGGTACTAGCAGCGATTCCGTGATTTCTCCCTTCTCTGGCCGGCTCGGCACGTGGATGGCGGGGGAGATGCGTTCGATGCTGGTTGCCTGCCCACTGGAGTCTCGTGACGCAAGCACCTCTGAAGCCAGCACCTGCCATGAGTGTGCGGCCGGGGACGGCGAGCCGGCTGAGTCGCCGTCGGAGAAAACAGGAGTAAGCGGAAGTTGACTTGTAGGGCGAGTCTCTGCAATCGGGACGCGCCGGCTCTCCTCGGAAGCAGACCGGTCAGAAACCCGGCCGGCAAATCGGATCCGCATACGGATGCGGTAGCGACCAATTCTCAGCACATCATCGGCGGCAAGCAGCGCACAACGCACCAGAGCATCATTGACGCTAATCCCATCAGGCCCGAGCAGATCAACGATCCATAAGCCCAGGGGGGTTCGCAGCAAACTGCAGTGGAAAGGTGAAACGCTGGAGTCAGCAAGGCGGAACTTGCAGCCACTGGCCGAGCCAATCAATGACATCACCCGGTTCATCGGCCAGCACGCTGAACGTGAAGGCCCGTTCAGAAACTCCAGGGAGACATCGGGCAGAGCTTGATCGTCGTAGGATCGAGCCACCAGCGGTGAGACGCGCGGTCCCGGCCTGGTTTCGCGATTCCCCGGATCCGGACCGTAACTTGCCAGCCGCTCTAGCTCGTACGGCCCGATCCGGATCGACTTTCCAGCCTCAAGCCAGCCGAACTTCCGCAATTGTCCCTCAGCAGACGTTCCGGATCTGCTATCCAGATCGAGCCAGAACGCCTGACCCTCCACAATCTGCAGATACACGTGTCGCCGGCTGACGAGCTTGTGATCGAGAGGCACCTCCGCACGCTGATCACGACCAACCAGTGCAAATGGCTGGTGCAACAGCCGTACTGCACTTTCGTTCGGGCTTGGACCTCGAACGGCAAGCTGAAGCGGCCCTGCAATTTCACAGGCCTTCATAAATGCATTCATAAGATAATCGAATCCCGACGGTGTGGTCGGGGAAAACTCTGGCGACCGACCACCTTGATTGGGTGGAACGTTAGCTCAACGTGTCGTTTGATCGAGGCTGTTGATTTTCTAGCGATGCCAGGAACATCTTGACTGCTGGCGGGCAGCAAATTCAGCACAGATTGCTGTCATGATCCATTATCAGAGACCGCGGATTTCCTGTCCATGAGAGAATGGGGAAATCTGCTGCCACGGGCTCGCTGTCTACCCAAAGCAACGGAACGGCCTCAGATCGCTCGCCAGTTGGTACAATGCTGAGGGATGGTGCAAAGGCGCACGGCCCGTGGGACTCCAAGACCTGAAGATCCACCTGAAAATCCGTGGGAACCTCCAAGCATGTTTCGCAAAGGCATCATTCTGGCCGGTGGTTCGGGATCTCGGCTCTATCCGATTACCCGAGCCGTCAGCAAGCAGCTTCTGCCTATCTACGACAAGCCGATGATTTACTATCCCCTTTCGACGTTGATGTTTGCCGGCATTCGCGAGATTCTCCTGATATCCACGCCAGACGACATCAAGAATTTTGAGCGGATCTTGGGGGATGGACGACAGGTCGGCCTCACCATCAGGTACGCCGTGCAGCCAAGTCCCGGTGGACTGGCCCAGGCATTTCTCATTGGCCGGGAGTTCGTAGGTGAAGACAACGTCGCCTTGATCCTGGGAGACAACATCTTCTACGGCCAAGGATTCCAGGGGATGCTGAAACGCGCGAGCGACCAAACCAGCGGAGCAACGGTCTTCGCCTATCCGGTCAAGGATCCCGAGCGCTATGGCGTTGTCGAGTTCGATGTCGAAGGCTGCGTTCTTTCGATCGAGGAAAAACCGGCTCGTCCGAAATCGCACTACGCGGTAACCGGGTTGTACTTCTATGATAATGAGGTCCTCGATATCGCCGCTGCGATGCGTCCTTCGCCCCGTGGTGAACTCGAGATCACCGATGTCAATCGGGTTTATCTCGAGCGCCAGCAACTCCGGGTTGAAGTCTTCAGCCGAGGATTCGCCTGGCTTGACACCGGCACTGTGGAGTCGCTGATCCAGGCGGCGAACTACGTGGAGACCATCGAATCCCGGCAGGGCCTCAAGATCGCCTGCATCGAGGAGGTTGCTTACCGAATGGGATTCATTCCCGCCTCCCAGGTGGAACTCCTCGCCCAGAAGCTTCCCAACGACTATGGCCGCTATCTCAAGGACTTGATCCGGGAGACTCAGAACAACCCGGACCAGCCCGGGCCCCTGGACTGAGAGCCTGTGAACGAAATCGAATTTCGTGACCCCGTGTGGACGGTTGATTGGACTCCATTAGATCTAGCGATTGGACTCTTGATGCGGTCGTACAAAGGGCTGAGGTCGAGCCCTTCGACATAGTCCCAGACTATCCGCGCGGGATGATCGAGAGGGATCAGTTCATCGAGGGACGCAGTGCGAAAGACGATCTGCTGGCGGTTAGCGGTCCTCAGCCGCGGGCATCCAGAGGAGGATGGAGCCTCGGATGGAGGGGCCTGGCCTGCCGGATCGGCAGGTGTCTCGAAGAGCGGGGGCTGTTCGAGGCGGGGCGATTGGGAATCGTCTGGGTTTTTCATGAAGAGATTATAGCGGTGGGTTCATCACTTGACAATACTTTTGGGATAATTGGAGATTCTTTCACAGGCTCTGAGTCAAATGGGGTACCTGTGGTAAGGAAACACACCAGCCAGTGAGAATCCTCCATCCCAATTACGGACGCGTGGCCAGGTCTGCGACGGCGGCATGCGCGCATCACCTTGTAGGCTGGAGTCCGGCGGTTCATGGCCGGTTCGACCGCAGTGTCCCGATGATTTCTGCAGCGGCCGTCACGCCGGTTTCCCCGAGCAGGCCGGTCAGCTCATCGAGGAGATTTTCGGAGGCGGGTGGATTGTAAAACGTCGCGGTTCCGACCTGGATGGCCGAGGCGCCCGCGACCATGAACTCGAGGGCGTCGCTGGCCCTGGCGATCCCGCCAATGCCGATGATGGCCAGATGCGGGAGTGCCCGCGCGACTTCCCAGACCATGCGGAGAGCGACCGGCTTGATGGCCGGGCCGCTCAGTCCGCCGATGTCGTTGGCCAGGATCGGCCGTCTTCGCCGCCAGTCCACGGCCATTCCCTTGATGGTGTTGATCAGGCTGACCGCGTCGGCCCCGGCCTCGGCTGCCGCGGCGGCGATGGGAACAATGTCGTTCACGTTCGGCGTCAGCTTGGCGATGATCGGCAAGGGGCAGGCACCACGGACCCGTCGGACTAGCCTGCCCACCGCACTGGCGTCGACTCCCAGGTCCAGGCCATGGCTCACGTTGGGACAGGAGATGTTGAGCTCGACGGCCGCCAGACCAGGCTCCTGCCCGAGCATCTCCGCCATCGCGACGAACTGGTCTTCGTCTTCACCGGCGATGTTGGCGATCACCGCAGTGCCCACGGTTCGCAGATAAGGCAGGTGGTGCTCGCGAAAGTGGGTGATGCCATCGTTATCCAGGCCGATGGCGTTGAGCAGGCCCGAGGGGGTCTCGACCGTTCGCGGCGTGGGGTTGCCTGCGCGCGGCCGGAAGGTGACAGTCTTGGGGATGACTCCGCCCAGCCGCTCCAGGTGCACGAAGCCGGCCATCTCGCGAACGTAGCCAAAGGTACCCGAGGCGACCAGCACCGGGTTCTTGAGCTGCAAGCGACCGAGCGTGACACGAAGATCGACCACAAAAGATCTCCACCCGAAGATGGCTCAGCCAGGGAATGATGGTGGCAAGGTCAGCCGATCATCATCTTGTCTTCGGACGGAAGAATCCATGGGGACGTGGGTCGTCCATTGCCCCGAGGCCCGGAGTCAGAGCTCCTCACCATACCGGCAATTCGGAGTCGCCGTTTGATTATTGATCGTGCCTGGGATCACCTGAATCTTGGAACACGTCCTGAAGGTCGGTTCCTCTCGGCAGAGCGACCGTTCGTGGTACAATAATTGCCTCGACGCCCGGCAGTTGTCCGGAAGGCTGAAAGGAGATCCCCGCATGAGCACTGTTCCGGCCATGCCGCCTATCCCCGCCGAATCAATGACCCCGGTCCCGCCACCGACCCCAAGCGCACCGATCATTCCCGACGACATGCTTTACGAAGTGGTCGATGGACAGGTTGTGGAGAAAACGATGGGCGCGTTCGAAACTGGTATTGCATCACTCCTCGATCAGATCCTGGGATCGTTTGCAAGGGCCAATCGGCTGGGACGGTTCTTCGGTGAAATGCTCTTTCGTATCGATATTGGTCAGGACCTCCAGCGCCGGCCCGACGTCGCGTTCGTGTCCCATGCCCGCTGGCCCTATAACCGTCGCGTCCCCGATGTTCCCGTCTGGGACATGGTTCCCGATCTCGCCATCGAGGTCATCAGCCCGAGCGACATGATGTCGGCAGTCCTGAGAAAGGTTCACGACTATTTCAAGGCCGGAGTGACTCGCGTCTGGGTCGTCTATCCCGAACAGGCCGAGGTCTACATCTATTCCACACCCCAGCAAGTGCAGGTGGTCGGCGTTGGCCAGGAGCTGGATGGCGGCGACCTCCTCCCCGGCTTTCGACTCCCTGTCGCGGTCTTGTTCGAGGATGAACCCGAGTGACCGCGGACGTTTCCTACGGTTCGCCGAAACGGTCGGTTCCTCTCGGCGGGGCAACCGTTCGTGATACAATATTTGCCTCGACGCGCGGCAGTTGTCCGGAAGGCTGAAAGGAGATCCCCGGATGAGCACTGTTCCGGCCATGCCCCCTATCCCCGCCGAATCGATGACCCCGGTCCCGCCACCGACCGCGATCGCCCCGATCATTCCCGACGACATGCTTTACGAGGTGGTCGACGGACAGGTTGTGGAGAAGAAGATGAGCGCGAGGGAGACCGAGATCGCCTCAATTCTGGTCGGGATGTTGACCCCTTATCTCAGGACGAATCGATTGGGAAAAGTGGTCGGGGAAATGTTGTTTCGCATTAACCCCGAGAACGATCTTCGCCGCCGCCCGGACGTGGCTTTCGTTTCGCATGCTCGTTGGCCATTCAATCGTCGCGTTCCCAATGTTCCCGTCTGGGACATGGTTCCCGATCTGGCCATCGAAGTCGTCAGCCCGAGCAACTCGGCCTCTACAATCCTTAGGAAGGTTCACGACTATTTCAAGGCCGGAGTGGCTCGCGTCTGGGTCGTCTATCCCGAACAGACCGAGGTCTACATCTATTCCACACCCCAGCAAGTCCAGGTGGTTGGCATCGGCCAAGAGCTGGATGGCGGCGACCTTCTCCCCGGCTTTCGACTCCCTGTCGCGGTCTTGTTCGAAGATGAGCCCGAATGACCGCGAATCCTTATGACAGGCCGTCGCAACGAGTTGACCGCTGAACGAGCAGCAAACAATGCCCACAACCACCGAGCTCTCTTCCCCCGCCCTGTCCCGCCTGCACGACCGCCTGACTCAGGAGACACGCGCTGAGGTCTATTTTGACCGCGGGCAGCGTGCTCTTTATGCGACCGACGCCAGCCTCTACCAGATCGAGCCGGTGGGCGTGGTCGTTCCTCGAACGG
>Ga0208044_1001766_pt1 | contig 11328 bp, 11 predicted proteins | sample Sb_taG_8_FD_187712 | JGI IMG/M metagenome (GOLD analysis project Ga0208044, IMG submission 187712) | Peat soil microbial communities from Weissenstadt, Germany - Sb_50d_c_BC metaG (SPAdes) (version 2) | ecosystem: Environmental > Terrestrial > Soil > Wetlands > Peat | place: Germany... | reverse complement strand
TGCTGGTCAACTCGCTTATCCAGACGATCAGCGAGCTCTACGAGCACGACCGGGACCAGGACCGCCCCGCACTCGGAGCGCTGCTTACCCGCATGACGGCGGCCTGCCAGGGACCCGCGGCGGGCGATCATCTGGTAGATGCCGCTGGCGGTCATCGGGTCCCGGAAGGTGATCGTGCCCGAACTGCGGCGCGGCGCTGAGGTCATGGACCGGCTATTTACCTGACACCAGTCAGCCACCGCGCAAGGACTGGTGACAACGGTGTTTCTAGCCCTGGTCCCTGAGCTCACGACTTGGCTTCGGCTTCGAGCGCAAAAGCTCGAACAGTGGCTCAGCGGATCACGTCAGTGTGGCAACCCCATCCGCGCCGCCATGCCGCGGAGTTCTCGGCCGCCGGCTGCTGCCCTGGCCCGGTTCAGGAGGTATGAGACGGTCTCGCGGACGGGTGCGCTGTTGCGGATGCGCTGCGGTGCGGCATCTTCGGCTTGACGTAGCCAGCGGACTGCCTCGACCTGGGTCTTAGATTCGCGGGCGAGCCCCCGCCCTACATCGGCCATGAAGCTGGCCCGGCGCGTCGCCTTCGGGTCCAGGCGGTCAAGGGTGACCTTGTCGGCCAGCTCCAGTACGGCAGTGCCGCCCTGACCGTTCTCCACGCCAACGGTCACCTGCCAGATGTTGACGTTCGTGGCTGAGAATGACTGCCAGTTCTGTGTCGGGCTATCGGGCACACGCGACGCGATGTCCGTGGCTTCGGCAAGCCAGTGAGCTGCCCGGTCCCTCTGTGTCAGGACGAAGATTTGCCAGCTCGGCGCGCAGTATCTCCCAGGGGAAGACCGCGGGTTTCTCACTGGCACGCGGCAAGCGCGCAGGATCGAGGATCACCGTCACTCCCCACTCTCGGAGTGCGGCGACGCTGCGCTGGAATACCGGGTGCCGGGCCAGTGCCGCATTGGGCCAGGGGACAGCCACGATCGGCAAGCCCAGGCCCACGGCTTCGTTCACCAGGCCCAGGGCGAGCGTGTCACTGATGCCGTGGGCCAGCTTGTTGATCGTATTGAAGGTGGCGGGCGCAATAATCATGACGTCGGCCAGCGGCAGGACATCCGGCTCGTCGGGGTCCTTGAAGTGCACCCGCACCGGATGCCCGGTCAGCGCGGCCAGCTGCCCGGCATCCATGAACTTGGCTCCATCCGGCGTGGCGATCACGCACACGTCCCAGCCCTCACCTTGGGCGAAGCGAACGAACTCAGCGAGCTGCTTCGCAGGAGGTCCGCCGCCACTGATGACATACAACACCGGCCGTGCTTGGCTTGGCGTTACCAGCGTTTGCCTCCTGCCGTCCAGAATGTCCAATGCGGATCTGCTACTGCCAACGATAGGGCCGCCGGCCGCGGCCGCAGCGCCGTCCGCGATCAGAATCGCCCCCGATACTACGTTTACGCTGCGGGTTCAGGCGACTTCACAATCGTGAAGTTTTGGTGACGACGGCCGCCTAGTTTCTCTGGTTCGTGACAGCTACAAATGAGCAGCGTGAACATCTGGGACGTCTTGCCGGCGAGTTGAGCAAGTGGCAGTTTACTGCCCGCCTTGAGGGCCGCGGAAGTGACCAATACCTCATTGTCGAGAACCCTGATCATCGGGAGCTAAACGAGCGGGTCCACTGTTATCCCGCCGAGGACCGCACCTGGTGTTTCTGGTGGCCCTGGCGCCAGCCGATCGGCTCAGTCGATGACCTGGGAACTGTCGTCGGCAAGATCATGGCCGTCCTGCGCACGGTGGGGGGCGGCGAATGAACACGTCGGCAGCGGGAGACGCTCTCGCCGCTCAGGGGCCGATCGACGGTCAGCTACGGCAATCGAGCGATGCAGATCCTTCCCCTTAGGGGAGGGCCCGCGCCTGGCGCACCATCTGAGGGTTACAGCGGAGCAGCGCTGACCTTCGATCCCTCGGTACCAAGCCCAGCCAGAATGTATGCCTACTATCTCGGCGGCAAGGATAACTTCCCTGCCGATCGCGAGGCGGCCGAGCAGGCGCTGTCGGTGGTGCCGTTTGGTCGCGAGGTCGCGCTCGCGAACCGCCAGTTCCTGGTGCGGGCCGTAACATTCATGACCCGTAGCGGGATCGATCAGTTCATAGACCTCGGCGCAGGCCTTCCCGCCAAGCCGAATGTGCACGAGGCTGCCCGGGAAATCCTGCCGGACACCCGGGTGGCCTACGTCGACAACGACCGTTGCAAGTCGGGTTGTGCACACGCGCGCTGGGCCGTTCGGACTGCCTGAGGCGAACACGGGAGCGGAAGCGCTCAGAGCGTCCCTCGTCCTCGCCCTAGTACCCGCCTAGCGACCAAGAACCGCCGGGATAAGCAAACCAGCAGGCCGCAACGGGGGGAGCATAGCGGGTTCAACTGGGTGTGCAGAGGACTTCGGACATCCGTACAGTCGTCTTCGGAAATCGACAGCGCGCTCACGCAGCCGGCTGAGTGGCCGGGAAACCAGGAAAGTGCTCCAATCTGCCTATGAGCTACCCCGTAAGCGAGAGGACTGGCCCTCGCAAGATCGTGCAGGTGCCCACCGGCCCGCCGCTGGGGGAACGGCGGATGCGAGCCGGGCTGGGCGGAGTGCTGGAGGGCAGCGAGGCCGGGCCTGACCGCTGGTGCCTGTGGATGCGGTCAGACTCGGGTAACCGCGTGCCGCTCGTGTGGCCCGCAGGTTTCAGCGCCCGCCTCGATCCGCTTGAAGTCCTCAACGCCAGCGGGGAGGTATACGCCCGCGTCGGCGAGCATCTCGTCCTGGGCGGAGGCTTCTTGCCGGTCGATCCGGAAGATCCCTGCTCACTCGGACGGGACCGGGCGTTCTACGTTCAGCAGGAGAGGCCGGCGAGAGTAAAGAGCTTGCGCGAATATATCGAAGCTGGACAGGAGCGCGGCGGTAAGGTGCCACCCCGGTGATGAGCAGACTTGTTCCCTCTTAGATGCCCCTGCTCTTGGCTCAAGATCTGTCTTGCTTCGGCTTTGCAGGAATGACGAGCACGATCCTTCCGGCTTCGATGTGCCTGAGCACTTCAGGGAGCCTGATGTCCTGGGCCGGGAGAATCACTGTTAGTTCTACTACCCGTCGGCCAGGCCGAAACGGGCGCAGGGCGAGTGCTAGTGGACTCAACACCACCGAGGTTCGTGAGTGGGCCAAGGCTCAGGGTATCGAGGTCAAAGACCGCGGCCGGGTACCGGCCGAGTTGGTCGTCAAGTTCAAGGCGGCCACGGCGCAATAGAGGGAACGGCTTCGGGATGGCTGGTGCCTCGTTCGAAAAATCTGGAGGTCGCGCACGTACGTAACGGGCTTAGAGCATGCAGTCGGCGGGGGGAATCTACTGTCTCTCGATCAGAGACAACCTCACGCTGCGTCGGTCTTGCATCCACACGCGGGGTCGCTGTCTCATGTGGCCATCATCCCGAGTACCAGGCATGCTGCTATGGCAACATGAGCCGCCCGGCGGTGGTCCCTATTCCGCTGGGCATGCATCAGCGGGCGTCGCGATCAGGACCCGAGTGACAGGGCGCGCCGTACCTCGTAGTCGATCGCGTCCATGGAGATAATGATCGATCGCGCAGCGAACAGCAGGCCGCCGAGAAGCATCACGGTCCCGGCCAGGACCAGGGCCAAAGCGGCGGTCCCCGCCGCCCCGGAGCGGCCCGTCACGGCGACCCCGATGGCGATCACGCTCAGCACCAGTACGGCCACGCCGGTGTAGATGACCAGAACGGCGTTGTGCAGCAGGCGGTGCCGGCGCAGGAGCATCGGCAGCTGAGTATCGATCTGGGTCAGCCGCTCCCGGCCAGCCGGCGGCACCTCAGATGCCGACAGCAGTGTCCCGGCGGCGCCGGTCAAGATGTCCAGGCGCTCACGATCCATGGCTCGCATGCGGTCATTGACCGAGCCGTACATCGTCAGCAGGGCACTGGACAAGATCGCAGCCGTCGTGATGAGCACCACCGGCGCCACCATCGCCTGGATTGCCGTGACGGCGATCGGGTTCATCAGCCCAGCCTACGAGAGCAGCGCCGGACAGAACCTGCTGTTGAACCTCAGCCCCAGCCGCCGGTACGCAGTCCCGGCCCGTCTTCCCGCCCCTGGCCGGCATCCCTCGACGAGGTCTCGGCGGGGAGGACGACGTCTCCGCAGTAGGTCGGAACCTAGGAGCCAGCTTCCGACGGGGAAGTCACCGCGGTGACGAAGCCTGAGCCTCCCGGCTCAGAACTGGACGCCGCGGGTGAGGGCCCCGTCCACCAGCAGGTTGGCGCCGGTGACGAAGCTGGCGGCCGGGCTGGCCAGGAATACCGCAGCCCGGGCGATCTCCTCCGGCCGCGCCATCCGCCCGGTGGGGTTCAGTCCCAGCGCCGCCGCGAACAGCTCGGGATTGCTGCGCTCGATGTTCCCCATACGCCACCAGGGAAGTAGGTGTTGCCCGGGGACAGGCTGTTGGCCCGGATGCCCTTGGCCGCGAGCTGGTAGGCGAGGCCCTGCGTGTAGTGGATGATCGCCGCCTTCATGGTGCCGTACGGGCCCGCCGCGAAGTCCACCTCGCGGCCGGACACGCTGGAGATCGTCACGATCGAGGCCGCCTCGCTGCGTTCCAGGTACGGCAGCGCGGCGTTCACCAGGTGAACCGTGCCCATCAGGTCCACGTCGAAGCTCGCGCGCCAGTTGGCCTCCTCGTCCGGTATGGCCAGCGCGCTCACATTGGCCACCACGATGTCCAGGCCGCCCAGTTCGGCGGCGGTGTCGCCGACCCACTGCCGCACGCCCGCCTCGTCGGAGACATCGACGCAGCACCCGGTCACCATGCAGCCCCGGCCGGTCATCTCCCCGGCCGCCCGGGCCACGTCGGCCGCCGTCCGGGCGCAGAACGCGACCGCGGCCCCCTCATCCGCGAGCGTCTCCACGATGGCCCGCCCGATGCCCCTAGTACCGCCGGTCACCAGAGCGCGCAATCCCTTCAGCCCCAGGTCCACCTGCTACCTCCTCGCCACTTGCCGAGCAATCGGATTATCCCGAACGAGGCACGCGCTGACGTGCCCAGGCCGCCAGGACGCCTCGTCGGCTGCCTTCTCGCCGCCTTACCGGCTGGCGGTCCCGGCCAGCCCGCGCAGTCGCCGGTGCACGCCCTCGTAGGCATCCGCCGGGGGCAGCAGGCTCTTGCGCACCTTAGTGACCGAGCTGTAGTTGACGTCCACCACGTTGGCCAGCGGGCACTCGCTCACCTGGGTGAGCAACTGGTAGGCGTCGAGCCTGTCCAGCCCGTACAGGTCGCTCAGCCAGCCGACCATGCCCGCCTGGCTGATCCGCCAGGCGTCCTCCAGCGGCCGGCTCGACCCCACCACCATGAGGTAGTCGTCGGTCTCGATCCGCGGCCAGGCCGGTCCGCCGCCCTTGACCAGGTCCACGATGAGCCAGACGTCCATCGCGCCCTCCACCGCTGTCCCGCACGACTCGCCCTCGCCCTGCCGGTAGTGGCCGTCGCCGACGGAGAACAGCGCGCCCGGCACGTTGACCCCCAGGTAGCAGCTGGCGCCGGCGCGCATCTCGGGGGTGTCCATGTTCCCGCCGAAGGCGTCCGGGACCAGCGAGGACCGCACCTCGCCGGCCGCCGGGGCCACGCCCACCGTGCCCAGCATCGGGTCCATCGGTAGTTCCAGCCGCAGGTCGCTGGCCCGGGCCTGGAACAGAACGGTGCGCCGGTCCCGGTCCACCTCGTAGATCCAGGTCCGCTCCTCCAGTGGAGCCTGCAGCGTGGCGGTGCGGTCCGTGCCCGTCAGGCCGCCGAACAGGGGGATTGTGCTGGACGCGCCCCAGTCCCGCGCCGGGCTGAGGTCCGCGAAGTGCAGCGCGAGCGTGTCCCCCGGCTCCGCCCCCTCCACGTAGAACGGGCCGGTCTGCGGGTTGACGAACGGCATCGTCAGCTTGGCGCTGGGCATGTCGGCCGGGTCCCGCAGGTTGCCGCAGAACGCGTCGTCCGTCCACAGCTGCAGCATCGTTCCCGGCTGGACCTTGCGGACGGGCGTGACGCCGCCGAAGGTGAACGCGTACTGGTCCCGGTTCGGGCGGAACTCGATGACATCCATCGGCGGCTTCCTCTCCTGATCGTCTAGTGCTCTTTCTATCGCGCGCCCCCTGCTGACCGGTAGGGTAGCTGGCCGCCTGCCCCGATCGCCGCGGGGCAGCATGAACCCCCTTGCTGTCGGCCGTGGCCTCCGGCAGTCGGCCGGGATCCAAAGAGCCAAACCAAGAGCCAACGACCGCACACGAGGAGTAACCAGGCTACAACCAGCCACGATCGTCGCAGCTAGACGCCACATCAGGCGACAGTGAGCGACGTCCGCAGACGGTTCGGGCGCGCCTTACAAACGAGGGGCCGGTGGTTCGAACCCACCTGCGCTCACTGTTTGTGCTGTTCAGACGATGACTGCGATCTTGAAAATGGCCGCCTGGGAACCAGTGGGATTGGCTTCCCGGCCTGCATAAGCGGCGCTCATGAACACAGCTAGCGGGTTGACCTTGCCGGGCTTCGTGCCGTTGCCGGGTGAGGAGCCCGGCGCCATGGCTCAGGCGCTGTCGGTAATACTGCCCAGGACGGTGCGTAGATCGGCTGTGAATGCGGGCAGTTGCTCCGTGGCGGTGGTGTGGAGGACTTCCAGGTCAATGGGACCAGTAGCCGTGGATAATCCGGTTCCTCAGCCGGATCGGCTGCTGCCAGGTTATGCCTGGGAACTGGTCTTTGACGCCAGCGGAGAGCTGTCCGGCGGCCTCGCCGAGCACGGTGAAGTTCCACAACAACGCGTCACGGCGCTGGCGGTCGGTTTCCAGCTGGCTGGCACACATGACCGTGAACTTGACCCTGAACAACGGCGTCCAGATGCCCGCGCCCGGCTTCGGGGTGTTCCAGACACCGCCGGACGTCACCGCGCAGGCCGTGCGCACGGCGCTGGCGGCCGGCTGCCGGCTCATCGGCACCGCCGCCGCGTACGGCAGCGAACGCGAAGCCGGCCAGGCCATACGCCACTCGGGCCTGGCCCGCGACGACGTGTTCATCGAGACGAAGATCTGGATCAGTGACTACGGCTACGACCATTCGACGTGTTCGACTTCGAGCTCACCACCGCCGAGCTTAAAGGCCTGGACGCACTCGACACCGGCGTGCGCGGCGGCCCTGAGCCGGACGACGTCACGCTCGAGGCCTACGGCCGGGCCATCCCGAAGCCTGACCTCACCGCGGGGACCGCCGACAGGTGGTCACGCGAGCGGCCAGCCCTGACCCTGCGGGCAAGAGCCCGGGCAGATGTTCGTGCACTGGCAAGGAGAACAGGAACCCCACCATGGCAGAACAGCAGACTCCCGCCCAGCGGCTGCTCGGCGACTTCGCGCCCAAGATAGTCCAGCTCACCGACGACGTCCTGTTCGCGGACATCTGGAAGCGCCCCGGCCTGTCCCCCCGCGACCGCAGCCTGGTCACCGTCGCCGTCCTGGCCGCAACCTACCGGCCCGACCAGCTCATCAGCCACCTGCGCCTGGCCCTGGCCAACGGCCTCACCCAGGACGAACTCGTCGAGGCCCTCACCCACCTGGCCTTCTACGCCGGCTGGCCGTCCGGCATGGCAGCCCGACGCAACTCAATACGATCACCGCCGAAACCGGCTCCGGCGCATCCAGGTAAGGGGGGCTGCGTCTCAGTCTCGTGGCATTTTCCTCAGCCCAATCGAGTAGCACGTAACGCTGGTAGATGTTCTCAGCTACCGATGGCTGGCCAGCACGGCGCTGCTGCTGAACAGCCGTGGAGCGAGATACGGCGTTGTCGTCGCGACGTAGCTGCTGGTCAGATGATGGGCGTCAAAGTAGACGAGGACGTTGCCGACGACCGATGGGCAGACACCGTGCCCGCAGATGAACTGGTTCATGTCGATCACCTTCACCTTGCCCGCCATCAAACGCGCCGCCTGGACGGTCGGCGGATCCGGCGGGATCGCCTCGGCAGCCGGACGGTCACAGGCCGGCGAAGCGGCGCCGTACTCGGAAACGCAATCCGCCGGATCGAAGTCCATCGCGGGGGTCTCCTGGATCGGGACCACGGAGATGCCATGATCTTGGAGTTGCTCCCAGTACTGTGCCATCCCCGCCGCGATGTCCGCGTAGGCCGCGGAGCCGGCCTGGGGGTGTGCCACGGGTGCCACGGACCCCATCTCGGCGAAGTCGGACGTGATCACGACGTCGGGGCGGATGCTGGTGAGCAGGTCGTGCTGCACCGCGACGTCCCACTCGTGGCACGATGTGTACGGGACGTCGGGGACGTTGGTGTTCGGATCGGTCATCCAGGTGGCGGTCCACGGGCAGGTAGCGTGCAGGTCGGTGACAAGCCTCCAGTGATAACGCAGGGCAAGCTCGTCGAGTGCCGGGAACCAGTTGCCGGCGACAGAGTCACCGACCAGGGCGACGGTGAGCGTGGGATCGGTCGTGTCGCCGTACACGCACACCTTCGGCGCGGCGGCGTACTCGCCGTCCAGGCAGCCTTGCTGCCAGTACTCGGGAATAGCCGCGAGCGCGTCGTCCGGCGGCGGCAGGACGGGCTTCGCCGGAACGCTGACAGCTTTGCCCGCGAGCGCCGCGGCACCGGGATAGCCCGGCCCTAGCTTGCCGTCCCACTGGCCAGGCACGCTCGCGATGTAAACCGACACCAGGGTCACCGGCAAGGCGGCCGCCAGCGCGGTCGACAGGGACCGCCAGCCGTGCCCGGTCAGCTTCGGCGAGAGCCGCACCTGGTCTTCGACGTAGACCTTGGTCCACCACGCCGCCGCTAGCGAAGCTACGATCAGGGCCGGGCCGCTCAGGGCACCGGGGCTCTTGCCGCGGTCGGCGGTCCACAGGTTGATCATGGGCCAGTGCCACAGGTAGAGCGAGTACGAGATGCCGCCGAGAAAGACCATCGGCCGCGCCGACATCAGCCGCGCCGGGCCGTGCCGTCCCAGGTCAGATCCTCCCACGATGAGCATGACGGCACCGCTGACGGGCAGCAGTGCGAGGGCTCCCGGAAACGCGGATGTCCCGCGCAGCGCGAAGGCCGACCGCGAGCACGACAGCCAGCCCGGCCATCCGAGCCAGCCTTGCCTGCGGAGCACGCGATCGACGCGTTCGGGGAGCATGGCGAGCGCTCCGCCGGCGCCGAACTCCCACATCCTGGTGGTCGTGAGGAAATAGGCGGCGGCGCGGTCAACCCGCGTCTCGTACACCGAGTACGCCAGGGAGGCGGCCACGAGCGTCACTACGAGTCCGGCGAGTACGACGCGGCGATGTCGGCGGCCCGCGAGAGCCGCGACGACGAAGAGCAGCGGCCAGACCAGGTAGAACTGCTCCTCTACCGACAGCGACCAGAAGTGCTGCACGGGTGTGGCCGCATCGTTGGACGTCAGGTAATCGACGGCCTCGTGTGCGAGTTGCCAGTTCTGGAAGTACAGCGCGCTGGCCCTTATCTGTCCGGCCGTATCGGCGAGCCGGCCCGGCGGCAGCACGAGACGCGCGACGACCCAGGTCACGCCCAGCACGAGAGCCGCCGCCGGCACGAGGCGCCTGGCCCGGCGGCCCCAGAAATCGAGTAGCCGGACTCGGCCGTCGCGCTGGTAACCGCGCCAGAGATGCCCGGTGATCAGGAAGCCCGAGATCACGAAGAAGACATCGACCCCCGCGAAACCGCCGGGCACGAGCGACGGGTAGAGGTGATAGATCACCACCATCGACACGGCGAGCGCCCGCAGGCCCTGGATGTCTGGACGGAAACCGCGACCGTTCGCGTCCGACCGGTCAGCGACGGGCCGTGCCGCCGCGGACAACACCTCGCTCACTTCTGTTCCGCCTCCGGCTCGCATAGGGGCGGGCACCAGGCTGCCGTCGCGCAGAAGTCAGGGGAGGTGAGATCACTGAGAGGCAAGCAGATCGTAAGCGGGGGGCAAGGACGTCGCGGAGGTCGTGACCCGCGACGGCCGCGCAGCGCAGACGGCCCAGTACTCACCGAGCTTGAGCTGTCCCGCGCGGCGCTGAAAGCGGTCGCGCTGGCCCAGCAGGAGAAGAGCACTTGGACCCGCGCGGATGTGATCAAGTACCTGGGTCGGGTCCTGCCTGCCCCGCTCCGGAATGGAGCCTGCCGCAGCCGCTGCGCTGCTTGAGGATCTGGCCGACCGGGCGTTGCGGTCGGAGTTCGAGCCGGTGGTGTGCCTGGAAGCGCCGGAGGCGATGGAGGTGCCGGCCGGGTTGCCGCCCGCCGATGGGCGCAGCGACTGGGGGAGCGGCGGCCATTCAGTCGGCGAGCACGTCTGGAGAGCTCGCGTCGTAGTCGGCGAGCCAGGCCCCGCCGCGCCCTTCCGGGTCGCGCCGGTCCACGCGCCGCCGCCATGCGATCAAGAGATCTCGCCGCCAGGCGGCCCACGGAGACGTCAGGTGGTTACTCAGCCCCCGCTCGCGGGCGGTGAGCACCACCCGGCTTGCTCTCGGCCGGCGGGTGCGCTCGTATCGAGCCAGGCCCGTGAGCGGATCAGAGGCCTCCGCCGAGAGCGCCGTCGCCAAGACCGCGCCGTCCTCGATCGCCTGGCAGGCGCCCTGGCCGAGGTAAGGGAGCATCGGATGCGCGGCGTCGCCCAGAACGGTGACCCGGCCGCGCGTCCACTGCGGGATCGGGTCGCGGTCGTAGAGCGCCCACTTGTACCAGGTGTCCGCGGCGGCGAAGAGGCGAAGCAGGGACTCGTGCCAGCCGGCGTAGCGCTCGAGCACCTCCTCGCGGCTGCACTCAGCGATCCACGACTCGTGACGGTAGTTGTCATCGTCGTAGTGGCAGACGACGTTGATCAACTCCTCGCGCCGCAGCGGATAAAGGACGATCGTGCCGTGCGGGCCAAGCCACTGGGTACCTTCGGTGTAAGGCCGGGTGCCGCGAACTGCTCCGGTCGGAACGACGCTGCGATAACAAATCTTCCCGGTGAACCGAGGGGCGTCCGGACCGAACAAAGAGGCGCGCACCATTGAGTGGATGCCGTCAGCGCCAACGATGATGTCCGCCTCAATCTCGCTGCCGTCCGCAAAGCGCGCGACCGCGATGTCACCGTCGGGCCGCACTTCCGTGCATCGCTTGCCCAGGGTGACGACGTCGGCCGACAGCGCCTCGGCGAGTACGTCGAGGAGATCGGCCCTATGCACGGTCGCGCCCTCTGTGCCGAACGAAGCCGCCTGCTGTTGCCGGCTCGTCTTGGCGATCACCCGGCCCGTCTTCCAGTTGCGCATGAACTGCCAATGCGAC
>Ga0208044_1001762_pt1 | contig 11345 bp, 12 predicted proteins | sample Sb_taG_8_FD_187712 | JGI IMG/M metagenome (GOLD analysis project Ga0208044, IMG submission 187712) | Peat soil microbial communities from Weissenstadt, Germany - Sb_50d_c_BC metaG (SPAdes) (version 2) | ecosystem: Environmental > Terrestrial > Soil > Wetlands > Peat | place: Germany... | reverse complement strand
AACCTGGGTCAAGCGGCGTAGGACCTCGTCAGGAGCGTCACTGCCATAGCACGCAATGAACGCCCGCACCCTTGCGCCGGGAAGATTCGCTTGGGCCGACCGCGGCTTCTCGTCAGCCCGAGCGCTCGAGGGACTTTCTGGCACCGATGGGGGTCGACTGACCACCATCTGCCTGGCATTCTTCGGTGCGCGTGAGCAGGCAGGGCTGACCCAGGAGGAGCTCTCATTCAGGGCAGGGTTGTCGCGCCCGTATATCAGCCAGCTCGAGCGGAATCTGAAGTCACCGACGGTCGAGACGTTGTTCTTGATCTGCGAAGCACTCGGGGTCTCGGCTTCCGAAGTAATTGGCCGTGTCGAGGCGGCAAGGCGGCGGCAGGGTCGGAGCGTCCCATAGTATCACTGAAGCTGGGGAACCATCCCGACGGACCCCGTGGAGAGAGGACGACGCCATATCATGACACCGTTGGAGGGACGCATGGCGGGTGCATCGAAACCCTTAACCGTGTACACGAAACAACAACGGTCGCGTCGTCGGGTACGAGACGGAGCGCTGATTAACTCAGGGAGCCGTCCCGTAGCGAGCTCATGATGTGACGAGCCGTATGCCCGACAGGGCACGTACGGATCTGATAGACCCCCAGGGGAGTACTCCCCTGGGGCGACTCGGCCCGGAACCCGTCCGTCTACTTCCCCGTGTCGACGAGTCCCAGCCTGGCGCGGATCAAACGATCGGCCTCCGCGTAATAGGTGTGGAAGCCGAGCTTCTCGCAGATGCGCAGCATGCCCAGGTTTTGCGGTAAGACCACGGCGCTGATGCACCCTATCTGCTCGTGGCGGCCGATGGCGATCAGCCGGTGGAGCAGCTCGGTCCCCAGCCCGTGCCGCTGGAACGCGTCGCGGACCTCGAGGGAGAACTCGGCCTCGTCTTTGCCGTACAGTCGGCTCAACCGCCCCATGGCGATGATCTCGTGGTCCCCGGTCTCGGGGTTCTTGGAGTCGGCCACCAGCGCCATATCGCGGTTGAAATCGATGAAGCAGACCCGGGTCAGCCGCTCGTGGGCGATGCGCCGGCTCAGCTTCAAGGACTGGAAGAAGCGCAGGTAGACGGAGTCCTCGGACAACTTCTCGTGGAATCGCACCACCAGTGGCTCGTCCTCGGGCCGGATCGGGCGGATCGTGACGGTCAGACCGTTCGGGTCCGTCCACGGGGCGACGTACTGGGTGGGATAGGGGCGGATGGCGGGGCGGGGCAGCCGGTCCGCATCGACCTCCGCCCCGTGCAGGACCACCCGGGCGTCCAGCGCGATCAGCTGCTCGGGCGAGGCGAACAGCGGGTTGATGTCGATCTCCTTGATCCGCGGCTGCTCGACCACCAGCCTACTGAACCGGACCACCAGTCGCTCCAACGCGCCCAGATCGACGGGAGGGTGACCGCAGCGGATCCCCTGCAAGAATTGGAAGATCCGGGTGCGCTCCATCATCCGCCGCGCCAGCGTCGTGTTCAGCGGCGGCAGGGCCAGCGTGCGGTCCCTGATCAGTTCGACCTGTTGCCCGCCCGCGCCGAACAGGAGCACCGGGCCGAACTGCGGATCGGGGCTGCAACCGATGATGAGCTCGTAGCCGTCGTGCTCGATCATCGGCTGGACGGTCACGCCCAGAAAGTGCTCGGCGCCGACGCGCTGGCGTACGGACTGCTCGATCGCGCGATAGCCGCGGCGCACCGCCTCGGCATCAAGCAGGTTGAGCTGCACCCCGCCGACGACGGTCTTGTGCGTGATCGTCTGGGAGTGGAGCTTCAGGACCGCGGGGTAGGCAAGTTCCGCCACGAGGGCGACGGCCTGCTCCTCCGTGGCGGCGACCCGGGTCGGCACGACGGGGATGCGGTACAACTCGAGCAGTCGCTTCGATTCGGTCTCGGTCAAGAGGGTCCGCCCCGAGGCCAGGACGGAGGCGATCAGCTCCTCGGCCCCGGCGCGATCGGCGCCGCCGTCCTCGCCGCCGGCCAGCACCGGCGTCTCGTACAGGCTGCGGAGGTTCTGGCTATAGCGCCACATGATGTTGAAGGCGCGGGCGGCGGTGTCGGGGTAGGGGAACGCCGGGATGCCGGCGCGGTGCAGGATCGACTCACCGGCCGCGACCTCGTCCCCCCCCATCCAACTGGCCAGCACCGGCTTGTCGGCGGTGGTGCTCTGGGCCTTCAACTTGTCGGCGGTCTGGGTCGGGTCGGTCATCGCCTGGGGCGTCAGGATCACCAGCACACCGTCGGTGTTCGGGTCCTTGGCGACGACCTCCAGCGCCCGGGCATAGCGGTCGGGGCTGGCGTCGCCGAGCAGGTCGACGGGGTTGCCGTGACTCCAGGGCAGCGGGAGGATGCGGTTGAGCGACTCGATGCTCTCGGACGCCAGGTGGGCCAGTTGGCCGCCGCCGTCGATCAGGGCATCGGTGGCGAGCACGCCGGGGCCGCCCGCGTTGGTCAGGATCGTCAGGCGGGGGCCCTTCAGCCGCGGCTGGGTGTTGAGGACCTCGGCCATGCTGAACAGCTCGGAGATCCGGTCCACGCGCAACACGCCGCAGCGGCGGAAGGCGGCATCGAGCACGTCATCACTGCCGGTCAGGGACCCGGTGTGCGCCACCGCCGCCTGGGACGCTTCCTCCGTGCGGCCGGGCTTGATGACGATGATGGGCTTGGTCAGCGCCACCTCGCGCGCCGCCGACAGGAACGACCGCGCGTCGCCGATCGACTCCATGTAGATGAGGATGCTCCGGGTATGCGTGTCGTTGCCGAGATAGTCGATCAGATCGCCCCAGCCGACATCGAGCATCTCTCCGACCGAGACGAAGGCGCTGAAGCCGAGATGGGCCCGTAAGCTCCAGTCGAGGACCGCAGTGCCGAGGGCCCCGCTCTGACTGAGGAAGGCGATCTCGCCTGGCTTGGCCATGGCGCTGGCGACCGTGGCGTTCAGGCCGGTGATTGGGCTCATTACCCCCAAGCTGTCCGGGCCGATGACCCGAATCCGGCCGCGCCGCGCTTGTTCCACGATCCGCCGTTCGAGCGCTGCGCCTTCGGCCCCGATCTCCTTAAAGCCGGCCGAGACAACGATGGCCGCCTGGACACCGGCCTCGACGCACTCAGCGATCAGGTCGGGCACCGTCGGGCCGGGCGTGGCCACGATGGCCAGGTCGATCGGGTCGGGCACGTCCCCGATGCGCGGATGGGCCTTGATCCCCAGGACGCTCGGCCGCTTCGGGTTGACCGGGAAGACGGTCCCGCCGAACGGGCTGCTGATCAGGTTCCACACCAGGGTCCGGCCGATGCTACCGGCCTTGTCCGATGCCCCGATGACGGCGATATTCTGGGGCGCGAAGAACGCCTCCAGGCCGCCACCTCCCTTGGTACCGAACAAGTTGGAGGCGTGATCCTCTGTGGACAGGCCGCTCGCAGTGCTCATCGGTCCATCTCCTCAACTGAAGTTTTGCAAATATGATGACATCACTGCGAACAAATCCCCAGATCGCTCATTTTGGCGACCAAAATGCCCGGCGCAACCTGTGGGCATCCATGGCTAGTGGATCATGTCATGATGTAGTTGTAACTACGACTGAGTGCCGGTCCCTCGGGAAATGCTGCCAAACAATGGGTTCGCCCTAATATCAACATTTCGGATGGTCGTCCTATGTCGATTGGTTGTCCGAGCCGTTGCCCGGCATTGACCGGGGTGGTCCGCTTCCGATGCTCCACCGCACACCATATTTTACGCAAGTTGCGCCCGCTTTGCGAAAGACCAAAAGGAACTAAGTTTCCACGCTATGACGTCTCCTTCGTCCTTGATAACGCACCTCGCCATGTCCCATTGTCTATCAAGCAGTTACTTCGCGGGTGTGTTCAAGTCCTCGCGTTGCCTCGCGAAAACAACTGAGGGGGGAAGGAGGGTTGACCAGATAATAGCGAAGACGAAGGTCAGACGATTCATCGACGCAGCCTCACGCGTGAAAGAGACTTAGATAGGCTGAACTTGAATCGACGTGGTCGCAATCGGAAGAATCGCGACCAACGCGCCATGTCACAGGAAGAATTGGTGACCTGGCGCCTCACCGACATTAAAACCAACTATACACACGCAGGTTTGTCGACTCAAGACGCGAAGCGACCGGACGAAGCCGAATCTGACGAAGCTGTGTGACCTTGTGGTCCGATGTGCGAACTGTCATCTGATGGTTCATCGGGGCGGCGACGTCAGATCACTGAAGGACCTGATGACCGTGCGAACGGCTTGAACACCGTCCGGGCCTTTCTGTTTCTCGACTGTGGTGTGGGCACTAGCCATTGATCGCACCATTGTCTGACTATGGGTAGAAGTTGGCGATCGGAAACTCAGAACGGAATGCTCTCTCCGTCTTCACCGTCAGCCGAAGGTCTCGCCAGGACTGCCCGCTTCACCAAGCTCTCGCCCTGGGCCGGTCCAGCCTCTACTTTGGTTTCTTCCTTCTCGAAATACTGCCCCAGCGTCTCCTGAACCTTGGTCAGTCGGTCCTTGCAGATCGAGTAAGCCTGCATCGCCTTCTCGACCTTCGGGACAAGCTCGTCGATGTCTGGCTCCTTCTGCGTTGAGAGCCAGTCGGCGGTTTGCTTGAGGACTTGGTAGTTCTTGTTGAAGCTGGTTCTCGTCGCTCATTGCTCATCCCCTCCCAAACGATCCGTGTCCTTGACCGCCAACCGTCCATCACGAAACTGGACCTGAAACGAGGCATGGTTCATCGCGGCTTCACGGTTGGTCAGGGGCTTGTCCTCGTCGTCTCGGGCGATGGCGAAGCCCCTTTGGAGCGTGGACTGCGGACCAAGACCCAATACCATCTTGGCGAAGTTCTCGATGTCCTTCTGGGCGTCATCGGTGATCCAGATGGCTCCGTTTTCAAGCAAGGAGAGGGACTTTTCGAGGTCGTCCGCAGCCTTCATTGTCATGCGACCGGTGTCCCGCCCAACCTGAGTCTTGATTTGGTCCAGATCAAGTGCCGCCGCATCGAGCCGGGTCTGAGCTTTCAGCGTCACAGTGTGAGCCAGCCGTTCGATCTCCAACCTCTGGGATTCCAGTTGGATTTGAGTTTTCTGTGTGATGGACTCCAAGAGGCGAGCAACACCGAGTTCGGCATCGCACATCGCCTTCTCGGCTCCATCGATCAGCCGGTCCTGCTGGGTCTCCAGGGCAATGGTTGCCTCCCGGACCTGGGCGGTGATTGCCGCCTGGATAAGCTTGATGAACCCCTCTTGGTCCGATTCAACATGCCTCATGACCGACCGGACACCAGTCTCGATGCGATCTGCCTGGGTCGCCAGCATCGTCCGTTCCCGAGGAATCACGAACGCCCTCTCCGACGACACGAGAGCCAGTCCTGGTCAGCGGCCTCGGGCAAGAGGGGTCGGAGGAAGAGCAGCGTTCGGTCCCGGAGTACATCCGGGCCAGGCTCCCGGTCCCGACGTTGTGCTTTTCCGATCGGTGCCCCGGAGGTCGCATCCGGGACGATGAACTGCGATCACGCTCCGCCGAAATCGACGAGCCGGAGCGGAGGCCCGGAGTGGGTCGGATCCACGATCGGTCCTTCCAGCGTCGAGTTTGAATCATGATGTTGGGCAGTGGTGGCCGCAGGGACTGTCACCGCGGACAGAAACTTCCGCAGTGTTGTCAGAGCGCCCAGGCTCGCCAGGTAGGCGCGCTCGGCACGAGATTGTCGCCTGTCCCAGAACTCGGCAAGTTTCGACCGATTCATGGCCTGGGTCGCTGCAATTTCGGCGAAGTGAAGCCGCAGCCAGTTGGCGAGTATCCGGTCAATCAACAGCCGCTCTATCGGTGTAGGTTCGCCGGGTGTCAGCTCTCCCCGCAGTTCGTTTAACTTCCTGATGAGCGATTCTCGCAGTACGAGATCGTTGCCGGCGATCAGGCGCAACCAGGCTTCGCGGGCTTGATGACCAAGATCACCGAATCGCCGCCACACAGCCGATCGTTCCAACCAGTCCCGGAGCTCTGGCAACACGTCCTCGTCGCCCTGGCGCGCCCGCTGGAGCAGCCAGTCGAGATGGTCGATTTCGGCCGGTTCAGTTTTTTCTTGCGAGTGATCGAGCACGTCGGGCACCTCTCCAATTGCCGTGGGACCGATAGAAGCCTAATGAGCTCAGCTCTGCCTCAATCAACTGTGCAGTTCCCCGTTCAAGCTCTCGCATAAGCTCGTCGATGGGCCGCAAGCTCTCCCGAATAGCACGAAGCTCCTGCCGGGCACGGCGTTGTTTGGATCGTCGATTCTCGGTCTCGTCGGCCAGCAATTCGGCGAGCGGACCGCGGCCCACGTACTTGTTGCGAGACTGTCCCTCCGACCATTCTGGCCGGTAGAAATAAACCCTTGACCCGCGACGTTGCCACCCCATGAGACCTCCTTATCTGTGCGATGCCGGAGCTCGCGCGACAATCTCTCCCCGAGCTTGTACCCGGCTGCCTTACCACGCCGGAATCAGGCGGTCCGCTTCACAGTGGCCACGTTTGTCACCCTCGAGGACTGGGTCGGACTCGGAACGGGCTTGTCCCTTTCGGTCATGTCAACCACGGGTGACATGTCCTCGCTCGAAAGGAGTGGGACCGCGGCCCCGAGAGGCCTGATTAGCTCTTCGCGCTTGGCTTCGAGGGCTGCCCCCAACTCCAAGATCAGCTTGAGATCCCTGACGCTCGATAAGAATCTCGGCAAGCAGCGCGTAAGCACGGCGCCACGGCACGCCTCGATCAACCTCGCCTGCTCCTCTGGCCAGGCCTCGTACCAGTCCGGCCAACGGCGGACTCGCGAGCCGGGGAAGGCCTGAAGCGTCACCGCCAGCGAATAGCGACCGCGAAAGTATGCGATCGTCTTCCAGATCGGGGGGAGATCATCCAGGCGGAAGCCTTCGTAGACGTCTGGGCCGATCGCGATGTGAATGACATATGACCACGCCTCAAGCTTAGGCCGAACATCAAAAAAGCACTGCTCGTACGCTTCGACGACCGGCTCGTCGAGGCCGGAGAGCTCAGCCACGACGGGCGCCGGCTCTCCGGTCAAGATCCAGGCCTCCAGCTCACTGCCGATCAGCGGGTCGGCCGCGAATCGGAGCGCGGAGACCTCGGCCAGGACGTGATCATAGGATGCCCTTTTGTAAAACCGTGACTTTGGCACCTCGTGACGGGAACGCAGGTGCTTAGTGATCCTGCGCACCCAGGGGTCCTGCAGTTCCGCTCGCCGCGGCATCTTCTCCACGAGCGACCGCTGAGCCAGTCTCCATCGCCAGTCCACTGGCCTGAACGGTGATTCACGCCGCCAGCTGAGATGATCAGCGGCGAATACAGCATCACCGCTGAGAGAGCCTGGTGTGAGGGGGCTGTTTCTACCGATCGTAGTGACGGTGGCTGCGTCGAATTGCTTAAGCATGACTGGGAGCCCCATTGCTCGAAACGGAATGTTGGGATTTTGACTGGTCAGCGCGCGGGTGATCCGGGCGAAGTGGGACAAAAAGTTCATCGTCCGCGATGGTCGCGCAACGCTCGCCGGTCTGTTGGTATCCGCTGGCCGCGGTGTTTCGACGCTCAGCTCGCAGCATGCGGCCGGCGATCAAGCGCCCGAGGTTCTCGGCTTGGGTGACAACCGTCAGCCCGATGAGGGCGCCGCTGCAAAACAGCATGATTTCAAACGGCGTGTGCAGTGGATTAACGAGAAGCATTGTGCCTCCTTGCTGAGAAGTGTTGTGAGCAGGAACCCAAGCCAGCTCACGGGCCCATGGTTGTCCGCTCATCAGGACCGCTCGCTGGTCACTTCACCGCCGTTATCTTTCACGGATGGCAAGCGATGCCCATCGAGATAGTGGTCGATCCCTTGCCGGACCATGAACGCGATCGCTGCTCCCGTCTGGGCCGAGATCAACCGAAGCTGCTCGAGCTGATCGGCGCGTATAAAGAGTGACGTTCGTGCGAGGTTACGTTTCCTGCTCACGAGTGCCTCCATGTCGGTCCTTCGTCGTACCCAAATGCAGCTTATATCAAACACCCGAAGCGTCAAAACGGTATCTATATCTCTCCCGGACTGTTGCTGTCATAGGTCGCACGCTCCAGCATCGTCCGGGGATACCCGGACGTAAGAGCTGTCTCGACCGGGATGGTCGATCCAACCGCAGGATTCATGAACACCGAGATCATCAACAGTGGCCGAGTTTGTGCCAACTCTTCGTCGTAGCCCGCTTCACCCGGATCGAGCAAGCGGCCGGCCAGGCTGATAGCCAAACTATCAACGTGCGGAGCCAGGATGACCGATTGCTGACGCGGCAGGAAACCGATTCTTTGCCCGTGGGTGTTGTGCACCGCGATCGCATTCGCATCGTGGGGGTTTCCCGGTTCGCGGACAAGGCGGACGCATTCGCCGGGGAGAGCCGAAGCCCGATGGAAATGCCAGCCCGCAACGCCCGAAGGAATCTCACCGACGTAGACGGCTCCGCTGATCTCGTTCGGATCACAACTACGAGGATCGCTCACGTATTCTGCCTCCTTTACGAAAACGAAACCGATTTCCCATCACAACCCAGACTCCCATTCCGGCGGGCCAGGACTGCTCGTGGCGTCATAGCTCTCGATCTCGAGGCTAATCGCGATGCCTCATATGAAACAAACGGTGGCGTGATTCTCTGGCGAGCTGAAGGGTTCCGCCCTGTGATCACTTCGTCTGCACCCTGCCTCGTAAGCCCCGTAGTGCCGCTCGGCCAAGTCGCCGGAAGGGACGGTGGGCACTCTGCATTGCCCGCTCAGAGTGACGAGCGGGGATCAGCATCGCGATGGACACCGCCGTGTAGCAGGATGACTGCCGAACCTCGCCAGCGGTGTACCAACAAGATCGTCAGCAGCCGGCTACGCTTCCGACTGCCCGATTCCGATTCGCGTTTTCGATTTGCGTTATGCAAATGTCATTCGCCGTACAGATCTCGACTGTCACCCGCCCGATTCCCGGTCGTGGGTTGAATGTTGCTATCCAGGATTGACCCCCGTGAAGGGCTCCGTCCGGTTCCATGGGGACAGCGTCTTCCGGGCCGGGACACTGGCTCCCAGGGAGCCCAAGTCCAGGGACCTGGGAGCCGCGTCGTCACCCCGGGGATTTGTCGGCCGTGAAAGTCTGACCGCACCGGGCTTTCTGCGGCTTGGCGAATGGCGAGGTGGGGTAGGCGATGCCGAGCAGTAGCAGCGGTAAGTCCTCACGGCCGCGGAGCGGGTCGAGGATGTCCTCGACGTGGAACTGGTCGGCATTGCAGTGACTCATGCCGCCCGCCTTCGCCAGCACGGCCATCGCCTTCGCCCTCAGCGGATGCTTCACGAGCCGAGATACCCGAGCCGTTGCGCCCGGCCAGACCCGCCAGCGCGGCGTGGCCGCAACGGCCTCGAGTCGATTCCCACCCGACTGGCCCCAGTAGGCCGGTCCCAGGCGACCAGTGCGCGGGCGTCGGCCTCCGCGCTGATGATGTCGCCCAGTTCGCTTCGGGCCATCCCGCGGCGGTGCAGGCTACCGGCTAGGTGGCTGCGGCACATCCTGCGCTTGGGGGACTCCTGGATCAGCGCCCGCAGAGGGCGATGGCCGGTTCACAGCCGTCGGCCCTCGGCCACGCGGGCAAGGCGGCTGAGCAAGGCGGTGACGTTGTTGTGGCTGCCCGCCAGCAGGCTGCGTCAAGCGAGCATCTTGGGGTTGTCGTGGGTCAGCTTCTGGGACACAGCAACTGACTTGCGGTACTCGGCCACTGCCTCCGACGGCCTGTTCGCATATGACAGCACTGTGCCGGTTCCGTTGAACGTTCTCGCGAGATCTTCTTGGGCCTCGTGCGTCGCCCCCGGAGCCCCCAGCAAGGGCTCCTGAGCGGCTCACCTCATGACTCGATCCCGCGGGTTCTCTGTTCGTCGGATCCGCCGGTGCGAGCGTCTGTGTTCCAGCCCGGAAGACGGAGATCATCCAGCGTTGCTCGGGGGCGGCTTATCCGTCATTCAGCACTTCTTGGCCGAGTCTTCCAAGGCTGAATAACGTTATTCCCGATACACGAGTCCGATCGTGATTCCCGGGCATTATGCCCGACTTTCCGGGCTGGGCTCTGCCACCGAGCATGGAATAACGTTATTCCAAAATGGCTCGCTCAAGGGTTTGTTGGCCGCCTAACACTTCCCATCTTCGGTGCTGGTAATCAGCGATACGGCTAGCACGGCAGTCCGGCTGGTGAGGGCAACCGACCGGAAGTTTCCATGTTGCGGCCGTTGAGTTCATGCAGTGCGGACTTGTGTCGGGTGTAGCGATCGCCATCCCGGCGTCGCTTGCATCACTGGTTCTGTGCCCGTCTGTCCTCGGACTACTCCTCGTCACGGAGAGCTTACCTTTCAAGCCCGAGTACCTCTCGGTGCTTCGAGCCCACCCCTTCGTCACATCGGCCATCCGGTTCCCTGGGCTTCTCGCGAACGCGGAAGCAAACGCACCATCCGGGTCACTCGCCCTGCCTGGATGTCTCGTGGGAATCCGGGCGTGCAGTTCGAGGAGCGTTCCAGGACAGCCGAATGCCGGTGTTCCGTCGCGTCAAGCAACCAGAAATCCCGACCCGTCGAGCCTGCGGTCGCGGGTTGCGATGGCTCAGTCTCGATGCAGCCATGGGGGACACGGTCGACCCCTGAGGTCGATCGCGTGTCGATACCACCAGGGGCCCGCTCATCCACCTGGCATTAGCTTCGTGCTGCCCAGGACCGGCCCGCAGCGCCGCCCATGGCTCCACGGGGCAAGCTCGTGGCGCTCTGGGGTGTACCACCTCGTCTGTTACGTCGCCGAAGCGTGGGAGAAGGTCGCTCGGCGAACGATTGTAACACATCAAGTCATTACCGCACGATGAGTTAAGTGGGCTTGTTACATTGTTACAGTGTTTCAGCGCGATAGACAGTAACCTAGTACGAACGCGCGTGTCTCGCGGTATCTGACCGAATCGATCCACGATGGTTCCATGTAATATCTATGTTATGGAAATACTGTAATACTGTAATAATATGATATAACGTATACTGATTAAAGAAGTTACGTTGTTACAATCCTTGTTACAGCAAAAGAATCAGTGTAACAGGCGATCCCCCGGTAGTCCCTGCCCAGTGGCCCTCAACGGGGGAGTGTGGCCGGGGTTAGGCCGCAGACGCCCCAGGGGCCATCGGGGCTGGCTGGCAGCGTTCTGGCGAGCCCGGGGCACCCTACGCCGTTAACCCTTTTTGTCGATTTGCAAAAGAAGTCTTGATGCAACTGAGGCTTATGGCTCAAGTCATGCTTTAAAGTAAGGCTTGGCC
>Ga0208044_1001761_pt1 | contig 11347 bp, 10 predicted proteins | sample Sb_taG_8_FD_187712 | JGI IMG/M metagenome (GOLD analysis project Ga0208044, IMG submission 187712) | Peat soil microbial communities from Weissenstadt, Germany - Sb_50d_c_BC metaG (SPAdes) (version 2) | ecosystem: Environmental > Terrestrial > Soil > Wetlands > Peat | place: Germany... | reverse complement strand
CGAATTTGATCCTGGCGCCGAAAGAACAGGCGCAGCGCATCGCCTCCTATGTGCCGCGTTGGGGCATGCAGCTCACCGCCAACTGGTCGGAGAGCAAGGCCTGGGCGGTCTATCGCATGATCCAGAAACAATATGCCGCGCTGATCGGCGACCGCGAGCCGATCGTGTTGCGCAGCCGCGGCATCGGGCTTGGCAGCGCCGTGCGCTACAACATCCGCATCGCCGACGACAACCGCGCCTATCTGGAAAAATTCTGCAACAAGCTCATCGCCGCCGGCGGAGCGTGCGTGGTGCTGCGGAATGATCGGGGGTGATCAATGCGTTTCCCGGATGCGGTGCAGCGCGAAGCGGTGCACCGCTGATCCGGGACCGTCACAGGCTCGGAGTTTGTAACGATCCCGGGTCTGCAGCGCACCACTTCGTGTTGCGCTGCAGACCCGGGAAACATATGCCAATTACTCGCTCTTCCCACCAAGCTGCTTGAGCTTGGCGAACACGACGTTGACATCGAGCTCGTCGGACTTCTTCGCTGGAGCCGGCGCGGCGGGCTCGGGCTCTTCCTTCGGCGCGGTTGTCACCGAGGCAGGCAGCAGCGTCGCGCCCTGTGCCTCGATCGGCACCGGCTTCTCCTTGGCCGCCTTCTGCACTTCGATGTCGAGATCGATCTGCGAGCACAGCCCGAGCGTCACCGGATCGAGCGGCGTCAGATTGGTCGAATTCCAGTGAGTGCGGTCGCGGATCGCCGAAATGGTCGACTTGGTGGTGCCGACGAGCCGCATGATGGCGCTGTCCTTGAGCTCGGGATGGTTGCGCACCAGCCACAGGATGGCGTTCGGGCGGTCCTGACGACGTGAAACCGGCGTGTAGCGCGGGCCCTTCTTCGGCTTCGCTTCGGGCAGCCGCACCTTCGGGTCGGCGATGTGCAGGCGGTGGTTGGGGTCGGCTTCGGCAGCGGAGATCTCATCGCGGGTCAATTGCCCGGTGAGGATCGGATCGAGTCCCTTGATGCCTTGCGCGGCGTCGCCGTCGGCGATCGCCTTCACTTCCAGCGGATGCAGGTTGCACAGCTGCGCGATCTGGTCGAACGACAGCGAGGTATTCTCGACCAGCCACACGGCGGTTGCTTTCGGCATCAGGGGCGCGGTCGCCATTGGTAAATCTCCTCTGCGCTCCGCCCGCCCGTCCGGGCGAAGCCACTCAACGTCATCAGGGATGACTGGAAGGTGGCAGGAATATAGGCGGCACAGGGCGCCTGTGCAACCGCGCCGAGTTCCAAGCTTTAGGGCATGGCCGGCGGTCAAACGACCGGCTATTTGTTGCAATTCCGGCGGCCGATGGCCCGAAACAAAAGGAAATAAGGCATGGCCATTGGCAAGCGGTTTTGGCCCGCCGCCGCATTGGCATTCGCGCTTTTCGGCGCTCAGGTTGCGGCCCAGGCCCAAGCGGAGGATTTTCCGGCGCGGCCGGTGCACGTCATCGTACCGTTCGCCCCGGGCGGCGGCGTCGATATTGTGGCCCGGCTGATCGCGCCGAAACTCAGCGCAGCGTGGAGTCAGCCGGTCGTCATCGAAAACAAGCCGGGTGCGGTCGGTGTCGTCGCCAGCGAATACGTCATGCATCAGCCGCCCGACGGCTACACCGTGCTGATCGGCGTCGCCGGCAGTCACGCCATCGCGCAATATCTCAATCCCAACCTCGGCTATGACCCGGTGCGCGATTTCGCCGGCGTAACGGTGCTGTCGTATTCGCCACTGATCTGTCTTGTCGCGCCGTCGTCACCGTTTCACACCATGAAAGAGCTGGTCGCATTCGCCAAGACGACGACGGTGCCGTTCGGCAGCCCCGGTGTCGGTTCGCAAATGCATCTGATCGGCGAAATGTTCAATCTCAACTACGGCACGAAATTCCAGCACGTCGCCTATCGCGGCGTTGCGCCGGCGATGCAGGATTTGCTCGGCGGCCATATTCCGATGGTCATGGGCGAAATGGGTTCGGCCAAGCCGCTCGTTACGTCGGGCCAGTTGCGGGCGCTGGCGGTGACCGGCACCAAGCGGAACTCGAGCGTTCCCAACGTGCCGACATTCACGGAAGCCGGTTATGCGAATTTTGAAGTCAACAGCTGGTTCGCATTGTTCGTGCCGGCCGCGACGCCGAAAGCAATCGTCGACAAGATCGCCGCCGACGTGACGAAGATCGTGCGTGCGCCCGAGATCAGCGCGCGGCTCGCCGATGACGGCTGGGAGCCTGGCGGCGGCACGCCGGAGGAATTCACAAATCTTTGGCTCAAGACGTCGAGACAGCTCGGCGCCGTGATCCAGCAACGCCATATCACCATTGAATGAGGGACAGACAGTGAGGGATAGACATGGCCGGAACGCTTGATGGAAAAGTCGCGATCGTCACCGGCGCCGGGCGCGGGCTCGGCCAGGTGATGACGCTTGGATTGCTCGAAGCCGGCGCGCGCGTCGCCGCGGTCGAGATCGATGCCCCGGCGCTCGAGGAAACCGAGAGCGGCGCCGATCAACGCGGCGCCGGCGAGCGCATCCAGGGTATCGTCGCCGATATCACGCGCGACGAGAGCGCGCCGAAAATCGTGCGCGCCACCATCGAGCATTTCGGCCGCCTCGACATCCTCGTCAACAATGCCGGCATCAATACCAGCCTGCTGCGCCCCGAAGGCCAGCCGGTCGGCAAATTCTGGGAGGTGACGCCGACCGAATTCCGCCGCGTCATCGACGTCAATGTGGTCGCCGTGTTCCTGATGACGCGGGCGGCGCTGCCGGTCCTGCTCAAGCAGGGCTGGGGCCGCATCATCAACGTGACGACGAGTCTGGACACCATGTATCGCGCCGCTATGCAGCCCTATGGCGGCTCCAAGGCCGCCAACGAAGCGCATCTGCTCGCCATGGCGCAGGAGCTCGAGGGCACTGGCGTCAGCGCCAACGTGCTGGTGCCGGGCGGCGCGGCCAATACACGCCTTGTGCCGCGCGCGCAGGAGCCCGACCGCGCAAAACTCATTCCGCCCGAGGTGATGGTGGCGCCACTGATCTGGCTGTGCTCGAACGCCTCCGACGGCGTCAATAGCCAGCGCTTCATCGGCATGCGCTGGGACAAGAACCTGCCGCCCGAAGAAGCCGCCAAAAACGCCGGCGCACCGATGGCCTGGCAGCAACTCGGCCGTCAGGCGATCATGCCGAGCGGCATGCAGTAGCCCGGATTGAGCGGAAGCGAAATCCGGGAACGGCGTTGTGGTGCCGAGGTCGCCCCGAATTGCGCAACCGCAATCCGGGGCTACGAGCCCGGCACGCGGCCCTTCACGGCATTGGCGAAGGCTTCGTAGGCGATGCTGCCGTCGGCCGCGATGGGGAGCAATTGGCGCAGGTGCGCCTTGAGCGCTTCCAGCTCCACGGGCGACATCTTGGCGATCACCTGCCCGGCCGGCCCGATCGGCACCAGGCTCGAGTCGCAGAAGTCGTCGAAGCTCGTGAAATCGACGGTGATGCGGATGACGCGGGTTTCGACCTCGCGAAGTCCGGCGCCTTGCCACAGCGTTTGCATCACCTCGCGCCGCGAGGCGTTGTCGCTGGTACGGGAATATTCCTTGCCCATGGCCTTGAAGGCGCGGCCCACCGGCGCCAGCGGCAGTCCGCCGCCGGGGATATCCCACATATAGGTCGCGACGATGCCGCCCGGCCGCACGACGCGCGCCATTTCGGCGACGGCCTTGGCCGGATCGGGAATGAAAGAGATCACCAGCGCCATGGCGGCGGCGTCGAAGCTCTTGTCGGGAAAGGGCAGGGCCTGGGCGTCGCCAAGACGAAACTCTGCAAGCTTTGCCGCCGGCCGCGTGCGTGCGAAGGCGAGCTGTCCCTCCGACGGATCGATGGAGGACACCGCGCGCGGCGCGGTGTGCGTAATCAGCTCCTCGGTGAAGGCGCCGTTGCCGCAGCCGACTTCGACCCAATGCAGCCCCTTCGGTGCATCGAGCCAGTCGAGGAATTGCACGCCGACGCGCTTGCTCCAGCGGCCCATCATCCGTTCATAGGCCTTGCCGTCGGAGAACATTTGGCCGGGTTCGGTCATTGGCGCCTCGGTTGACGGTGTTGCCTCGACCGGCGGATTGTAATTTGCTGGCCACCCCCTTCATACCCCTCCCCACAAGCGGGGAGGGTGAGGAGGGAGTTGGGATGGATCGTCATGGATTTCGGCTTCACCGAGGAACAGCGGCTGTTGCGCGACAGCGTGCGCAAGCTTTTGCAAAAGCACGCGCCGCCCGAATATGTGCGCCAGCACGATCGCGAGCGCACTTATCCGGAGGAGCTGTTCCAGGCCTGCGCCGAGGCCGGGCTGTTGGCGCTGCCGTTTCCGGAAGAGTACGGCGGCGCCGGCGGCAGCGTTCTCGACATGGTGATCGTCGCCGAGGAGATCGCGCGCGTCTCCGCCGATCTGGTGATGGCCTATACGGGCGGCATCTTTTGCGGGCTGAACCTCGTACGCATGGCGTCGGAAGAGCAGAAGCGTTACTGGCTGCCGAAATTTCTCGCCGGCAAGATCAAATTCTCGATCTCCATGTCGGAGGCCGACGCCGGCTCCGACATTGGGGCGATGCGGACGACCGCCGTGAAAGACGGCAACGAATGGGTGATCGACGGCCGCAAAATCTGGGCCTCCACGGCCGGCGCCAAGAACAACGTCATCAATCTTTATGTGAAGACCGATACCAAGGCGCATTACCGCCAGGGCCTGTCATTGTTCCTGGTCGACAACGACACGCCCGGGCTGACCTTGCGCAAGCTCGACATGCTCGGCCGCCGCGCCACCGGCACCTATGAGCTCACGTTCGACAAAGTACGCGTGCCGCCCGACCGCCTGATCGGCGGCGAGAACAAGGGCTGGGACTGCGTGATGTCCGGCCTGCAAGTCGAGCGCGCCACCTCGTCGGCCGGCAATGTCGGCGCGGCGCAGGCCGTGGTCGATCTCGCCGTGCAATACGCCAAGGACAGAAAGCAGTTCGGCCGCCCGATCGGCAGCAATCAGGCGATCGCCCATATGCTCGCCGACATGCAGACCGAGGTCGAAGCCGCGCGAACCCTGATGTGGCGCGCCGCCTGGATGGTCTCGAACGGCCAGGACGCGCTGCGCGAGATCACCATGGCAAAGCTTTTCACCTCGGAAACCTACGTGAAGATCGCCAGCCAAGGCATGCAAGTGCTCGGCGGCTTCGGCTACTCGGCCGAGTTCGACATGGAGCGCCACTTCCGCGATTCCCGCGCCGCGACAATTGCGGCGGGGACATCGCAGATCCAGCGCAACCTGATTGCCAATTTGATGGGGCTGAAGGTGCAGTAGCCGTCATTCCGGGGCGCCGCGAAGCGGCGAGCCCGGAATCCATAATCACCGAGTGTGCAGAACAGCCACCGGAGTTCTTCTCGAACGGCGGTGGTTATGGATTCCGGGCTCCTCGCTACGCTCGGCCCCGGAATGACGCGTTTACTCTGCTGCTGCCTTCGTCGTGCGCGCGTTGATCGCCGCCCAAACCCGGCTCGGCGTGGCCGGCATGTCGATGTGGTCGATGCCGAGCGGCTTTAATGCGTCGAGGATGGCGCCAATCACCGCCGGTGGTGCGCCCGTCGCGCCGGCTTCGCCGGCGCCCTTCACACCGAGTGGGTTGGTTTTCGCAGGCACCTCGGTCAGCTCCGAGACAAGGTCGGGGAAATCCTCGGCGCGCGGCATGGCGTAGTCCTGGAAGCTGCCGGTGACGAGCTGGCCCTCGGCGTCGAACACGATCGCTTCCATCAGCGCCTGGCCGACGCCTTGGGCGACGCCGCCGTGGATTTGGCCTTCGCAGAGCAGGTGATTCATGATCTTGCCGACGTCGTCGACCGCCGCATAGCGGGCGAGCGTGACGAAGCCGGTTTCCGGATCGACTTCGACTTCGCAGACGTGGCAGCCGTTTGGGTAATTCGGCGGCTCGGCGGCGAAGGTGCCGGAGGCTTCGAGGCCGACGTCGAATTGCGGCGGCAGCATCGCCGGGCGATAGAACGCTTTCGCCACATCGGTGAGTTTCATCGCGCGGTCGGTGCCGACGATGCGGAACGAGCCGTCCTTGAACTCGATGTCGCCCACGGCGGCTTCCATCATCATCGCCGCCATCGGTTTGGCTTTCTCGATGATATTGTCGGCCGCCTTTTTCAGCGCGTTGCCGCCGACATGCATGCTGCGCGAGCCGTAGCTGCCGCGCCCGATCGGCACGGCGTCGGTGTCGCCCTGGACGAAGCGGACGTTCTCGAACGGCACGCCGAGCCACTCGGTCACCATCTGCGCATAGACGGTCTGGTGACCTTGGCCGTGCGAGTGGGTGCCGGCGAGAATCGTGAGCATGCCGCTCGGGTCGAAGCGCAGCACCATGCGGTCGTTGAACACTGCGGCCTCCTCGAGGAAATAGCCGATGCCGCGGCCGCGCAGCTTGCCGTGCTTCTTCGATTCGGCTGAGCGCTTGGCAAAACCGTTCCAGTCGGCAACTTTCAGGCATTCGTCCATGACATGGACGAAATCGCCGCTGTCATAGGTGATGCCGGTCTGGATCTTGTGCGGCATGGCAGACGACGGAATGAAATTGCGCCGCCTGATCTCGATCGGATCGATGCCGATCACGTTGGCGGCGCGATCGAGCAATTGCTCGATCAGATACGTCGCTTCCGGCCGCCCGGCGCCACGATAGGGCGCCAGCGGAATGGTGTTGGTGAACACCGCCCTGCCGACGCAATGCACCGCCGGGATCTGATAGACGCCGGGCGCGAGCCGCATGGCGAACAGCGGCACCACCATCGAGGCGCCGAACACGTGGGAGCCCATGGCGTGCAGCGCGTTGACGCGCAGCCCCAAAACCTTGCCGCGCTCGTCGAGCGCCAGCTCGCCGGTGACGACCTGGTCGCGGCCTTGCGAGTCACCCAACAGCGCCTCCGAGCGCGTCGATACCCATTTCACCGGCCGGCCGCCGACACGGCGCGACGCCCAGACCACCAGCGCGTCCTCGGGATAGCCGCCGTGCTTCATGCCGAAGCCGCCGCCGACGTCGGGCGAGAGGACGCGCAGTTTTGTCTCGGGGATTCTCAGGACCTGGCCGGCAACTGTGGAGCGGGTGCCGTGCGGGTTCTGCGAGGTCGAGTAAAGCGTGTAATTGTCGCCGTCGGGATGATATTGCCCGATCGCGGCGCGCGGCTCGATCGAGTTGGCGGTGATGCGGGTGTTGGTGAGTTTCATCGTGACAACGTGCTTGGCACTGGCGAACGCTGCCTCGGTCGCGTCCTTGCTGCCCATCATCAGCGTGAACGAGACATTGTTCGGCGCCTCGTCCCACACCGCCGGCGCGCCGGGTTTGACCGCGTCCTCGACGGTGATGACCGCCGGCAGCGGCTCGTAATCGATCTCGATCAACTCGGCGGCATTGCGCGCCTCCTCAACCGTTTCGGCAATCACGAAGGCGACGCGATCGCCGACGGCACGCACCTTGTCGGCGGCGAGGATGGCGCGAAGCGAGCGAAAGCCTTTGGGGCCGCCCATGTCTTCGGGCATCGGCGGGGCGAGGCCGCCGAGCTTGTCGGCAATGACATCGGCGCCAGTGAGAACGGCGAGCACGCCATCGGCGGCTAAAGCCTTGGCGGTGTCGACGCGCTTGATGCGGGCATGGGCGTGCGGCGACATCATCACCACGCCGTGGCACTGGTGCGGCAGCTCGATATCGTCGACATAGCGGCCGCGGCCGGTAATGAAGCGTGGGTCCTCGACCCGGGGCACAGGCTGACCGATGCCGAACTTGTTCACTGAAGTCCTCCCCGAGGTTGCTACGAGCGGATCAAGTTATATCGGCGAATGGCGGCCATGAGAATGGCGGTCAATCGCCCTCGGCCGTTGCACTTTTTGCCCGGCGGGCCGATGCTTGCGGGTATTTTGCGAGGGTCGGACGCGTGCTGCACAATCCGGGCGTTACCGAGGTTTTGGCAAAATTCGTCGTCGACGCGCGGTGGGACGACCTGGCGCCGCAGGTCACCCATCAGGCCAAGCGCTCGCTGATGAATTTCTTCGCCGTGGCGCTGACCGGCTGCCGCGATCAGACGTTCGAGACCGCGCTGCAATCGCTCGCGGCATTCTCCGGCGGCAGGCAGGCGACCTTGATCGGCCGGCGCGAGCGCATCGACGCGCTCAACGCGGCGTTCCTCAATGCCGCCGGCGCCAATGTGCTCGATTTCTGCGACACCCATGTGCCGACGGCGATCCATCCGACCGCGCCGCTGGCGCCGGCGCTGCTGGCGCTCGCCGAGCTCAAGCCGGTGAGCGGCCGCGATCTCATTCTCGCCTTCGTGCTCGGTCAGGAAGTGGAGTGCCGTATCGGGCTCGCGATATCGCCGAGCCATTACAACAAAGGCTGGCACATCACCGCGACCTGCGGCGTGTTCGGCGCCGCCGCCGGCAGCGGCAAGCTGTTGGCGCTAAGCCCTGCGCAAATGGTCTGGGCGCTCGGCATTGCGGCGACCCAAGCCGCCGGCCTGTGCGAATGCCTCGGCACGCCTGCAAAAAGCGTCGGCGTCGGCAATGCCGCGCGCAACGGCCTGTGGGCGGCGCTGTTGGCGGAAAAAGATTTTGCCGGTCCGGCCGAGCCGCTCAACGGCGTGCAAGGCTATTTTCATGCACTCGGCGAAACGGCGAAATTGTCGGCTCTCACCGACGGCCTCGGCGAGCGCTGGGAAATCATGCCGACCTCGTACAAGCCTTATCCGTGCGGCTTCGTCATGCATCCGGTGATCGATTGCGTGCTCGATTGGCGGCGCGAAAATTCTGGCGCTGTGGTCGAGAAAGTCGTGGTGACCGGCAACCCGCTGATGGGGGCGCGTGCTGATCGACCGAATATTGCCACCGGCCGCGAATCCCAGGTCAGCGTGCAGCACGCGGTCGCGGCCGCGCTCACCGCCGGCAAGGCCGGGCTCGAGCAGTTCACCGACGCTTGCGTCAACGATCCGGCGGTGCGGGCGCTGCGCGGCAAGGTCGAAGTGCTGCGCGATGAAAAATATTCCACCGTGGCCGCGGCGGTCGCGATCACCACCGCCGACGGCAAGACGCACAAGCTGTCGCAGCAAGCGGCGCGCGGCAGCGATTCAAATCCGATGAGCGATCGCGACCTCGAGGACAAGCTGCGCGATGCCGCCGCCGGCTGGAATCCGCGCCACGACGTCGCGCCGCTGATCGAGGAGATCTGGGCGCTCGACACCAGTCAGGACGTTTCGCGGCTTGCGGCTCTCGCCGTGCCGGGCCAATGAGCAATACCGCCGGTGCGCCGATGAAAACATACGAAGGCAGACGCACCATCGACGGCCTGGTGGTGACCGTGGACGGAAAGCCACTCAGCGAACACTACGAGGTCAAGCGCTTCACCAAATTCGGCTTCGAATGGACCTACGAAGGCGACAGCCCGCAGCAGCTGGCGCTGGCGATCCTGGTGGATTACCTGGGCGACAAGGCCAGGGCCATCCGGCTGTCCGAGCCGTTCATGAAAGAGGTTGTCGCCAACCTCGACAATGATTGGCAGCTTAGCGGAGCCCAGATCGACGCCGCGCTGAGCGGCATCGAACGCGGCTGACGCGGTTCGCTACGGCGCGGCTATATGATAGTGTTGCGGCAAGCAAAAAAACGCGGGCTCGACAGCGGCAGCCCAGGGAGAAATGGCGATGATCGCGCAACGGCAGATTGACTTCCGCAACGAATACCGCTCCCGCATCGTCGGCTGGTACAACGGCTATTTCCACATCGCGCTGATCTACGCCATGGGCGCGGCGGTGTTCACCATCTACGTCTCGCACATTCACAACGTGACCTGGCTGGAATGGCTCACGGTGCCGCTGACCTTCATCTTCACCAATATTTTCGAATGGACGGTGCACAAATACGTCATGCACCGGCCGGTCAACATCAAAGGCCTGCGCGCCATCTATGAGCGGCACACGCTCAATCACCATCAGTTCTTCAGCGACGAGGAAATGCGCTTCCGTGACGACAAGGATTGGCGCGTCACCGTATTCCCGCCCTATGCGCTGGTGGTGTTCACCTTGATGTCGATCCCGCCGGCCGCCGTTCTCGGCCTCATCTTCACGCCGAATGTCGGCTGGCTGTTCATGTGCGTCACCACCGGCATGTATCTGATCTACGAGTTCATGCATTTCTGCTGCCATTTGGACGAAGGCTGGTTCGTCAAGCACTGCCCGTTCGTCAACACGCTGCGGCGCCACCACACCGCCCACCACAACGCCCGGCTGATGATGGAAGTGAACATGAACCTCACCTTCCCGATCGCCGATTGGGCGTTCGGCACCTCCGATCTCGACCGCGGCCTCATCGGCCATCTGTTCAATGGCTATTCGACGCGCCACCTCAAGGGCCGCTTGCGCGCCCGGCCGAAGAGTCCGGAAGAGGCCGCCGCCGTACCGGTCGGGGCCAATTAGGCAAAGATAGAGTGTCGCCATGCCGACCGATGTCAAAGCGGCCGTGTCCGCCGTCGTGATCCTGGTGGCGCTCACGCTGGCGTTCTGGAGCGGCTCGCCGATCCGGCCGGAATTCGACAAATTCGTGCTGTTCACCGCCGTCTTCTTTGTCGTCGCCATGTGGATTTTTCCCGAGGCCGGGGGCAAGAAGGGCGCCAAGAAACGCTAGTGCAGTCGTGTGAGAAACGGGAAGGGAATCGATGAATAACGCGGTCAACAGCAAGCGCGTGTTTTGTGTCCAGCCGCACCGGCCGATCGGCTTCGGTGAAATGCTCGGCAAGCGCGGCGATATCCGGCTCGACATGCTCGAGCAGAAGAGCCCGGACGCGGCCGCGCTGGAGATTCTCGGAGCTGCCCACGCCTATCAGATGAGCTCCGCCCGCGACGAGCTGGCGCGGCACTACCATGCCGGCGCTGAGCTGTTGGGCCGGACGCCGAACCTGCTGATCGTCTCGACCAACGGCGCCGGCTATGACACCGTCGACATGAAGGCCTGTACTGAGCGCGGCGTGCTGGTGGTCAACCAGTCCGGCGGCAACGCCGAAGCAGTCGCCGAGCATGTCATCGGCATGATGCTGTGCCTGATCAAGCGCATGAACGATTCCGACCGCGCGCTGCGCACCGGCACCTTGAAGAACCGCAACGATTATACCGGCCACGAGGCGTTCGGCCGCACCATTGGCATCGTCGGCCTTGGCAATGTCGGTAAGCGCGTCGCCGAGCTCGCCGGCATTTTGTTCAAGATGAAGGTCTTGGCCTACGATCCCTATCTGCCGGCCGATGTGGCGCGTACTCGCGGCGCCGAAAAGGTCGAG
>Ga0208044_1001760_pt1 | contig 11348 bp, 8 predicted proteins | sample Sb_taG_8_FD_187712 | JGI IMG/M metagenome (GOLD analysis project Ga0208044, IMG submission 187712) | Peat soil microbial communities from Weissenstadt, Germany - Sb_50d_c_BC metaG (SPAdes) (version 2) | ecosystem: Environmental > Terrestrial > Soil > Wetlands > Peat | place: Germany: Weissenstadt... | reverse complement strand
CCGCGACGGTGCCCCAGGAGGGACCGGCCACGAATCGATGGCCCCAGGACTGAAGAGCGCCCCAACGGACAATCCACTCCGTCAGCCGCAAGAGCACATCAGCGGCCCAGATCGGCAGTACCGCGAGAGGACTGAAGATCATGCCCAGCCCCATTCCCGCGGCACCAAGCAAGAGAGCGAGGGAGGTCAGGGGGATCAGCGGAATGTTCAGCAGGATGCCGATCGGCGAGACCAGATGAAACCAAAAGGCGACCAGGGGCACGGCCGCCAGCCAGACGACTGCCGAGATCAGCATGCTCTGAGCGATCCAGGCGGCAACGCGGTGCAGGCTGGTCCGCCACCAAGGCTCGTACTGCTGCTTAAGCTTCTCAAGCGGCGACGTTGTGCCGCTCCTGACCGACTTGATCCACGCGACCGGCGCGCACAGCCCTTGCTGAGCCGCGGGTACCAGCCAGATCAAGGCACCGATCGCCAGGAAGGAGAGCTGACAGCCGACATCAAAAAGGAAGAATGGGTTCCACGCCAGGGTGAACAGACCGGCCAGGGCCAGCGTGTTGGCCGGCCGGGTGGGACGGCTGACGACCGCGGCCACGCAGAAGGTCAACGTCATGACGGCCGAACGGACCACCGAGGGAGCAAGACCGACGAGTATCGCATAGCCGAGCGTGACCATCGCGACACCGCCATAAGCCAGGCGACGGGGTAAACCAATCGCCCGGAAGACCAGACCGAGAGAGAGCGCGAGGACCTGGATCTGCAGTCCCGAAATCGCCAGCAAGTGCGTGGTTCCCGTCCGTGCGAAGGCGTCGTTGACCTCGGGATCGATGTCCTCTCGCTGGCCCAGGATCAGGGCCGAGGCCAGGGGCGCTGTGCGGGGGTCAAGCTGATCGACCAACCGGGCCCGGCACCTTGCCCGAAGGTTTCCCAGCCAGCGAGTCCAGCGCCACTCACTGCCTTGACGATCGAGACTGATTCCGGCGGGGTTATCCACCACGATACGCAGGCGGACCCCCCGGGCTCGAAGGTACGCGCGGTGATCGAACTCGCCGGGATTGAGCGGCGCGGCGACCCGCGCCATCTGCCCCGCCAGTTCGACCGGCTGGCCGGCATACAGATCGTTGCGCTCACCCGCCACGATGACCAGGGCTCGACCTGATGCGCCTTGCCAAAGGCTGCCGTCGGAGATCCCGGTGATCTCCACGACCAGGCGAGTCACAACCCGCTCGGGATCGCCGGGGCCATATCCTGCACTGGTTCGGCTGCCCAGAAGCTCGATGATGACCCCGCGAGCCCATGCCGGCCGCGGCGTCTCGCTCGCTCCCCAGCTCAGGTCGTCGAGTGCCAGGTCGTTCCAGCGGTAATGATGCCAGCCACCGCCGATGGCCAGAATCGCCGTGAGCAAGGCCACACTTGATAGCAAGGCACGGCGCAGCCCCAGGCAAGCCACGGTGATCGAGGCGAGCACCAGGGTGATCCATGTGCCCGTCTCAAAAGGGTCGAGATAGCGATCGATCGCGATGCCCGCGCTCAGTGCAATCAATACCAGGGCCATGGGAGCGATGGACAGGCTGGGGGCGCGGGAATTCCCGGCGGTCTGTGAGGAAGCCAGGTTGGGCGCGGCGCTGGGCACGTGGTTCCCTCGGTATGCTGGCATGAGACGGGGACCTACGCCTTGGGTCGTCAGCCGCAGCACATCGCCCTCGCCGGCGCTTTGGGCATGGGCAACTTTGATCAGACATCGTCGCCGCGCGGCCGCAGGTACCTGATCCAGCACAAAACGGTAACGCTGTGAACTGGATCGCGGTCTCCAGCGGACGCGCAGAGATTGTCGGCGTTTCTCGGTAAAGACGCCTCGCGATGAATCGATCGGGAGGCGTCGTTTGGTTCGATCACTTCTGCGGCAACACGAAGATTCGCACGCTGGACATCAACCACTGGTCGCCCTTCTTGACGCGAACCTGGTAGAAGGGAACCTTCGGCGAATCAGGCTTGAGGGTGTTGGTGTCGAAGGTTCCGGCGATCACCAGAACGTCGGGGGCGATCAGCTTGGCGTACTCGACGGTATTCTTCGACTTGATGGTTTCGGGCTTCTTGAACATGTCGGCATAGCCCTGCTCGATCTCGGCCCGACCCTTGTAGTACTTTGCCTTGAGTCCTCCCTCTTCCTTGCTCACCAGGGCGATCTCGCCGTCCTCGAGGTAATAGGCTGCCATGGCCTTGGCGTTGAAGGTGTCGAAGGTGGCAGCGCCCTGCTCGGTGAGCTTGACGGCCAGTGCCGTGGCCTCGTCGGGTTTGTCCTTCTCGGGGCCGGCGCCGCGGATCGAACCGACAGTCAACACCGCGATGGCAAGGGCAACGGTGAACGCGAGGGCAATGACGCGTTTCATGGGGCTTCTCCTTGAAAGTGGCCTGTCAATCTCCTCTGCCCGTCATTTCACCCCGTCGCGAAGGCCCATGCAATGCGTGGCCGTGCCCGCGCGTTTGCCGTCGCGATCGACGGTCGATTGATCAAGGCCCTTCCCGCCTGGAGGCCGCCGTGGTCGACTGAGCCGGTGCGGGGCCAGTTGAAGGGGAGCTGGCAATGGGGCTGCCCTTCGTCTCCGGTTTCGCCGGCTCGAGCTTCTTGATCATCCGCAGGAGCGCGCTGTCGGTGGTGAGGATCAGCCGGGTCTCTCCCTTGAGGGCTTCCTTGTAGGCTTCGAGTGTGCGAATGAATGTGTAGAAGTCACCGGTCTCACGGATGGCCTTGGCGTACGAGTCGATGATGTCGGCGTCGGCCTTGCCCTTCAGGATGTTGGCCTCCTGCTTGCCTTCGCCCTCGATCTTCTGCACCTCCGCCTGGGTCTTGTTGATGATCTCCTTCTTGCGTTGTTCGCCCTCGCTGGTGGTCTTGGTGGCGATCGCTTCCATCAGCGAGACGGCGCGTTCGAAGGCGGCTTCGCGAACCTGGGGAACGAACTCGATGTGGGACAAGCCGACGTCCACGAGCTCGATGCCGCGGCCCTTGTCCTTGCCGCTCTTGTTGCCGTCCTGGGCCAGGGCGCGCTGGGCTTCCTGCTTGATCTGGTCCATGATCTTGAGCCGGCCCAGGGCGACCGATTCCCTGGCTTCGGGAGGCACGACGAAGTCGGGGATGGCCTGTTCGAGCGCCTTCGCCGGGACATCCTGCCCCGTGGTCGCGGTGGCCGCGGCGATCATCTCGGGGGGAAGCCCCAGGGTGTAGGTCATCTTGCGGTTGGTGCTGCGGACAATCTCGGCAAGGTTGTGCGTGGTGATCGTATCGCGGGCCGTGCTGCGGACGAATTCCTTGACCCGCGACTCGGCGTTCTCCACGGACCGGAGCGTCTGCACGAACTGGGCGGGATCGGTGATCCGCCAGACGGCCCATACGGTCACTTCAACTTTCTTGCCGTCGGCGGTGGGAACATCGACCAGCTTCTCGGCCTGGCGCGTTCCGTGCCAGACCTGGAGTGTCTTGGGAAGCCGGAGGACTTCCTGGACGAAGGGCAGCTTCATGTAGAGTCCTGGCCTGGTCTGGCTGGCCACCGGCTGGCCGAATTGCAAGAGCACGGCCAGCTCCCGCTCGTTGACGGTATAGAAAAGAGTCCCGCTCAGGGGGATGATCAGGACCAGGAACACGCCAATCAGGATGGCGATCCATTGGTGGCGAGTCATGGGTTGAGCTCTCCCTTCGAGTCCAGGTTCAAGAGCGGCAGGAACTGCTTGAGATCGGCATCGATGATGGTCTTGTTCTTGACGCTCTGGAGCAGTTCCTGCATGGCCTCGATGTAGAGCCGCTGGCGGGTGATCTCGGGAGCACGCTGGTAGGCGTGGTACTTGGCCAGGAGCGCCTCGATCTCGCCCTGGGCCTCGGCCCGGCGGCGGGAGGAATAGCCTTCCGCCTCGCGGATGAGCTTGTCCCGGGCGGCCTTCGCTTCGGGGAGCAGCTTGTTCCGCTCCGACTCCGCCTCGTTCTCCAGCTTCTGTTTCTGCTGGATCGAGGCGTTGACCTTGTCGAACGCCGGCTTCACCCGATCAGGCGGGATCACCCGCTGCATTTGCAGGGCCGTGATCGTGATGCCGCAGGCGTAAGCGTCGAGGATGCGCTGGGTGTCATGGCGCGCCTCGTTGGCGATGTGGCTTCGCTTGGGCCCGATCACCTCGTCGAAAGAGTAATCGCCCACCAGGCGATTCATCACGGTGCGGGAAACGAAGGTGATGAGGTCAGCGGCGAACTCATCCTTGGCGTCCCGAGGGAAGCGGAAGAGGTATTGCTCGGGCTCGGTGACCTTCCATTGCACGGTCCATTCCACCGAGGCGGCGTTGAGGTCGCCGGTCAGCATCAGGGTCTCGTCTTCCTGGTGCCTCGAGGTCTCAAAAGTTTCCAGAGCGGCTTGAGATTCCGCACCATAGGGCAGGCGGAGGCCATGCTCCTCGACGCTGACCTTCATGACCTGGTCGATCATCGGCAGCTTGAAATGCAGCCCTGGCATGGTCGTGGCGTAGTTCTTGCCGAACCGCAAGACGACCGCCTGTTCATGAGGCTCGACAGTGTAGGAGGCGTCGAACAGCAACCCGAACAGGAGCAGCAAGCCAATTGCCCAGGGGATGAACGGGATGAGCCGTTGCCAGGGCTCGCCGGGCGGGGGCCGGCGAGGAACCCGGCGGGCGTATTCTTCATACGATTCCATGCGTCAATGCCTTCGGAACGAGGAGGGAGGACAAGGCCGCCTCGCCCTCCCGGAACATTTTGATTTCGGTCTGACCTGACTGGGTGCCCTTGCGGGCAAACCGGTCAGGTTCCGACTTACACGTCTTTTTGTCGCGTCGAGAGCCTCGCCTTACGTCCGCGAGGCAGAACGCCTCTCGATCTTGAAGTCGAGGCCCGCCGTCATTGTTGATGTGGGATGGCCGGGCAAGCAAGCTGGATTTCTCGCATGCGACCTCGGCCATCCACCACTTGTCCATGCGATGAGGACCGGCCCCTAGCCCTTCGCTACTCTGAAGGCGGAAGTAGGGTCCGCTCTGCAGACCGACTTATTTTTTGAATTATGTGAATCTTCTCACTCCGGCAGCGGCTGCCCGCGCGTCTCCGGCGCGAAGGGCAGGGCCAGTAGCCCCAGGAAGAAGACCGAGCACATGGCGACGCCGGCGTAGCGCATCGGTTCGTGGCAGCCGGCGAAGACCCGGCTGGTCAGCAGGCCCAGGACCGAGGGGCCGGCGGCGGCGACCAGCCGGCCCACGTTGTAGCAGAACGAGGTTCCCGTGCTCCGCAGCCTCGTCGGAAAGAGCTCGGGGAAGTAGATCGCGTAGCCGCCGAAGAGTGCGAGCTGGAAGAATCCCATGATCGGGATAAACACAAAAATCTGCCAGAACTCGTCGAGGAACCAGAACGTGAAGGCCGTGGCGACCGCGGCCAGCACGAACGCGATGGCGAAGGCCGGCTTGCGGCCGATCCGGTGAGTCAGTTGCGAGAACGCCTGGATGCCGAAGAACGAGCCGGCGTTCTGCACCAGCGAAGTGATCCCGGTCCAGAAGGTGAGCTTGCCCGCGATGGCCTGGGGATCAAGCCCCTGGGCCTCGAAGTGCTTGCGGAAGACGCCCCGGATCAGGTCGAAGCTGAAGAAGCCGATCCCCCACAGGCCGACGACGCCGGCGAACGCCAGCACCATGCCGACGATCGTGTTCCGCCGCCAGCGCGGGTCGCCGAACAGCTCGGCGATCGAGCCCAGCTTGTGCGCGTGCTTCGGGTCGCCGGCAAGCTCCTGTTCTTCCTCCTGCACCGCGGCCTTCCACCGCTCGGGCTCCTTGAGCCGGACGAATATCGGTATGGCCAAGAGGGCAGGAGCCAGGCCGACCAGGAACATGAGTCGCCAGGCGCTGGCGATTGCTCCGGATTCTTCCAGCCTGCCCAGGCCAATGCTCACGCAGGCCGCCAGCATGTTGCCGACCGACGAGAGCGACTGCAGCCACCCCAGCGCGAACGGCCGGGCCCTGTCTGACATCACCTCGGCCACGAGGGCGACCCCGACGGCGAACTGGCCGCCGACGCCCAGCCCGGTCAGGAACCGGTAGAAGGCGAAATCCCAGATTCCCGTCGAGAGTGCGCTCCAGCCCGTGAAGGCTGAGTAGCAGAGCACGGTCATCAACATGGTCTTCGCCCGGCCCACCTTGTCGCCCAGGATGCCGAAGACAATTCCCCCGAGGGCCCAGCCGATCATGAAGACCGTCGTGGCGTAACCGCCGTACTCGTCGACCCGTCCGGTCGCTGCCGGATCACCGGGCACCACATCGAGCAGCCGCGTGACCGCCGGCTTGCGGGCCAGGTTGAAGAGCTGCTGGTCCATCGTGTCGAAGAGCCAGCCCAGCGAGGCCACGAGGAAGACAAACCACTGGTAGCGCGTGAGCTCTCGCCACCAGGAAGCGCCGGCGTGATCGTCCGGTTCGCGGGCCGGGGTGTCGAAATGCATGCGGGAGATCTCCGCAAGGCGAGAGCTCGGGATGACTCACGATCCGACCATGCCGTGAGCCTGCTGGCAACCGCCCGGGCTGGCCTTGCCGGCAAAAACTCACTCGCACCACGGGGTTGCGGCGGCTAAGATCGTCGCCATGAGAAGGAAGATCTGGCTCATTCTGCTGGCTCAAGGTGTCCTTGTCATCCTGCTCGCGACGGCCATCGCCAGCAAGCGCATGCCGCTGGGCATCCCGGGCGAGTGGGAATGGCTGCGCGTTCATGCTCGGCCTTCGCTGGCCGGGGTAATTCTCTCCGCTCTGGCGGTCGCGGCCTACTGCGGGTTCGTCGGGCTGGGACTTCGCGCGGTCGCGTCGTCCCGGCTGGCTCTCCCGCGGGAGGCTGCGTGGCTGGCCGGGCTGCTGGGAGCGTCGATCGCGATCCAGGTCTTGATCCCGGCCGGAGCCGCCGACGAGTACGACCTGACCAAGTGGGCCTACGTGAACTACTTTGGCGCCTCGACGGGTTACTACCAGGTGGCCAGGAAGCAGGCAGTGGCTGATCCGTGGCGCTTCCTGATCGAGTACCCGGTCTGGATCCAGAGCCAGGACTCCCTGCACATCGGCACCCATCCGCCGGGCCTGATCGTGACCCAGTGCCTGCTGCTGCGGGCGATGGAACAAAACCCGGGCCTCGCGAACGCGCTGGTGCGGTCGATGCCCTTCTCGACGGCCGAAGGGTTCCGCCAGCTCGAGCGCATGGACCGGCGGCCGATTCCGCGCGCCGATCGCGCGGCACTCTACCTGAGCAGCCTGATCACGCTCCTGGCGTGTGCCGGGACAGTGATTCCGCTTTACATGCTGGCACGATCCGCTCTGCCGCCGCCCGCGGCCTGGGTTGCCGCGGCGCTCTGGCCGCTTGCTCCGGCGGCGAACCTGTTTCAACCCGACGCCGATGCGGCGTACCCCTTGGTCTCGACCCTGGCCTTGGCCCTGGCGGCCCTGGCGGCGCGGTGGGCGCAAGGGAATCGCGGGGTCGCCTCCACCCTGGCCCTGGCGCTCGCCTCCGGCCTGGTCATGGCGCTGGGCACCTTCTTCACGCTGGCTTTCTTGCCGGTCGGTCTCATCGTGGCGCTTGTGATCCTGCTGACCCCGGAGGTCGTCTCCAGGCGGAAGGCCGGCTTGATCCTGGCTGTCGGGGCCGGTTTCCTGATGATCACGGCGCTGGGGTGGGCCGTGACAGGAGCCGACCCGATCACGGTTTGGACGTGGAACTTGAAGAACCATGCACGGTTTTACGTGGAGTATCCCAGGACCTATCTTGCCTGGCTCGTCGTCAACCCACTCGAGCTGGCCATCGCGCTGGGGCTGCCGGCGACGGTCTGGTGCATCATCGGCCTGGGAAGCCCTCGTTCCGTGCGCCAGATCGCCTGGGCCACGATCGCGGTGCTGTTCCTTCTGAACGTCGCCGGCCGCAACATGGGCGAGGTCGCCCGGCTCTGGATGCTCTTCCTGCCTCCGCTCTTGCCTGCGGCCGGCGCCGGCTTCGCCAGGCTCGAAGCAGAGCCAACCGTCCTGGCCATCTCGGCCGGCCTGCTGGGATTCCAGACCCTGGCACTACAGGCGATGATCCAGGTGGTCTATCCTGTCTAGGAATCGCTCACAAAGCGCAAATCAGCCAAGCCGTAGGTCAGCCGGGCACTAAGTCCTGGACGTCCGCGCAACCTTAGCCGACTCGTCGTTCTCCTAGGTCACCCATTTCGCCCAAATTTCGTGCATGGCTTGTTCTTCTCTTCTGTTCTTCTCTTCTTGTTCTTCTCTTCTCGAAGACGATGCCTGGGGGCTGCCCCTCGAAGTGCTCTGGAAGAACGGCGAAGGAGGTCGTGATGATCCCCGGGGATGGCCTCCGTCATCGTCGGTATCGCCAAGCCGCCACTCAACTCGCCTGGACATCCGATGCCCTCCCAGGAATCCGTGGTCAACCGACAACACGTCTCGCTTAATCTCAGCGCAGCCACTGCGCGATCCGGATGCAGCGGCATCCTACGCCGCGGGCATTTCCGAAGACAACTTGCCCCGAATCTCGCTAAAATTCTTAGTCCGTAACGCCATATTTTCAAAGAAATTGCAATTGCAAGTTAATTGGGAGGGGACTGGTCTATTGATAGCCGGCAAGGCGGTTGCTACACTTAGGGCGTCCTCGGACGAGGGCTGCAACACGATCGCAACTGGATGGGCGCAGGGAGTCACCGTGGCCCGCGCCCTGAACGCAGGTCCCGATTCATCCACCGCCGCGATCACCCGACGGAGACCTGCTTGCGTGGCCGCATCCGGCAATGGTTCCCGACAGACCTTAGGTCGACGATCACGTGTCGCGACCCCCGGCCGAACCAGACACCCACGCGCCGCGGGCACGAAGTCCTCACCCCGCCGCTCGCTCCCTCCGCCCCAGGGACAAACGAAAACTTCTATGGAAGCCACATAACTTCTTATAATCTCAAGTGATTTATCTTGCACTCCCAAGTGATTTAATTTATCATAACACTTCAGTGATAGAACGGTTTTCGAGAGTCCCGGACGCACCCTTGGGTGCTAACACCTTTTGAGGCAACAAGAAAGATGAGAATTGCATTGCTATCTTGGGAGTCACTCCACTCGATTGCGGTGGGCGGCGTGGCTGTCCACGTCACGGAGTTGGCCGCCGCCCTCGACCGCCGCGGGCACGAGATCCACATTTTCACGCGGCAGGGCCAGTCGCAGCCAGGGTACGACTTCATCGACGGGGTCCACTACCACCGCTGCCCGTTCGCGCTGAGCACGAACTTCGTCGACGAAGTGAACAACATGTGCCGAGCCTTCGTCGACGCGGTCTTGGGCGTCGAGGACACGATCGGCAGCTTCGACATCGTGCACGCGCACGACTGGCTGGCGTCGAACGCGGCCGTCTGGGTCAAGGAGGGTCGGGGGCGGAAGGCCGTCCTCACCATGCATTCGACCGAGTACGGGCGGAACGGCAACCGGTTCCTGGGCGGGCAGGCCGCGCGGGTGCAGCAGCACGAGCGCCACGGCACCTACTGCGTTGACCGAGTCATCACGGTCTCGGACCAGCTCAAGGCCGAGACCCGGTGGCTGTACGAGGTGCCCGACTGGAAGGTCCGGACAATCTATAACGGCGTTAGTACACACCAGTTTGATTACGCGGTCGACGCGGGCGAGGTGAAGCGGCGGTACGCGATGGGCCCGCTCGACCCGATGATCCTGTTCGTCGGCCGGATGGTCGTCCAGAAGGGGCCGGACATCCTCGTGCGCACGATGCCCTCGATCCTGCGGCACTACCCCCACGCGAAGTTCGTCTTCGTGGGCGACGGCCACATGAAGGAAGACGTGTGCCGGATCGGGCACCAGCTCGGGGTGGCGCACGCGATGCGCGTCCTCGGCGTCGTCCGGGGCCTGGAGCTGACCAACCTGTTCAAGGCGTGCGACGTCGTGGCGGTGCCCAGCCGCAACGAGCCGTTCGGGATCGTCATCCTCGAGGGGTGGTCGGCCCACAAGCCCGTGGTGAGCACGAAGCGGGGCGGCCCCGCCGAGTTCGTCTGGCACGAGGTCAATGGGCTCCACGTCGATGACACGCCGGAGTCGGTGGCTTGGGGCCTGGGCACCCTGATCGGCGACCACGACCGCTGCCGCTGGATGGGCCGGAATGGGCGGGCCACGGTCGACGCCGCGTTCAGTTGGGACAGCATCGCCGAGCAGACGGAGATAGTCTACCGGAGCGTCGCTTGACCCCGCGCCGCGGGCGCCGGGACGGGGAGGTGGTTTCTCGGTTTCCGTGTCGGGCGGGAGCGTCGAGGGCGTGCCTCGAACGCAAGGACTCCGGGACTCGCCCCACCCTCGACCTCCCCGCCGAGGGGCCAGGGCACCGATCAAACCCTCACTTGTGGCCGGCCCCCGAAGGGAGCCCCCACCCGCGACCTGCCCCGGGGACCCCACGGGACCTACCCGGGCAGGCTCCCCGACTGATCAACTGAAACAATATCAGCAACTCATTATTGTTGGTATGACAAAGGATCAGCCAGTATTCCTGAGAGGATTTCTACTCGATATTCTTCGGGAATTCACCTGCTTAGGGATGCGTGATCTCATTGCGGATTGTGAAATCAAACGATCAGCCGAGCAATCGGTCTGTCTTGAATTGGAGAACTGATCATGCCAATGGGGATTTTGTTCTGGGTCTTGATGATTCTCTGGCTCATTTTCGGAATTCTTTCCGGTTCCGGTGGGGCGGTGTGGGCCTTCTGGGGTAGTCATGCTCTTACTTTCGTTCTCTTTGCCCTATTGGGCTGGAAGTGTTTCGGGAACCCAATCCAGGGGTGATATGATACTCGAAGAGATTGGGAAGCAACACAATCTTAAGGGAACGAGGCGGTACTTCGTATGAAGATGACAAAGGATCAGCCAGTATTCCTGAGAGGATTTCTACTCGATATTCTTCGGGATTCACCTGCTTAGGGATGCGTGATCTCTTTGCGGATTATGAAATCAAACGATCAGCCGATCAATCGGACTATCTTGAATTGGAGAATTGATCATGCCAATGGGGATTTTGTTCTGGGTCTTGATGATTCTCTGGCTCATTTTCGGAATTCTTTCCGGTTCCGGTGGGGCGGTGTGGGCCTTCTGGGGTAGTCAGGCTCTTACTTTCGTTCTCTTTGCCCTATTGGGCTGGAAGTGTTTCGGGAGACCAATTCAGGGGTGAGCTACGATACTCACAGAGATTGGGAAGCAACACAATCTTCAGGGAACGAGGCGGTACTTCGTATGAAGAATAGCATGAGCGCGATCTCTAACGGCCCCTCCGCCGGTCAGGGCGAGCGGGCGCGCCGGGCCGCGATCCGACG
>Ga0208044_1001747_pt1 | contig 11400 bp, 10 predicted proteins | sample Sb_taG_8_FD_187712 | JGI IMG/M metagenome (GOLD analysis project Ga0208044, IMG submission 187712) | Peat soil microbial communities from Weissenstadt, Germany - Sb_50d_c_BC metaG (SPAdes) (version 2) | ecosystem: Environmental > Terrestrial > Soil > Wetlands > Peat | place: Germany... | reverse complement strand
CCGGCCGCCCCGACTCGGCGAGAACTTCCCGCACGATCTGGACCTGGTCGGCGAACTTCACGGTGGGAGCGGACCCGGCGCCGAAGAAACCACTGCCGAGCTGCACGGCACGCCGCAGCGCGGTCGGCCTGGCCCCGCCGAACCAGATCGGCGGGAAGGGCTTCTGGAATGGCTTGGGCTCCATCGCCGCGTCCTGCAGCTGCCAGAACTCCCCGTCGAAACTGACCCGAGAATCGGTCCACAGCCTCTTCATCAGCTCGATTCCCTCGGTAAACCGCGCGGCGTACCGCGCGGGGTCCACGCCGAAGGCGGCGAACTGCCGCCCCTTGCCGCCGGTGCCGATCCCGATCTCGATCCGCCCGCGGCTGAGCTGGTCCAGCGTGCTCAGGCTCTTGGCCAGGTGCACCGGGCTGTGCAGAGTGGACACGAACACCGCGCATCCCAGCCGCAGCCGCTGGGTGCACGCGGCCGCATAGGTCATCGTCTCGACCGGACCGAGCTGTGGGGCCGGCCCTAGCACCTGCTCTTGCGTCCAGGCGCTGTCGAAGCCCAGCTCCTCAGCACGCGCGAAGTAGGCGCGGAACGCCGCCGGATCGAACTCACCGTCAGAGTAAAACTGGGGGATGGCGATGGCGAACCGCATGGGCCGCATCGTATCCGGCCCTTAAGACCTGCGCGCCGACGGTTGGTACTGGCTCGTCGCCGTTGCTGTTGCCGCTGGTTTGCGGGCTCGGATGGCGAGGATGACCGGGACTGGCCGATCGCCCAGCTCGGCCACATGATCGATTACTAGCTCCGCGGCGATGAACGCGTTGAGCAGATCAGCCAGCAAGTGATGGCGCATTCCGACTCGTCTGCGGACGTGGGGGCCCCACCATGGCGCTTCTTGATGCCAACCGGCTAGGCGGTAGGTGGGGTGCGCGAGAACCCCGCCGTCGTCCATCCATTGGATGTGCGGCCCGTTGAAGCAGGGATGGGCGCCGTAGAAAACCAGCAGCCCTCCCGGCGTCAGCACTCGTGCTGCCTCCGCCAGCACGACTGCGAAGTCATCGACATCGGTCGAGATCCACATCGTTGCCACGGTCGGGAACGCTCCGTCAGCGAACGGCAAGGCTGCCGCGTCCCCCTGCACGATCTGGCGGGACCGACCCTGCGCGATGCGCAGCTGGTCGGCGGACCGGTCCAGCCCGACCACCGTGCACCCAGCGTTAGCGAGAACGTCGAAGTAGAGCCCGCTGCCGCAGCCGACGTCCAGGCAAAGACCATCGCCGGGGCCAAGCAGTTCAAGCACATCCGATGCGTTGCGCTCGACGTTCGGCTTGTTCCAGCTGTCGTACCATTCGGCGTGCCCGTCATAGCGCGATCCGGTGAGCGGCATCGTGGACTCCCGCTGATGCTGGTCCTGTATCGAAGCTAGCGCCTCAGCGGAGCCAACGAGCGGGTGGTTCGTTCTCGGCAGAATCAGCTTCTGCCCGGTCAGGATGCCTGCCGGTGGCCCGAGATGGCGACTGCGCCATCCGGGACGGCGGGTGTGCTTTCCAGCTCGGTACCGCGGCGTCAGCCGATCGCGTGCTCACCATGCCTCTGAATTGTGCTTGCTCGATTGGTGGATGCCTGTCAGAGTTGGCTAATGCCAGAAATCACGGGCCAGACCATTGTCATTCTGACGGTGAGCAACGTGATTCGGAGCGCGACGTGGTACGGCGATCTTCTAGGTATGGAGGAACGAGGTCGCTACGTCAGGCCGGGCGGCCATATCGAGCAGGTCTTTCTTGTCGAACCGCGGACTGGCTTGCCGCTTTGCCTCGTTGATCACGCACGCGATCCGGATGCCTTTGACGAACGCAGGGTCGGCCTAGATCACCTTGAATTCCTGGTTGCCAACCGCAGTGACCTGGACGCATGGGCCGCCCAGCTAGACGAACTGGCGATCACTCATTCCGGAGTTAAAGAGCCGCCGTACACCTCGAATGCAATGATTACCTTCCGGGATCCGGACAATATCCAGCTGGAATTCTTCTGGCGATCGCCGAATCTATGACATGTCATCGGCTCCCATGCTGTCGGTGAGCGGTATCAAACCCTGATCCTGCTCACGGTATTCGGCAGCGTGCGGTGGGTGGAACTGGCCGCCTTGCGTGGCCGCGACATCGATCTGAAGCCGGGTGTCGTCAAGCTCGAACGCTCGCTGGCCGAGTTGCCCGAGTGGCGGCTATCTTTTCGCTCCGGATTAGAACGGGCTACGGCCGGCAGCCGGTCGCACGCGGCCTAGTCGCGGCTCAGCTCTGTCCGGACCTTGTCCGCTGTTCGGGAAAATCGGTGGCAACCGCCCGGCGCTGGCTCCTAGCATCGGCCGGTGATCTATCAGCATCCGCTGGCATACCTGCTGGGCCTTGAGGGCGCCGCGCTGCTGCGCGCTTTCAACGGCGACTACGACCGCGATTTCACCGAGGCCCGCATCGCTGAGATACGCGCCCTGCTGGACTCGGCCGACCAGCTCGGAGACGGAGTGGTAACCCGCCCGGTCACGACCGCACAAGGCTATGACGCCTGGGCCGAGACCTACGACGAGCCGAACGACCTCGTCGATATGGAGCAACCCGTCGTCCGGGAGATCCTCGACGGTCTGCCGGCTGGCATGGCGCTGGATGCCGCTTGCGGAACCGGCCGCCACGCCGCCTACCTGGCCTCACTGGGCCACACAGTGATCGGCGTGGACATTTCCTCCGCGATGCTGGCGGTAGCCACAGCCAAGGTTCCCGGCGGCGACTTCCGCGTTGGCGACCTGCACCAGCTGCCCGTGCCCGACCAGCACGTCGACCTCGTGGTCTGTGCCCTCGCACTCACTCACGTCGCCCGCCTGGCCCCCGTGCTGGCCGAGTTCGCCCGCGTCCTCCGCCCGGGCGGCCACCTGGTGATCTCCGACTCGCGCATGGACTACCCCATCGTCCAGGCCCTGCCCGGCGCCGGCTACGGCTACCTCCCGCACTACAACCGCTTCACCAGCGAGTACCTGGCTGCAGCCGTTCCCCTGGGCCTTCAGTTGCGCCGCTGCGAAGAGCTGCGCTCCCCCCACAGCGACCCGAGCGCCGCACCTCCCGCCAAGCGGGTCCTCCCCGACCACCCGTCGGACATCTGGACACTCCGTGCCTGGTGCCCGGCCGCCTCACGGGCTGCCCACAACGGCAACCCTCTGCTGATCTTCTGGCACTTCGAGCTCGCCAGCTGCTCGACTCCGCAGGACACCGGTTAAAGACCTGCTGGTGCCCGCATCACTGCTGATCTTGACTGGCCTTTCGTGCTGCGTGTTCCACTTGATCACGATAGGACTGCCACCAGTCTTGATCGCCGGGCGGCATGTTCGGGTTCTCCCTCGTCAGCCCTACCGTCCCGTCGATGAGTTCGCGGATGATGTCGGCCTGACCGGCGTGCCGGTTGGTGCCGGTGGCGACACGGACCAGGATGTGGTGCAGTGTTACCTCGTTTCGGTCGGGCGGCCACCATGGCACGTGGCCGATGGCATCCAGAGTGAGCGCGTCGATCGTGGCGTCCGAATGCGCCCATGCGCGGCGGTACCGGCCCGCTATGAACTCGCGTGATTCTGCTGGGGTCGCCCACATGTCGGACATCGAGTCGGCTTCATCCCATGGCAACTGGTCCTCGGAGGGGCGGCCGAACGTGTCACCGAAGTACCCCAGTTCGACGCCCGCCTGGTGTTTGACGAGCCCGAGCAGGTTGGTCCCGGTCGGTACCAACGGGCGACGGATATCGTATTCGGAGAGCCCGTCGAGCTTCCACAGCAGCGCCTCGCGACCTGCCTGCAGGTAGCGATGCAGGTCGGGCTTTCGGATCAGATGCTCCCAGTACGTCTGATCAGGTCACGGGCTATCAAGGGCGTGCGGTGACCCGCCCGCCTGCCGATCCCGCGGCAGGTTAGACGGTGATGATCCGCAGAGAGCACCGAGCGGCGGCGGTCATCCAGGCGGACACGCCGATCCTTAAGTGAACAGCTGCGGCCAGCGCAGAGCTGGCTGAAGGAAGTGCCACAGGTTCGTCCACGACTGGGCCGCATCGGCAGTACCGGTGTGCGGCGCCCGGAACAGGCCGAGGTACCCGCCGATCTCGGCCAGGTCATACCAGAGGCGGTAAAGTGAAAGCGCTTCCTGATCTAGCGCAGTCCCGGTCGCCATCGCATAGGCATCCAGCACCCCAGCGTGACCTTGGCACAGGTCCCATAGGTCCCGCTCGGGCGGCGCGAGCAGCGCCGTATCCCAGTCGACTAGGACGAAACCCTCGGAGGTCAGCATCACGTTGCCGGCGTGCGGCTCCCCGTGCGTAACGACCATCCGCTCGGTCCGGGCGGACACCCGGGTCGCAAGCCGGTCGTAGGTCGACAACAGCACGCCGACGGAGCGAGCATGTGCCGCCAGCAGGCTCCGCGCCCGCTCGCCGTACGGCCCGGTGTTCCACGGCTGGGCGAGATCGTCGAGCAGCAACTCGAGCTCGTGCCGATGCGGCACCACAAAATCGTCCGCCCGGACCACGGATGACCGGGCGCCATGCACCTCGACCAGCAACTCCAGCATTGCCAGCCGTTCGGTCTCCGTCTGGAACTCGCCGCCCTCGCCGACCTGACTTCCCGGCACATACGGGTGGACGACAAGTGAGTAACGATCCTTCAAGCGGTGCAGCACACGCCCGCCCGAGTCCTGCTTTGGTGCGACGACAAACGCGAGCTGGGCGTCCTGGTGCAGCGACAAGGCCGTAGCAAAGGCCGCCGCGAGCCGCGAAAAGGCATCATCGGCGCTGTCATGCGCGGTGCGCAGCTTCGCCGCCAGGTCGTCAACGGTCACGAACAACCGAGCGCCACGGGCCGCGGCAAGCCAGTGATGACTTCCGAACCCGACTGGCTGGTACTCCAGCGACGAGGCAGCGAACCCCCAGCCCACGCGCAACGCGTCACGTATGTCCTCCCCGGCCAGGTCATCCGGCGCTGTAAGCACGCAAGTGATGCTATGCGAGCGCAGCTCGGCCTAGTTCGCATGGCATGGCGACGGTGCCAGGATCGCTAGCTCGTGCACCGGCCCATTCCTGGTTGCCGATGCCGGCGTGCTCGATGGCCGACCGGCGACCACCCACTGGCTGTTCGCCGATGAGCTTCGCCGGCGCCGTTCGTCCTCGCGCTGCGCGCTGCGGGCGCTCCACGTTGACCCCGCCACGGCACCGGCATTGACTGGTACCCAGCCGGGAAACCCGCCAAGAACCAACCGCCGGAGGAGCCGATGAATCTCACCCCCTTCCTACTGTTGGCCAGCTCAGGGAAGTCTTCGATAAGCTCTCAGTGGAGGCAGACCCGGAACTCCTCGACGACTTTCGGGACATGCCTTTCGGCACCTATGGTCACTTGGCCGACAAGTACGGGGTCCATTGGTTCTTCCAAGGCGATAGCTCTACGTCGTCAGGCTAGATCTTTTTGGCTCAGTCGCCCTGGAAAACATCTGGGGCGTGTCAAGGATCATCCGAGCCGATCCGTCCAAGTGGAGCTAGGCATTCGGGCGGCTTCAGGAGGCGTCGGCGTCGTTGCTTAAGTTGGGATGGTGTACTGGAGAATGAGCGTGTCTCCGGGGATTATCGAGACCAGTATCCGCACGGCTTTGTTGGTCGCGGTATAGCCACTATTTGGTTCGGCGTTCTGGCCGCCGCTGGTCCTACGCTAGGGCGCATGACGCTCCCATCCGGTATCCCCATCGACGAGCTCGATCCCGGCATCCGCCCGCAAGACGACCTGTTCCGGCACGTCAACGGCCGGTGGCTGGCGCGGACCGAGATCCCCGCCGACCGGGCGCGCGACGGCGCGTTCCGGATTCTGGCTGAAGAGGCTGAGAACGCGGTGCGCGAGATCGTGGAGGAGGCCGCGTCGGCACCAGAAGGCAGCGAGGAGCGGAAGTTCGGCGACCTGTATGCCAGTTTCATGGACGCGGACCGGGCAGAGCTGCTCGGCTCGCAGCCCATCAGCCAGACGCTCGCGGCGGCTCGAGCCGTCAGCTCCATTCCGGAGCTGCTGGAGACGCTCGGGCGGCTGGAGCGACTGGGAATCGGGGGTCTGTACCGGCTCTTTGTTGACACCGACCCTGGCAACCCGGAGCGTTACCTGGTGTTTTTCGAGCAGGCTGCTATCTCGCTGCCGGACGAGAGCTACTACAGGGAGGAGCGGTTCGCTGGCGTCCGCGACGCGTTCGTCGGTCATGTGCAGCGCATGCTCGAGCTGGCCGGGTTCCCGGACGCCGGCCGGGCAGCCAGGCGAGTGCTCGCGCTGGAGACGGCGGTGGCCGGGCACCACTGGGACAACGTCGCGAGCCGCGACCGCGAGAAGACTTACAACCTGTTCACCTGGACCGGTGTGCTGTCTGAGAGGCCGGACCTGCGCGGGTGGCTGGCGGCCCTGGACCCGCCCGCTGGCGCCTTCGGCGAGATCGTGCTCCGCCAGCCGAGCTTCAGCACCGGGCTGGCCTCGTTGCTCACCGACGAACACGTTCCGGCGTGGCGGGACTGGCTGTGCTGGCAGGTGATCCACAGCGCTGCCAGGTACCTGTCCGAGGCGTTCGTCCAGGAAGATTTCGACTTTTACGGCCGCACCTTGAGCGGCACCCCCCAGCTGCGTGAGCGTTGGAAGCGGGGTGTCTCGCTGGTCGAGCGGGCGATGGGGGAAGCTGTCGGCCGAGCTTACGTCGGCCGGCACTTCCCGCCTGGGGCCCGGGAGCGGATGGATGCCTTGGTGGCCAACCTCCTCCAGGCCTACCGCCAGAGCATCGAGAAGCTCGAATGGATGGGGGCAGACACCCGCCGGCGGGCCTTGGCCAAGCTGGGGAAGTTCACGCCGAAGATTGGCTACCCGGTCAGATGGCGGGACTACTCCAGCCTGAGGATCGCCCCGACGGATCTGATGGCCAACGTGCGGGCCGCTCATGCTTTCGAGTTCCACCGCCAGTTGAACAAGATCGGCAAACCGGTCGACCGCGACGAGTGGTTCATGACCCCCCAGACGGTCAACGCCTACTACAACTCGGGCATGAACGAGATCGTGTTCCCGGCTGCGATTTTGCAGGATCCGTTCTTCAATCCGGGCCGCGACGATGCGGCCAACTACGGAGCGATCGGCGCGATCATCGGTCACGAGATCGGCCACGGCTTCGACGACCAAGGCTCCAAGTACGACGGTGACGGCAGGCTCACCGACTGGTGGAGCGCAACGGACCGGCAAGCGTTCGAAGCCCGGACCCGGTCGCTGATCGAGCAGTACAACGCCCTGGCGCCGAAGCAGGCTCCTGACCAGCATGTGAACGGAGCGCTGACGATCGGGGAGAATATCGGGGACCTCGGAGGCCTCGGCATCGCGTGGAAGGCCTATCTGCTGTCGTTGCACGGCGAAGACGCACCGGTAATCGACGGCCTGACGGGCGCGCAGCGCTTCTTCCTGTCGTGGGCTCGTGCCTGGCAGCACAAGGCTCGGGACGAGGAAGTCATCCGGCTGCTCGCCATCGACCGGCATTCCCCCGGCGAGTTCCGTTGCAACCAGATCGTGCGGAACCTCGAGGAGTTTTACACCGCGTTTGATGTCGGCGCTACCGACGAGCTGTGGCTCGAGCCCGCGGCTCGGGTCCGTATCTGGTAGCCAGGGCCACGCTCGCGGGTGTCCCGATCCGTTCAAGCTGGACCAACGTCCTGGGCCGGTCCCCCCTGGACGGCGCTGCATGGCGGTGAACTGCAACCCAAACTGCGACCCTTGCGGTTGGCCCCACCCTCTAACCCGTAGGACTGGCCCAGTCGTCCACCGTTGTCCCTCAGCATCTGTGTGCTGGACCGATGTTTCACCCGGGGCCGCCTGCGTCGAAACTTGGCTACCGGTTCCGCGAAATCCGATCGACAAGCTGCTGCGCCTGGCGCAAGACTCTTGGCCGTGAGTGAGGCTGATGAAAAGCAGACGTTGCACCGGTACCTGCAGAACGCGCGCGGGGTCCTGCTCTGGAAACTTGAAGGGCTCTCTGATTACGACATCCGGCGGCCGATGACGTCTACCGGCACGAACCTGCTTGGGCTGGTCAAGCACTGCGCGGGCGTGGAATGCCAGTACTTCGGCGGAGTGGTGGACCGGCCGTTCTCCGGCGAGGACGAGCTGGACTGGCGCGAGGACGACGACGCTGAGCTGAGCGGTCACATGTATGCCACCGCGGCCGAGTCACGCGAGCAGGTGACCGGCTTCTACCGGCGGGTCTGGGTGCACTCCGACGCCACGATCCATGAGCTGCCCCTTGATGCGCGCGGTACCGTGCCGTGGTGGCCAGAGGAAAGCAGGCACCCGACGCTGCACACCCTGCTTGTCCACATGATCCAGGAGACCGACCGGCACGCCGGGCATGCGGACATCATCAGGGAAGCCATCGACGGTGCTGCCGGCCTGCTCGAGGGCGTCAGCAACTTGCCGCCAGAAGCCGATGCCGCCGCCTGGAAACAGCACTACGACAAGCTGGAAAGCATCGCGCGGTCCGCCCGCCCGACGTCACCGTGACGTGGGAACGGGACCACGCCATCGCGGTGGGGATGGCAAGGCTCCGTCGGGTGCCTTTGCCTGCTTGTCTCCGTCTTCCTCACCGGCGCTGAATCCTTGCGAGCGGGTGCTGGGTCTAGGCTGGCGAAGCCATCGCGAAGCGACGCCCGCAGGGCGGACTAGACGCGGTGCCTGCGAGCTGGACGATGGGAGCCGAGGAAGATGGCCCCGCCTACATCGTCCGTGTTGTGAATGAGCCGGATGATCAGGAGGGCGGAGCTGGCGTCGGCGCGGCCGTGCCGGGCGGGCGTCCTCAACGCGGAGCCCGGTGACGGCCGCGCCAGCGGTGCCGCGTAGCGGCGCCCTCTTGATCTAAGTACGGCTCAATTCGGCAGTGGATGGGCTCGGAGGATGAGGACCAGGTCTGCGAGCTCGTGACGAATGGCCAGGTTCGCTGTGTTGCGAGGTTCCGGGCTACGGGCCGTGCGGGTGTAGGCGATGGCCGCGATGCCGGACTCAGCGGCCTGGTCGAGGATGTCCGCTGACTCGGCGATGAGCGCACATTGGCCAGGATCGGCACTTAATGCGTTGAGGGTTCGGATGATCAGATTGTGTCCTGTGCCCGAGTCTGGAGATTGCGCGGTACGGCCGACCACGTGGCTTACCGGCTCGTCCAGGCTGGCTCGGTCGAGGTAGGCGCGGACTGCGAGGTCCGAGCAGGTACTGACGACCGTGAGGGTGCGGTGACTTTCGCGAGCGCTGCTGATCAGATCGTGACTGTACGCGGCAGGTTGTGCTGCGAGCGCCGCATTAATTTCGCGGCGGGTCAGCTCGGCGTCCAGGTCGACGGCTAACTGCGGGCTGGTGGTTGTGGCGTATGTGAGCACGGCGAGCGGATCGTCTGTCGCAGCGATGGTGTCGGGGATCTCGGTGTTGTGCTGGGCGAGGATGGCGCGGAGCTGGTCGGCGGCCAGCCGTTCGGACTGGTCGGAGTAGAGCTGGCAGACGGGTCCGTTGAAGTCGAGGATTAAATGCCTGGCCCGGCGGAGCGTGGCGTCCAGGTCTGCATTCAGTGGGCTCGGGAGGGACATTGACCGGCCTTCGCTCGTGGATTCGTGGCGATAGGTGTCATTGTGCCGGTTCGCCTGAGTAAAGGGCGGCGATCAGCGCACTTGCGTAGGTGAGGTCCGCGAGTACCGTGGTGGCGCCAGCGGCCGCGAGGTCGGCGGCGGTGAAGCTGCCGGTTGCGACGGCGATGATCCTCGCGCCTCCGTCGCGGGCCGCTTCGACGTCGCTGGGGGTGTCGCCGATCAGGACCGTGGTGTCCGGGTCGAAGGGGATGCCGGTGCGCTGGGTTGCGCGCTGGCGGGCGATGGGGACGAGGCTGGCGCGTGCGTCGCTGTCGGTTCCGTACGCGCCCGCGTCCAGGTCGAGATGGGTGTCGAGGCCGAAGGTGCCGAGCTTGATCTGGGCGGATGGGCGGGTGTTGCCGGTCAGTACGGATTGGATTACGTCGTCGCGGCTGGCCAGCATGGCTAGGGCTTCGGCGGCGCCGAGGAGTGCTCGGCCGCGGTGGCGCAGCTCGCCGGCGCGCTCGGCGTACCCCCGTGCTTGCTCGTCGGCGAATCGGCTGAACAGGTCGGCGGTGTCTTCGATGCCGTGCCGGGCGAGGATCTCGCGGAAGATGACTGGCTCGGTGCGGCCGGACACGACGGCCATCTGGCCAAGAGGGCGGCCGGTGACCTTCTGGAACGCTGCTGCGTAGACCTCGGTGCCGACGCCGCCGGTCTCCATGAGCGTGTGGTCGACATCCCACAGGACGAGCAAAGGGCGGGGGAACTGCACGGGAGCTCCGTCCGGGCTGGGTCTCGGCCGTCCTGAGTTTAGTTCCGGCCATGATCTACGCTGGAGGCTGGCTGACCTTGACTGTCAGGGGAGCGGATGAGCGCGTCATCGGAAGTGCGGATCGGCGAGCGAATCCGGTTCTACCGCCACGCCAAGGGGAAAACCCAGGCCGTTGTCGCGGGGTTAGCCGGGGTTACTGAGGATTACCTCTCCCAGATCGAGCGGGGCCTGAAGACGCCGACGCTGGCGCTGCTGCACCGGTTCGCCAAGATTCTCGGAGTCCGTGTCGCCGATCTGCTGGGCGAGGCGGCGGCCATGCAGGACGCGGCGACGCTGCCCGCTGGACAAGCCGTGCAGCGCGCACTGCTGGCCTACGGTGGCGGGCGACATGCAGCAGGTCCGGTTGACCTCGCCAGCCTGCGGGGGCGCGTGGACTCGGCGTGGACGGTGTGGCAGGCACGTCCGCGGCGGTTCAGCGAGGAATCAGCGATCCTGCCCGCGCTGATAGCTGACGTGCAGACAGCCGAGCGGCTGCTCGCGTCCTCTCGGCTTCAGGAGCAGCGCGAATTCCATCGGGTCGCCGCTGATCTGTACTTTCTGCTGCGCTCTTACGCCAAGCGCATCGGCCGGCCCGACCTGTCGCTGCTCGTCGCCGACCGCGCGGTGATAGCCGCTGAGGCTGCCGAAGATCCGGTGCGGATCGCGGCTGCGAAGTGGAACCTCGGGCACATCCTGCTCGCCTAGAGGGCGACCTGGACGGCGCCGAGGATGTGGCGATCCACGCCATCGAGGATCTGGAGCGTCATGACATGGGCGCCGATCTTGATGCTGTTGCGATGACCGGCGCGCTGTGGCTGGTGTCGGCGGTCGCGGCGGTGCGGAACGGTGACCCGTGGACGGCTCGTGACCGGATCCGCGAGAAGGCATGGCCAGCGGCCCGCGCGAGCGGCAACGGCAATGTGATGTGGACGGTCTTCGGCCCGGCCAACGTCGCGCTGCATGCTGAGGCG
>Ga0208044_1001743_pt1 | contig 11418 bp, 2 predicted proteins | sample Sb_taG_8_FD_187712 | JGI IMG/M metagenome (GOLD analysis project Ga0208044, IMG submission 187712) | Peat soil microbial communities from Weissenstadt, Germany - Sb_50d_c_BC metaG (SPAdes) (version 2) | ecosystem: Environmental > Terrestrial > Soil > Wetlands > Peat | place: Germany: Weissenstadt... | reverse complement strand
CGTCCCGCCTGCAGCCCAGGGTTCCGCGCGACCTGGTGACGATATGCCTGAAATGCCTCGCGAAAGAGCCGCACAAACGCTACCCCACCGCCAAGGCATTGGCCGACGACCTTCACCGCTACTTGGCGGGTGAGCCAATCCGGGCGCGACGGACCTCCGTCGTGGGGCGGGGGCTGAAGTGGGCACGGAGAAAACCGGCGACTGCCTTGCTGCTGATGGTCACGATGGCGGCCCTCACGGGCCTGACCGGAGCCGGCCTGTGGTACCACGACCACCGCCGGGACCAGCAGCGACGAGAAGGCGAGCGGATCGCTGAGCTCCGAACCAAAAACACCGTCGCCCTTTTCAAGGCTCAGGACGACCTGGAACAAAAGGAATGGGGCCGGGCCGAAGCTTCTCTGTCGACTGTGTTCGCCGCGATCGAGGACCAGCCCCAGCTCGACGACCTGCGCGCCCGATCCATCATCCTCCTTGAGCAGGCCCGGCGCGGGTTGGAAGAGCAAAAAGCGTGGCGGGAGGATCGCGCTCGGTTCGACCGATTCCGCCAGTTGCGAGACGAGGCCCTCCTCCTCGATACGGACTTCACTGGCCTGGACTTGCCCAGTAACGTGGGGGCCACCCGTCAGACGGCTCGCGACGCCCTGGAAATCTTCGCTGAGAAAGAGCCGAGAGCCGGCTGGGCACTAGCCCCACTACCATCCTTGTTCTCAGTCCAAGAGCAGGCGGAGGTTACCGAGGGGTGCTGCGAATTGATCCTCGTCTGGGCGGAGGCGATGGCCCGGCCGCTGTCACATGCCGAAGAAGCCGGTCGGCAAGCGAGCCAAGCCTTGCAGATCCTGGATTTGACGGCCAAGCTACCTCCTTCCGCCCGCCCCAGGCGCGCCTACCACTTGCGCCGGGCGGAGTACCTCACGGTAAGGGGGGACACGGCGGGGGCCGGCGGAGAACGGGCGCAAGCCGACCGTCTCCAGCCGGCCACCGCATTCGATCATTTCTTGTATGGGCACGAATTGTACAAACGAGGCCGCTGGATGGAGGCCATCGACCAGTTCGAGGCCACCCTGGGGAAGGAGTCCGGGCACTTCTGGGCCCGGTGTCTGCTCGCGATCTGCGAGTTGCAGACGCAGCGACCGGCGGAAGCCCGGATTATCCTCAGCGCCTGCATTCAACTTCGGCCGAACTTCGCCTGGCTCTACTTGCTGCGCGGCTTCGCCAATAGCCAGGTGGGTGTCCTCGACCTCAAAGCCGCGCCGCGTCAAGATGTTGGGAAAACCGATCCAATCCCGGCCAGCACGGCCGCCCGATTTGCAGAAGCCGAGGCCGATTATCGGCAGGCGATGCAGCTCTTCCGGTCGAGTGACGATGTCCTGCGATACGCGCTGCTGGTTAATCGCGGCTCCATGCGACTCCAGCGTCGGGAATTGACCGACGCTCTCGCCGATCTGCAAGCGGCTGTCCAGCTCGAGCCGCATCTGTTCCACGCCTACACCCACTTGGCCGAGGCCTTCCGTCAGCAGGGCCTTTGGGATCGGGCAATCGATCAGCTAAGCCGGGCCATCGATCTGAGGCCGGACGGGCAGTACCTCGCCTCTTTGTATCGTTCCCGCGCCGGTATGCAACTGGAGCGCAAGGACTTGGCGGCGGCCTTGCGCGACAGGGAGGAGGCCATCCGGTACGAACCATCCGAGGGGCTCAAGGTGGGGGATCACGCGATCCGTGGTGAGCTTCTGCATCGAATGGAGCGCCACCAGGAGGCGCTCGATGCGTGCGATGTTGCCCTGAGGATCGCCCAGGGAGCGACGGACAAATCCCAGCTCGCCCTGGTCAGTGCGGGTCTCACCGAGGCGCACCGCTGGCGCGCCGGCGCCCTTCTGAGCCTGGAGCGCTACGATCAGGTGATCGAAGCGTGCGACGGCTACTTGGCGAGGGGCCGGCCGATGGCCATATTCCACGAGATCCGCGGGTTGGCCAGGGAGCGCCGTAAGGACCTTGCTGGTGCGATCGAGGACTTCACCCAGGCGATGATCTTGCAACCCCACCAGTCGGCGGTGCATGCGCATCGCGGCTGGGCGTACCTGGTCTCAGGCGCGGCCAAGTTGGCATTGGACGACTTCGAGAAGGCCATTCAGGACGACACCTCCAACGGCGATGCCTACTACGGCCGCGGGAGTGCTTTGGTGGCGCTCGGAAAGTATAAGGAGGCCGTGGTCGAGGCGGAAGACGCCCTGCATCATGGCGAGCCAACGCCCCGCATGCTGTACGTCGCCGCCCGCATCTACGCCCAGGCCGCCGACCTTGCGATCACCAAGGCATCCCGGCGCACCCTGGGATTGCCAAGAATCTCTACCGAGTACACGGCTCGCGCCCAGGGGCTGCTCCGCCGGGCGCTGGAGAAACTCCCCGCCGAGCAGCGGGCAGCATTCTGGCGGGACGTCATCCAGGGGGACCCCACTCTCCGCGTGATCCTTCGCCACGCCGACTTCGATGAGCTGGGTCGTTCCTTTCCCGCAACCGAACCGATGAAGTCGCCACGATCTCGGCCCTTGGCCGCGCTGTCACTGACTGGCCCGTGGAGGTGAACAAGGTCTCTGGGAGGTGACTCCGATGTCGTTGTTATCGCGCCGGAGAAAGTGCACCAACAAGGCCGCACGCCGCAGGCGGCCCTCGTTGAGGTCCGACTTCGAGCTGCTCGAAGATCGGAGACTCCTTGCCCCCTTGAACCCCTTGGATTTTCTCTCGCTGGGGGCGTTCCCCACGGCGGCGGGGACGTTCACCTTCGATACCAGCAACTTGACGCTCACCGGGCCGGGAATCACGACCCCAATCCAGGGCTCCCTGAGCACCACCGGCGTCGCGGTGTTCGACTTCAACGCGATCACCGTGGCCAGCGATCAGGTCTTTGTCAGTCAGAACCCCAACGTCACAACTCCGCCCCTGGCCTTGCTGTCGCGGAGTGACATCACCATCAACGGGACGATTGATGTGAGTGGTAATCCCGTAAGCCCCGGCCCCGGCGGCTTCCCCGGCGGCCCCGGTGGCGGCGTTGCGGGAGACGAAGTCTCCATTCCGCCTGGCCCAGGCCAGGGCCTCGTAAATTTTATTGGTGGTGGCGGCGGCGGCGGCTTCGGTGGCACTGGTGGCGCAGGAGGATCCCCTCCACTCCCCCCGGCGGGCGCCAGCGGTGGTCCCGGCGGCGGTACTTACGGGAACCTCCTGTTCCAACTCCTGGGCGGCAGTGGCGGCGGAGCGGGCGGCGGGCCAGATTACAGCAATAACGGCGGTGGTGGCGCGATCGAGCTCGGCGCCATCGGCAACGTCTCAATCAGCGGCGGGATCCTCGCCAACGGTGAGCGTGCGCTCCCCCTCCAGTATGGCTCCGGCGGCGGCAGTGGGGGTGGCATCTTCCTGCACGGCGGCGGGGTGACGCTCACGGGCTTCCTGTCCGCGACAGGGGGTGACGGGGGCCCTTCCGGATCTATTTACTCCGGGGGAAGTACTTCTGTGCAGGTGGGTCCCGGCGGAGGCGGAGGAGGCGGCCGGGTGGTCATCGATCCCGGGGCGGGCGGTTTTTCTGGCGATGTGTCGAGCATCAACGTATCCGGCGGGCTCGCCGGTGATCTTGATGCCAGGGCTGCGGGCGCCCTCGGTCAGGTCGCCATTGTCGGCCTCGTCACGAACACCAACGACAGCGGCCTCGGCTCGTTACGGCAGGCGATCCTCAACGCCAACGCCAATCCCGGCCTGGATACTATCGACTTCGCCATCCCCGGCTTGGGCGTGCAGACGATCAGCCCGGCCTCGCCGCTGCCGACGATCACGGACCCAGTGGTCATCGATGCCACAAGTCAGCCGGGGTACGCCGGCAGCCCGGTCATCGAGATCGATGGCGGTGGCCTGGCGGGCGACGGCTTGGTTTTGGGGGTTGGCTCGTACGGCAGCACGGTCGAAGGGCTGGACATCTACAACTTCAATGGTGCTGGGATCCATATCCAGTCCAACAGCGACATTGTTCAAGGGAACTATCTGGGCACCGACGTGACCGGCACGACGGCCGGTCCGGGTAACAGTGTGGGTATTCTGATCGACAACACCTCGGGCAACACCATTGGAGGGACAACGGCCTCCACCGCCAACCTGATCGGCTTCAGCACCAGCGCGGGAATCTCGATTTCGGGTTCAGCAGCCGCGGGCAACCTGATGGTGGGGAACCTGATCGGGACCAATGCCAGCGGCTCCAACCTAAGCAATGGCGTCGGCATACTGATTGACAACGCGTCGAACAACACGGTCGGCGGGACCGGGAATGCAGCTAACACCATCGGTTTCAACCTCCACGGCATCGATATTACCGGGTCCGGCGCGACCGGCAACGTAGTGCTGGGCAACTACATCGGCACCAACGCCAGCGGTGACAATCTGGGCAACGGCGGCCCCGGCATCTACATCAACGACGCGCCGAACAACACGATCGGCGGGACCGGGAATGCAGCCAACACCATCGGTTTCAACGCCGACGTCGGCATCAATATTGTGTTCGGCGCGACCGGCAACGTGGTGCTGGGCAACTACATCGGCACCAACGCCAGCGGTGACAACCTCGGCAACGTCGGCTTCGGCATCGACATCAGCGCCGCGTCGAACAACACGATCGGCGGCACCGGGAATGCAGCCAATACCATCGGTTTCAACCGCTACGGCATCGATATTGAGCCCAGCGCGACCGGCAACGTGGTACTGGGCAACTATATCGGCACCAACGCCAGCGGTGACAACCTCGGCAACGTCGGCTTCGGCATCTTCATCGACGACACGCCGAACAACACGATCGGCGGGACCGGGAATGCAGCCAACACCATCGGTTTCAACTCCGACGGCATCTCTATTTTTGGGTCCGGCGCGACCGGCAACATGGTACTGGGCAACTACATCGGCACCAACGCCAGCGGTGACAACCTGGGCAATGGCGGCGACGGCATCTACATCCTCGACGCGCCGAACAACACGATCGGCGGGACCGGGAATGCAGCCAACACCATCGGTCACAACGCCAACTACGGCATCGTTATTGTCAACGGTGCGACCGGCAACGTAGTGCTGGGCAACTACATCGGCACCAACGCCAGCGGTGGCAACCTAGGCAACGGGTCCGACGGCATCGACATCGTCGGGTCGAACAACTTGATGATCGGCGGGACGGGAGCCGGCGCGGGCAACACCATTGCCTTCAACCTTGGTGCCGCCGTCACGGTGGACGACGGCACCGGCAACGCGATCCGACAGAACTCGATCTTCGCCAACGGCCAGGGCATCGTCCTGGTCAACGGTGGCAACGCCGATCAGCCGGCCCCCACGCTCACGGCCGCTGACTCCTTCCCCGGCACCACTATGGTCGAGGGACAGCTCAGCGGTTTTGCCGCCAGCACCACCTACACCATCGAGTTCTTCGCCAACGCCGCCGCCGATCCGTCCGGTTACGGCCAGGGCCAGACCTACCTCGGCCAGACCAGCGTGACGACCAACGGCAAAGGCAACGCGAGCTTCTCCGCCGTTGTCAACGCCGCGCCCAACGGCCAATCGATCTTTAGCGCTACGGCGACCGACGCGGCCGGCAACACCTCGGAGTTTTCAGAAGATCTCCGAGTCCAGGCGGGGACCTCGACCAATATCATCTCCTCGGTCAACCCCTCGGCCTTCGGCCAATCAGTGACCTTCACCGCCACGGTGAGCGTGAACAGCCCGGGGGCCGGGACACCCACCGGCACGGTCACGTTCGAGGACGGCGGCGTCGCGCTGCCCAACGGAACCGTGAACCTCACAACGGTAGGCGGCCAGCAGGAGGCGACCTACACTACGAGTGCCCTGAGCGTCACCAGTGCCCTGAGCGTCGCGAGCCACTCGATTACCGCCGTCTACAACGGCGACACCAACGAACTGACCAGCACCTCGAATACCATCAACCAGGTGGTCAGCAAGGCATCCACCACGACGACGGTCGCGTCCTCGGTCAACCCCTCGGTGAGCAGCCAGGGCGTCACCTTCACGGCCACGGTGAGCGTCGTCAGCCCGGGGACCAATGCCGTGGCCAACCCCACCGGCACGGTCACCTTCTACGACAACGGCGTGTCCATCGGCACCGGCACGCTCGACGGCGCGGCCACCGACACGGCCACCTTCACCACCAGCACGCTGAGCACGGCCACCCACCCGATCACCGCCGCCTATACCAGTGGCGACACGAACTTCAACGCCAGCGCCGTCTCGCCGTCCATCAACCAGGTGGTCAGCAAGGCATCCACCACGACGACGGTCGCGTCCCCGGTCAACCCCTCGGTGAGCGGCCAGGGCGTCACCTTCACGGCCACGGTGAGCATCGTCAGCCCGGGGACCAATGCCGTGGCCAACCCCACCGGCACGGTCACCTTCTACGACAACGGCGTGACCATCGGCACCGGCACGCTCAACGGCGCGGCCACCGACACGGCTACGTTCACCACCAGCACGCTGAGCACGGCCACCCACCCGATCACCGCCGCCTATACCAGTGGCGACACGAACTTCAACGCCAGCGCCGTCTCGCCGTCCATCAGCCAGGTGGTCAACAAGGCATCCACCACGACGACGGTCGCGTCCTCGGTCAACCCCTCGGTGAGCGGCCAGGGCGTCACCTTCACGGCCACGGTGAGCATCGTCAGCCCGGGGACCAACGCCGTGGCCAACCCCACCGGCACGGTCACCTTCTACGACAACGGCGTGTCCATCGGCACCGGCACGCTCAGCGGCGGCGTGGCCACGCTGACGGTCCCCTCGACCTCGCCCGTTATCGCTGCGCTGGCGGTCGGCACGCACAGCATCACCGCCTCCTACGGCGGCGACACCAACGACCTGACCAGCACCTCGAATACCGTCAGCCAGGTGGTCAACCAGGACAGCACGACGACCACGCTGACCTCCTCGCAGACCGCCTCGGTCTACGGCCAGGCGGTCACCTTCACCGCGACGGCGGCGGTCGTCAGCCCCGGCGACGGCACGCCGAGCGGCACGGTCAGCTTCTTCGACGGCACCACCGTCCTGGGCACCGGCACGCTCAGCGGCGGCGGCCTGGCGACCTTCACCACGTCCACCCTCGCCGTGGGCAACCACTCGGTCACCGCCTCCTACGGCGGCGGCACCAACGACCTGACCAGCACCGGGACGCTGACCGGCGGCCAGACGGTCAACCAGTCCCAGACCACGACGTCCGTCAGCACCGTCTTGATCACCTCCCTGATCGATAACGGGGCGGTGGTGCCCTTCGGCCAGCCGGTGACGCTCACGGCCACCGTCACCGCCGATGCGCGGAGCACTGCCGTGCCCACCGGCACGGTCGACTTCTTCGACGGAGCGACTAATCTCGGCACCGGCACACTGAACGCTGGCACTGCCACGTTCACGACATCGACGCTGGCCCCGGGCGTGCATCAGTCGATTAAGGCGGTCTACAGCGGCGACGGCACCAACTTCGCCGGCAGCACCGCGGCGCTCGAACAGATCTCGATCATCATCCCCGTCGCGGGCACTGGGATAGTGGGCTTCGGCGGCGACGGCGGTCCGGCCTCTCAAGCCCAGCTCAACCAACCTGAGGGCGTCGCGGTGGACGCCCAGGGCAACCTCTACATCGCCGATACCGACAACAACCGGATCCGCAAGATCAGCCCCAACGGCATCATCACCACCGTCGCGGGCAATGGGGTAGCGGGCTTCGGCGGCGACGGCGGTCCGGCCTCTCAAGCCCAGCTCAACCATCCTGAGGGCGTCGCGGTGGACGCCCAGGGCAACCTCTACATCGCCGACACCGGCAACAACCGGATCCGCAAGATCAGCCCCGACGGCATCATCACCACCGTCGCGGGCAACGGGATAGCGGGCTTCAGCGGCGACGGCGGTCCGGCCTCTCAAGCCCAGCTTAACCATCCTGAGGGCGTTGCGGTGGACGCCTCCGGTAACCTCTACATCGCCGATACCGACAACGATCGGATCCGCGAGGTCAGAAACGGAGTGATCGTCACCATCGCGGGCGACGCGGGCTTCAGCGGCGACGGCGGTCCGGCCTCTCAAGCCCAGCTCAACCATCCTGAGGGCGTCGCGGTGGACGCCTCCGGCAACCTCTACATCGCCGACACCGGCAACAACCGGATCCGCAAGATCAGCCCCAAGGGCATCATCACCACCGTCGCGGGCAATGGGACGCCTGCCATCCTCAACGCGCCCACGGGCATCGCGGTAGGCGCCTCCGGCAACCTCTACATCGCCGACACTGGCAACAACCGGATTCGCGAAGTCGATCCCTCCGGAAGTATCACCACCCTGGCCGTCAGCGCAAACGAGCTTAATCAACCCGCAGGCATTGCGGTGAGCCCTGTGGGCGGTCTCTTCATCAGCAGCACCGGCGACAACCAGATTTTCCAGATCACGACTGAGACAGCGATGAGCCAGGGTGGCAATGCCCTGGTGGTCGAGGCCGGGATGCCGAATCTGCCCCCTTCGAATAATACCCAGCCCGCCATCCAACTGGTTGGGGCTCAGAATTCATCGCTTGCGCTGATCGCCACCCTGGTGGTCACCTCTCTTAACGTTGGGGAGTCGCAAATCATGTCGGTGGGGTCCGGGACGGCAAGCGTTCTCCCGACCCAGGCTACCGCCCCGTCGGGCAAGAGCGGCGAGGGTGCCCACGCGGCCGACGAGACCGGAAATCCTCTGGGCAGCCTATCCGTCCTGATACCGCCTGCTGTGAGACCCTGGGTCCTGGTCCTCCTCGGCACCAATGAGGCGCTCGATCGAATCCGCGGCACCATCCCCGATCTGTTCACCTCCGGCGACGGCCAGCGGGGCCCCGTGGAGTTGCTGAGCCGGGCCTATCAAGCCGTACTTCGGAGCATCGACGAGGCCGTCCACGGCATGGTACTGGAGGGGCACACCCCCTCCCTTCCCGCCCGAACCGAGGACCGGGACATCGACGAACTTGCAGGCTACCTGGCGCAAGAGGGGCCTGCCCAGCCCGAACGAGCTCGTTCCGCAGTCCCTATGGCGGCCGAGCCCGCTACCGATCCAGCCGAGGTGTTGCCAGACACTTCGAAATCAACGCGCTTCCGGCTGGTGAATTTACTCGCGGTGAGTGTGGCCTCGATCGGGGCGCTCACTTTCACTCGCGTATTCCTGAGATACCGGCAACGACATCTTCGTCTGGGTGTCCGGATAATCCCGGCCCCGAAGCCAGCGTGATGTGCCTGACCTGATTCCATGAGAATCCAAGGTCCCCCATGAAAACCAATCGGACGGACTCTACGAAAGAACAGCGGAAGACAGCATTTTGCTACGCCGCGACGTACCGAAGAAACACCTTGTTTGTGGTGTCGTTGTCGCATGATCACAGACATCTATAAGGTGTTCATTCTTTCTTCTAGGGAAGACCGAACTGACACCGGTTTTCTTCCCACTAGGAGGGTGATCGCGGAAAGTCCCCAAGATCCACTATTCCGCGACGGGGAATAGCGATGTCCCCTTTGTGGGGCTCCCTTCTTGGGGTTGGCATTCATCGACGCCCCCTTTGGACACCCCAAACAGGAGACCGTTCCATGAAAACCGTGCGGTTCATTTCAGAAACGGGCTTCCCCCACTCGGCATTTCAAGTGAACGGAGGAAGTTGGTACGGGTTCAAGCCGATCATTCCAAAGGTCCCCATCTGCTCGGGGCACATCGATCACTCCGACAGATCGCGATACATCGATCTCCAGGTTACTTTCCATTTTGAGGCGGGTAATACCTCGGAAGCGCTTCACAAGGTCGTGACCAAATACCGCGACGCTGTCTACTTCGGGGGTGTCAAGGATTGTGTCAGCTTCTCCGCTGACTTTGCCGAAGCTTTGGGTCTGCGCATTCCCCCACGGCCGAACTTCAGCCCGTCGCACTTTGTAAAGAACCTAGCACGACTCAACGGCAGGGCTTACGCACCGGGCCTGATCCCAAAAAGCGGTGACGCACCCGGAGAGCTTTGCTAAGGAGCTGTCAAAAAATAACTTGGACAAATCTATAAATTAAATGGGTCCTTAAGGGGACACTACTCATTGTTCACGAGCTGTGCACAATATAGCTAGAGTAGATCATCTGCACAGTTGCCAAGTAACGTCCTATGGTGTTTAGTTTACATGGAAAATGAGCAGTGTCCCCTTAAGCCACGGCTGATCGTCCATTCGACAGCCCCTTTCGTGAGCCTCGACCCGAGTATTCGTCAAGTGGGCACGTCCTCTATCCTTATTCCTCGGCGGCGATGTTGAGTCTCGGAAGGAAAAAGGGACATTATTCACATTGACATCGGAGGCCTTCCGCGGTCAGACACTATGTAGGGGCGTAGTTCAAAACGTGAGCCGCTGTAGGTAAGCTCCTTTTGATGGGTTTTCACGACTCTTTCCAAGGGAGCTTAGCCATGACAGCGACTCACAACACGAATGGTACCAGAGACCCTCGCAAGACTCGGGCAATGCTGTCGTAAACTCAGTATGTCGGGACTGTGCGGATGTTCTCTGAAAACTCGGTGAGAGATTCTGGCCGGCGCGCCGCCCAACCGGAAGGGCGGCGTGCGGCGTGTGTTTTTTGACACGCGGAAATCAATCTGCCTGATATGCGGATCGTGCAAGTGCTGCGGAATCGCCTGATGTGTGGGCCTGGCGCGGCCTTGACGGGGGCAGCGCTGCCGGGTTCACCCCGGATCGACCTGACAGCACGCGGCTCGAGCCAAACGGGCGTCAAGAATGCGCAGAACGAAGCCAACGGGAATCGGCGGCTAACCTTTTGGCTTCAAAGGAGTAGCGTCCGATGGCTTCGGCCTTTTCCGCGCACAACGGACCCAATTCCGGGTCGTCGAGGACGGGACATCGAAGGGTTGGCCATGCCGGAAGCTGTCACAAAGACAAGCTCGGCCCACTTGGGATCGGGCGGCTCAAAATGCCTGCAACGGGACGGGACAGCGAGCAAATTGGGCGCGGACGAACCCAAGATGCGGTTGCATCTCGTTGACTGCGATTGCATAACGTCCGATGGCTTCGATCGTCCGCCGGCAATCGAACCCAATCCCGGGACGAGACCGAGATCCCAGCATCTGGAGTAGCGGCCATCCGCGTTCTGAAAGAAACATGAGGAAATCCGCAAAAGAAAGTTAAGCCGGAAGGAAACCGCCCTGGGCTGGGTTTCAAGATGGGCGCACAGGTGGGGGCGCGGGGGAAGCCTGAGCTTGGCGAGCCAAAGACAGTGTTTCGCTTCTTGAAAGCCCGCTTGTTTGTCTGCTACATTCCAGGCCGGTCGTGCGTGACCTTCGGCAGCGACCGGTTGGAAGGGTTGCGGTGATGACTTCAGATGAAGAGATTGTATGCAAGGCCGAGGAAATCG
>Ga0208044_1001740_pt1 | contig 11438 bp, 12 predicted proteins | sample Sb_taG_8_FD_187712 | JGI IMG/M metagenome (GOLD analysis project Ga0208044, IMG submission 187712) | Peat soil microbial communities from Weissenstadt, Germany - Sb_50d_c_BC metaG (SPAdes) (version 2) | ecosystem: Environmental > Terrestrial > Soil > Wetlands > Peat | place: Germany... | reverse complement strand
GCGGTTTTCGGACGAACGGTACGGGCGGGAGATCGCAGCAATCTACGCCGCCTGCCGCCGGGACCGGATCGAGTCTGGCTCGGGTAAGGGGGCGGACGGTGGCCCCGTCGGGATTCGTGAAGAGTAAGATCGAACGAGGCTCGTGTCGAGAATGGACGCGGAATCGATGGCCAAGACTGTGGAGTCCTAGTGCCGGTCTGGCTCGCCTCTCGAGCACGATCCGGTGCTGATCCTGGTCCAATCCGGGCCGCTGCATTCCGCACACCCCGTCATCAATCTCTGCCCGTCGTGCGCCGACTCGATGACACGGTGGTTCGCCCGAGGTCAGAGCTCCCGGCCAGCGGAGCGCGCGTCGAAACCCACCCGGCGAACAGACGGCACATCCCACCACAGACGGCATCGGCGACGATCGCGGCGCAGGCGGAGGGCCTTGGCTACGCGGGGCCTACGCGGTCGCCATTGCTCTTATGGTATTGACAATCGTTTGTATTATTCTGTATGAATGTTACGTAATCTCCGCGCGCCTCGTTGGCTTCCAACAGTCACGAGAACGATGGGGCCTGGCCCCGAGTCTTCGACGGGCCACGCCCCATCGGGTTCGCCCTCTTCGTGGCGGAAGAACGACAGCGCACTCGAAACCTTGTTCGATGAGAGCCAGGCCATTGCGTCAATGCTCGCATAGTCAGAGTGCGCCGTGAGAAGTCTACTGCTTGCGGTAGGCTTCGAGGTCGGCAAATGTCCCGTCAACCTTCCTTTGAAGGGTTGAGCGTCTTTGTTTTCACGTGGCTCGACTGCATGTGACTCGTCAATCAAAGGTTGACGCCACACCAGTATCTTTTCTCGCCGCTTCCGCATTCGTTAGAGGGTCCGCCGGACGGCGTAGATGGTCGAAGCCATCCGGCGCTGGAGCATCGCCATCGTTAAGCCGATGGCCCGCCCTCGGTGCTGTCTTCGGTCGCATCCCGGATCGACTGGTCTTCGACGCAGTGGGTCAGGTCGTCGTAGAAGGCGAGTTCGTCGCCGTCGAGGTCGAACGCGACGGTCTTCACCTCCCACTTGGTGAAGAGCTTGTGGACCGTCCCGGTTCCGGGTGGGGGAAGGTGACGAGAGCCTCCTTGGTCCGACTTAGGGCACTTGAAGGGATGTGTTCAGGGGCATCCCGGCCGACGTCACGGTTACGCATGGCAGCGGCTCCGAACGCGAGCAATTGCGAAAGATGCTCCAGCCTAGTCGCGTGTACGTTGTCGATCGCGGCTACGAGGAATACCAGCTCTTCCAGGACATCGTGGACGCTGGTTCCTCCTTCATTGCGCGTGTGCAGGACAGCGTCGCCTACACAGTGTTGGAGGAACGACCTCTCACGAAGGAAGCCAGGGCAGCGGGCGTTGTCAGCGATGTCATTGTGAAACGCTTGGGCACCGTTCACCACAAGAACGTCCTCAAGCAAAAGGTGCGGATCGTCAAGGTCCAGACTGACAAACTCGACTCCAACGGCAAGCCGAATGTTCTGGTCTTGGTCACGAATCTCCTGGACCTGCCGGCGGAATTGGTGGCCTTGGGCTACAAATATCGATGGGCGGTGGAGATGTCCCACCCACACTACCCCTCAAGCTACGGCTTGTATCGCGGAAGCTGGGCCGCCTAGAATCAGCGCTGCTGCGCTGCTGCAACTGGCCCAGTGGTGCCAGTCACGGCGTGGCGAATCGCTAGGCCAATCTCAAGGAGGGCCACCATGTCCAACTCTCACCGGTCCGCAGTCCCCCCCCGCGCTCGCATCCCGCGAGTTTTCCCGAGCAAGGGGTAGCGGACGACTGCCTGCGGCAGGCCGTGGCCGAGATGAAAACACAGATGGAGACCGAACTGGCCCAGGCGGACCTTGCACCACCTTGCCCGAGAGCTCTGGAAAGCCTGCAATTGCACTGGGAAGGGCTGACGCTGTTCGTGGATGACCCGCGGATCCCGATGGACAACAACGTCTCAGAACGACTTGCGCGGGGCCCGGGGGTGGCACGGAAGAACTTCTACGGCTCAGGTTCCCAATGGAGTGGTCACCTGGCGGCGGCGTTGTTCTCGATCTTAGCCACGCTGTCGATGTGGAAGCTCAATCCTCGGAAATGGCTGACGTGGTACTTCGAGCACTGCGCGGCGGCCGGCGGCAAGGTCCCGGAGAATGTCCAACTGTTCTTGCCGTGGAACCTGAGCGAAGAGCAAAAGAAGGAGTTAGGGAACGCCGGACTCCCTCAAGGGGATGACACTTCATAGATCGACCTGCATCCCGGCACCCGAATTCAGCCAGCGTGAGACGAAAGAGCCAGTTCCACCCCAAGGAACGCTGGAGCGCCTCCTGCTGCGCACTGAACAAACGGGATGGTCGGTCGTTTACAACTGCTCGGGTGTTTGTCATTGCCAGATTAGAACTTATGACGAAAGAGTGCGGAATCCCACGCGGGCATTGATGGCTCCCTGAACTCCGCTTTTCTCTACTTTTCTCTACCAGTCGCGGCCCAAGCTTTTCAGGCCATTGATACCCAGCTCGGAAGGCCGCGGAAGAAAGTTGAGCCGGAAGGGAAATGCACCGGCATTGGCGCTGCCCCGGGTTCTCTTCGTGGCCGATTCGAATCGATCATCGGGGGTCTTGGGGTCTTTTTTCAAGGTGATTGCTCGTCCGGCCGATGGGAATAAAAGAATCCAGGATCTCGAGGTTCAAGGAGGATGGTACGGTGAATTCGCCCGAAAACTCACTCTCGATCGAAATGATTCGCTGGACGTTCACGGTCAGCCCGGAGCACCGGGTGGACATCGAAACTCACTTGCTTGACCTTGGACTCGAGATCCAGGCCCGCGGCGATGACGTCCTGGTGGTGACCTGGGACGAACCCGAGAGTGGCATCGACGAACTGATCGAGGACCTCTGGGCGATCAACGCCGAGCCGTTCGAGATCACCCACGAAGAATTTCACCGGGTCAACCTGCTGGTCTATCACCCTGAAGAGACCGACGAGGCCGATAGCGCAGCGGCCTGAAAACAGCTCGCGCCATCGAGTCGATCCGCTGGATCGGATTCGCCGGCCTAGCCGACGGTTCGCGCCGCGGAGAAGAGCGGCGCGATCGGTTCGCCGGTGCACAGCCGGACCGGTCGGTTCAGGCGATCGCGGACCTCGGTGGCAGGATCGATTCCGAGGCTCTGGTAGATGGTCGCGGCAAGATCGGCCGGAGCATAGGGGCGGCTGGCGGGGTAGGCGCCGATCTTGTCGGAACGGCCGATGGTCTGGCCTCCCTGAACGCCTCCCCCGGCAAGGGCGGCCGAGAAGACGGCTGCCCAGCAGCACAGGATCTCACAATACGGTGAATCGTGCGGGACCGCCGGCTGCATCCCTCTTGTACGACTGGCCGCTCTTCTGCTCAGATAGTCAGGAATTGGTTGCGGGGAACCACGGGTCTCCGCTGACCCGATCTGGAGTTGTCTCCCGCGCGGGAGACGCGTCCCGAGGGGTCGGCCGCCCTTTCCGAACCTGCGGCGGCTTGGTCCGGGAACAAGATCAAGGGCAAATCATGCCAACGCCTTCAGCCGACCATGTCGATCCTTCTGAACTGGTGCAGCAGGCACTCTCGGTAATCTACGCTGATCGACTGCCTTATCTGGCCACCGTGGAGGGTGACCAGCCCCGGCTGCGGCCGATCGCGCCGGTCAAGACGGATGGTTTCACCGTTTACATCGCCAACCTTCGATCTTACGGCAAGACCGCCGAGATCGAGTCCAACCCGCGCGTCGAGATCTGCTATCTCGACGGCCATAATGACCAGGTGCGCATCACCGGCGTGGCGGAGATCGTCACCGACGAGGCGATCAAGGCAGAAATCTGGGACAGCAATCCCCATATTCGCAATTACATGGTCAACCTTGAGAATCCGGACTTCATCCTCTACCGAGTGGTTCCCACGCGAGTTCGCTTCATGAAGGAGTGGGCCCTCTCCTACCGCGAGGTGCCGTTCAAGCAAGCAAAGGCCGCCGACGGAGGTTGAGTCCTCAGGTATGAAAAAGCTTGCGGCGATCCTGGCTGCATCTTTCTCCAGCCAATTCTGGATGCGTGAAAAGGGTCACCGGCGCCCAGGAGTCGCCCAGCCTCAGGCAGTTCACCTTGCCGATGTCAGGAAGGCGATCAGGTCGCGCACTCCGGCCTCTCCCAGTCCGGCCAGACCGCCGCGGGCGGTAGAACGGCTGCGTCCTCGGTACTTGTCTGCGCCGGCACAACAGCCAGGGTCGCACTCACCACAAATGCGGAAAAGACGGGGCGAGCGAGTTTCATGAGGTCGCGGCCTTGATTGGGTAAGCTGGAGGATCTGGCAATGCATCGACGATCATCATGATCAATCCTGGTGTCTCCGGACAGATGTAATGCAGGGAATTCGGAGCCACCCCTCCGGTCTGTCAGCCCAGTCGAATCTCCCTGCTTCCAGCGGGCCAAAATCGTCGAACCTGCCTGTCAGGAGCCGGCTGCCCACCCAGGTTTACCGCAAGGGCAACCCGTGGAGTGTGTTCTATTGCATCTTTTCGTCGACCAGGCACAACGCGGTGTCGCCTGAAATGTGAACTTCTTCCCCTTTGCTTGACGTGAGTGCATTCACGACTTAGGAAGAGGGTAGGGGGGTGATGCAGAGTTGAGCGGGGACCAACCCGAGCCTGGAGAGTGCGTCATGAGGCGTCACGCGGCCGCGAAAGATCACCGGCATGGTACGGCTTCGGTCGAGTTCGCTGTTTGCTTGCCGCTCATGTGCCTGGTCCTGACCGGGTTGTGGGAGGTCGGCCGGATCACGCAAGTGGCGGAGGTCATGTGGAACTCCGCGCGTGAAGCCGCGCGCGACGCTTCCCTCGGGCAGGACCCTCTTCAAACTGTCGCGATGAACCCTAACGCCTGGGGCCCCGGAGTCCCCGGAGGCCTACTCGGCTACCTTCAGAGCGCAGAGCCAACGGCCTTCGGTCAAGGTCACTCTACCACACTGATGGCTCCCGTGATCTCCCTGCCTGCGAACACAACCGGTTGGACATGCTGGGACAACACCGCCAACCGGGAACTTTTCACCATCACCTTTACTGATCTCACGCAACCGAGTGTCACGGATCCTACGGGGATGTCACAGCTTGATGTCTACCAGATCGGCGTTCAGGTTCCCTACAGCAGCATCCGCCTGAGCCCCGTGGCACAGGTCACGAACATGAGCCGTCTATCCGTGACCGTGGTCTGGGCGTCGATGGTCGATTCCCCATTCCAGATCACGCCATACCTTCCCGCCGAGTAAACTCTCACGGCACTCTGAGGAGAACGAGCCATGGTGATCCGCAGGCTCCACGGTGGCCGAAGACGGGGTGCCGTGCTGGTTGAAACCGGCGTGATCATTGGTTTGGTGGCAATGCTTGTGTTCGGCGTTTTCGAGTACGCACGGCTAATGATGGACTGGAACCTGCTCAACAACGCCGCCCGGGAAGGCTGCCGTTATGCCTTGGCGAACAACACGAGCACGACGATCAGCACCAGCGTTCAGAGTATCGTAAACACCTACATGGCGGGGGAAACCAAGGATTTTAGCAACTTCCAAGTGACCGTGAGCGGGATACACCTGGGTGTCCCAACCCTGCTGGTCAACAGCCTGCAACCGGGTGATGCGATCACGGTCACGGTTTCCGGCACGTACAAATTTATGAACATCGTGCCATTTATCCACATGCCAACCTCGTTCCTCATAACCAGCGGTGTCACCATGTTGTGCGAGGGAGGAACCTGACACACTGGAAACGCTGCTCCGTCATTTTGTGCGTGGACATTGATTCGAGACAAAGCACCGGTACGACGAACCTTTACTGGACAATCTTGCCAGGAGAATGTGGTCATGGTTATCTCCGCACTGTCGTTTGTTGGCCGGCCTCGGCACCGTCGAGGGACCGTCCTGCCTCTGGTCGCACTCACGATCGTGGCCCAGCTCGCCTTCCTGGCCCTGGCGATCGACCTGGGGATGGTGGCGATTTCGAAGACACAAGTGCAACAGGCTGCCGACCTTGTCTCGCTCGCCGCTGCGCGAAGCCTGAATGGAGTGCCGGCAAGCAACTACAACCAGAGTTTAGCCACAACGAACGCCCAGAATCTCTTGACCCATAACCGCGTCCTGGGTAAGCCGATTCAGGCGTCGCAACTGCAGCTAACCTTTGGCTCCTACGACTACAACCAGACCACGCAGACGTTTTCCGCCAACTACCCGCGCCTGACCGGTTCACCTACCACCGCGGTCACGGCCACGGTCACGACGAGCAGCTCGCCGGTCGCCTTCAGTGCAGTTTTCGGAACGCAACTCCTGCCGACCCTTTCGGCGACCGGCCAGGCGGTCCATCGTCCCCGTGACATCGCCCTGGTGATGGACCTATCGGGCTCGATGCGCATGGGCACCTGCCTGGGCTTCGATTTTTATCCGAGCTCGCGCACCAGCAACAATCCCGACACCCTCATACCGACGTTCGGCCATTATTCCTCGAGCAGTGCCGGCCTCCAGGGACCGACCACCAATCAAACCTCGGGTTCCTCCAGCTATACGATCTCTCCCAGCAATACGACGGCCCCGAACTCCTCATACGCCAGAACATACGTGAACAACTTCTATCAAAACGCCGCCTACGCATCGACCCTGGTCCGTGCTTTCGATTCCTATACCAGCACGGACGGAGGCAACACCTGGAGTCCGCCATCATCTGGGACGCCGATGCTTCCCCCCACGTCGTATGCCTCTGTGCCAGGTGGGGACGTTCCTCTTTTCAAGTTGGGCAGCACCACCACGTATGCCACCAATGTCAAGGATGTGCTGAATAGCACCACCACGAACATTTTCTGGGAACTGGACGGCTACTCGGCGTATTCCGCCGGCTCGCTCGACACTTCGGGGTCTGGCGGCGTCCCCAAAGTCTGGACACAAGTAGACTATAGCGCCTCCGGCACTCAATTCAATGGCTACACCCAAGGGCCGGGGTATTACGGCAAGACCTTTTTCGTCTGGCCGCCTGATCCGCGCAACACCACCACACCAACTTCTGCTGCTCTGCAGAGTTACTTCACCTCCCTCGGTATCAGCAGTGCGTCGGACAGAACTTATCTCGCCAGCAACTGGAGCACCTGGCTGGGACAGGGTACAACCACCGGCCTGACCAACCTGCAAAACTGGTTGAAGGGGAGCACGACGAATGGCGGGCCCTACACCCCGACCAGTAAGTTTGTCCCTGGTAGCTCCAACAATGCACCGATCTACTATGCCGTGTGCCGGCTTTTCAACCGGGCTTATCCGGCGGGGACCAGCAATGGCTCGTTCTCCGCGGACTGGCGGCTGCGCTTCTTCGGCACCAACAGCAATCCCGCCCTGCTCAACGGTTCGGGGTCACTGGATCTGCCCGGGGGCTCCACCTATACAATCAACTACAGCGCGATCCTGAACTGGATCAACCAGACGCCGAACCCTTTCCCCAGCCAGCTGCGTGCGGGCCGCGTCAAGTACTATGGATCGATCCCGACCACGATCACCGGAAGCTGGCCCAGCTACGGCAGCACGGACCAGCGCTTCTGGGTTGAATTCATCGACCACGTGCTGGGATTCAGACAGACTTCCGCGGGCAATTACCAGGACATCAGCGGCATGGCCGGCTACGGAAGCGACTTTACCTGGGGAACCATGAGTGTTAACTCGAGTGTCAACCCTCCGGGGTCCGCGCCTCCGTACATGAGCTATACGGATAACCCGCAGCGGCCGAACCTGCGCTACTGGTTCAGCCCCATCACGATGGTCGATTATCTGCAGAACTACAACATGGACACAAACGTAAATAACTATTTTTATATGCAACCTGGCGATAGCTACGAGGCGCCGCTCTATACTGCCAAGGAGGCCTACGCGGCGACCATCAGCACAGTGCAGACAAACCATCCCAACGACTGGGTCACGGTCGTTCCTTACAGTTGGCCGCGCTACTCTGCGAACGCCACGTACGGTCGGTTCAACTGTGTGAGCTGCCCGATGGGAACGAACTACAACTACGCGACATCTGCCCTCGTGGCTCCCTTCTCGACCATCAATGCCGACGGAACGTCAAACTTGACCGAGGTCACGCCCTACGATCCAGACCCGGCCACCGGAATGATCCCCTCGGCCAACTTCACAGACACGCCTCGCGCGGATGGCGATACCTGCTTTGCCATGGCCCTCATGCTCTGTTACAACCAGCTCGCGGTCACTCCGTCCTCGGATAGCACCTTGCGGACCTTCGTCACCTCTTCACCCATCACCTTCCCAACCGGCATGGCCGGGGGAATGGGACGAAAGGGGTCCCAGAAGGTCATCATCTTCGAGACCGACGGTCTGCCGAACTGCCTGGCGACCGCCTCGCTGGTGAACGCTGGAACTTACAAATACTACCAGATCCGTTATGATATGAACCGGCCGAGTAGTAGCGAGTATCCCTCGGTGACGCCTTTGGACATCAACGACTCGTCGGTCTTGAACCAGATTTACTCGCTCATCACGCAGTGCGTCACCGATTATAGCACGACGCGGAACCCCTTCCGGCTCTACGCCCTTGGCTTTGGGCCCGTGTTCCAGGGCCCGAACGCCAGTGGGGCGCTCTCGACCCTGCAAACGATGCAATATTACGCCGGGACCCAGGGCAGCGCCTCCACTCCGCTGGCGGCCAATCAGATCATCACCGGCACAGACGCGCAGATGTCCGCGAAGATGGTCAATGCGTTTACCTCCATTCTGCAAAGCGGTGTGCAAATCGCACTGCTCAAGTAACCATGCATACTCTCACTGCTGAGTTTGAGGATGTTGCGAAGACGTACCGGACACCGATGCGTCGCGGCCGAATGATCCAGGCCCTGCGTGGGGTCAGCCTCGGGATCGAACCCGGAGAGGTGCTTGCACTTCTGGGCCCCAACCGGTCCGGCAAAACGACCCTGCTCAAGATCCTCCTGGGCTTGTGCCATCCGAGCGGTGGCCGTGTGTTCCGGCTCGGTCGCCCGATATCGCAGCGGAGCACCCTCGCCCGCGTCGGCTTCATGCACGAGAATCAGGCGTTTCCCCGTTACTTGACCGCCGCCGCGCTCCTCGGGTTCTGTGGCCAGTTGTCACTGGTCCCGGCCTCGGTCTTGAGAGCTCGCGTGCCCGCGCTGCTCGAGAAGATGGGACTGACCGACCGTGCCCACGAACCGATCGCCCGTTTCAGCAAGGGGATGGTCCAGCGCCTGGCACTCGCGCAGGCCCTGATCGCGGAGCCGGACTTGCTCGTCCTCGACGAGCCGATGGAAGGACTCGACCTGGGCGCGCGGCGACTGCTCCAGGAAATCATCCAAGAGCAGCGGCATGCGGGAAAAGCCGTGCTCGTCGTTTCGCACGCCCTGGGCGAGGTGGCGCAGGTTTGCGACCGGTTGGCGGTTCTCGTCGAGGGACGGCTCGCCTATCTCGGTTCCCTGGCCTCCCTGCTGCGCGATCCGGACACGGGCGGCGTGCGGACTCTCGAAGCGGCCTTGGGGAAAGTTTATCGATCTTGACGGGAGCGCACCGTGAATGTTCGTTGCAACCTCGGCTTCTTGAAGCATTTGATCCAAGACACGTTTCGGCAAGCTTTTGCGTCTGGAATCTGCTGGATGATGCTGGTGGTCACGGCGATATGTGTTGTGTTCTGCCTGAGCGTGGACGTGTCGGGAGACGTGGTACTTCATAGCGATGGCGAGCCGGTGTTCTTTCTGCCATCACCCCCGGACCACTCCTTTGTCCCCTCGGCTGGTGCGAATCAACAAGTTCGGCTTCCCCTCGAAACCGATCCTGCCCTGGCGCGACGCGAGGGAGTCGAGACGATCAGCGGCCGCATGACCCTGGCGTTTGGTGCCGTTTCCATTCCTGTGAGCCGCGAGCGGAGCGATGCTGTCCATTTCTTGCAGTTGATCCTTGCCAGCGGCATCGCCGGCACGTGCGGATTGCTGCTGACCCTGGTGTGGACCGCGGGATTCCTCCCGACGTTCCTGGACCCAAGTGCGGCGTCGGTCTTGCTCGCCAAGCCCATCCCTCGATGGCAACTGCTACTCGGCAAGTACTTCGGTGTCCTGGCTTTCGTCGGGTTTCAACTGGTCGTCTTCGTCGCCCTGACGTGGCTTGCGCTGGGGGTTCGGACCAAAGTCTGGGACGTGGCGTACTGGTGGGCCGTTCCCCTGCTCTTGATCCAGTTCGCGATTTTCTACAGCTTCTCGGTCCTGCTCGCCGTCGTCACCCGCAGTACCGTGGCGTGCGTTTTCGGCTGCATCCTCTTCTGGCTTCTGGCATGGGGGATCAACTATGGCAGTGTCATGGTTCGCCAGATGCCGCAATCCCAGTATCTTCCAGCTTCCACGGTCGCTTTGGCCCAGGCGTCTTACTGGATTACACCCAAGCCCATTGACGCGGGTCTGATCCTCTTCAACGCCTTGAACGCGAAAGAGCATTTCGAGAAGCCGTCGGTCTACAAACTCGTCGAATCCGGACCAACGTTCTCACCGCATCTCTCGATCCTATCTTCACTTGTGATGACCGGCGCGGTGCTGGCCCTGTCTACCCACGAGTTCAGAACGGCGGATTATTGAGCGCTGTCTGTGGGGACGAAGGACAGACATTTTGGGGTTGTTCATAACCGGGTCAAGCGGGTGATCATCGCCGCGTGGGAAGGATATTGGGCAAGCAGTTCCGCTCGGCTGCCTTGCTCGTAGTCGGCGTAGTCGAACCCGGGAGCCATCGTCGCCCCCAGCAGAGCGAATTCCACGCCTGGCTCGAGCATTGAGCCCTGCCAGACGCCGGCTGGCACGACGACCTGAGGCTCTTGCCCTCCCAGGATGTCAGCGCCCATCAGAAGCTCCCGGCCCATGCCGCCGCCAAAGAGCTGAAGCATGCGCACCGGCCCGCCCAGGTACACGTGAAAGACCTCCTCGGTAGGCAGGCGATGCAGCTCCGAGAACATCTCGGGAGTCAGCAGGTAGTAGATGGAAGTGCCCAGACTTCGCGCACCCTCTCGCGGGTAACCGGGCGGCAGGTCCGATGATCGTACGGACCCACTGGCTCGATAGGTTTCGCGGAAGTATCCCCCTTCGATCGGATGGGGCTCGAGCCGAAGCGCCGCGATGATTTGCTGTGCGGTGGGCATGGTTCCTGGTCGTCCCCGGTTACAACTCGTCGCCAGCCAGACAGGATGGCAGAACTCGCAATCAAAGCGGCGAGCTTACCAGCTCACCAACCGGCCTGGCAATTCTTGCTCCTTGCCTTGTCGCGAGTTGTGCCGGCGCGGTCATGCCGCATTGACCAGACCTGACAACGACGAATCGAATCATCGACGGGAAAAAAAGGCGGCGAAGCTCGATCGTCGAGCCGATGAATCCAGATGAGTCAGG
>Ga0208044_1001738_pt1 | contig 11440 bp, 19 predicted proteins | sample Sb_taG_8_FD_187712 | JGI IMG/M metagenome (GOLD analysis project Ga0208044, IMG submission 187712) | Peat soil microbial communities from Weissenstadt, Germany - Sb_50d_c_BC metaG (SPAdes) (version 2) | ecosystem: Environmental > Terrestrial > Soil > Wetlands > Peat | place: Germany... | reverse complement strand
TTCTTCACGAGCCGATACCATCGTTTTCGCCCGTGGTTTGCTCCCCTCGGTCGTGGGCGTCCCACCGGGGGCCAGGGAGTTGTCGGTTCCGGTCTCCCCATCCGGATTTACGATGGAAACGTCGGGGTCTCTCAGGTTCCCTGGAAACCCTGTTGATCATTGTCCGTGTTCTTCGACCCCGGCAGGATCAGGCAGGCTGAGTGGACCATGAGTAAGTTGCCTGACACGGCCCCCGCTTATGTCCAGAACGAAGGCTCCACGCGTCTTTAGCTTTCGGGGCTCAATCACACGACCTTTGACCTGGCTGTCTACGCTTCGCAGGGTGGGTCGCCCCACCGCCACGCAAGACTCGCTTCTGGCTGCTGGTCCGGCTTTGCCAGGCGGGATTCGTACCCGCAGGGTTTCGATGAAAGGTTTTGGAGTTCGAGTCTCTTCCTCCTTTCCAGAGCTTGCCTGACGCAAGGACATCACTAAATAGCGATTCCTTAGCCCCTAAGCCGCTTGCATCAAGCGTTTACGTGCGTGTCCCCGAGGCTCGCTGCCCTCACAAACGGTCGATATCAGTGATGTCCCTTTTTCCTTTTTCCCTCTTTCGGACGAATCGCGTGGAACAACAACGTCAACGCCCAAGGCAGTACAGTCGATACACATCCTGATTCGGATTGCCCAGGACATGATACAGCAGGATCTCGCTTCCCACGAGTGCCAGGCTCGATGAGACGGTACCACGTTCGGCCCCCGCGATGATGATCTTCTCGTGACGGCAAAGAGATTGAGCCGAGGTCACAAAATGCGCCGGATCAAGATTCTCCCGGACAAGGGAGATCCGAGCATCGTTCTCGTCGTCAAGATCGAGGTTCGTGACCGCATGAACGCCTGGCTCGATGGCCCGGATGGTGATTTGCCTTGCCCCCGGGGCCTCGACAACTAAGGCCGACTCAGGACTGGCGATCAGAAAATTACTGCCTCCGAAGCCGCCCTGGGAGAGCGCGTGCTCGGCGAGACGAGCGGCTTGCTCCGGGTCATCGAGTCCGAGCAAGGCGATGACCAGCAGACCTCGAGAGCGGATCTGATCCTCCCAGCGGAGCTCGCCATCGCGGCGGTTCGTGACCGCCACCACGAGCCCGGACTCGTTCACGCCGAGCCAGGTCCCCATCTCCGCGAAGGTTCCATCGGGGCCGTGGTCTGCCCCAGCCACGAGGCAGCGAATCGACCCGCTCCGACAGCATACGGGAGACGTGGTGGGACGACGAAAGGACTCCTCCCGGTTGGCTCCGATCATCACGGGAGTGTTGCGATTCACCCGGGAACCGAGGAAAACAAGACACACAGTGCCGTCCGCGCTCCCTTTGACGATCCGACTGGTGCGGATCGAGGCCGTCGCGGACCCCGTTCCGCCGATCTTCACCGAGGAGGACTTCGCCATCGACTTCGACCAGGAGTTCAAGCGACTGGTCGAGCAAACCCGCGATTTTACCGCCCAGCAGGCCATGGACCAGGTTTATCGGCGTGTGGTTCTTTACCTTTGTCTCTCATGTTACAACCGATGGATCGAAAACCCAACGGGCTCGTGAAACCACCACCAGCTGGCGGCACAGCCAGAACTCGATTAAGTATCGTGTCCCCGGAACTCAAAGCTCAAGATTGCCCGGCCGAGGCAAATCTACATCGGCCCCGGCGAGTCCTCCTACGTGCCGATCGACCAGCGAGGATAGGGACCACGGGCGCCTTTCATCTTGCCTTCCTGTCGAGCACGACTTTCACCTCGTCCCAGAAGCCAGGCGACACGTCGCTGGGATGCTGTGACACCACGCGCCTCAGGCAATCCTCCGGATTCTCTCGGAAGGCAACGGCCAGTGCGGATGCCGCGATGACCGGTGACTGACTCCTGCCTGCCCCGCAGTAAACGAGAGTCGGCACACGCAGCCTCAGAAGATTGGCCACGCTGGTCACGGCCAGATCGAGCCACCCGGAACGGTTGCCGATCCCGTCGATCAGGGGGAACCGGAGATAGAGCAGCTCCCGGGGCGGCTGGTCACACTTCTCCTCCGCGGCCAGGTTAACCAGGGCCTCGATGCCCGCATCGGCGATCCGCTCATAATCGCGTGCCTCTCCTGCATGCACGATGCGCAGGAAAATCGTCTTATAGAGAGGAAATGAACGTGGTGGGGCAGTAGGCTTCTACCGAAAATGTTCTTGATTCGCTCCCTGGCCGCCCGGTAAGTTGATGGGAGAGGGTCAGTCGTAACCTGACCCTCACCCCGACACAACTGAGCTGAGAAGGAGCCCAGTCATGCCACGCGGAAATTCTACCAAGTCCCCGTCGTATCGTCTCCACAAGGCCAGTCAACAGGCCGTTTGCACCATCAAGGGCCGCGATCACTATCTCGGCGCCTGGATGTCTCCCGCTAGCCGGCTCAAGTATGAGCGGCTGATCACCGCATACATGGCCGGACAGCCGGCGCCCCTGCCCGAGGCCTCCCCGACCGATTGCACCATCGCCGAGCTGTGCGTCATGTATCTGCGGTGGGCAGAGACGCACTACGTCAAGGACGGGGTGCCTACCAGCGAGCTGGTGAACGTCAAGCGTGCGATCCGGTGCCTGACCGGATGCTATGCCGCTCTCCCGGTCAAGCAGTTCTCACCGCTCAAGCTCAAGGCTTGCAGGGACAAGTTGATTGCCGACGGCCTTTGCCGGTCCAACGTGACGCGCTACCAGAGCATCATCACGCGGATCATCGCCTACGGCGTAGAAAACGAGATGGTTGACGGCAACGTCTGGCACTCGCTCCGGGCAGTCAAGCCGCTCCAGCGCGACCGCAGCGAGGCCCGGGAGACGGAGCCGATCGGCCCAGTATCCGACGAAGACGTCGAGGCCACCGTGCCCTTTCTGAGCGAACCCTACAGAGCCATGGTCAAGCTGCAGGGGCTGTTGGGATGCAGGCCCGGGGAATTGACCAGCATGCAGGGCGGCGACATCGATCGTACCGGTGTCGTTTGGATATATAAGCCACGTTCGCATAAGACTCAGCATCATGGCAAGGAGAGGGTAATCCCGATCGGCCCTCAAGCCCAGTTGCTTCTCAGGCCGTTCTTGCCCGATTTCCCCGCTCAACTGGTCTTTCGGAACAACCGGCGGCGCGTGATCTCGCGCAACAGTTATGAGCTGGCGATCAAGCGGGCTTGCCGGAAGGCCGGTATCGAGCCCTGGTCACCCAACCAGCTCCGTCATGCCGCCGCCACGCGGATCCGCCGCCAGTACGGGCTCGAGGCGGCGCAAGTGATCCTGGGACATTCGACCGCCAACACAACGGAGATTTACGCGGAGCGGAACATCGGTTTGGCGTGTGACATCGCGCTCAAGCTGGGCTGAGCTGGGCTCATTTTGGTACATTGTCTCACGAGCCGGGAGTAGCTAACCGGCGAATGGCCGTTTCGGCGAGCGAGGCGACCCCCTGACCGTCTCGTCTCACCGGGCGGCTTCAGTTCAGGGAATAAACCGATGTCTGAGCGTTCCGACGGCCCGCCCGCCGATTGTTCGATGATTGACCCTTGTTTAGCGGGGATTCACCCTGATCGCTTGTGGAGATGCCTTGCGGCCTTCAAGGCTCATGACGAGACGATCTATGCATATTACCTCGCGTTGGGGGAATTCCAGTTGCTTTGCAAGGAACAAAGTCCGGCCCTTCAAGAAGCCGCTGATAGGCTCCTGAAACTTCATGATAAGATAGCAGGGCCCATCTTGATGCATTACCACAAGGGATTGACGGTCATGCTAGAGAACGCCGAGAAAGTGCGCGCGGCCCTGTACGAGCTGGGAGCGACCGACGAAGACAAGGCATCATCAGAGGGGAATATCCGCCTAGTAACCGGCTTGACGGAGCGAGAATACAGGAAAGGGATGAAACTCTTGAGCTGGCTCAATGCCGTGCGAACCAAGGAACACGTGGGAACTTGGCTAATACTCTGAAGTCCTGACGTTATTCCGGACATTCCGGACGTCCGGAATGTACCTAATAAGTGACTAGACGTTGATATTTGATCTCCATAAACTCCCGGTCTAGGACAAGCGATCCCGGACACTGGGAGTTTTTTCATGATCGACACGACTGCGGAGAGGCCCGTCCCCATCGATGAAATCCCGGCGAAACACATCCCCGGGCGCGGCGGCAAGCCGGTTCACCAGGTCACACTGAGTCTATGGTACCGGCGCGGAGTCCGCGGCGTCCTGCTTGAGACAATCATGGTTGGCGGCCGCCGCTGCACGTCCATTGAAGCCTTGAATCGCTTCTACCAGGCCGTCTCGCAGGCGCGGAGCACGCACCCGTCGCACCGGCCGCCGGTTGAGCCGCCGGCTGATGCCCCGCAATCTCCTCGGAGCGTGCGCGCCCGGGGTACGGCAGTCTCCGGGGCGATGAAAGAGCTGGCCAAACGGGGAGTCTGAGTCTCATACCGGATGGCGCCTACCGTGGGCCCGTGCGCGCCCTTGTCTCCTGGCGCTCTTCGGGCCGCCAAACCGCGCTTGCTCAGCACGCATGACGGAAACCGAGGCTGGCGATGATGAAACCGTCGCGCCAAGGATCCGCGCCCCCAGGCGCCCACGGCCAGGCCAGCTCCCAAGCAAAGCCTGAGGATCGGCTCACGCCGGAGGAATCGCGGCGTCGTAAGTTCGACATCCTCGACGGAATCGACGCCATTCCCGTCATGAAGATGCCCTCGAGTCTAAAACCGCTGGTCCGACAGATGTTGAGTTACGCGCGCTACGGCCGGCGATTGTGTTATGCGTCGTCCAAGTCGCTTGCCAAGAAAACCGGCTGCTCGGACCGCATGGTACGCTACCTGATTCCCAGCATCCTGGAATCCGGATGGTTCCTTGCCGCCGGACGGCGGAAGGGGCTATCGGGGCGATCAAGGCCGCAATTTGCTGTCGGTCCGAGGTTGATCAAGTACATTCGCTACTGGCTTGCCTATGTTGACAAGCAACAAGAGCGCAGACGAGGTGAGACTTGTGGAACCACGTGTTCCACAAGTTGTGGAACCACGTGTTCCACAAGTTCGGAACCACGTGTTCCGCTACATCCGTATTCATCATCCGGTCCCAACAACCGGGATGATGATCCGGTCCCGGGCCGGGACGTCCGGACGAGCGGGATGGGACCCGCTCCGTCCGTCCCGGCGAATTCGGACGGGGGGACCATCCCCCTTAGTCCCCCTTCCGCATCCACGCTTGCAGAGGAGCGACCCGAGGCCGATAATGACGTTGAGGACCGATCGACGATCAACGTCATGATTGACTACCACCTTACCCGTGGTGAAAAGCTGACGGAGATCCAGATCAAATTGAAGAGCTACCTGGGTGAGACTGAACACGGCCAGCAGCTCATCGACGAGGAAATCGCCAAGCGATCGGCCATTGCCTGAACCTGGGAGGGACTTTCGACCATGTCCGCTATGCCAGTCACCGTCGAAAACACGGTTGAGGACGCGCAGCGCGTGATTTTTCTGGCCGTTCAGTACGGCATCGAATATGCGCTCGGGCATGGAATCGCCATTGAAGTCATCCAGGCGGCCGCGCTGAAAACGGCCGACTTCCTGCGGGTGTTCGGCACTCCACCGAAAAGCCACACGCCGGAGACATTGCCAAAGCTCAGAGTCATTCGCCCGCCGAGCAGGCAGTTGAGATTCCTTTGGAGTACCGGCCATGACCACCATCACCATCTCGTCCGCCAAGCTGGCAATAACGTTCCAAGAGGGCAAGCTGCCGGCGATCGATCCCACTGATCCCGGGTTCGAGCTCGCCCTGGGCGGCGTCATGATCGCCGGCAAGATCAACGCCAAGGCGGCTCGCAAGCTGGCGGCCCACCAGGGCGGCGCCGTGCTGTCAGGGCGATTGCTCGCGGCAGAGGACGGTAATCTCATCCTGGCAGAGGCCGGGTTCGTCTGGCTCGAACCCAGGCCCTCCGCTTCGGGGGCCCAGGCCGGCCAGGGAGGAACGGACCATGCGACAACCACCGAACCACGGCCCGAGGCACATTAGCGAGCTGCTTCCCCTCGTGATCCTGTACCGCTGGAATCTCCAGCCCGCGGGCCCGGCCGAGCTGGACTGGATCCGGCAGTTCCGGCGGGCCGTTGCCTCGAGGAACCCCGCCCGGATCGCCCGGGTCCTGGCGGCCGTCGACAAACGTGCGAAGGCAGAGGCTCGAGCCGTGGAAAGGGCCGTGCGGTCCGACGAAGGACCGGCCCACCGCGGCCGCCGTGGCAAAGGGCAACACATCGCAACGGTATCGCCTACGGTCCGAGCGGCCGCCCCGCGCTCTTCTTTGGGCCTCGAAACCGACCGAGGCAGCTTGCTGGCCGAGCATGCGGTCCGGTTGTAACGGCGGCGCATTGGATTGACGGCGAGATTGTTGCAATATCCGCCGCGCCGCCGCGCAAGCTAATAGTAGGGGTTGCAACCATGACAGACTATCTCGGCGTGCGCCAGTCGGCGGAGTTGCTCGGCATTCCCTGCAACCGTCTCTATGTGGCCGCCGCCTGCCGACTCATCCCGAGCGAGATCTCGCCCGGAGGCAAGGTCCTGTTCAAGCTCGCGGACCTGAAGGCGTTCCAGGCCGAAGAGACGGTCCGGAAGGCGCGCAGGGACCGCGAGAAGATCGACGCCGCCCGCCGTCTTGATGAGCTGGTCGCCAAACGATGACAGGCCCGCGGATAGGGCTCGCGTTTCGAGGTCACAATGAGGAAGTCAGGGGACACCGGCGAGGGGGGAGTGGGGGGAAAGCGCGCCGACCTGGCGGGACTGACGCTCTTCCGTCTCGCGCTGGATGCTCACTGGCCGATTCCCGACGACCTGGTGACGGCGAACGACGCCGAGCTGCAGAAGATCCTGACCGACCCCGAGGCCGGACGCCGCAGTAAGCTTGCCGCGATGCGGGTCCTGGACAGCATGAGGAGAGCGAACCTGGCAAGCATCGAAACGGCGATCCGGGCGGACGTACACGACATGCAGGCGGCCGAGAGAGCCGAGCTGGCAGAGCAAGCCGAGCAGGAGCGAATCCAGAAAGAGAAGAGCGCTCTTGAGGATGCCGCGATCCTTCAGAGTCTCATGGGTGAAGGGCTCTCCCGCGAGCAAGCCGAAGATTTCGTGGCGGACCTGCACGCGGCGGGGGCTGCGGAGCGAAACAAGAACTGGACCATGACCGATGAGCTCAAATCCCGCTTGCTCGGCTGGCCGGTCCCACCGCGAGTGTCCGCCGCGCGGAAGGATGAAATCGTCCACGAGCTGCTGTGCCGTTACGGGCTCGCTGAACTTCACAAGTCCGAGCCGGTTGCATTGCCCTCGCCGGTTGCATTGCCTCCGGTTCCCGAGCTCCGACCGGCCCCACCGCCGATGATTCGACCCAAGCCGGAACCGCTGATCGAACCCGATCCGTCGCCCTTGCCAGTCAACCCTGGGGTCTGCGTCGATATGGGCGGAGAATTCTTCATATCAATCCCTGAGGAGTCGTGAACGATGCCGATCGATTGGAACCAAGTAACCGCGAACGCGCAGCGCACCGAGCGCGAACGGCGGGATCGTGAGGCTGTGAAAGGAATCACGGTCAAGCATAAGCTTTCCCCTGATGAGGCGGCATGGCTCGCGACGCGCCGGAAGGAAGAGGCCGAAGCGGCCGAGAAGGCGAAGCATCAGGCCGACGTGAAGGGCTATGCAAGCTTCGCGACTCGGAAGGCCGAGACCGCGCGCAAGGCCGGCGACGACGGCGCCGCGAAAGTCTGGACCACCGCGGCCGATAACATCGGCAAAGGGGTTTGGACGGTCGCACGAGTCATCTCGAGTGACCCTGAAGTTGTCCGGTTTCAGGGCTTGCGCACGGCCTTGTGCTATGAGGGGAAAACGGCTCAACTGCGAGAACCAAGTGATTTTTCTACTTATATGAAGGAAAATGAAGGTGCTTAAGTACCAAGATCATTTCGACTGGTCAACCAACATCGGCGAGCTGGCCGGCGCTTTCGCGGCCGTGGTGAGGAGCCTTGAGGACGCGAGGCAGAGAGTAGAGACAGGGCCGAATCATCCCGAGCTGAAGGCAAACGACATCGCGGCGATCGACGCTCAATTGGGCCCGGCCCGCCTGCGCTCCCAAGCGGCCGAGATGGGAGTGTACTTCTACGACCCACGCGATCCATCGGGTGGGGATCGCGATCATCAAACATGGTGTGCCAAGGCCCGAGAGCGCGGCATGCTGGTCAATCCGAGCAACTTCGGTCCGAGTTTGCACGATCAGGACCAGCTTCAGCCCATCAAAGTCATCCGCGGCCGGGGCGACTCATTCGACATGAGCAGTCCGACAATTACCTCGAGGTGAGACGATGGCGGAGCGCCAGCCGTTTCCCGGCTTGCATGTCGACCTGGTCAAGCTTAACGCTTACCGGGCGCAGCGGGCCCGGCAGGTGTTCTGGTTTCTCTCCCCGCGGAAATGGCCTTTTCGCGTGGTCCAGGCGCCACCGCCAACCCCGACGTCGGTAATCTCTTCAGACTGCTCCTCGTGCGCGATCCGCGGCGTCCGGTCCCAAATGGCGTGGATTGAGCCTGGTTTTTGGCTCTGCAATCGTTGCGGGCTGCGACAGAAACCGAAGTGAAACAGCAATGCTCATAAAGCATGCGGTCCATCAATCTGAAAGGGTTTACACGTGTCCGTGATCTATGCGCAGTATTTTCAAGGTGCAGGAGGCGGGGCTCTCGGATTCGGGCCCGTTGCCGTCGGGATGGTCTTCATGGCTCGCGGTGTGCCGGTGACGAGTTACCCGTCGAATCCCTCGCCAACGCCGTTCGCAACGAGCTACAGCGCGCCGACGCAACTGGGCACGATCGGCACGACCTACAGTATGATGGCCGTCATCCCGGACCCGGCTGCAAATCCGAACGTGGCGGGTTCATCCCCGGGCGATCAGGTTACGATGAGTGACGGCGTGGGAACGATCAATGCGTCTCAGCTCAGTCAGTTCTACCGAGTATCGTAAGCGTGCAGAATTGTTGGCCACCTGGTCCCGGCGCTTGGGTATCCACAGGCGCCAGCCGGGATTTTTCCAGCGAGGTGAAGCATGACACACGACGAATCGACAGCATGGCAAGCACACCAGGAAGAGCGACGTCAGCGCCGTGAGAAGCATGCGGCCGAAGAGCGCGAGTATCACGTGCGAACCGCACTGGCCACTCTGGCGAAGTATGGACACCCGGCGCCCGGTGATGTCGAGAAGCTGAAAGCCGAGCACGAGGCACTCAAGGCCGCGCACCAGGAAGCGCAGGCAGAGCTGGCCGCGGCCCGCCTGGTCGTCGATCAGGACTGGCAGGTTGCCCAGATCGGGGAGCTGACGCAGGGTCTCCGCGACAGAGACGCCAGGGATAAGTTCTACGAGCTGGCCCGGGAGGCGAAAGCCAACCCTCGCGCCCTTGGCATGCTGTGGAAGCTTGCCGAGCACACGAGCGAGACCGACGAACCGGACGTCAAGGTCCTTCAGAGCGCGCTAGAACGGCTGAAGGATGAGGCCGACTATTGCTTCGAGCAACCCGAGCTGGCCCCGCCAGCGGACCCGCCAGCGGCCCGGGAGAGCGAACCAGCGACGAACGGCAACGGTACGGTGTCCCGATTCACGTTCTCCGGAGGTCAGTGGCGCTCCAACGCCGCAAATTGATCTTCGCCGTGCTACGATAAAGTCTCGGTAGTCGAATCGCTCCCCGCAGTCTTGCTCGGTGCAGGCTGCGGGGTCTTTTCAGGCGCCGCTCTTCTGGTCGAACTGGTTTGACTTCCACGGCCGGAGTACACTTCCCCCATGGCCCGACTTTGTTGCATGCGTTGCGGGGACGTGCTGATCGAGCGCCACTCCACGCTCGAAGCCGGCGGCGACTTACGCAATTGGATCCGCAGTCCCCTGGTCATCTGCCAGGAGTGCGCAGGCGCGTTCCGCGATTGGCTGCGCAGCGGCCGAGCTGGGGCGCCGGCCGGACTGCCCCGTCCGCAGCCTGCTAGACCCGCCGTGAAGCGATTGCCCTCCGGGTTGAGCAAACCACCGGCCACACCCGCGGCGATCGCCTGAGACCGCCGAGCTGCTGTCGTCGGCACACCCCGCCGCCCTCGGACTACACGACACCCCTCCCCTCCCCTGCCGTCCGGGGGGCCCGTCGATTTCGGTTGCCGTCTCCCAGTCCCGGCCGCCGATAAACCAGGCATGCCGGCGGCTGATACGCCAAGCCGGGTGGGAGACTCAGCATGGATGCGAAAAAGAAGCGACCGCGAACTGGCAAGAAGCCGTCGGCGCGTGCTCGGAAGATGGTCACAATCCCCGCGGACCTGGCTCGCCGGCTTTCAGCCTATGCAGGGTGGCATGGCCGCACCGAGTCGGCGATCGTCGCCGAGCTGCTCGAAGACAAGCTCTCCGGCGTGTACCTGAGTCAGCGGGGTGTCGCCGAGCCGGCTCCCACGATTGAGCCGATGGGCCCGCGACTGGCCGACGCTGTGTAACCTCTGCCGATCGGGTAAAGTGTCCACTTGGGTAAGATAGGGCAGGGGAGCGACCCCGCCAGTGCGGGGTTACCCCCGGACATCCAAGCAAGGGAGGGAAACCGCGATGGCACGTGTACGAATGCCGGGAATTCGCGACGCCGCCACACCGAATACGCGCCGCGTCAACTTGCAACTTGACAGCGAGCAATATGAGCGGCTGTGCATCCATGCTATAAAGGCACATTGCGGCCCTGGCGCGCTTGTGTCGAAGCTGATCAACGAGCATTTGCACGACTGGACGGTCACGAAAAGCGCTGCGGCGGGGGGCCGTTCTTCCGCGACAAAGCCGTAATCGCCGGTAGCTGATACCGCCCTGGAGCGAGCAAGGGCTTGGATACGCTGGTATCCAAGCCCTTTCGTGCGCATGCTGGGACTGCAAGGGTCATGCTTGCGGCGGTCGCAAGTCAGAGCTTGTCCTACGGGATTTTCCCGAGATCCATCACTCTCCGCCGTTCGGGTTCGGTGCGATCGATCCGGCCGGCGACGGCGCAGCCAGATCGAGCTCGAGCACTAGGCCGACGTCGATGATCCTGACCCGTTCGTCAGGATACCAGACGATGGCGGTTCGGGCCCCTTTCGGGTGAAAGATCCACTCGGGATGCGTAACCAGGATGCGCGAACCGTTGACGAGCACGATCTCGAACGGCCGGAAGGGCTCGGCGTGGATCAGTTCGCGTAGGCTCTCAGCTCTCACTTCCCACCCCCTTCCATCCGCTTGGCTGCGCTGAGAACAGCGTCCCGGTAACGCTTGCGAACGACTGGCAGGAGATGCGCGTCGGCGAACTCGGCAACGGTACTCTTCTCGAACCCCGTCACGTCTCGCAACGCCGCGGCGAACTCATCGGAAACCCGAATGAGTGTGCCATACCTCTTGGGAGCGGCCG
>Ga0208044_1001735_pt1 | contig 11442 bp, 8 predicted proteins | sample Sb_taG_8_FD_187712 | JGI IMG/M metagenome (GOLD analysis project Ga0208044, IMG submission 187712) | Peat soil microbial communities from Weissenstadt, Germany - Sb_50d_c_BC metaG (SPAdes) (version 2) | ecosystem: Environmental > Terrestrial > Soil > Wetlands > Peat | place: Germany: Weissenstadt... | reverse complement strand
GGAGGCTTTGCCGTGCAGGATCTTGCGGGCCTGGTCAGCGACCCATTCCTCGGCCGCGGGCTCGCCCTTGTCGAAAAATGACCAGGCGGCCTTCCAGCAGTACTGGAATTATCCACGGTTTCAGCTCGTGAGAGCTATGTTTTCGCAGGTCGGAGTGTTGTTGCGATCGATGTGACGTTAACTCGTCGTTGACGGTTGCAGGTTCCCGCCGAGCCGGGCGAGCTCGCGGCGGAGTTCCAGGTTCTCCCCGTGGGCCTGCTCGAGCGCGGCCCGAAGGGCCGCGCTTTCGTCGCGGTGCTGCTTCTTGAGGTGCGTGACCTGGCTGGTCAGCGCCTGGATGATCGTGTTGTCGCTGCCGGCTCCTTCAGGCGGGGGCGGTTTCGGGCGGGCCTGGGCGCGCAGTCGTTCGATCCGCGCACGAAGGCCGGCGTTTCCGTAGAGGAAGGCGTGGGAAACCCCGGCTTCGCGCTGAACGGACTGGAAGGTGATCGGCTCACCGCGCTTGACCAGGGTGCGGATGGCGGCCTCGGCGGCCTTCGTCTTGGCTTCCGACTTGCGGCGGGCGGCCTGGCGGAGGGTATCGACACGGTGCTGGCGTGAGTCGGTCACGGGTGCGGCTTCCGGTGGCGGTCGAGGTCGATGGACACGGGAACCGGGCTGCTGGGGCTGCCCGCTCCCTGGATAGCCCGGCCGGGGCTGGCCTGCATCGTGGCGAGGAGCCTGGCCAGGGCGTCGCGCTCGGCCTCGCGCTCGACGAGCCAGACATTGCCGTCAGGCATGGGGCGGCCGTGCCGCTCAAGGAACTGGGCGGTGGTCCGCTCGATCAGCTCAGCCGTCTGCCCCAGCTGCCGCTGGAGGACGGCGAGGTGGGTGTCGTCGGTCACGAAGACGCTGCAGGTCAAGCAGGCGTTGCCCTTCTCGCACTTCTGCAGGGGCGGCAGCAGGCAGTAGCCGTTGGGCAGGAACCGGTCTGCGCGGTCGAGCAGGTGCAGCGCGTCGTGGTCTTCCCGGGAGAAGACCACGCGGGTGCCGTCGGCCCTGAACTTGCGGGTGGCCAGGAACGCCTGCTCGGCGTGCTCGTCGCGGCGGGCGACGTAGAGCATCGACATGGTCGGCGTCGAGTGGCCCGCGTAACGCTGGAGGACGTGGACGGGCAGCCCCAGCTCCGCGAGCTTGGTGAACTTGGTGTGCCGGAAACGGTGGGTATGGCTGAGCTTGACCGGGTGCCCGGCCGCGTCGGTGATCTGGGCCAGCTCGCTGAACAGCGCCAGCGACCGGCCGTAGTTCGTGTTGCCGTACGGCTTGGCGGCGTGCGCGTTCGCGCGCCGCTGCGGGAACAGGTAAGGAAGGTCACGGCCCGGGAAGCGGTCGCGCAGCCACCGCTGCTGTTCCTCGATCACCGCGACGGTCTCGGCGTCGACGAAGATGGTGTCGGGCGCTGCGTCGATCTTGCTCTGGCCGTAGCCGAAGCGGGCGACGGCGTCCCCTTCCGCGGCCTCGATGGCGCTGTCCGTGGCCGGGGACAGGCAGTCGAAGGGACACAGGCAGATCTCGCTGGCGCGGCGGCCGGTGAGGATCTGCAGCAGCAGCATCCGCATCAGCTGCGGGTCTCCCTGGCCGGGCAGTACGCGCGTGCTGCCGCCGGACGTGACGGTGACTGTCCCGGAAGCCGGCTCGCCGAGCACGGGCAGGCAGGCGGTGACCTGCGCGAAGGCGTGATCATCGACGTAACGGGTCTCATCGTCGAGGGGCTCGCAGCGCCGTAGCCGCGGGCGCTGCCGCAGCCAGATAGCGGGGTGCGCGTCGGTCAGCCTGTCCCAGGGCGACGGGCCGAGGATCTCGGCAGCCTCCTGGCGGTGGCCGGCCAGGAAGTCCATCAGCCCGGCGACCGACCACAGGTCCAGGTTGACCTTCCCGGCTGAGACCGCGGCGGGCGGGCGCCCGGCCGATGTCCGGTTCGAGGGCTCGCAGGCCCAGCGCCGGAAGGCAGCTGCGAAGGTGCCGGCCCGCTGCACGTCGCCGACCGCGGCGGCCGGGTCGGGCAGGGACTCCAGCCAGCGCGCGAAGCGGAGCAGGGCCTGGCTCCGCTGGCCGGTCAGGGTGGACCAGGTCAGCGTCCCGGATTCCAGCAGCATGCCGAGGTGCCACTTGACCGCGTTCTTCACCCACGGCAGCCGGGCTTCTCCCGGCGAGCACCCCACCGACCGGCAGGGCTCGCGATCGCGCAGGGGAATGCGCGGGTCGCACCGCGGGTGCCAGGTGTCCATTTCCCACCAGGCCCCGTCGTGGAGACGGGCCGCCAGGGCCAGCCGCGGATAGCTGAGCAGGCGCTCAAGGCGGACGCGGCGCCCGTCGTACTCGGCAGGCAGGCGGCCGTGCCGGGCGTGGAACCACACGCCATGAAGTCGCAGGAGATCGTGTTTGCCGGCCCAGGCCAGCGACGGCAGCGCCCGGCCGGACTCATCGGCCCAGGCCAGCATCGAGGCCAGCTGGTTGCAGACATCGACAGACACCTTCAGCCCGTCGCGGTGCTGCCAGTGCGCCATCCACGCGATCTCGTGCCGCAAGCGCGCGGGGAGCCCCGGAAGCCGGATCGGGCGGTCCCGGCCGCCTTCGACGATCGTTTCCCAGCCGTCGATCCCGGGGCCGATCGCCTCCCCGTGCCACGCGGGAGGCAGATCGGCCAGTAGCCGGCCCGCCGGATCGGAGCCATCTGCAGGGACAAGCCGCAGCCGGGCCGTGCCGCCATCACCCGTCATGGCCGGCCCGCCATCCCGACGTGTACGTCTTCCAGTTCGCCGCCGCCTTCAGGGCCTCGTCTTCCCGGACCCAGCCGTAAAGGTCGATCGTGGTCTGAACGTGGGCATGGCCAACCCGGCGGGACACGACCCATTCCGGCGTCCCGGCCAGCAAGAGGGCCGAGGCATGAGAGTGCCTGAACCAGTGCGGCGTCCACCCTGGCGGGCCGATTCCCTTCTTCTTCAGCGCCGTGACCTTATCGCGGACGGTGCCCTCCCGCATCGCGGCCAGCAGCGGAGGCCGGTCCAGGTTGACCAGCAGCGGGGAATCAGGCGTGATCTCCAGGCCAAGCGACGCAGCCCGGCAGGCCAGGTGCGTCAGGTAGTCGGCGAACAGCCGCTCCAGGTCCGCGCCGACATGAACGCGCCGGGGACGCATCATCTTCACCCGGGCGCCGTTCGCGTTGCCCTCCCGCGGCGTTACCTCGATAAAAGCGGTGCCGCCCAGGCCCATCACGAAGTCGCCGATCGTCATGCCCAGCACCTCGCCCAGGCGCATGCCCGTCTCCGCGAGCACGGAGAAGATCAGGCGATCACGGAGATTGCCCTTCCAGTCTCCCGCCGCCGTATCCCAGCACGCGCACCCGTCGATGATCGCCTGGATCTCCTGCGGCAGCAGCAGCGGAGGACGGTCCCGCCGCCGGCGGCGGACCTTGACCAGCGACGTCGGGGCCAGGCCGCGGCGGCCGTCGAGGTGAGCGAGCAATCCCCGCAAGGGCACGCGCGCCGGCCGTCCCCGCATCAGCCGGGACGCGACCGGCACGTCATGAACAGCGGCCTGCCACTGGTAGAAGGAGATCAGCGCCGCAAGCCGGGCATTCAGCGTGTCCGCTGACGGGGCACCGTCCGGCACGGCCAGCGAGCGCTCGACCGTCCGGCCGTTCCGCAGCCACGACAAGAACCCGGTAACGGCCGGGACCCCGGCTTCCGCCCACCGCCCCGACTCGTCGCGCTGCTCGAGGAACGACCACCACTGCGCCAGCGACGTCGCATACCCGCGGACCGTGTTCGGCGACCACAGGTAACGATGCGCCTCCAGCCACTCCTCGACCGGGCCGACCGTGGCATACGACGCGTCGACCACCGTCCATGTCCGCTCCCCGGATGCAGGCCGCACCGCCAGGCAGTAAGCCACGAGCACTCGCTCCTCATCGTTGCTGAAACCCCGCAGATATGACTTCAGCAACGGTGACAAAGAGCGAACATCAAGATCGTTGAAGACGTTGATTAGGGCGCGTCTGGTCCCGTGGATAACTGGAGTACGCCTGGAAGGCGGCCTGGTCATTCTTTGACAAGGCAGACCCCGCCGCCGAGGAATGGGTCGCCGCCCAGGCCACTAAGATCCTTGACGGCAAGTCCGAGCAGGTCGCCGCCGGGATCCGCCGCCGCGCCAGCCTGTTCGGCTACTCCCCGGCCGAACGGGCCGGCGCCGACGAGTGCGCCGCTTACCTGAACGCCAAGGCGCCGTTCCTGGACTACCCCGCCGCGCTCGCCGGAGGCTGGCCGATCGCCACCGGGGTCATCGAAGGAGCGTGCAGGCACCTGGTCAAGGACAGGATGGACATCACAGGCGCCCGGTGGGGGCTGGACGGAGCCGAGGCCGTCCTCAAGCTCCGTGCCCTCATCAGCAACGGCGACTTCGGCGAGTACTGGGCATTCCATCTGTGCAAAGAACACCAGCGCATCTACCAAGCCCGCCGCCAGGACGGCGAGACACTCGCCGCATAATCAAACTCACTCCCGGACAGCCGCACCCAAACAGGATGTCACCACAACGCAGGGCGCCTCTGCGCCGTCGTAATGAGCGTGATGCACCATTTCTGGGCAGCCCGTGACGTACCGAGATCTCCGGCTGGGCGCCGTAAGTCAGTTCGATCCGTGGCCGTGCTGGCCGTGCTGGCCGCCTCGGCGCTGACTGGCGTTCTTGTCGTGGCGTGCGCCAGTTCAACGAGCGGCATTCCGGCCTCCCCGGCAGCCCCGACGGCGCCCGCATCCGCCAGCCATCCGACGACCGCCTCTTCGCCGCCGGGCGTGGAAGGAGCATTCGGGCAGCCGTTGCTGATGCCGCAGGTAGCTGTCACGGCTACCGGCCTCTACGTCGCGTGGCAGGTGTCGCGACCCGGGAGCGTGGTGCGCTCCGAGCTAGCCCGCGTCGATGAGGCGTCAGGCCGGGTCGAGGCGGCACGGCGCCTCGGCGCAGCGTTTGAACAGGCCGTCTCGGCCGCGGGCGCGCTCTGGGTGGCGGCCTCGACCGGCTCGACCCCAGCGGCCCAGACGCTCCTGAGGCTGAATCCGGACACTCTCAAGCTGACCGGGCGGTGGCGGGTCGGGACCGGAGGCGGGCAGCCCTGGGCCGCGCAGCTGCTCGTTGTCGCGGGCGGCGGGCTGTGGGCTGCCGGCGGGGACCGTCTGCTGCACCTGTCGCTCCCGGGCGGCAAGATAACTGCCTCGATCGCCCTGCCCGGGGCAGCCAGCTCGGATCTCTCGGCGAACGCCGCCGGGACCATCCTGGTCGTCGGGGAGGCGGACAGCGGCGGCCGCGGCGCCGTCCAGCGACGTGACCCGACGACAGGCGCGCTTCTCGCCTCCCACCCGATGATGGGTGTGAGCGCCCCCGCTGTCGCCGGGCCGATCGGCTCCGCCGTGTGGGTCTCGGAGGCCACCGGGATGATGGGCTACGTCCAGCGGCTCGACGCCGCCACGATGACCGCTGAGGGAAGCGCCTGCAGGGAAGGAGTAACGACCGGCACCTGCGTGGAGGGAACCAACGACATCACGGCCCGCCTCGCCAGCGGACTGCTCTGGATCACCCAGATAGCTGGCGGGAAAGCCCGCAACTACTGCGCCGACCCTTTCACCGGCCGAAAGATCGCGCCCATTGAACTCCCCCAGCCAACCCAAGACGAAGTCCTCGCCATCACACCGCACCGGATCTTCTACGCCTCGCCCGGCCCTGCGGCCGGCCAGTATCTGCGCCAGGAGGCCATCCCAAGCGCCTGCCGGACACGCTGACGGCCGACTCCCCCGCTGAGCCGCGGAAGGGTCCGGGACGGGTCACGCCTGGCCGGCTGGGTAGATCGGGTTCCCGGGAGCCAGCATGCGGGCAGAAGTGCGGGTCCCGTCCCCCCGAACCCGTACGGGCAGACCAGGCACGCATCCCGCAACCCGGCCATACACCCTCAGGCACCCCTCACTCCAGAAGAGCCACACCCATCGTGGTTCGGGGCCCAAGCATGATGCAGGGGTACTGGCAGAACCCGGAAGCCACCAGGCAGGCGATCCGGGACGGCTGGCTGCACACCGGTGATCTGGGCTTCATCGACGCGGAGGGATACCTCCACGTCGTCGACCGGATCAAAGAGATCATCGTGGTCGGCACTTCTAACGTCTCCCCGGCCGACCTCAAAGCGGTCCTCGCTGAATCGCCCGACATCGAAGCCGCGGCGGTCGTCGGGCGGCCGGACGAGGAACTCGGGGAGGTGCCAGTCGCCTTCGTCGTGCCCGCCCCAGGCCGCACCCTCACCCGTGAGCACGTCCTGTCGCTGTTCGAAGGCCGCCTCGCCGCCTACAAGCACCCGCGCGAGGTGATCTTCCTCGATGCCCTCCCTCGCACGTCAGTGGGCAAGCCCGAGAAGAAGGCGCTGCGAGCCTTTGCCTTTCATCACCAGGAGTGACGCATCTCGCTGGGCCAGCAGACGCGCGTCTGCGCTGCCTCCGGTTCTACGATATGTTATCTTTTGACCATTATTGTGAAACCGCGCGGAGGTTCTCATGTCGATCATCACCGGAGATCCGGCCGCAGCGCAAATGGCTGCGCAGGCCGCTCGCCGGTTGCTGGAGGTGGATCAGCTGCTGCCGGAACGGATGGATCAGCCAGCCGGCTGCGGGGTGCGGTTCAACGCCGCCGGACCCGACGGTCAGCTGATCGCGACCGCTGTCTGCGAGCACTGGGCTGGCGAGCCAGGGTCGTTCGACCTCATCTGGGGCGCGGCACGCCGGTACCGGTTCACCCCCGCGATCACCGGGCCCGATGTCGCCGGGGCGCTCGGTCAGCTCCTGAGGCAGTGGCGTGAGCACCTGACCGAACTGCCCGGTGCGGCCGAGGAGGACACGGCCGCGACGGTCAGCTGGCCCAGCCGGGATATCACTGGGATCAGACCTCTGCAGCGCCACGGACTGACGCCAATGGCCGTCATCGCGGCGAGGCCGACCGCGGTTCGCCGCCAAGACGTGCCTTTGGCCGGGCTGCGGCATGCTCCCGCCGGCACCGTCGGCTGCCCAGGTCAATCCGGCCGGCCCGGCATCCGGATCAGGCGCGCCAGGCCCGATGACCTTGACACAGTCGCCGGTCTTGCCGTGGAGGAGATCAGGTTCGACGCGCTTTTCGGTGCGGCCATCGAGCGGCCCGGTGCGCGGGACACCGAGCGGCGCTATGTCGCCGACCTGATGGCCGAACCCGAGCCGTGGACCTGGCTCGCGGAAGCTGACGGTGCCGCGGTCGGTGTCCTCGTCGCGGAGAAACCCGAGAACGCGGGCTGGATCACGTCGACTACCGGCCCGTCGCCTGCCGCCTACCTGACGCAGTTGTTCGTTTTGCCGGACGTGCGCAGCTGCGGAGTCGGCGCGGCACTGACGAGGGAGTTCCACCGCGAGGCCACTGCGGCCGGCGTGCGCGTCACGCTCCTGCACTACGCGCAGGTCAATCCGCTGTCCGTGCCGTTCTGGAGCCATCAGGGCTACCGACCGCTCTGGACATCCTGGGAGGCCTCGCCAGCCAGTGCCTTGCGCTAGGCGACCCGAGCGGTGGCAGGACTTGCGTCCGCGGCGCGCAATCGAATGCGCTGCCCCAGGCGCCACATCGCCCGTGAGGTCTACCCATTGCCCGCCGTGGCGTCGGCCTGCTCGGCTGCAGGTAGGCTCGATTGTCATACGTGAGACCAACGTCTTACCCAAAGCCAATCTGCATTCGACCGGTGTGATGCAGCCGCCCACGCTCACCGAGCTGGCAGGGCGCTACGGGGTGCCGGTGCCGGAGCCCATCGGCTCACCGGCCGATGTGCGTGTTCGTGATTGAGGTGAACTGACAGATCAGCGCCGCGGCGAGGAAGACGAGACCGAGCGCGATCTCGTTGAAGCGGCGCAGCTCGCGGCCGCTGGCGGCGAATGCGAACATGACCGTGGCCCCAACGGTCAAGATGAGGGCGAGGGCGTCCATTCGGTCTCCCAGGTGTCAGCCCCAGAGGTCTGGGCGGTAGCGCGCGGTCGCCTCCATCTCCTGCAGGTAGGCCTCTGCGGGCTCATGCGGCAGCGACCTCTGTTCGGCGACGACGTCGACGATGGCGGCCCGAACGGCGGTGCGCATCGGCTGCGAGCCGCAGACGTAAACGTAGCCGTCAGCGGCGAGCAGGCGCCATACGAGAGCGCCGTGCTCTCGGATCAGGTCCTGTACGTAGTCGCGGCGGCCCGGCTGTTCGCGTGATGTCGCGACGTGAACATGATCGAGCAGACCCTCGGCGGCGAACCGCTCGATCTCGTCGCGGTAGATATAGTCGTGCCTGCCCGACCGGATGCCGTTGAACAGCACCGCTTCCGCCAGCGACTCGCCCGCGCGCTTGATCGCCAGCCGTTCCCATAGGAACGCACGCATCGGGGCGAAGCCGGTGCCTGCCGAGACGAAGATCATCGGCTTCGTCACGTCCTCCTGCAGCTGGAACCCTTCACTGCTGTCACGGAAGATGTTCAGGCGGTCGCCCTCGCGCAAGGAGTGCAGATAGTGCGAGCTCATGCCGCGGAAGTCGCCACCGGGCTTGCCGGGCACGGGCACAGCCTGCAGGCCCACGGCCAGGTGGGCGACGCTGCCTCCGTGGATCCGCGGGCTCGAGCTCGTCGAGTAGTAGCGCGGCCGCAGCGGCTGTGCCACCCGCAGGAACTCATAGATGTTCAGCGAGCAAGACGGAAACTCCTCAAGCAGCCGGATGAGGTCGTAGCCACCGGCGTCGATCTCGGCGCGGAGCGGCGAACCGGGGCCGTCTGGCGTTCGCAGGATGTCCCTGATCTCAGTTAGCCTCGCCCGGTCGGCCGGGTCGGTGACCTTCCCGAGCAGGAGGTCGAGCAGCGGCTCCGTCGGCCTGCCGGTGATGTCGACGAGGTTGGTGAGCACGTTGCGGATCTGCAGCACGACGCCTTTGGGCACCGCGCGGACGTTCATCGTCGTCGGCACCAGGAAAAGCCCGTCGAGCGCGGCACCGAGGTGCCGGGCGAGCCGTTGAACCCGCTCCTCGTCGTTCTTGGGGCAGATGCCTATGTGGTCGCCCACCCGATAGGAGACACCGGGTGGCAGGCTGATTTCCAGATGCCGCGTGCGTTTCGGTGACCCGGCCGCCTGGAGCTCCCGGCCGACCAGGGCGCGTGCCTCGACCGTGTCCATCCCGGCGGCGTTGGTGAGGATGGTCGGGGTGACCAGCAGCCGCGGCACGGTGGCAGCGCCGTCTGCCGGTCCCAGCCGGGCGACCGCCGATCCCGCACGCCGCGACGACCTCGACGCCATCAGGCGCATGATCGCAGAAGCGCCCGTCGGCTGGCTGGCGACCGGCGGCACGAAGCTCTCGCCTTGCAGCGATCGGTGCATCGCGGTGGTCGAGTCGGCGGTCGTCAGCGCGCCGGCGGCCGCCTTCTCGGCGGACTCGCGCGCGGCCGCTGCTGCTGTCGGCCGCGCACCGGACAGTTCGAGCAGCACGGGCCAGACGCTGGCGTTCCAGTCCACGTACAGGCGTTCCCACACGGGCGAGCCCACGTCGCCGTAGGCGAACTCCGCGACCGGGGTGGCTCCGAGCTCGGACAGCTTCCTGTGCACGTAACGGGGGAAGGCGAGGAACGCATTCCACTGGCTGTTGCCGAGTCCCCAGACGATGTAACGGCAATTCGGCCAAGGCTGCCCTCCGGTATCCGAGCGCTCCAGCCAGGACTTGAACGCGGTCGCGTTCGACGGCGGGTTCGAGGTGTAGGTGGAGGTCATGACGACGAGCAGCCACGGCTGGGTACCCGGCGGCGACTCGGCGAGCTCGTTCAGCGTGATCACGTCGCTGGTGTAGCCGTGGTAGTGGCTGCGCTCGGCGAAGCGCTCGGCTAGCTCCTTGTTAGTGCCGAAGTTGCTGCCATACGCGATCACGAGATGGCGGTACGCGCTGGTCTCAGGAATCTCGGTGGGATCTCCCCAGTAGCGCGCCGCGCCGGCGGCCGGAGCGGCCGCGCGGTCCCGGACGGCCACTGGCGCTCCCTGGCGGCCGGCCTCCTGGCCGGGCTCGGCCGCACGACGGCCGAGCAGTGCGCGCTGCTCGCGGGGCAGGCGGATGATGGGAACGGCGGCCGGCTTCGTCGTCACGACGGTGTTCTTCGTGACCGTGGCGCCAGGTGCCAGCCGTAGCCGGTAATGCGTGTAGATCACGCACAGGACGACGCGGAGCATCATGAACGTGACCTCTTGCGCCATGCACTGCCGCTTGCCGATCGAGAACGGGATGAAGGCGTGCCGCGGCCGGTCGACGACCTTCTCGATCGCGAACTGCTCGGGATCGAACCGGTCCGGGTAAGGCCCCCAGTAGCGCGGGTCGCGCTGCGCGGCGAGCGTCCCGACAAGGATGATGTCGCCCTTCCTGACCCGGTACCGGCCGAGCATCCCGTCCTTGAGGCTGCGGCGGATCGTGATGGGCATCGGCGGGTAGATCCGCATCGTCTCCTTGATCACCTGCGTTGTGTATGTCATCGCGAGCAGGTCGTCGTAGGTCAGGTCGTAGTCCGGGTCGCCGCCGGTGATCCGATCGATCTCGGCGATCACTTTCTCCTCGACGTTGGGATGCATGGCCAGGACATAGGCGAGCCACGCTCCCGTGATCGACGGCCCGTTGAAGCCGTTCGAAAGGTGCATGAGGACCTGATCGCGCATGGTCTCCGTGTCGAGCAGCGCGCCGGTCTCCGGATCAGGCGTGCTCACCAGGCGGCTGAGCAGATCCGTCTGCCGCCCGAGCGGCGCCGTCTGCATCCGCCCGCGCACGAGCGCGTCGGCCGTCCTGAACAGCTCCTGGTTGTGACGGCGGTAGCGCTTCGTCCTCGCACGTCGCGCGCGCCCGGCGAATACGGTGAAATCGGGGCGCGGCTCGGCGACGCGCAGGATGCTCTCCTTCGTACTCTCGGGCACGGCAACCGCGAACGGGTGCGGCTCGCCAGTGCCGTCGAGCAGACCGAAGTCGTAATTGCACGCGCCGCGCCCGGAGACCTCGAGCGTGTAACGCTCCATCCATGCCCTCGCGTCGATCGGCTCGTCGTCGGGGATCGCGGACCAGGCGGCGACCAGCTTGCGCGCCTGCTGCTGCATCCGAGCGAGCTGCGTGCGCTGGTGCGACGGCGCGTACCAGGGCAGCATCACGCGCCGGATCCGGTCATAGTGCTCACCGTCGCCGATCACCGAGATCCCGCCGCCTCGGGAGTTACTTAGCTGGGCGAAAAAGTTGATCTCCTCGATGCGCTTGCCGAACTGCTCCTCGTCCGCGGCCACCTCGTCGAGCAGCTCGGGGTCCGAGACGACGACGAGCCGCCACTTCTTGGTCGGAATCCCGACGGCGTAGATGTGCCCGAACCGACGGTAGTA
>Ga0208044_1001731_pt1 | contig 11448 bp, 8 predicted proteins | sample Sb_taG_8_FD_187712 | JGI IMG/M metagenome (GOLD analysis project Ga0208044, IMG submission 187712) | Peat soil microbial communities from Weissenstadt, Germany - Sb_50d_c_BC metaG (SPAdes) (version 2) | ecosystem: Environmental > Terrestrial > Soil > Wetlands > Peat | place: Germany: Weissenstadt... | reverse complement strand
TTCTTTTTTGATCAGTGATTGATAGCGGATGAAGGATTGAAAGAGGTCGTTCGAAAGCGACATGTCGCGGCCCGATTCCCAATAGCTGATTGTGTGCGATTTCTTGAACTCCCGATCGAACGCAATTTCGGGCCTCACATTGAGCCAAAAAGTAAGATCCGGCCGCAGCGCCATCTCGTATATGCCATGCAGATAGTCGCGGCCGATTCCGCGAACGGCGCTGCGGGCGATCAGCGTATAAATGTAGCGATCGGCGAGAACGATTAGGCCGGAGCGCAACGCGGGAAGAATGCGACGTTCGAGCTGGTCGAAGAAATCGGTGCTGTACATGAGCGCGAGAGTCATGCGCGTGACGGAGTTTTCGGCGAGGAGCGCGTCAATATCGTCGGCGACTAGCGAAGAACGGCGCAGGCCGGTGGTCTGAACGGCGAAGCCTTCGGATTCCAGCCACTCGGTGAGCAGCGAGATCTGCGTCGAGCGGCCCGAGCCGTCGGTTCCCTCGATAACGATCAGAGTGCCGCTCAACTCTTCTTCGCGAACGCCGGGAAGAGCGGCGCCGTAGAAGCGCGAGGCGCCCTTGCCGTTGCCCCTCGTCTTGCCGTTCTTGCGGCGTGGCCGGCCGTCGGGCGCCGCGCCGGGAACGATCGGAGTGTCGCGCGGCGTCATGTGGATTTCTTCGGCGCGAATTTTACGAGATCGATTCGCTCGCCGAGAATTTCGCGCATCTGTTTCTGCAGGCGATTCACCGGAACCGTGCCATCCATCAGCACGAATTTGTCGGGCTCGATCATCTGATCGTAATAGTTCAGGATGCGCTCTTGAAAAATGCGGAAGCTCTCGGCGCGATCGAGAGAAATGCCGAGGTCCATACCGGCTTCGTAATACTTGAGCTTGGGGCGGCCGGCCATGATGCGATTGACGGCCACATCGAGAGGCGCGCGGAAATAAAAAGTGATATCGGGAATCGGCGCAAAGCGGTAAAGATTGCGCAGCCAGTGAGGCGGGCAGCCGCGGGCCACATCGCGCGCGAAGGCGGTGTAAATATAGCGGTCGGCAAGAACGAGATAGCCGCCGTGAAGAAGAGGAAGAATCTGGCGCTCGCAGCGATCGGCAAAATCAGCGGCGTGCAGCAGCGAGAAAGTAACCGGCGTAAGCAGGCGGCGCTGCTTGCCGCGGCGCGTGGCCGACTTCACCAGCGGCGAAGAATTCCACTCCGTGAAATGCGTGCGATAACCATTGATCTCGAGCCAGCGCTTCAGAAGATAAAGCTGCGTGCTCTTGCCCGAGCCGTCGATGCCTTCGACCACCACCAGAGCGCCAGGATAATCGTGCTTCGGCGCGCGAGCCTTCTCGGCCGGCCGCTCGGAAACGGCCGGGATTTCCATGGACTTGGTTTCAGGCATTTCGAACCGATTCCGCTAGATTTCCAATCCAGTAGTTTATGATACCCCGGGGCTTAAACCCCAGTATGAATATTCTGTTACAGCAGCGTGGTAAAAGGAAAACGCAGTTTAGGAAAACACGATGAACGTTCGAAAAGCGCTAATGGTGAAACCCGGGAAGAAAGTGAAACTCTCCGATTATGACCCCGACGACACGCTCGGTCATGAAAAAGGTCCGCGGACTGACGCGAAAATAGAGAAAGCTTGCGAACGGTTGGACTCGCTTCAGTATTTGCTCTACGCGGAGAAGAAGCACGCGCTGCTGGTCGTGTTTCAAGCGCTAGACGCGGGCGGAAAGGACGGCGCGATTCGCCACGTGATGTCCGGTCTGAATCCACAGGGCTGCGTTGTCGCGTCATTCAAAAAGCCTTCGCCGGAAGAACTGGCGCACGATTTTCTGTGGCGCGTCCATAAAGTCGTGCCCGAACTCGGCCTGATAGGAGTATTCAATCGCTCGCACTATGAAGATGTGCTCGTGGTGCGGGTTCATGATCTGGTGCCCAAGGACGTCTGGTCGGCGCGCTACGATCAGATCAATTCGTTCGAGAGGAATCTTTCCGGGAGCGGCGTGACGATCGTGAAATTCTTTTTGCATATCAGCAAGGCCGAGCAAAAAAAGCGCTTTCTCGAACGCATCGATGATCCCGACCGGCGCTGGAAGATCTCGCAATCGGATTTCCTGGAAAGAAAATTCTGGGATGACTACATCAAGGCGTATGAAGAAGCGTTGAGGCGCTGCAGCACGGATGAGGCGCCCTGGTATGTGGTGCCTGCGAATAAGAAATGGTTCCGGAATTTCGCGGTGTCGCGGATTTTGGTGGAGACGCTGGAAGAACTGAAGATGAAGTATCCGAAGCCGACGGTGGACGTCAGGGATTTGAAGTGGAAATAGTTGAGCCGAATTCCATTCGCCGGGATGAGTATCGGGAAGTTTGTTAGAATCGCGCGGCTTCTTGCATCACTGGAATTGCAGGGGCCGAAATTCGGGAGTGCTGCCCTCCAGCGCCGGTAAGGCGCTTCAGGGTAAAAAGACCCTCCCCTACTGGGAATCAATGACGCAGGCTTTGTTTTCTCGAAATTTCCGGAAGAGTTATCCGCAGGCGGTGCGCGGCGAAGGCTGCTTCATCGTCACCGCGGATGGGCGGAGGTATCTCGACGCAGCAGGCGGAGCGGCGGTGGTCACGATCGGACACGGAGTGCTGTCCGTGGCGCGGGCGATGGCGGAGCAGGCAGAGCGGCTGGCTTACGTGCATTCATCGCAGTTTGAATCTGCGCCTGCGGCGGAATTGGCTCGGCGGCTGCTGGCGCTGGCGCCGCGATCGTTCCGCAACGGGCGCGTCTATCTCACCTCGGGCGGATCGGAAGCTACCGAAACAGCGATCAAGCTCTGCCGGCAATATTTTCTCGAGCGAGGCGAGGCAAAACGCATTCGCGTGATATCGCGGAAGCAGAGCTACCACGGAACGACGCTCGGGGCGCTCGCGGTTTCAGGAAATGTCGCACGGCGCGAGCCTTTTGCCCCGTTGCTGAATGAATGGGGTCACATTCCGCCGTGCTATTGCTATCGCTGCCCGATGGGTTTGCGCTATCCGGAATGCAACGTAGATTGCGCCGACGAGTTGGATCGTTTACTTCGGCGGGAAAATCCGGAGACCGTCGCGGCGTTTATCTTGGAGCCGTTGAGCGGCGCGACGCTCGGCGCAGTGCCGCCGCCAAATGGCTATCTCGAGCGCATAGCTGAAATATGCCGCATGCACGGAATTTTACTGATCGCCGATGAAGTCATGACCGGCATGGGCCGCACGGGGAAGATTTTCGCGGTCGAGCATTGGGGCGTGGAGCCGGACATCATTCTCGTCGGCAAGGGAGTGGCGAGCGGCTACGCGCCGCTGGGCGGAGTGCTGGTGAATGACCGCGTTGTGGAGACGATTGAGCGTGGCTCGGGCGTTTTTCTCCACGGGTTTACTTACAACGCGCATCCCGCGTCTGCGGCGGCTGGAGTCGCGGTGCTCGATTACATCGTGGAGAATCACTTGTTCGAGCGGGTCGAGACCGCAGGGCGCGAGTTCAGAGAGGCGCTCGAACCGCTGGCGCAGCTCTCGGTCGTTGGCGACATTCGCGGAATGGGCCTGCTCCAGGGAATCGAAATCGTGCGCGACCGCGAAACTCGCGAGCCGTTTCCGCCGGATGCGCATATCGCCAGCCGCATAGCAGAAGACGCGATGGAGGCGGGCGTGGTGACGTATCCGATGCAGGGCTCAGTGGACGGGCGGCGCGGCGATCATATTCTTCTGGCACCGCCCTTCACGATTAGCACGCAGCAGATTCAGATGATTGCAACCGCGCTGGGCAACGCGCTCAGCGAACTCGAGAATTCCCACCGCTCCAGCGCCGGAGGCTCCCCTGTTGCAAAATCCTCGCAGTAACGAGCTTCGCCGAATCTCAAATTCAATCCATCCGGGCGCGGCAATTGCAATAGCCGCATTGGTGGGACTCACCTTCGCAAGTTTCGCGGACCAGATTGCGCTGAAGGGTTATTCGCCAGATGCGGCGAAGCGCGAGATGGCGATCGAGAAACTGTATCGCTCGCTGGCCTCGACGGCGGAGATTGCGAAATTTCACCGCTACCTGACCGCCGAGCCGCACATGGCGGGTTCGCAGCGCAATAACGATTTGGCGCGCTGGGTCGCGGAACAGTGGAAGCAGCAGGGAATGGAAGATGTGAAGATTCACGAATACGACGTGCTGCATTCCACGCCGCGCGAGGTTTCGCTCGAGATGGTCGCGCCAGTGCAATATCGCGCGAGCCTGCGCGAGGAGCCTTACGACGTCGATCCGGACACGAAGAATCCGCGGGCCTCGGGCGCGTTTCTCGGTTATTCAGCTTCGGGCGAAGTTACGGCACCGGTGATTTATGCGCACAGCGGCAATCCAGAAGATTACGACTATCTGCGCACTCAGGGAATCACTGTGCGCGGCAAAATCGCGCTCGTCCGCTATTCGAATCCATACAGCTATCGCGGATTCAAGGCGCTGACAGCCGAACGCGAAGGCGCAGCAGCGATTTTGATCTATTCCGATCCGAAAGAAGACGGCTACGGACAGGGGAAAGTATTTCCGGAAGGGCCATGGGGGCCGGAGACGCATATTCAGCGAGGCGCGATCACTTACGATTTTATTCAGCCGGGCGACCCGCTGACGCCGGGATGGGCGTCGGTGCCGGGAGCGAAACGCATTCCGATCGCTGAGGCGGTCTCGCTGCCGAAAATCATGGGCGTACCGCTCTCCTGGCATGACGCGCGTCCTTTGTTGATGAATATGGATGGACCGGTGGCGCCACAAACCTGGCAGGGCGGGTTGCCGTTTCAATATCATCTCGGCGGCGAAAGCGCGCGCGTGCATCTGAAAGTGGATATGGATACGAGCACGCAGGCGTACTTCGTGACCGAGGCGCGCATTCGCGGCTCCGAATTGCCGGATGAATGGATTGTGCTGGGCAATCATCGCGATGCCTGGGTGTATGGCGGGGTCGATCCGTCGAGCGGCACGGCATCCATGCTGGAATTGACGCGGAACCTCGGCGAAATGCTAAAGAAAGGCGTGCGGCCGCGCAGGACGCTGGTGATTTGCAGTTGGGACGGCGAGGAATATGCGCTGACAGGCTCGACCGAATGGGGCGAGGAATTCGCGGACGAGTTGAAGAAAAAAGCGATCGCCTATCTGAACGTGGATTCGTCGGCATCGGGCGCGATGTTTCATGGGACGCCAGTCGCGTCGCTCGCGACGGTGCTTGTGGACGTGAGCCGCACGCTGCCGGCGCCTTCAGGAAAGACGCTACACGATGAGTGGCGCGTGGCGCGGCAACAGCAATTGCACGAGACTCGGCCAGCGGAGGACTCTGAGCTGGCGGATACGCGCATCGGCAGCGGTTCGGATCACACCGTATTCCTCAATTTCCTCGGCATACCGACGGTGGGACTGGAATTCGATGGGCCGTACGGCGTCTATCACTCGCTCTACGATGATTTTTACTGGATGAATCATTTCGGCGATCCGGGATACAAATATCACGCGCTGATGACGCAGCTCTGGGGTGTGCTGGCGCTGCGACTGGCGAATGCGGATGTGCTGCCTTATGATTTCGAGGCCTATGGACGCAATATCCGGTCGTTCGTCGACGAGCTCGATGTGAAGAGCCGCGTTCACGAGCATTTGGATTTGAAGCCGTTGTACGCCCGGATCGATGAATTCGAGGAAGCGGGGCGGGATTTGAATGCCGCAATCGCCGCGGCATTGAGCGGACCGTCTTCGGGATCGATCGACGGAGCCGCAGTGAATCGAGTGAATTCCGAGTTGATGCAAATCGAACGCAATTGGTGCAATCCAGAAGGAATTCCGGGGCGGCCGTGGTTCAAGCACACCCTCTACGCCGCGCGTTTCACCTATGCGCATCTGGAATTGCCTGGATTGACCGAAGCAGCCGAAGCAAACGATTGGAAGCGAGCGACAGAGCAGCAAACGATTCTGGAGAGCGAGTTGGCGAAAAATATTGCGCTCTTGCACCAGGCACGCACTGACTTGCAAGGTGAAGACGAGCGAGGTACGCGATGAAGAGACTCTCGCTGATGGCGCTGATTTCTTGCGTGCTGACGCTCGCGGCTTTGCCGGCCGCGGCACAGTCGTCGGCGAAACCGCGCGCCCGCGACTTGGGCGTGCCTTTTGATGGGACGCCAGGACCGTTGAACGCGATCACCGACGTGAAGGGCGTCGAAGTCGGTCATCGCACGCTGATTTCAGGCGAAGGCAAGTTGAAAGTCGGCGTCGGGCCGGTCAGGACGGGCGTCACGGCAATTTTTCCGCGCGGCAAAGCATCAGCCGATCCAGTTTTCGCCGGATGGTTCACCGAAAATGGAAACGGCGAAATGACGGGCACGACCTGGGTGGAAGAATCAGGGTTCCTCTCCGGCCCGGTGATGATTACGAACACGCATAGCGTTGGAGTCGTGCGCGATGCCGTCATTAAGTGGCAACTCGAACATTTCCCCGCGTTGGCAGAAGACGACTGGTGGTCGCTGCCCGTGGTGGCGGAAACGTGGGACGGATATCTGAATGATATCAACGGCTTCCACGTAAAACCCGAGGACGCGGTTGCCGCGATGGACAACGCTCACGGCGGACAAGTGGAAGAAGGCAACGTCGGCGGCGGCACGGGAATGATCTGCAGTGAATTCAAAGGCGGGATCGGCACATCGTCGCGGAGATTAAGCGAGAAGGCCGGGGGCTACACCGTCGGCGTGCTCGTGCAATGCAACTACGGAATCCGCCGGCTACTGCGAGTCGCAGGCGTTCCCGTCGGCAAGGAAATTCCGGGCCCCCCGGTATGGGATGACGACACAGGCTCAATCATCGTCGTCGTGGCAACGGACGCACCGCTACTCCCGCATCAGCTCAAACGCTTGGCGCGGCGCGTGACGCTCGGGCTCGGCCGCAACGGTAGCATTTCGGGAAACGATTCGGGCGACATTTTCATCTCATTTTCGACGGCGAATCCGGGCGCAGGAATGTCAAAAGGACCGGCGCCGATTACGATTCTGCCGATCGCAAAAATCGATCCGCTCTTCGAGGCGACGGTGCAAGCCACGGAAGAAGCGGTGATCAACGCGATGGTCGCTGCGGAGACGATGACGGGAATCAACGATCGTCGCGTGGAGGCCTTGCCTCACGACAAGCTGCGCGAAGTGCTGAAGAAATACAATCGCCTGGTGGAAACAAAATGAAGGCGATGCTCGCGATCGAATAATCTCGGAGGCTCGGATGCGAAAGTTCTTCTGGGGAGTTTTTCTCACCATCGTGCTGATAATTTCCGTTAGCTACGTGATCTTGAAGCGCGGCTACGTGAATTTCGCGGCAGATCAACAGGCGTCGGCTATGGAGCGTCACATGGCGATGGCGGCTTCGGACGCGTCCGTCGAGCGCCACGCCCCGGCGATTCAGAATCCGCTCACCGCCAGCGATGAAACGATGGTGGCTGCCGCAAAGCTCTATCGCGACAATTGCGCGGGCTGCCACGGAAGCCCCGCGAATCCGGATGCCTCGCTCGGCCACGCCTTCAATCCCCCTGCCCCGCAGTTCATGACCGACCCTGCGGACATGCCCGACAATGAAAATTTCTATATCGTCCAGCACGGGATTCGCTGGACGGGCATGCCAAGCTGGGGTCGAAAGTTCAATGACACGCAGATCTGGCAACTCGTGACATTCATCAAGCACATTGACAAGCTTCCGCCGGCCGCCGACAAGGAAATTCGACAGCCGCCCTCACCCGCCTACTGATCGGCAACAGGAACTCCGCTCACCCGGCCGAAAACTGGCGGAACGGGCATCTGATACCGCCTGTCCTTCTGCAAACCAGACCTGTCCGCGCGTACCATTGCCGCGCCGGGATCGCCTCTCTACCCTCTAACAATAGAGACAAAATGAGATCAGCGAACGCAGTGGATAAGCCGAGGGTCGGCTCCCGGCGAAGTCACCGCCTGAAGCTGCAGGTGCCGGTGTTTGTGTCCCGCAGGGCTTCCAATGGCGTGCCTTTGGAAGAGACCGCCATCATGCTGAACGTCAACGCGTTCGGCGGCCTGCTGATTCTGAAAGCGCACGTGGAGCGCGGCGACGTGCTGCTGTTGACCAACAAAGCTACGTTGGAAGAGCAGGAATGCCGCGTCATAGATATCGGCCCGGTGACGCCGATCGGCAAGAAATTAGGCATCGAATTCACGAAGCCGGCGCCTGATTTTTGGCGGATTTATTTTCCGACCGTCGATTTGAGATCGAAGCATCACCGCCGGCACCACGAGCACGTAGAAGATTGATATGTGAGGTCCGTGGGCTGCATCGGGCTCGGACACGACGCGCAAAATTCGGTAATCGTTGGGAATCGGGGGCAGACGGAGTATGTCTTCATTTCAGTGGCGTGTGGGGGAAATCATCAAAGAGGACGCAGCGCTGGCGGCTGCCCCGTCGCAGGATCTTCCGCCAAGGCAGGTAGCGCAGCTTGAACTCGCGGAGATGCTCGAGCGCCATCGCGAATGGGTCGAGTCGCGCGGCATTTTCGGCAAGCGGCTTGAGCTGGCGCGTGCGAATTTCGAAGGGATGGACCTGACGGGCGCCAATCTGCAAGGCGCCATCCTCAATAAAGCCAATTTTCAGCGCGCGGAATTGCTGCTCGCAGATTTGCGCGGCGCGAGCCTGGTTCAGGCGGACCTGCGCGAATCGAATCTTCTGGGCGCGGATTTCAAGGGCGCGAATCTCGAAGGTGCGTCGATCGACGGCGCCGCTGGACTGCACACCAAGCAACTTGCCGGCGCGAGTCTGCTTTGGGCGGTGCTGCCCTCTTCCATCTCGGAATTTGAGGGCCAGAACGTGGCCGAGCTGCGCGCGCGGCAGTGTTACCGGCTTTTTATCGTTACGCTGGTAGCGTGTGCGCTGAGCTGCCTGCGAATTGCCACCACGCGAGATGTTTTGCTTCTGCGCGATGCTCCATTAATTCCGATCCCGCGGCTCGGCGCTGGACTGCCTATTTCCGGTTTCTATGTCGTGATGCCGCTGGTGATCTTCGCACTTTTTCTCTACCTGCACGTTTCCATGGAAAGGCTCTGGGAGCGGCTGATCGAGCTGCCCGCGATTTTTCCGGATGGTCGGCCGGTGGATCGCAGCGGTTCGTGGCTTCTGATGACGCTCTTTCGCCGTCGATTCCACGGATGGACCGGAAATCAGGCGTCGCCGTCGGTGCTCGAATCCGTTATTCCATTGTTGCTCGCCTACGTGGTAGTTCCTGCGACGCTGCTCATGTTCTGGGCGCGCTATCTCGTGATGCAGGATCTGCGCGCGGCGATGTTACAGATTGCCGTGTTCGTCCTCGCCCTCGTGGTTACGACGGCGCTACCGAAAAAGGACCTGATCGAAACTCTGCCTTCGATGTACAGCACGCCGATTCAAGATGAGGCCGGGCTGCCTCCGGTAGAACGAATGCAGGCGGACGACGAGACTCAGGCGGAAGTGAATAGCGAAGAGACGCCGGAGGACGACCTGCAATCGCCGCTTTTCGCCGAGATGCCGCCCGAAATTCACGAGGAACGAGCCGCCGCGGAGACGCCTCGCGAGCGCACTCCCTCGATTGAGATGCTCTCGAACTCGGCAACACGCTATGGAACACCCATTCGCCGCGCAAGCTCTGCCGCGATTCTCGGCGCAGCGCTGGCAATTCTCACGCTCGGAATTGTCTACGGCGCGCCGCACGATTCAAACGTGATGCCTGATTACGGCGCAGCCAGTTTGCGGCGCTGGTCGGCGGACGCTTTCTGGATGATCGGCTACCGGCCTTACGCTGACTTGACTGAGTCCGCGGTTGCGATATCGCCCGCAGGCTGGAGCGGGCGTGATGAAGACGTCGCGCACGTGAAGGGCGCGCAGCTCAATAATCTGCGCCTGCGTTACGCGCAGGGCTACCGGACTTTCTGGGCCAATTCGCATCTCTGGAAAGCCGATTTGCAGGGCGCCTATTTCTCAGAATCGGATTTTCGCGGCGCGAATTTGCGCGAGGCCAATCTGCGCTCGGCGGCATTCGATCGCGTGCAGTTCTTCCGCGCCAATTTGCAGGGAGCGCAGCTCGAGAAGGCGAATTTGACGCGCGCCGATTTGCGCGAAACGGATCTGTCGTATGCGCTGCTGCACGCCGCCATCATTGTGGATGCGCGGCTGGGCGGCGCGAATCTTTTCAATGCCGACTTGCGCGAGGCCAAGCTCGCTCACGCGAATTTTGAAAAAGCCGACTTGCGCGAAGCGAATCTCTCGAGCGCCGACCTATCGCTCGCGGATTTGCAGGACGCTTACCTGTGGTCCACGAAGCTGGCCGCGGTGAATCTGCGGGATGCGCAACTGAATCGCGCAATTCTCATCGAGGCTGATTTGCGCGGCAGCGATCTTCGCGGCGCGAATCTTGGGAACGCAGTCGTCCGCGGCGCGGATTTCACCGGCGCGAATCTGGCAGGCGCCGATTTGCGCGGCGCATCCGGTCTCACCGCAACGCAAGTTTGCTCCGCAAGCGATCGCCATGAAACGCTCCTCGACGACTCATTGATTCCCCAAGTGCAGACCCAGTGCGGCACGCCGCAGCTTCAGCCTCCGACAAACTAATAGCCAATAGCGTTGGCACGATGCAGAAGCTGCTTTATTCAGGCGGCTTTGGCGTTTGCTCTGCGGGAGCCTTCGCGGTCACTCCAATTGCAGGAATGTCGTCCTTGGCGATCAAATCATTCAGCGCGGCCAGATCTTTTTCCTTCAAATCGTTCCACTGGGCTATAACATCACTCACGCTCTTTTCCATTAACGCGGCGAGATCGAGTTCCCCTTTCGTTGGCGCTACGTCAGCGCTATCCACAGCGTTTTGCAGATACGCGAGCCTGCAATCCAGCTCCACTGGATAATTCAGCATGTCCTCCGACGCCGTCGCTTTGGTCTGTGTGAGCTGCTCCTCGACGTCGGTTATTTTCTTGTCGAGATCTTTCGCGGCGTCGCGAATCGGCTGAGCGGTTTCGTCGGCTTCGAGACGCTTGTCCAGCGCCTTAATCTGAGCGCGCACATCGCGAATTTCGAGCACCGCGGCGTTCGCTTGATCGAGCAGCTCGCTCAGCTTGGCGACGAGATCATATTGTTTCGCGAGATCGTCATCACTGGTCTTGACGCGCGGGTCGGCTCGAAGCTCAAGCGCTTGCGTGTGTGTCTTTCCGCCGCCACTAAAGCGAAGCTGATACGTGCCCGGAAGAGCCAGAGCGCCCAGTGGGTCGCCCGCATCGTAAACCGCCCCATGAAGTTCCCGCGGCTTGTCGTAGCGCAAGTCCCACACGAATCGATTCAATCCTTGCTCGGTGGGAAGTGCCGCAGCGGGCTTCTCGACGGCGTCTTCCTCGCCGCCCGACTCGTCGTGCTCCGGTTCATGAGCGCGGCTCGAAAA
>Ga0208044_1001727_pt1 | contig 11472 bp, 12 predicted proteins | sample Sb_taG_8_FD_187712 | JGI IMG/M metagenome (GOLD analysis project Ga0208044, IMG submission 187712) | Peat soil microbial communities from Weissenstadt, Germany - Sb_50d_c_BC metaG (SPAdes) (version 2) | ecosystem: Environmental > Terrestrial > Soil > Wetlands > Peat | place: Germany... | reverse complement strand
CGGCGGCGACGGCGTCCTGATCGAGAACTCCGCCAGCAATGTGATCGGCGGACCCGACTCGACCTGGGGAAATGCCATTTCCTCGAACTCCGGCGACGGGGTTCTGATCACGGGTGCGACCTCGACGGGAAACACCGTGCTCAACAACATGATCGGACTGACCGCCGACGGCAAGGGCGTGAAGGGAAACCTGGACGACGGCGTTGAGGTCGACTCACCGCAAAACACGATCGGGCCGGGCAACGTGATCTCGGGCAACCTCCTGGGTGTCAACATTTCCGGGTCCCTGGCCAGCGGTGTCGTGGTTCAAGGCAACCTGATCGGCACCGACAGCACCGGGGCGATCGATCTGGGCAACGCCACCGAGGGAATCCTCATCCAGAACGCCACCGATGCCCTCATCGAGGGCGACGCCGATGGCTCGCAGGTCATTTCGGGCAACCTGCAAGGTATTGTCATCTCAGGAGCGACATCAACCCGGAACCTGGTCGAAGGCAACCTGATCGGCACCGACAAGACCGGGCTGTACGCGATTCCCAATGCCCAGGAGGGCGTGGCGATTCTCGGGGCGACCGGCAACACCATCGGCGGCACGACGGCGGCGGCCTTGAACCTGATCTCGGGCAACAACTGGGGTGTGCGGCTCGACGGTTCCTCGGCTACGGCCAACCTAGTCGAGGGCAACCTGATCGGCACCGACATCACCGGCAAGGCACCGCTGGCCAACGAAGTGAACGGCGTGATCGTCAGCAACAACGCATCCGCCAACACCATCGGCGGGACCGTCTCGGGCGCTGGCAATACGATCGCCTTCAATGTCCTTACGGGAGTCAGAGTCGAGTCGGGGACGGGCGATTCGATCCTCACGAACAGCATCTACTCCAACGGACAGCTCGGGATCATTCTGGTGCCGACGAGCGTCTCGCCGGGCCCCAACAACCTGCAAGCGGCGCCGGTCTTGACCACCGCAGTCGGTGGCGGGCCAAGCAGTGCGATTCAAGGAACGCTGACCAGCATTCAAGGCACGCAGTTTCTGGTCCAGTTCTTCACCAGTCTGATTCCCGACCCATCCGGTTTTGGCCAGGGTCAAACACCGATCGGTTCCACGACCTTCACAACCGATCCCAACGGATATGCCGCCTTCTCATTCACCCCAGCGAGCAGCCTGCCGGCAAACATTTGGGTCACCGCGACGGCCACGAACATGGCGACGGGGGACACCTCGGAATTCTCCAACGCCGTCTCGGCGACGCCGGTCAGCGAGCAGTTTCTGACGGCCTCCATGTCGGTCGATGTGTCGGCCGGATTGGCCCTTGTACACGTGGAGCGAACCGGCAATCTCAACGCCATCGTCGCGGTGAGCTATGCCACCAGCAACGGCACGGCCGTCGCCGGCCAGGACTACTCCGCAGCCTCCGGCACCCTGACCTTCGAGGTGGGACAGACCGACAAGACCTTCAGCATCACAATTCTGCCCAACCCGTCCCAGGCAGCCACCTCAGTGACTGTCAATCTCGCCCTGAGCCAGCCGACGGGGGGCTCGACGCTGGGCTCGCCAAGCACCGCAATCTTGACCATTAACAACAACCTGCCACCGATTCTCCAGTTCTCATCGAGCGCGTACACCACCTATACGGGTTCCAACTCGTCGATAGTCACTGTCACGCGCGGGGGTGGAAGCCGCGGCACGACGGTGCAGGTCCACTACGCCACCGCGGGAGGCTCGGCCGTTGCAGGCGTCGATTACACCCCGGTCTCGGGAACGCTCACCTTCCTGGCCAACCAGACCATGGCGACGTTCACAGTGCCGATTCTTCCCGGGGCCGCCGCGACGGTCACCAAGACCGTCGGCTTGGGGCTATCCATGCCCGCCGGAGGCGCGAAGCTTGGACCCATAAACACGGCCACGCTGACCATCATGGCCGGGTCGTCACCCTACAACCCGGGCGGACGCACGAATACGGTCCCGCCCCAGATCACGGGCGAGCAACTCGTGCTCGGCCCGACCGGGATCACGGCCGTCCTGTTCTCGTTCAGCCAGCCGCTCAATCCCAGCCGTGTCCCGGATCTGGGAAATTACGGATACTACGTCAACGTCGCGGGGGCTAACGGGGTGTTCGGAACGTCGGCCGACAGGTACATCCCGCTGTCCGCGGCGCACTACAATCCCGCCACATCAACCGTGACCGTGATTCCCTCGACCCCCCTGCCCCTGAATCGCTTCGAGCGAATCACGATCGATGGACTGGCCAATCCGCTCCTGGGCCGGGGGCTGATCAACACGTCGGGCGTCTTGCTGTCAGGCTTGAGCAACGGAGTTCCGGGTTCTCCGTACATTGCCACGTTCATCGCACGAACTCCACGCGTCAAACCCGCCGCCGTCAAGCGACGGAAGTGACGCCGGACAGTCCGGCGAGGCGAAATGTCCCGTTGCGAGGCGATCAATGCCGGCGTGGTCCACACCGCGCGATGGCCATCGCCTTTGCAGCACGCGCTCGGCTACCATGGGACCGCCGCCGCTTCAGGCGGGCGCCCTGGGCATGAGCCGCCCACGCGAGCCAGTCCGCCCAGGCCCGATCCGACCCCGGCGGCGAACCAACGCGAGGCGGGGCCTGTGGCTTACAATGAAAACATGCGATATGATCATCAATTGCTGAGCAAGCTGGCGGAGCTCGGTCTCTGCCGCGCCTCGGCGTCTATTGAGCCCCTGCCGGGAGGGATTACCAATCAGAATTTCCGGGTCGAAAGCGAGGGAGGTACGGCTGCCCGAGGGGATCAACGAGCTGCTGGAGGACGCTCGTAGTCTGCCGCGGCGGATCGGGCCATTCCTGCCGGCGCTCTGCCACAACGACCTGCTGGCGGCCAACTTGATCTGGAGCGATGGGCGCCTCTGGCTGATCGACTGGGAGTATGCCGGAATGGGCCATCCGCTCTTTGACCTGGCCAGCGTTGCGGCCAATGCCGGCCTCACGGATACCCAGGAGCAGGCGCTTCTCGAGTCCTATCGCGGCATGATCGATTCCCGAGAGCTCGAGGAGATCCGAACATTCAAGCTCGCTTCCTCGTTGCGCGAAGCCCTCTGGGCCGTGATCCAATCCGTGATCTCCGAGCTCTCGTTCGATTACCTCGGGTACGCCTCCCGGAACTTCGAGGCCTACCGCCAGTGGCAAGACCAATTGCCAGCTTAGTCTGGCAGGTCGAGCCTGACCGCGGCCATTCGCCATTCCATGTGCCACCCAGAGTAGTCGATCGAAGTGCTGTCAACGCCAATCGAAGAACGAAACGGCCCTGCGCTTCCTCGGGTCTTGACAACCCGAGGCGTTGAATTAGTATTAAGGGTCTTCCGCTCCATGCATACGATCACACGCCGGAGTGGCGGAATTGGCAGACGCGCTAGCTTGAGGGGCTAGTGAGCTAACCATGCTCGTGCAGGTTCAAGTCCTGTCTCCGGCACTAGTTACGACAAGTCACCTGGAATTAACTCCCACCCCCTTGAAACAGTTCTGAAACGGCGCGGACCTTGCGTGGATCCAGGATTGGGACAGGTCGTGCCTTGTCCCGATCCGCAGTCCACGACTTCGTCCCAGAACTGTGACCCGAAGACGGGTAAAGCTCGCATCGGATTGCGCTCACTAACCCCGGCCGTCACCACCTCCATAACCGCCACCGCCGCCAGTGCGACCACTGCCATCAATGCTGCCACCCGCGAAGCCGCTGGTGCGGGGGGCGACCCGAGGCCTGGCTTCGCTCACCATGAGCCGCCGCCCCTCGTGTTCGTGGTCATTGAGTCCCTGGATCGCAGCCTCTGCCTGGGCGCCGGTGTCCATCTCGACGAAGCCGAACCCCTTGCTGCGCCCCAGATCACGGTCCTGGATGACCTGGGCGCTCTGCACGGTGCCGAACGGTGTGAACCACTCTTGCAGTTGCGTGGAGGATACCGAGTCGGTCAGGTTACCCACATACAATTTCTTTCCCATGAGATTCTCCTTTCGGTCAAGACATTCCGACCCGCTCTATGCTTTCCGGGTCGATGACAAAGGGGCACGCAATGGAGGCCTGGAGGTGGGAAAGGCGACAGGGGGAAGCAGAAAGTGATTCGATGAGGACCCAAGGCGTTCACTCAGTCGTCAGACCAACCTATTGAAGTATAACCAACCTTAATGTAAAAAGAAAGCACCAATCTGGAGAACTTCTCGACCGCTTGGGGCTGACCTCCCTCCGAGCGGGTTTCCCCAGAGAGCATGGAACCACCCGACGGCTCCCTCCGGATTCGACGAGTGGCTCGGTGCTTGCTCTCGGGGGCTGGTCAGCGGACCACGCCTTTGACAATCCTGGAAAGCCGATAGCCGGTGTCGGTAAGGCTGTAGAAGTTGTTCTTGCCCTGGCGGCGGCTGTTCACGATTCCCCCATGCCGCAACAGGGCAAGGTGGTGGCTCACGGCAGGCTGGCTCATGTTGAACTGCTCGCACAGCCCCCCGACATGGAGCTCTTCTTCAGAGAGCAGGGTGACAACCCGGAGTCGGGTAGGGTCGCTGACTTGCTTGAGCAAGATCGCTGCCCGCTGAATGCTCCTGGTACGCAGCAGGATCTCGTTGTTGGTCCTGGCAGTCTTCGTGGCCTTCTTCTTGTTGAAGATCGCTGTCGCCATCGGAATCTGACTCCAAAAGAGCTTGACCGGCTGGAGGCAGGGGGATACATCACCCGCTCCCCCGGGGGGTCGTCGGGACCAGAGGGTCTCTGAGATGGGAGAGAGGAGATCGGACAGATCATCAATACCAGGCGATCGGGCATCCCGGTGTCACGGTCTATCCGGTAGCTTGTCTCTCGGCATTTATCATGTTATTGTGATTCTCTAAAATCGTCAATGTAAAACTATTTGCATTTACTGAGCTTGCGTGAGTCAATGCTCGGTCTCGCGTCATTCCCTCTCGGGTCCGGCCGGGGGTCCGATGCGACCGTGGCGCTCTCGAGCGGCAGCGGGACTGCCGTGGGCCATGGACCACCGTGGGGACCGCAGGACCCCGGATCGGGTCGTCGTTGTTGTGTCCATCCAGGAGCGATCGGGCGCACGTTCACGTGGCGAGAATATCGAGCTTCTCGATAGAGAGCTCGCCCGGTGTTTTCTGCGCCCACATTCCAGCCTCTCCCAGCCCTGGCTGCCCGTGTCCGTCAGACGGGTCCGTCCAGCCAACGATCAGCGACGCCCGCCTGCTCCGCTCGATGTGGAAGTTCACGCCGTGCCATGGAGGAGACCGGAGTCCAGAAGATCCGGGCAAGCGAAACGAATGAGAACAGGGTGAAGGTGGTGGTCCAGATCAAAATGCTGATCCCTGCCATGATTGCCAGCGTCGGCCCAACGGCTTTCGGTCCCCCCGCAAGGACCAGGACCGGGAACGAGGTCAGAACGATCGTCAGGTTGAGAAGTGCCGGCTTGCGAACGATGCTCCGCAGGCTCGGAGCCGGGGACTCTTGCTCGTAGCCTGGGAAGATCACTGGCTTCCGCGTTGGCGGGTCCATGGCGAATCCTTGTGGGAGAGGAGCGAGATGATCGTCATTTCCGCGCATTATGAGGAGCAGAGCCTTCCGAACGGACATCAACCCTGCCGTTGGTGCGTTACCTGCCGGGGACGGATCATTCGACCATCGACCCCTATTGTAACGTTCTCCTCAATCCGTGTTACCCTCTCGCCCGGTCATGAGACGACGGTCCCTGTGGCGGGTCATCAATGCGTTGTGGACTGCCCCTCCCGAGACGAAGCCCTGCGAACTCCTGCCAGCGGGTGCTTGCTCACAACGGTCCAGACAGCATCCTGGATCGCTGCCGCCAGCGTCTCGTCGATCAGGCGGTCCTTCTTCGGGTCGAGGTTCTCATTGCAGGGGCCGGCGGTCAGGCCCCTCGGGCAACGCCGTTAAGCATTCTGGGTGGGCGGCGAATTGGAAGCACGTGTAAATTCCCTATTTTTTCAGGGTTTCTTAGCATGCGGATCGCTGCCCATTCATCCCCCGTCACCTACGCTGGGCAAAAATCTGCCAAAACCCCCTATTTTGTCGAAAAAAAATGCCTTACGGCGTTGGGTGCGGGGGTCGGGTGACGCCGAACCTTGCCAGGAAGCGGATTTTCCGAGCGGCGAATGTCGAAACACCGACTTCTTAGCGGTTTCCATTGCCCCTGGGAGGTCAGATCATCCAGTCGCCGGTGCTTCTCTCACAGCCCAGCCGATCTCGGGTCGCAGCGTGAGCGTCTCCTGGTCCTGAGCAACACCCACAAACCCGCCGAGGAACTCCATATCGAAGGGTCGCTCCAAGTAGTTCCAGCGGAAGGGTGCTCTGGACAAGCCGCCTGGCAATTGCTCAATCGTGGGTCCTTTAGCCCACCCCTGGTTACGTTTGTGATCGGGATTGAGCATCGCATCGAGGTTTCCCCTCGCGCAGTCGAAAAACTCACTAACAGGCACGGTGGCTCGTCTGGTTCGGTAATCTTTCAGGTACGGGAAGAACACCGTGATCCAGCCAGTGATCACCGGACCGCCGCTCCGGTTGTTGAGCTTGTAGAGCGACCGCCAGAATGTCGGGGCAACGTCGCCCTGGGACGCCCGCACGAACTGTCTGAGGATCGGTGCCAAGACCTCAAGCCACGATCCCAGCCCAATTGCCTTGAAGCCTTGCACTCGCTCGGCGAGAGCCTTCCAGTCCTCGTGTGTCCCCTCCAGGGTGATGGTGGGGATGCCACAGAGTGTACGGACGACGTACTCGAAGTAGGACTGCATGGCGTCGAGCAGCACGACCTCGGCTGCGGCTCGTTCCACCGGACCTGTCGTGGAAAAAGCTGGCAGGAACAAGTTGATGTTTGGTCCGACATGATCCCGGATCTGCACAGAGAACTCGTTGAAGACCTCGGACCACGGATTCTCAGGCGAGCCCTTGACGAAATCGTCTCGCTGCACTTGGATTGTGACCTTCCCCTGGTGGCTGACAATCCTCGGTCGTAGCTCCTCGGCGTGGGCGTTGATGTGATTGGCGACCCCCTGAATGATCATCAGCCAGATCATATCGGGCGAGAGGCATAGTGGGCGGTGATCCATGAAGGCACGATGAGCGGCGGCTACCACCGGGTGGTACGCCACCCGTTCCAGCAGCCGACCATGGTATCTGGAGCAGGCTTCGACCGGGCGTGAGGCGGGAGCTTCTGGTAGGACGTGCGGGAGACCTTGGCTCCGCTTCACCTCGATGCCTCCGGGGCAATTCAGAGGCTTGTTCGATGTGAGCAGTGCCTCCACCGCCTCCTTGTAGGGAACCTCGGGCAGCGGCTGCGTCGCCCGCTTGACGTTGGAGACCTCAAAGGTGGTCGTTGTCGCTGTGCTCATCGTCGTCCTCCGCCCTGGTAATACGGATGTCGTTCCAGAGTCTTTCAGGATTAGCCAAGGGGAAGTCATGGCGCTGAATCAAACGCTCAGTCCAGATTGTCTTGCCTGGACTTCCGACGATGCTCGTAGGCTTTGAGCCAGGCTTGGGCTCGTGGAAGATCATCCTCGCACACGGACCTTCGGTCCATATCCCCACATTTGTGGCTGATAACCGCCCATCGTCAAGTTGATCTCGATCTTGTCGGCGATTGCTGGGATGCCTTGTTCCATCAACTGGTCGGCGATGAACTTCGCCTCGATCGTATTGCCTGCCATGTAGCATTCGACGAGAGCTGGCATGGGTGTCCCTGCAAAGTCTGCGAAAGGATCATCGACATCGGTTCCCTCGGGAATCTTTTCATCTGGAATCGGATCGGCTTCATCGGCGGTGACGAAGTTCGGGTCTTCGATGCCATCAGCGGTCGTCCCGCATGACCAGCAAACCTCGAACGAATCATCGACTTTGGATCGGCACTTCGGGCAACGCCACATGTTTTCTCCTCCGACCTGGTGGATCTCGAAGACGGAACCACTCACCGATGATAGCCATGACGGAACTCAACGATCCAAGAAAAAGCTCCAATAGCCCGGATGCTCGTCGCAAGTGGTCTCTGTCGGTCGGAGATCGGCGAACCAGAACCCATCTCGCTCAACGACATCGCCTACGTTCACCAGCATGTCAGTGCGGAACTCTGGGCAGCGATAACAGAACGTGTGAAACTCGCCTCGTTCGCCGCAGGGATCGACCCCTGGGGGGCAGCGCCAGAAGAGCGGCGTTCGATGTCAGCCATCACCAAACAGCGAAGCCAGCAACTCCTTGTGTCGTTCGCTAAGACCTGCAGGGCTGGCCACTTGCGCCTCAGTCTCAGACGTGTAATGGGCCGGACGAATCAACGGATTTCGGCGAGCGAGATAGGTGGGCGATAAGAGATAGTTCAGCGTCATCAGCGTTCCACCATATCGCAGAACATAATCTATGACGGAGAGTAGCTTCTCAGGGTTCCTTGTGATGAACTTGAAGGAGGGCGAAAAAAACATCTGAACTTCTCTTCGCTTGATCTGTCTCAGCATGTCCACAAGGTGTGCGTCCAACCTCGGATCGATTCCGCTCGCAACCACGTTGCGGTGCTGAACCTCCCACTTTGAAGCCGGACAATCCATCGATTCGGCTTCCACGATCGGCAGTTCGCAGGCAATCTCATTCTCGGATGAACCGCTAAGAAGTGACAAGGCATGCCATGCATTCGGAAATCGACGACGTAGATCGCCAAACAGATCCCGTTTGGGCTGAACCTGCACAGCGTCGAGATTCGCTGCTTCAAAATATTTCGTGGCTTCGCTCGTAATCGAAGGCATTTGCTCATCTCGAAGCTGTTTTTTCCGTGATTCCAGCACCTTGGTATATGGATGGGATGCGCCGAGGTCTTCAATCAAGCTATTTCTGATAGTAACAACGACCAGCGAGCGGATTTCCAGACTGGCAGTGGAAGGTTCCCAGAAGGATGCCTCTTCGGTCCCCAAAACGAGGATGGTGCGTCGGAATGCTAAATCGCTCCAGTGAGACAGCAGAGATTCCAGCCTTCGTGACACATCCTCAACAACGATCTCCCGCTGCCGCTTGCTTAGAGCAAGGGATCGAAGTTGCGGCAGGAGCAAAGACTGCGTGTATCCTTGAATCACGGTCATCGTGAGTATTTCCTGGAACTGGATAAGCCAGTTGTCGGTAGTCCTTCCGCTTCAATTCATTGATCGCCTTGTAGACGGTGGGGAATCCTGGTGTCACTCGCAGAGAGGTCACGCCTCGAACACCACCTTCCATCCGGCTGTCGGTTGGTGGAGTGGGTTGTGGAGTAGAGACGGGTCATCTTGGAGTCGAGACCTGTTGATAATGAAGGCGATGGGCATACCGATCTACTTCGTTTTACGCCCGGCATATCTCCCAGCCTTATCGTAATACCTCGTCGTGCCGCCCGAGGTCTCCGCCCGCCCAGAATAAGCTCCGTGGCTGTCGTAAAACCTCGTCGAATTTCCAGACGTAGTGCTGCGCCCGTTGAACGAACCCTTGCCGTCGTAGAACCGAGTGTCTTTTCCCGAAAGTGTTGTGCGACCGGCAAACGAGCCGCTACGGACGTACACTCGTGTCGAGTCTTTGGACGCATCCACTCGCCCCGTCATACGCCCTTGGCTGTCGTACAGGCGGGTTGTCGAGCCGCTGGCAGTACTGTGCCCATCAAAACGCCCGTGACCGTCGTAGTAGCGACTCGATCCGCTGCTCGTGTCCGCTGGTTTGCCGCCAAGCATTTGATTGGGCGACTTGACGTCGGCGATAAGGGAGCCGACGAGGGTGAGCAGGATCGCTGCCGCAGCAGCGATTTTCAGGAAGCCACGGCGGGTCGGAGTGTTTAAGACGTGCATGGTGGCTCCTTGGGATTCAGCCAGGAGAATAGAGAGTTTTGGGGGGGCTAGTTCGTCTCGGATTGGGTGACTCGCTGATGGTGGCATGCTGGTCCTGCTTGCTGCTTCCCCCTAAAAATCGTAGCGAGCTTGCAGACTTACGTCAACAAGATGCCAGGCGTCCCCAGTGATCCAGAAAGCTGCCATTCTCGCCGTACTGGATCGTGGTTGCCTGAAGCGGTTCCTGGAAGAGCAGAACATTGACGGCGTTGATCGGGGCAGCGTGGAGGCCATGCGATTGGGGCTCAAAGTCAGCCGTCGAGCGACCGGCGATGCCCTGCATCAGCCCTCTGGGGAAAATCTTCAGAGTGTGAAGAAACAGACAATGCAACCACATCGTTGTTCCCCCACCCCCCAGGGGAACCGATCTCTTATCTTCCACGCTTCGATATCAACTTCGGAGATTCCGATGTTCCACACTTCAATGACCCTGATGCCCGTAAAGATGCCCGGTGCTCTTGCCCTAAAATGCCCTTGCGTTGATCCGACGCCCAGCCCTCCATGAACGGGGGGTCAGAGGTGAGCAGCAGTCCTCTCCAAACCCCTCCATGATATTTTTTCTCACCATCGCTACGTATTTATAGCCTGGCAAATACCTAAGCAGACACAGTGGGCCTGTTCGGAAGGCTTGCAGGTTCGAGAACAATCGAGAGCGCCCTGAAAAATTGCTTTTGGGTATCTATCGGTCATGGTAACATAACGTGAGTTCGCTCGTGACAGGGGAGCCGGAGTGCGGTCGTGATCGCCCCAGCGTGCGAGGTCGAATCGACGAGGTTGTCCTTTCTACGCAAGGAGAGACGACGATGAAGCGGCTTACAAGGCGGTTTGTGCAAGCGGTGGCGGTGCTGGGTGGGTGAGGAAGACATCGAGCACGATGACGGCACCCCCGTTCCGATCGAGCGGCCAACATCGATCATCACAAAGCCGCTTTCGGAGAAGGACCAAGACGATCGGGTCCGCATGGCCCTTGGGCTGACACACGACGACCCGCTCCCCGATGTCAGCCGGAAGACCCTTCTGGCCTACTACCGTTACCTGGCAGCAAACCTGTGGTTTCCGTTCAAGGCAAAGACCGAAAGCGACGGCACGACGCTAACCGTCAGCCGACTGATCGACCCCAAGGAGTCCGAGCTGGACGAAGAGGAAGGGCTGCTCTGCGAAGCTCGTGATCGTGAGAAGCCTTTTCCCCTCCCGCTGTCCGAACTCGACGACGCCGTGGGGAACCGTAAGCTGATCGGTGACTACGGCTACTGGTTCTGGAACTGGCATTGAGGCTTAGTGAGACACGATGGCGAAGAAGAAGTCGAAGTCGCCGTTCCTCGGGCGATGGCACCACGACCAATCTGATGACGAAATAGGGGCTTCTTCATGAAACCTGGACGCCGAGACATCCGCCACAAGGTGCTGATCACCGGCGACGAACTGCGGGAATTGAAGCGGCATACCGGCTCGATGGCTGAGGCATTTGGCCTCGACCGCAAGATTGAGGCGTATAAAGGGACTCGGCCGATCACCCTGTACCGCTGGGATCTGGAGTGCCTGATGGACGTGATCGACTGCGAACTCGGCGATCCAAGGGAGTATCCCGACAAGACCACCCCCGAGTATCTGGCAT
>Ga0208044_1001726_pt1 | contig 11472 bp, 8 predicted proteins | sample Sb_taG_8_FD_187712 | JGI IMG/M metagenome (GOLD analysis project Ga0208044, IMG submission 187712) | Peat soil microbial communities from Weissenstadt, Germany - Sb_50d_c_BC metaG (SPAdes) (version 2) | ecosystem: Environmental > Terrestrial > Soil > Wetlands > Peat | place: Germany: Weissenstadt... | reverse complement strand
CAGGCCCTGCGCGGCGGGAAGCTGTCGGGGGCGCGCAGTGACGGCACCGAGACAGCCGGCCCCGGCAGGCACCACCCCGACGGGCCGGGCTGGCGCCGAGCCCAACGATCGGTGGCTGCGGCGGCTGGGCGGTTACTGCTGGCGCTACCCGCGGTCGATGCTGGCGGCGCTGGGTGGCTCGCTGCTCGCCACGGCGGTCGCGCTTGTCATCCCGCTGATCCAGCGTGACATCGTGAATAACTCGATCATGAGCCACCGGCAGCAGATCTGGATCGGGGCCACCGCGCTAGTCGTCGCCGCTGTGCTGAGCTTCGCCGGCGTGTACACGCGCCGGTACATGGGCGGCCGCCTGTCACTGGACGTCCAGCACGATCTGCGCACCGAACTCTTCGCTTCGCTGTCCCGGTTGGATGGCGCGCGCCAGGATCAGCTGCATACCGGCCAGATTGTCAGCCGGTCCATCTCTGACATCAACATGATCCAGGGCCTGCTCAGCATGGTGCCGATGCTGCTCGGCAACGCCCTGCTGTTCTTCCTGTCCATCTTCGTGATGGCGATCTTGTCCCCGCTGCTCACCATCGTCGCGCTCGCGGTAGGACCGGCTCTCTTCCTGATCTCCCTCGCCGCGAGGAACCGGCTGTTCCCGGCGAGCTGGGACGCCCAGCAGCACGCCGCCAACGTGGCCGGGGTAGTCGACTCGGCCGTCACCGGAGTACGGGTGGTCAAGGGCTTCGGCCAGGAGGAGCAGGAGGTCGACCGCCTGGACGGAGCGGGGCGGCTGCTGTACGCGTCCCGGGTGCGGGCGGTCCGGCTGATGTCGCGGTACAACCCGGCGCTGCAAGCGGTGCCGTCCCTCGGTCAGGTCGGCGTCCTTGCCTTCGGCGGCTGGCTGGCGATTCGCGGTGAGATCAACCTCGGCACGTTCTTCGCGTTCTCGGCCTATATCGCTCAGCTGGTTGGCCCCGTCCGGGCGCTGACCGGGCTGATCACGATCGGCCAGGAGGCGCGAGCCAGCGTCATCCGGGTCTACGAGGTGATCGACTCCCGGCCGGTGCTGGCTGAGAAGCCGGACGCGATCACACTTCCCGCAGGCACCATGCCGGATGTCGAGCTCGATGATGTCACGTTCGGCTACCTGCCGTCCGAGCCGGTGCTGCGCGGACTGTCACTGCGGGTCAGGCCGGGAGACACCGTCGCCGTGGTCGGGACATCCGGCTCGGGCAAGTCGACGATCTCCTTGCTGCTGCCGAGGTTCTACGACGTCACCGGCGGAGCGATCCGGATCGGCGGCTACGACGTCCGCGATCTCAGCCACGATTCGCTGCGCGCGCGGATCGGGCTGGTGATGGAGGAGAGCTTCCTGTTCTCCGACACCATCAAGTCGAACATCGCCTACGGCCGGCCAGCGGCGACCGACGAGCAGATCCGGGCCGCGGCGCGGGCGGCCGAGGCCGAAGAGTTCATCAACGACCTGCCCGATGGCTATGACACCGTGATCGGCGAGCAGGGGCTGACCCTGTCCGGCGGGCAGCGGCAGCGCGTCGCGCTGGCTCGGGCACTGATCACCGACCCGGAGATCCTGGTGCTCGACGACGCCACCTCGGCGATCGACGCGCGGGTCGAGGCGCAGATTCACGAGACCCTGCGCCGGGTGATGGCCGGGCGCACCACGCTGCTGATCGCGCACCGGCGCTCAACGCTCCAGCTGGCCGACCAGATCGCCGTGCTGGACGAGGGCCGGCTTGTCGATATCGGCAGCCACGACGAACTGACCGCGCGGTGCCCGCTGTACCGGCTGCTGCTGGCCGGTCCTGGGGACGATGCCGAGGGCGTCGACGCAGGAGAGCTCGAGTACTACCAGAACGCGGACGGTACCGCGGCATTTGCCGCCACCGGGCGCGCGGCCAATGCCGGCGAAGGACTGATCGCAGCTGCGAGCGGGCACCAGGCGGGCATCACGGCGAGCCTCTGGCCGACTCCGGCTGCTCGCCCGGCCACCTCAGCCGGCCTGCCGGGCGGGCAGCCCCTGGATCGTGGCGGCGCACGGACTGCGGGTCAGGCCAGCCCTGCGCTCACCGGTCAGGCCAGCACCGCCATCGGCCGCGGCATCGGCCTCGGCGGCGGCCGGGGCCGGGCAGGCGGCACCGGCCGGGCCGGGGCAGATGGCGGGATGCTGGCCGGGATCCCGCCCACGCCTGAGCTGCTGGCCAAGGTCTCCGCGCTGCCGCCAGCGAACGACCAGCCTGAGGTAGACCAGTCTTTCGCTCGTGCTCCGGAACCGCGCTTCACCCTCCGCAGGCTGCTGCGGCCGTTCATCATCGGGCTCACGGTCGGCCTGATCCTCGATGCCCTGGACGCCGTGGCCGGCGTCGCACTGCCCTGGCTGATGCGCGGCGGCATCGACCACGGCATCGAGGTCAAGGCGTTCCATTACATTGTCCTGATCGCGGCAGTGGCACTGGCCATCGTGCTTGTCGACTGGGTCGTGAACTCGGTGCAGACCGTGGTGGTCGGCCGCAACGGCGAGCGGCTGCTGTACACGCTGCGGGTCAAGATCTTCGCCCAGCTGCAGCGGCTCGGCCTGGACTTCTACGAGCGCGAGATGGCAGGCCGGATCATGACCCGGATGACCACGGACGTGGACGCGATGTCCACCTTCCTGCAGACCGGCCTGATCACCATGGTCAACTCCGCCCTGACCTTCGTCGGAGTGATGATCGCGCTGCTCTTCATCAATGTCAGGCTCAGCCTCACCCTGTTCAGCGTCCTGCCCGTGCTGGTGGTAGCCACCATCATCTTCCGCAGCAAGTCATCGAGGGCCTACGCCGAGGCGCGGGAGAAGGTCAGCGCGGTCAATGCCGATCTGCAGGAGAACGTGGCCGGGCTGCGAATCGCTCAGGCCTACCGGCGCGAGCAGGTCAATCAGGACCGGTTCGCCGGGCTCAGCGGCGCCTACCTGACCTCCCGGCTGCGGGCGCAGCGCTACATCGCGCTGTACTTCCCGTTCGTCCAGGCGCTGTCGACCATCGCCGGAGCGCTTGTGCTGTTCGCCGCCGCAAGCCAGGTGCACAGTGGCCTGCTCACGGCGGGCGGGCTGATCGCCTACCTGCTCTACATCGACATGCTGTTCTCCCCGGTTCAGCAGCTGTCTCAGGTATTCGACGGTTACCAGCAGGCCGCCGTCGGGCTGCGCCGGATCTCCGCTCTGATGCGAACCCCGACCAGCACCCCGCCGGCCGAGCACCCGATCGCCGCCGGGCGGCTGCGCGGCGAGGTCGAACTGCGGGACGTCCATTTCAGCTACCGCGACTTCCCGCAGGAGGCAATCTGCGGGATCAGCCTCACCATCCGCCCAGGCGAAACCGTCGCCCTGGTTGGTCAGACCGGTGCCGGGAAGTCCACGCTGGTCAAGCTGGTCGCCAGGTTCTACGACGTGACCCGCGGCCAGGTGCTCGTCGATGGCGTCGACGTCCGCGACTACGACCTGGGCAGCTTCCGCCAGCAGCTCGGCGTGGTGCCGCAGGAGCCCTACCTGTTCCCCGGCACCGTGCGCGACGCCATCGCCTACGGCCGACCTGACTCCAGCGATACCGAGGTCGAGGCCGCGGCCCGCGGTGTCGGCGCCATCGAGATGATCGCCCGGCTGCCCGGCGGCTTCGGCCACGAAGTCGCCGAGCGGGGCCGCAACCTCTCCGCGGGCCAGCGCCAGCTGATCGCGCTGGCCAGGGCCTACCTGGTCGATCCCGCGATCCTGCTGCTCGACGAGGCGACCGCCGCGCTCGACCTGGCCGCGGAGTCGGCGGTGATCCGCGCGACCGAGCAGCTGACGTCCCGGCGCACCACGCTGCTGGTCGCGCACCGGCTCACCACCGCGGCCCGAGCCGACCGGATCGTGGTGCTCGACGCCGGCCGGATCGCCGAGGTCGGCACGCACGACGAACTGCTCGCCGCCGACGGCACCTATGCGGCGCTGTGGACAGCCTTCACCGGCGAGACCGTACTGGCCGCCTGATCAGGCGGCGATGCTGTCAATAAAGCAGCACGAGCTGTTTTTGACAGCCTGCGACTAACCGGGTTGACACCCAAGCAGCGCCACGTGAAAGCTGACTGGCGTTTCACCTCTAGACAGCGCCGGTCGGCTGCCGGAGCGCAGCGTCGTGACCGACCCAGCTCGGCTCGTCCTGCACCATCGTCTCTGACGGACTCGCGAACCCCTGCTTTCCTTCGGGACCCACGTAGCCACGGACCGGGTAGCCGGGGCCGGCCCGCAGCCTGCGGACATCGCGAGAGATCAGCGCGAGGGCGGACGCGATCACGGTGATCGCGGCAGCGCCGTACTGCGTCGCCGAGACGCCGATCACCCCGGCGATCGGTCCGGCGATCACCGCTCCGACCGGCATCCCCATCACCGATCCGAGACCGTCGTACGCGGAAACCCTGGCGAGCATCTCCGGCGGGATCTTCGCGGCCATCGTCACGGTCCAGACCACGGCCATCATCTCCAGGCCGATCCCGAGCCCGAATGCGGCCACGCAGATCACGGGCAGCGGCAGCAGCATGGCCAGCGAGAGTGGCGAAACCGCGATCGCCGCGCCCATCAGGGCACAGAACAGGACCGGCCGGTCCGGTGTCCAGCGCAGCGACACCAGCCCGCCGACGATCAGGCCAGCGGCTTCGACCGACGCGATCAGGCCCCATGCGGCCGGACCGCCCAGGTGCGCCTTGGCGACGGCAGGACCGAGCACCTGGAACGCGCCGCACCAGGCCGCGAGAATCACCGTGAACTGCAGCACCGTCGCCCAGAGCCAGGTATGCGAGCGGAACTCCGACCAGCCCTCGCGCAGCTCACGGAGCACGCTGGGCGCGTGGTCCGGCTCGCGTTCTGGCCGCTGCACCCGGATCGCCAGCATCAGCGGAACGGTGCCGAACATGCCGATGCCGCACACCGCAAGCGCCCAGCCAGGGCCGACGAGCGCCACGCACTCCCCGGCCAGGGCGGCACCGGCGATCATTGCGCCATTCATGGTCAGCCTGCTGATCGCGCTGGCTTCCTGCATCTGCTCGGCCGGCACCAGCCGGGGCAGCAGCGCCATCGACGCCGGGTAGAAGACCGCCATCCCGGTGCCGGTCAGGGTCTCCAGGCCGATCATCAGCCAGAGCCCCGGATGGCCGGCCAGCACCAGGATGCCGAAGCTGCCCTCGCCGAGGGCGATCATGATGTTCGCCGCGATGATCACCCGCTGCGGGGCGATCCGGTCGGCGATGACGCCGCCGACGAGGAGGAAGACCAGCGAAGGAGCGAGCTGGGCCGCCAGGACGTAGGACAGGTCGGCCGTCGACCCGGTCGCGTCGAGTACCGCGAAGGAAACGCCGACCAGCGAGAACGTGGCCGCCATCGGAGCGAGCAGGCGGTCGGCCAGCAGGAGCCTGAAGTTGCGGTTGGCCAGCACGGGAAACCGGCGCACGAGCGCGCGCGTAGCCATGACTGACATCCGATCTGACGCAACGGCTGGGACTGGATGCTATCTGTCACGATCACCAGCCAGCAAACGATTTAGGCGGCCCAGCCGACGCCGCGGCGGATGCCAGCGGCCGGTGCGCAGGACCGCTGACCCGCGACCGAGATTCCTGATCGGACCGTCCGCAAGCTGCGGCCGAGCCCGCTGTGAGCGCGCGCGGCGGCCTCGGTAGAGTCACCGTGCGGGACAGCCGCCACAATGGCAGCCGGAGGGGCGAACGAGGGAGCTGGTCGTCGATGAGCATCCTGGGCACCAGGGTCCTGAGGACCGAGGATCCGCGGTTTCTGACCAGCGGCGGTGTCTACACCGAAGACGTGACTGACGGCCGGCTGGCCGGGGCCTGTCACGTCTTCTTCGTCCGCTCCCCCATCGCGCACGCGCGGATCGCCAGGATCGATCTCAGCGCTGCCCTGGCCGCCCCTGGTGTAGTGGCAGCGTTCACCGGCGCCGACCTCGCCGACCTGCCGCGCATCGAGCCGATGATGGCCGGGTTCCTGAACGAGAACATGCGCCGCCACCTGCTCGCTACCGACGTGGCGCGCTTCGTCGGCGACGCGGTGGCTGTCGTCGTCACCGAGCAGGCGTATCAGGGTGAGGACGCGATCGAACTTGTCGATGTCGACTATGACCCCCTGCCGGCCGTGATCGATCTGGACGAGGCGCTGTCCAACCAGGTCGTGCTGTTCGACGAGGCGGGCACCAACGTCGTGGTCGAGTTCGGCAACGCGAGCACGCTGCGGCCGGATCTCTTCGCGGACTGCGAGGTGGTGGTCGAGCACACTATCAGCAACCAGCGGGTAGCTCCGGCCCCGATGGAGGGACGCGCCGCCGCCGCCGTCTGGGGCGAGGACGGCAGGCTGACCACCTGGATCCCCAACCAGGGAGCCCAGGGTGCCCGCGATGGCATGGCCAAGATGCTCGGCATCGAGGCGAGTCAGGTTCGGGTCATCACCCCGGACGTGGGCGGCGCCTTCGGCGCCAAGTTCGGCGCCGATCCGGAGCACGCCGTGGTGGCCTGGGTCGCCAGGCAGCTCGGCAGGCCAGCCCGGTGGACCGAGACCAGGTTCGAGAACCTGATCTCGATGACGCACGGCCGGGCGCAGCGGCACAAGATCACGATTGGCGGCGGCAGGGACGGCGACGTGCGCGCCTACCGGCTCGAGATCACCCAGGACGCCGGCGCCTACCCGCGAATCGGCGCGGTGCTGCCGTTCCTGACCATCATGATGGCCTCCGGCCCGTACTCGATCCCGCAGGCCGAGGCGATCGGCGTGTCTGTGGTGACCAACACCACGCCGGTCGGTGCCTACCGCGGGGCTGGCCGCCCGGAGGCCACCGCGGCGCTCGAGCGGGCGTTCGACCTGTTCGCCGCCGAGATCGGCGCCGATCCAGCCGAGGTGCGCCGACGCAACCTGCTGCCGCCGTTCACCGAGCCGCACCAGACCGCGTTCGGCGCGCTCTATGACAGCGGGGACTATGTCGTCGCGCTGGACAAGGCGCTCGCCGCGGCCGGTTACGGCGAACTGCGAGCCGACCAGGCCGCCAGGCGCGCCAGGGGCGACACGGTACAGCTGGGCATCGGGGTTTCCTGCTATGTGGAGATCACCGGCGGCGGTGATGAGGCCGGCGCACCACAGGAGAACGCGACCGTCGAGGTCCATCCCGATGGCAGCGCGACCATCCTGACCGGAACCTCCCCGCACGGCCAGGGCCATTCGACCGCCTGGGCGATGATCGCCAGCGAGGAGCTAGGCATCCCGGTCGACCGGTTCACCGTAAAATGGGGCGACACGGACCTGATCCCAGAGGGCGGCGGCACCGGCGGGTCACGCAGCCTGCAGCAGGGCGGCGCGGCCGTGCAGCAGGCTTCCAGGGAGCTGATCGAGCTGGCCAGGCAGCGAGCCGCCGCCGCGCTGGAGGCCAGCCCGGACGACCTGCGGTTCGACCAGGCCAGCAGTTCGTTCGCCGTGGCCGGCGACCCAGAGGCCTCGGTGCCGCTGACTCAGCTGGCGCAGGACGAGCCACTGCTGGTCCAGGCGGTCTTCACGGCGCCAGGCGCCACCTTCCCGTTCGGCACCCACGTCGCGGTCGCCGAGGTGGACACCGAAACCGGCCGGGCTGTGCTGCGCCGGGTGGTGACGGTGGATGACGCCGGAGTGGTGCTCAACCCGCTGCTCGCCGAGGGCCAGCGGCACGGCGGCATCGCCCAGGGCGCCGCTCAGGCACTGCTCGAGGAGGTCGTCTACGACACCGAGGGCAACCCGCTGACCGCGAGCTTCGCCGACTACCCGATCGTGTCGGCCACCGAGCTGCCCAGCTTCGAGCTGGCCGACAGCCAGACGCCGACCAGCTACAACTCGCTCGGCGCCAAGGGGGTCGGCGAAGCTGGCACCATCGGGGCCACGCCAGCGGTACAGAACGCCATCGTGGACGCCGTCGCCCACCTGGGCGTCAGGCACGTGGAGATGCCTGCCACGCCGATGCGGATCTGGCGGGCGATCCAGGAAGCACAGTCTCAGGAGTCACAGTCTCAGGCAGCACGGGCGGAGAGTGCATGATGCGGGTCGAGATCACCGTCAATGGCCAGCCGCGGTCCGACGACGTCGAGCCACGGCTGCTGCTTGTGCATTACCTCCGCGAGGTCTGCGGACTGCGTGCCGCCAACGTGGGCTGCGACACGACCTCATGCGGCGCCTGCACGGTGCTGCTGAACGGGGAGTCGGTCAAGTCCTGCACCGTGCTGACCGTTCAGGCATCGGGCCAGGACGTGGTGACCGCCGAAGGGCTGGCTCCGCCCGGCGAGCTGCATCCGATGCAGCAGGCATTCCGCGCCGAGCATGGCCTGCAGTGCGGATTCTGCACGCCGGGGATGGTGCTGGCGGCGGTCAGCCTGCTTGCCGAGAACCCCAAGCCGACCGAGCAGCAGGTCCGCGAAGGGCTTGAAGGCAACCTCTGCCGCTGCACCGGCTATCACAACATTGTCCGCGCGGTGCTCGCCGCCGCTGGCCAGGCCGAGGTGACCGCGTGATCCCCGCCCCGTTCGACTACGTCGCCGCCGAATCGGCCGGCCACGCGCTCGAGCTGCTCGCCAGCCATGGCGACGACGCGAAGGTGCTGGCCGGCGGGCATTCGCTGCTGCCGATGATGAAGCTCAGGCTGGCCGCTCCGCAGCTGCTGATCGACATCTCCGGCGTGACCGAACTGGCTGGGGTCACCGTGGACGGCGACGAACTGGTCATCGGCGCGACCACGCGGCACGCTGACCTGGCCGGGTCCGAGCTGGTCAGGACCGAGGCCCCGCTGCTGGCCCACGCCGCCTCGCTGGTCGGCGATCCGCAGATCAGGCACCGCGGCACGATCGGCGGCTCGCTGGCGCACGCCGACCCGGCCGCCGACCTGCCGATGGCGCTCGTCGCCCTCGGCGGCTCGGTCGAGCTTCGCGGGCCAGCAGGAACCCGCCTGGTAGCTGCCGACGACTTCTTCACCGGCTTCTTCGAGACGTCCCTTGAGCCCGGCGAGCTGCTCACTGCCGTCCGCGTGCCGCGGCGGCAGGGCGTGCCTTGGGGTTACCAGAAGTTCGTCAGGCGCGCCAATGACTGGGCGATCGTCGGGGTCGCGGCCATCGCCGGACGAATCGCGCTGGCGAACATGGGCCCCACCCCGATCCGGGCCAGCGCGGCCGAGCAGGCGCTGGCCGGCGGAGCCAGCGCAGCGCAGGCCGCCGAGCTGGCCGCGGTGGGCACCTCGCCAGGCGAGGACATCCACGCCGACCGCGGCTATCGTGAGCATCTGGCGCGGGTCCTGACCAGGCGGGCGCTTGAGCATCAGGCATAACGGGGGGCACCGGGCAATCGAGCCACGTAAGGGGATCGCCGATGACCGAGAACACATCAGCTGACGAGCTTCGCGCCCAGCTCAGCGAGGTCGAGAACGATCTGGCGGACCTGCGCAAAACAGCCGCGCAGATCCGCGCCGACGTCGGCGAAGCCGAAGACCCGGCTGACCGGGGCGCCCTGATCCACGCGGCCGAGGAGCAGGACAACCTGGCCGACCAGCTGGCCGTCAGGCGCGAAGATCTGCTGCGCCGTCTCGCCGAGGTGTAACCTGCCGCCGACGCGGTACATTGAGCTGGTTCCGCATGTCAGGCGCAGACCTACACCAAACGGGCGGTCGTCATGCGTAGGTACCTGATCGTCGCGAACCAGACGCTGCGGGGTGCGGAGCTGCACGACGAGCTCCGCAGGCGGATCGAGGCGGGACCGAGTTCCTTCTACCTGCTGGTCCCGAATACCGGCGCAGCTGAGTATCCCGTCGTGCCCGCCGGCGGAGTCCTGCCGCCCAGCATGGCATGGTGGGCGACGAACTATCGTGGCCCGGCCACCGACGAGGAGGCGAGCGCGCAGGCACGGCAACGGCTCAGCCAGATGCTGGCCGACCTCGCCGCGCTCGGCGCACCGGTCGAAGGCGACCTCGGGAGTTCCGACCCGCTCGAGGCCATGCAGAAGGTACTCGATGATCACCAGTTCGACGAGATCATCGTGGCCACGCTCCCCAGGCGGGTCTCGCGCTGGCTCGGGGCCGACCTGCCTCGCCAGGCCGGGCGCCGGTTCAAGCTGCCGGTCACGACCATCATCACCAGGCGCTGACGGCTGCCAACGGAGCCCCTGGTCAGCTGGGCGGGCCGCTCAGGTCGGCCAGCAGCGCGGGCAGATCAGCCACGGAGTCGATCACGTGATCGGGGGCGACGGGCGCCGAGCGAACCGTTTCAGCGCGGTATTTTCCGGTTCTGACCAGGACGCCGGTGATGCCAAGGCGCTGGGCGGCCAGCACATCGCCGTAAATGTCATCACCAACCATGACGGCCTGCGACGGCGTGGCGGCTAGCGCCTCAAGCGCGGTGCTGAAGAACGCCTCGGCCGGCTTGCCGGTCACCTCGGCCTGAACCCCGGCGGCCTGTTCCAGGCCGGGCAGGAACGCGCCGGTGTCGAGCTGCAGTCCCGCGTCGGTCTGCCAGTACAGGTTCCGGTTCATCGCGACCAGATGAGCGCCCCGGCGGATCTGGGCGAAGACGCGGTTCAGGGTGGCGTAGTCGAACTGCGGCCCGGCACCGCCCAGGATGACCACATCGGGATCGGGGTCGTCGGAATCCGTGAGCGTGACGCCGGGCAGATCCGCGCTGAGGTCGCCGTCGTTGAGCAGCAGGCAGCGGGCGCCGGGATGATGCCGGTTCAGGTAGGCCGCGGTCAGCGCCGCCACGGTGAAGATGTCGTCGGCGGTCACCGGGAAGCCGGCCTCCCGCAGCGTGGCCGCGATCCAGCCGCGGGTCCTCGAGCTCGTGTTGGTCAGCAGCGCGATCGGATAGCCGGCCTCGCGCACCGCGCGGACAGCCTCGACCGCGCCGGGCACCGGCCGCCAGGACACGGCAAGCACCCCGTCGATGTCCGTCATGACCGCGCGGATGCGTTCCACACGCACGACCTTAGCCAGTCCGCTGCTCCGGCCCGCAGCTGATCTGAGGCCAACGACCTGCCTGGGCCCGGCTAGCTGGCCAGCTCCCGCTCGGTCGGGGTGCGGAACCGCGGGATGACCCGGACTCCGGCCAGCCAGCTGCCGACCCGGGCAGCTTCTGCCTCGATCAGCGCCCTGGCATCGGCGCCGACATCCTCGAGCAGGCGCACGGCGATCTCGCCGTCCCCGCGCTGCGCCCAGCCGCCGACCACCTGGCCGTCCAGCCACACCGTCGGACCCGCGTTGCCGTTGCTGTCGAACAGGGCAGGACCGTGCGGACCGAGGAACCAGGACCGGTCGGACCAGCCCATCACCGTCGGGTCGAGTGCGGGCAGCAGCGCCACCCAGGGCCCAGGATCTTCAGTAGCCGCCAGGTCATCCGGCAGCACGGCGCCAGTGCCAGTGCCGAGCTCGACCTCGACCGCACCGAGATCGCCGGCAGCCC
>Ga0208044_1001722_pt1 | contig 11486 bp, 11 predicted proteins | sample Sb_taG_8_FD_187712 | JGI IMG/M metagenome (GOLD analysis project Ga0208044, IMG submission 187712) | Peat soil microbial communities from Weissenstadt, Germany - Sb_50d_c_BC metaG (SPAdes) (version 2) | ecosystem: Environmental > Terrestrial > Soil > Wetlands > Peat | place: Germany... | reverse complement strand
TGCGACGGGGCCGGGGCGGCCTTTGTGCCCGTACCGGGAGCAGTGGCCGGGCCTGCGGCCGCCTGGCCACCGGATGTATCGACCTTGTTGACGGCGGGCTTGGCCGGAACGCCGGCACCGGCAGTTCCGGCGGCGGGCGAGCCGGATTCTTCACCGGCACAGCCGCCAATTCCGAGCACCAGCGCCAGCACCCACAAGCGACGACTCTTTTCCATCAGCGAACCTCTCAAGAAATGAGGAGCCAGTTGTCCACCACTCCGGCGGTGGATCGAATAAGTTATTCTAATGGTCCGCTGCGCAGTCCGCCAAGCCGGGGCCGCCGGGTCTGGCCCGGAGTGGCGAGCCCGGCAAAGGGCCTACCGCATCGCAGTCGCCGGCCTGGCATCTTCTCTTCACTCGATCGCGTCGGGTCCAAGGCCCGGGCCCGGGTCTTCGGGAATCCCTTTATAGATCCGGCGGTTGTCCAGCGCGTAGACCCGGTCGGTGAACTCGTCGCTCGAGGTGGAGCTCATCCGCTCCCGAGCCATGATGTTCATCTTCGCGTCAAGGTCGTCGATGTAAAAGAGAAGCAGGGCTTCCACGGTTTGGGGAAGAATGGGCGCACCGAACTCGTACTTGCCGTGATGGGACAGAATCGCATGCTCCAGCAGCAAGAGAGTCTCCTCGGGGAAGCCCTCGATCCCGCGCGCTGTTTCCCGGACCAGGTCGCGCCCCATCATGACGTGACCGACCAGACAGCCTTCTTTCGTGTATCTGGCCTCGACCGGGTGATAACGCAGCTCGCGAAGCTTGCCGATATCGTGCAGAATCGCGGCGGCGATCACAACACCCTTGTTGAGCGGCGGATCGAGCTGATCGTAATACTCCGCGTAATGATCGACCAGCAGCCCGGCCACCCTGGTCATGCTCCGGACATGCTCCAGCAAGCCCGACGTATAGGAGTGGTGCATCTTTTGAGCCGCCGGCATCCGCGCGAAGGCGTCACCGTGCTCACGCAGAATTGTCTCCACCAATTCGCGGAGGTGAGGCTCGTCAATGTACTTGTCCACGCGGTCGAGAATCGACGCCATCAGCCGGTCCGGATCGTAGCGGCTGCTCTCTACGAGATCAAAGAAATCATATCCGTCGGCCGCGTCGTCTGGCGTGGCGGGGCGAATCCCCAAGAGCTCGATCTGCATCCCGTAACGCAGGTCATGCTTGCCGCGAACCTCGAGCCGGTACGCATTTCCCTCGGTCCATGACTCGGCGCTCTGGAAGAGACGGTGGTCGTGCCAGAGCATCGACTCGTACTGCACCCGCTTGTCGCGGAAAATGCACCTGAGGAAGGGCTGGTTACGCGCGGTCATGCCCCGGGTCTTCTTGACCAGGGCCGCGAAGCAGACCGCCTCCTGACCGTCAACCAGGTCCGAAAGCCTGATCACCACTGTCCCCGTCGCCGTCACTTGCACCTTTCCCTCCCGCCCCGAAAGGCAATTTCGGCAAGAAGTCGTCGCATGTCTAGTAGTCCTAGTCTACAACATCGCGGCGGGATTCCATCACATTGTCCCCAGATCGAGATCAGCCGGCCGCCGGTTCTGCCCCATACCCACGGCGCGGCTTCCACGGTATCTTCGTCAGAAAGAGTCAGCCCGCAATCGGCACACTGGCATGGCCGAGGTAAACGACCGACCATCCCGTTTGTTCAGTGCGCAGCAGGAGACGCTCCAGCGTTCCCTTGGGGTGGAACTCTGGAAAACCACGCGAGTCGTGAGCAAGGCGGCCGGCACCGATTCGGTCTGGGGTTTGATCCGGGAGAGCGCCCTGGGGACAAGCCAGCTCCAAGAGCTCAGCATCTGCCTGATCGCCTTGAGCATCGCCGACATCATCATGACCTTCACGCTGCTGCGGACCAGCCACAGTTATTACGAGTCAAACCCGGTCGCCGGGTGGTTCTTCGCACGCTGGAACATGACCGGCATGGTCGTCTTCAAGTTCGCCGCAATCGCCGTCGCCATCGCCCTGGGTGAGGTGATCGAGCGTCGCCGGCCGGGAATGGGAAAACTCGTCCTCCTGATCGGATGTGCGGCGGCGGCCACCGTTGTCTGGCACAGCCTGCGACTGTACCTGGGCGCGCCCGGCCTGCCGGTCGGCGGCGGCGAATGAAGCCTCGCACGGCCCGCGGTGGTCCGCGCCACAGGCCTTCAGTACGCGTCCGCCGAGACCACCTCGCCACCCCCCCCTGGTGGCAAGGCTGCGCCAGCAGACGATCCCGGAATCCGGCTTCGAGCCGTCGGCGGAGATGACAGGGATTCCACCCGGCATTCCTCGAGGCCGGTTCGGTTCATCCTCGATCCGTCTGGAGCCGGTGCACGGCGGCCAGATCAGGCGGCACCTGGCGCCATCGTTCCTGGCGGCGATCGATGAGCCGCGCGATGAAGGCCTCGTACTCGTGATCGGACCGGCGTTTCTTGGAGTCCCAGCGCACGCCTTTCTCCCAGTTGCAGCGGCCGTGGACAATCCCCAGGTTGTTCGGATCGTCGCTGCCGCCGCGGCTCCGTGCCCGGATGTGCTCGAGCGTGGCACCCTCTCCTGTTCTGATATCGAAGGCGAGCGGGCCGTTGCAGATCAGGCACTTGCCCACCCAGTTCGGCCCGACCCGGCGGAAGCTGGAATCGGTTTCGGCCACGCGGCTCAATCGTTCAGCGGGTGTCATGGATTCCATCGCCTGTGGAATGGGCGGAACAAAAAAAGTGCGCGATCGACCAGCACTTCAGGTTCGGTTCAGACCCGAGGGCGGCCGGGACCGACACGGACGTTTCCCTCGCCGGCGAGTGCCTCCCGGACCATGAGGAACTCGCCCACGTTCTCGAGCGTCAACAGGCCGACGGTTTCTCCCTGGTCCACGACCTGGAGGCAGGGGCCGTGCCCTTCCCTCAGCCGCGCCACGGCAGCGACCAGCGGGCTGGAGGCCTCGACACTGGAGATTCCCGTCTTGGCGTGATCGCCGGCCAGGGCGTCACGACCGGCGCGCGCCAGACCGGTCATCAGATCGGACCGGGTCAAGAGGCCCTGGAACGACTGGTCCGTTGTCGAGACGATCGGAAAGTCATGCTGTGTTCCCGCCAGCAGCAGGTCGGCGGCATGGCCAAGGCTGTCGAACGGCATCAGCGTGTGGTACTCGGTCAGCATGGCCGTGCGGACGGGAACATCCTTCAGAGCGATTCGCTCCTCGACCTGAGTGGCCTCGGCCTCGGCGCCGATCCAGACAAAGAGTGCGATGAAGAGGAAGAGGAAGTACTGAGGAACGCAAAGTCCCAGCAGGCCAAAGCCGATGGCGATGAACTGGCCGATGGAGGCCGCCAGCCGGGTCGCCCGGGAATAGGGAAGACGCATGGCCAGCAGGGCGCGAAGAACCCGGCCGCCGTCCATCGGAAATGCGGGCAGCATGTTGAACCCGGCCAGGAACGCGTTCACCTCGAGGATCTTGGGCCAGAACCGGGCCTGTACCAGATGCTGCGGATCAACCACGGCGCCGGGAAACCGGACGTGAAAAACGAAAAAGAGCAGGCCCACGATAACGACGTTCACCGCCGGTCCGGCCAGGGCGATCAACAACTCCTGGACTGGCCGTTCGGGAATGCGCTGGAGCCGCGCCACGCCGCCGATCGGCAGGAGCGTGATATCCGTGGTTGGCACACCGAACCCGCGGGCCGTCAGCGCGTGGCCCAATTCATGCAGGACCACGCAGCCGAAGAGGCTAAGAATGAATCCCCCACCCTCGAGCGCCGTGAGCAGGTTGTGACTTTCCACCCAGTAGCCAAGGACGATGGCAGCAATCAGTATGACAAACGTCCAGTGTACGTAGATCGGGATACCTGCAACCCGACCGAGCTTCCACGACCACGACATGCTCGACACCTCGATACCACGAAGACAGCCGCTCTGGCGCTCACGGAGTGGCCAGAATCACGCTCGCGATCACCACGATGACACGCCCGCGAACGGTGATCGGGACGGCCATCGATTCTAACCCATCGCCCGGACTAACCACACCCATTCCATGGGGCATGGCACTTCATAATTTGACAGAGACGAGCCATGAACTAGAGTCAGATTGCAAGGTGGACCTTCCCCTGGGTGAGGATTGCACAGTCTGGCCGAGCAAGTCGGTCAGGCTTGGGGAAGCTGGGTCAGAGGAAGATTACCTCGGTTACGACTCCGATTCCCGCATCCCAAGTCGTGGCACCGTGAGACGGATCATGGATGCACCAGGAAAAACGCAGATCTGCTTCTCCACCGTGACAGGCTCGGACCCCGCCGCCGGAGCCCAGGCCGCTGCGCCCCTGCTCCTTTACCTGATCATCGTTCGTGGCGGTATTCCGGGAACGATGCTTCGACTGGGCCAGAAATCCAGCAGCCTCGGCCGCTCGGCCGAGAACACATTTCAGTTCCACGACAGCACAGTGTCGCGGCGGCACGCCGTGCTCTCGATCGACCCCCCGGGGGCTGCATGGTTGCTGGATCTGGGCAGCACCAACGGCACGTTCGTGAACGGCCGGCGCATCGCCACACAGACGCCGGTCCAGGTTGGGGACGGGTCGCGGATCCAGCTCGGATCGTCCACGCTCCTCAAGTATCTGAAACTTGATCCTTGTGAGGAGGGGTTCCAGCGCGAGCTGTACGAGCGGTCAGTCCGCGATAATCTCACCGGGCTTTACAATCGGGGCTACTTCCTCAGCCAGCTCGGCCCGCTCGCCGAGCTGAATTCCATGTGCGAGCTGGGCCTGGCCCTGATCCTCGTGGACATCGATCATTTCAAGCGGATCAACGACACCCATGGGCACACTGTGGGCGACCTTATCTTGCGCGAGGTGGCCGACGTGCTCCGTGAATCGACCCGGGGCGAGGATCTGGTCGCCCGCTATGGCGGCGAAGAGTTCATCCTGGCCTTGCCAAGCTGCTCGCAGGAGCAAGCGACCGAGCAGGCCGAACGCATCCGCAGCCGCCTCTCCAGCCGCCTGGTCGAAGCTTCGCAGGCCCGGGTCGGCGTGACCGCAAGTCTGGGCCTCTCATTTGCGCCCGCGGGCAGAGTTCGCGATGTCGCTGCGCTCATCACGGCTGCCGACGAGGCGCTTTACGAGGCCAAACGGTCCGGGCGTAACCGGGTGATCGCGTCTGCGCCAATCCAGCAGGAATTCAGCCGCAAGACCGAATCCGCCGACGCCTTCGTGCTGTTCTAGCCGGCTCCAAGATCAGCGGCAACAGGCACTCGCAACGGGTTGTCAGGCACGCTATGATCCAGCGCAGTGACACGTCGGGGGAACGCTGAACCCGATCGAGCTCGATTGCCAGGAAACACAACGTGTCGCACCCATCTCCGCCGTCTGGACCAGTCCTTCCTCCCCTGAGCCTGGGCGTCTGTAGCTGGAGCCTTCAGGTCCGGAGCATTGCCGAACTGAAGCGGCTGCTCGATCGGCTGGGTGTCAACGTGGTGCAGATCGCTTGCGGCGACCCGCATCACGCCAGGTGGGACGAGGGAGACGCTTTACCCGAGACAGCGCGAACCTCGGGAATCGTCATGACGGGGGCCATGCTGGGTTTTCCCGGCGAGGATTATACCACTCCACAGACGATCAAAGAGACGGGAGGATTCGGCAATCCTGCCTGGCGGCCTGAGCGCCTGCAACGGCTCGAGTGGGCGCTCGAGCGGACCCAGGCACTGGGCCTCAGCGACTTGATGCTGCATGCCGGTTTCCTTCCCGAGCCTGATGATCCTGGTCGAACGGCTTTCCTGGACACCCTGGCCAAAGCCGCGGAGCTTGCCCAAAAAAGCGATATCACCCTGGCCTTCGAGACCGGCCAGGAGACCGCTGAGCTGTTGCGTACCACCCTCGACGAGTTGCAGGCACCGAACATCAAGATTAACTTCGACCCCGCGAACATGCTGCTTTACGACATGGGCGACCCGATCCGGGCCGTCGAGCTGCTGGGCCCGAAGATTCGTTCCGTGCACGTCAAGGATGCGTGCCGGCCCAGGACGAAAGGCCGCTGGGGTGAAGAGGTGCCGATTGGCGAGGGCGAGGTCGACATTCGCCGCTTCATCAAGGCACTGAAATCTGTCGGCTATCAAGGTCCGCTGGTCGTGGAGCGGGAAGTGGGCGACCAGGCGGGCCGCCTGCGCGACGCGGCCCGCGGCCTGGACTTCTTGCGCGAGTGCCTGGCCGACTGACACCGATGTTCGAAACCAAGAAGGAGCAGGCGGGCGGCCTGCTCCCAGCGTTGTCTTGCTGCCAGCGCGTGGGCTCTTGGACAATCAGCCGACCACGCTGTCGACTACCCCGGCGAGCTCGCGTCCGGCCTCGGTCAAGGCGTAAAAGTTGTGCTTGCCCGACCGCCGAGGCTCAATCAGCCGGCCGTGCCGCAGCAGCGCCAGGTGATGGCTCACAGCGGGCTGGCTCTGCGTGCCGAGGTCGGAGCAGAGCTCGGAGACATTTCGCTCCTTTTCACTCAGAAGCATGAGCACTTGCAGCCGTGTCGGGTCGGACACTTGCTTGAGTAATTCGGCGACCCGGCGAATCTCGGCCAGGGAGCGGCCCGCCGCGATTGACTTGGCCGACCGGCCCGACGACTTCGTTGAAGGCACTGCCATGGTTTTCCTCAACCATCTGTCTACTAAGGGTTTGCGTGAGTTGCGACCGGTTCGGTCGAATCACTGTATCGGTAGTTATGTATCGCTAGAGGTCATGATAGGATTATCCGTAGATCTCGTCAAGCCCTTCTGGATCTTTCATTCAATTGATTTCCAGGATAAAGGACCTTCTAGAAATGCCGATGCGTTTGCCCGTCCTCACCTCGGGAGCCGACACGAAAAATCAAAACACCACGGATCTAAATCGCTCGTTTTCGACCCAAGCCGGCGCCGCCCCAGGACTTGCCGGCCACTGCCGGTCAGCTCTTGCTGTTCCAGTTATCTGAACGTATGATGAGATCACGGCGAGAATGCAGCGTCTCTGGCGCTTGTCCTTCGCGCAGGGATGGTTCGCGATCAGGGTTTGGGACGAAGGTTGTTGAGCGATGGCCGGGGCCACAATTGCCAGGAAGACGACCGGGACGGCTGCCAGCGACGCCGCATTTCAGCAGTGCATCCATCCCGCCTGTGCCACAACCTTCTCGATTGACGAGGCGCATTTCTCGTGTCCGGCCTGTGGTGATGTGGTCGACGTGGTTTACGACTGGGACCGCCTGCCGGTTCCCCGGCGGCTGTCCGATTTCGAGGCCAGATGGGCTAACCGCCTCGAGCCCCTGAACTTCTCCGGCGTCTGGAGATTTCGCGATCTCTTGCCCTTCGCGACCCCCAACATGGTGGTCACCATAGGCGAAGGACAGACCTTGCTCCAGAAAGCCGACAAGGTCGGACAGTATGTGGGCATGTCCGCCGGCAACTTGTTGCTGCAGTACGAAGGCATGAATCCTTCGGGAAGTTTCAAAGACAACGGCATGACGGCCGCATTCACTCATGCACGAATGGTGGGTGCACGGAGGGTCGCCTGCGCCAGCACGGGCAACACTTCGGCGGCGCTGGCGGTCTATTGTTCGGCAACGGAGTTCGGGTTCCGGGCAATCATTTTTATCGGTTCGGGAAAGATCGCCTATGGAAAGCTGGCCCAGGCGCTCGACCATGGCGCCCTGACGATCCAGATCAAAGGCGATTTTGATGATGCCATGCTGCGCGTCCGTCAGGTGTCCGATCGACTGGGCATTTACCTGATGAACTCGGTGAATCCGTTTCGCCTGGAAGGCCAGAAGACGATCATGTACCGGGTTCTGGAGGGCCTGGGCTGGGAGGTTCCCGATTGGATCGTGGTTCCGGGGGGCAACCTGGGAAACTCGAGCGCCTTTGGAAAGGCGTTCATCGAGCTCTTGCACCTGGGGCTGATCTCGCGGGTGCCTCGACTGGCGGTCATCAACGCGGCCGGGGCCCGAACTCTCGATGAGTTGTTCGGCCAGCGCGGGGTTACCTGGCGAAGTGGTCTTCCGGAAATGGACAAGGTTTCCGGTTACTACAACGAGCTCGATACCGAGCTCATCAAAGCTTCGACGATCGCTTCGGCCATCGAGATCAACCGGCCCGTCAACCTGAAGAAGTGCTTGCGGGCGCTGGATTTTTGCGGCGGAGTGGTGCGTCAGGTCAGCGATCAGGAGATCATGGACGCCAAGGCGCGGGTGGGGGCCGGCGGCCTTGGTTGCGAGCCGGCGAGTGCCGCGAGCGTCGCGGGAGCGAAGCAACTTCGTGAGCAGGGAATCATCGCCGCCTCCGAACGCGTGGTCTGCATCCTCACCGGCCACCAGCTCAAAGATCCGACCGCGACCGTCGCCTATCACGGGACCGACCAGGAGAATTTCGATAAGGTTCTGGGCAGCCGCGGCGTCCGCCGCGCCGGGTTCGCCAATCGGCCGGTGATCGTGGCGAACGACCTGGATGACATCATCCGCACGATCGCTCTTTATTCGGAGCCAGAGGTGCCACCGGGGCCCGTTTGACCCGGCCAGCAGCGGCTGCTCGAGGCGGACAGAAAGGACGAAGAACAGGGTGGGCCAGGAGAAGCGGACTCTGGGATTGAATGGGGCCTCCGGCCGGATGGGTCTCCGTCTCGTGCAGCTGATCGCGGAGGATCCCCGCGCCAGGCTCGCCTGGGCCATCGAGCGGCCAGGCCATCCCCGCCTGGGCGACGATGCAGGAGCCCTTGCCGGGCTTGACCCCGCTGGCGTCAAGCTCTCCACGCTTGACGCCCTGACGGGACAGGTCGACGCCATGATCGATTTTTCGCATCCAGCGGCCACACTCGAACTGGCGCGTTTCTGTCAAGACCGGGCCATCCCCATGGTCGTCGGCACGACGGGCTTCAGTCCCTCGCAGCGCAACGAGCTGGAGCAGGTTGCGGTGAAGATTCCGCTGCTTGTCTCTCCCAACATGAGCCGGGCGGTGAACCTCCTGATGCGGCTGGTGGGCGAGGCGGCCAGGGCCCTGGGGCAGACGGCGGATATCGAGATCGTGGAGCGGCATCATCGCCTGAAAAAAGATGCACCCAGCGGCACGGCGCTGCGGCTGGCCGAGATCGCGGCCGAGGCGGCAGGCATCACGCGGTTCGTGCACGGCCGCGAGGGTCAGGTTGGACAGCGCTCCAGTAATGAAATCGGGGTCCACGCCGTGCGAACCGGCGATGAGCCCGGAGAGCACACTGTCATCTTCGGCCTGATGGGAGAATCGCTCGAACTCAGCCATCGTGCCCTCAACCGCGACGGTTTTGTCCGCGGTGCCATCGACGCCGCCATGTTTCTGGCGGGGAAGCCAGCCGGACTGTATACAATGACCGATGTTCTGGGTTAACAGCGCGGAGCTGGAATCGATTGCCCGCACAGGTAGCGCCGGCGGCCCGATCTGGATCGGATCGGCCAGCCAGTAGAGGTGCGCTCATGGCATCATGCTTCCCCCTGCCTCCGGAATCGACGAAGACGCCCCAGTGCGGGACCGAGATGGCAGGCCCCCCGGCGCAAGCCACACCGGGACCAGGAGCCTGGCCGGAAGAGCACGGTGCCGCGGTGGAGCCCCCGGGTTCAAGCAACCGCATCCTTTTCCTGGATGATAACCCTGATCGGGCCAGGGCCTTCCTCGGTCGCAATCCCGAGGCCGTCTGGGTCCAGACCGCCGCGGAATGCATCGCCCGGCTTGCCGAAAGCTGGGACCAGGTGCACCTCGACCACGACCTCGGTGGCGAGATCTTCGTGGACTCGAGCCGGGACGATTGTGGCATGGAAGTCGTCCGCTGGCTCTGCTCCCAGCCTCAAGAGCCGTTGCCGAACACCTGGTTCTTCGTCCACAGCCACAACGCCGAAGCCGCCGACCTGATGGTCCAAAACCTGCTCCAGCACGGCTATCAGGCGGTCTATCGACCATTCGGAATCGACGTGCTCGGCTGGTCTTGCGACGAAGCGCTCGACGAGCCCGATCAGCCGCCGCCGGAGCCAATCCAGCTTGCCCCTGACCTGCGCGGTTGGTTGGGCCGGCAGTTGCGACGGTTTCGGCGGACCGAGCTGCCGCGGCCCAACGCCGATCTCGTCGATCCGCATGGGCATGAGCCGTCTTGCGGGAGCGGCAATTTCGGGGCCGAATAATCCGGAAATCGTGAGCCAGAGGGAACATGACCCACGTTTCCCGACCGCAACCGAGGCGGACTTCGGACTCGACAATGTTCTTGCGGGTTTTATGATCGTTCTTGCTACCTGTATCATAGGTGGCCGGGGAAACTCGTCCCGCGGTTTTTCGTATCGGCACCGGGGTTCATGTCAGGAGGGCTGTCTTGAAAACCGTCATCACTGGAGGAGCCGGCTTTATTGGCTCACATCTCTGCGAGCGCTTCCTCGCCGAGGGGCATGAGGTCATCTGCGTCGACAATCTGCTGACGGGAACGCGGCGGAACATCGATCATCTGGCCGACAACGCCCACTTCCGGTTTCTGAAGCACAACATCTCCGAGCCGGTGGAGATCGACGGCCCGGTGGAGAACGTGCTCCATTTCGCCAGCCCCGCCAGCCCGGTCGATTACCTGGCCCATCCGATTCCGACACTCAAGGTGGGCTCACTCGGCACTCACAACGCCCTGGGGCTGGCCAAGGCGAAGAATGCCCAGTTCTTGCTCGCCAGCACGTCGGAAGTTTACGGTGACCCGGAGATTCATCCCCAGCGTGAGGATTACTGGGGCAACGTCAATCCGATCGGTCCGCGGGGCTGCTACGACGAGGCCAAGCGGTTCGCCGAGGCAATCACCATGGCCTATCACCGGTTTCACGGCGTGAAGACCCGGATTGTCCGCATCTTCAATACCTACGGGCCCCGGATGCGGCTGAATGACGGCCGGGTGCTGCCCAACTTCATCAACCAGGCACTGCACGGAGAGCCAATCACCATCTACGGCAAGGGCGAACAGACGCGCAGCTTCTGCTACGTGAGCGACCTGGTGGAGGGCATCTACCGGCTGCTGAACGTCGATTATTCCTTGCCGGTGAATCTGGGAAACCCGACCGAGATCACCGTGCATCAGCTTGCTCTCGAGATCATCGCGCTGGTCGAGGGCACGAAGAGCAAGATCGTCTACCACGACCTGCCCGAGGACGATCCCAAGCGCCGCCGGCCCGACATCACCAAGGCGCAGACGCTCCTGGGCTGGAACCCCACCGTCGACCGCGGCGTCGGGTTTCGGAGAACCCTCGAGTACTTCCGCTCCGTGGTCTGATCAAGGCCGGCAGCGGAGGATCGGCGGGGGCGCTATAACAATCTGTGAAGATTCTTAAAGAGAATTCGCAAGCGCGAGCACATGGTTCGCTCCATCACCGCCTGGAGCTCGCATAACCGGCTGATCGTCTTGCTGGGTGTGCTGGGGCTGATCATTCCGGGAATGAACTCCGCGTGGACTCTCGATGTCGAGACGTATCCCGACCCGACGCTCGTA
>Ga0208044_1001717_pt1 | contig 11513 bp, 16 predicted proteins | sample Sb_taG_8_FD_187712 | JGI IMG/M metagenome (GOLD analysis project Ga0208044, IMG submission 187712) | Peat soil microbial communities from Weissenstadt, Germany - Sb_50d_c_BC metaG (SPAdes) (version 2) | ecosystem: Environmental > Terrestrial > Soil > Wetlands > Peat | place: Germany... | reverse complement strand
CAGAAGACCTGAACCGCCCCAGCGGCTTGCTTGGGCCGCGTGCGCGGAAACGTGCACGCGCGGTCCTGAGGGGGCCTCGGTGCAGCAATGCACCGGGGCTACCCGGCCGACGCACGTCTCTGGCGTCTCAGGCCGTCTCTGGTCGCCGCGCTGACCTCGGCGGACGGGCGTCGGGATTCGTGGCGGGTCCCGCCTCGTCTCCCTCGTCTCAACCTGTCCCACCGCGTCTCGTGCACAAATGCGTGCACAAATCTGGTTGCTGACGTACGTGTTCGGCTCTATCAAGCGGTGGAGAATGGCGCGGTTCGGGCAGCCCATGAGAAGACGGTGCCTGGCCGTCGGCTAGCGACGGCGCATACGCGTCAGATCGCGGCTGTCGATCTCGACGTTGGCTTGCGAACTAGCTCTGGAGCGGTCGGCCAGGATCGTCTGCAAAGGTCGCCGGGGTGTTGCGGTCGCTGATGGACGACTTCCGCCATGGCGTTGATGTACTCGCGTGCTATAGCAGTCCAGTCACATAAGCCGACCGGCGGCGATGGGCACCGGTACTGGTGTGATGTTGCTAGATTCGGGCCGTGCCGTGGAAAGCCTGGCTCGAAGGCCATGAGTTCGATCTGGAGACTTTGCGTGAGCTGTTCCGGGCTGGTGACCCGCTCGTAGCGCAGGACCGGTCGGACGGGTACTACCTTGAGTCCTCGGCGCTTCAGGATACAAATGGCCAGCTCGACCATAGCGCAGCCGAACCGCTGGTAAAGCGCATCAACGGAGTCGCCAGAGCGGCTGATCAAGGTTTTCGGCCTGTGAATCTCAGGGGCCGGTACACCGCACCCGACGGGACGATGAGCGTTGTAGCCATCGCGGGCACGGCTGAGGCGCGTTCGAGGGCCTGGGCCGCCGCCGTGGTGGTGAGTGGCGGAGTTCCGGCCCCTGAGCCGCCGCCGAAGGGTCCCCGCTATGTGGAGCTCGCTGAACAGGACGCAGACGTCGCAGATGTGCTTCGTGTCCTGGGGCAGCCGGGGTCGCTGGATTGGTATGACATCTACAAAGCCTGGGAGATCGTGGAACACGCAGTCGGAGGCCGGCGGCAAGTAGTAGCCCGAGGCTGGGTCACGAAGGCTGACATTGACCGGCTCACGGCCTCGGCTAACCAGCCCGGCATTAGCGGCGACGAAGCCCGTCATGCCCGGATGTCAGGCACTCCCGGTCCGAACCGGACGATGACGATGAGCGAGGCGGATGCCCTGGTGCGTCGACTAGTCGCCAGCTGGATCGAGTCACACCCCTCCTACTGATCCGCCCGGCGAAGCTTAGCGCGCCAGCGGGATCCGGCCTTGCGACCCGCTGCTAATCCGAAAGTTCGAGACTTTCCGCCCGGAACGGGCGTCCCGCCAGGGATATCCAGGGCTTAGAAGGTGCAGGTGAGCCGGTGTATCGGGCTTAGAAGGTGCAGGTGAGCCGGTGTATCGGGCTGTCTGGGAGTGACCGTAAGTTCCCGGCATTGACCGGCCGATTGGGCACGTCGCCCGCGGTTGCGTACGACGGCTGGCACTTTGGCGCCCTGGTCCTCGTCACCACCTCGCGAGCTACGCATTACGAGCGTGTCACGTGCGTTGCTCGCCAGGTCCCAAAGCCCGCGCTAGCTTCACGTTCACGAGTTGCTGCTGCTGGCGGCCGTTGGCTGTTGACGGCGGTTCGGGGGCATCTCGGGGGCACGCCTTGTAATGCGTAGGCCGGGTCCCGCCCGGCCGTGGTCCTGGTGCGCCGCCCCTCTCCCCCCATCGGACTGACTGCTGCCGACCTATTCGCCGGAGGGAGGTGTCAAGGGCTGATTCGCGTGTACGTTAACCAGGCCCCCTTACCTGTGCTCGTTGCCCAGCGGTCACATCGGCCCTTGATACCGTACCGGAGGCGTATCACAATCCGGCGGAAGTCTGGTGGGGCCTTTGCACCTTCCGCCTGCATGCCGCACGCCCTGTCTCCCCAGCCTGGACCATCAACTGGGGAATTGGACCGATCGCGGTAAGTGAGGCTGCTGACCAGCTCCACAGGCCCGCGGCAGCCATGATGGACGCCTCATGACCGTGGCTAATTACACGCTCATTGCACGGCGATTGCCAGCCGTCGCGGCAGGCAACCCGCGGGGACGCCATCGCCGCGGTGACCGCGAGCCCGGGCCTGACGGCCGGGGAGGACGGCTCCGCTCAGCTTCGGCGGTGTGCTGGTGGCCGTGACCAGTCGGCGGAAGCTCTCCGCCCGGGTCGGCGGAGGGCGGGCGCCGGGATGCCTGACCACCCGCGCCAGGTGCTGGCCGCCGCGGTGGCCGCCCGCCGGAACGCTGCTGACGCCGCAAGGCGACCATATTCACCACACCGATGAGCACAGCGAACAGGTACATGAGGGTGCTCAAGACGAACAGCGGGACTATCCCCTTCGGGGGATCGCCCTCGGAATTCATAGGCCAGGGCGGGAGGAACACGAACGCCTGTACGCCTGCATAAAGCGCGGTTGCCACCGCCATCATCCGGCCGGGCCGCTGCATAATCTCGTCCTGCGTCCGGGCAGGCTTGGGCGGCTGGGCTACCGCCAGCCCGGCGGGCAGGTCAGCGGTGAGGGCGGCCAGCTCCGCGTAGGTCCGCGACGCGAACGCCTGGCTTACCCGCAGGTCGAATTCGTCCTTGGCCAGCATGCCCTGCACGAACGCGGCCTTGATAGTGCCGATCACCTGCTCGCGGTCAGCGTGCGACACCCGCAGGCGCCCGCGGCCCGCCGCGGCCGCTGCCAGCTCGTCTCCCGGCCCTGTCACCATCTCCGCCCCCAACCAGCACAATCCAAGGGAAGCGTAACGCGGTGCCGCCCTGGCGTCATCCCCGCAGTTGCCATGACCGGGAGAGCGAGCGGATGCCACAGCTGGCGAAGCCATCACGCGACGCCGCAGGAAGTCTCGCCGCACCATACCGGCTGGACAACAGGACGGCGGGGAAGGCGACACGGACCGGCTTCGGGCAGTGAGGCGTGTGAGCGTTCTTGATCTCACGCCCGTGCGGCCAGCGGCCCGGCGCGCGCCGGGCGGGCCCCCAGGGCAGAGCCCTGCGCGGCGCCGGGCCGCGGCGGAGCGCAGCGGAGCCGCCTTGATTAAATTTACTAATAAGGGGAACTCGGCAAGTCACGGTCTATCTGCGTCGTCGGCGTGCGTGCCTGCGCATTGCGTCCACCTTTGCGGCGAACGCGGCCGGCTCGATGATGGGTGTTCCGCGCCACGGCGACATGGACAGCAGATCGGTGTCGTTGGAGACGATGAGCAGCGCCCCCACCTCAGCGGCAAGGTCGAGGATCAGGTTGTCCTCGTGGTCGGGGCAGTCATGGACTGTCCGGGGCACGTCAGCCACGATTCCCCCGCCGCTGTGCTCGGCCGCCATCCCTACGACGCGCAAATAAGCATCGATCTGCGGCTGGGCCCATTTGAACAGCTGGGCCAGGATCCGGTCGATGTTGGTGATGATGTGCGGGGACAACCAGAGCGCGAACTCGGCGGCGTCAACGATTATGCCCAGGCAGTCAGCCGAGGCATTACCGGATACAGGCGGCGGTGAAGGCCAGGACCGGAACGGGCTGTTACCGCTGGCCGCCGCGGTCACCAGGACGTTGATGTCATAGACGACAGCGGCCGGGACAGGCGCAAGGCTGCTCACCTCCGCGCGCCGTCAGGAGTCCGCCTTGAGGAAATCCTGGACCCGCGCAGGGATATCCGACGGGTCGATGCCGAGTTCCGCGGTGCGCTGCTGGCCGTAGGCCTGCGCCTCCCTGAGCTGGTCGGCGATCATGATCGACTTCATGACCTTGAGGGTGGCCCGCAGGTAAGCGGACCTGTTGCCGTCGCCGAAATAGGCGACAAGCTCATCCAGCACCGGACGATCCTCCGGCTGGATCGCGAAACCCAGGGTCTGTGCGCTCATGGTCCCATAGTAGGCGGGTTGCACTTCATCTGCAATTTATCGCAGATGAATGGGCGCAACACATGAGTGGAGGTTGTACACCGCCTGCGTCGCGAACGACGTCCGCGGGGTACGCCTCACTGCCCAGCCGCCGCGGCGGCCCTCCTCAGAGGCCTCGTGCACAATTGCGTGCACACGGCACATGCAGAAGGCCCCTTCCATGATCGGAAGAGGCCTCTGACCTGCAAACTTGGTAGCGGGGGCGGGATTTGAACCCGCGACCTCTGGGTTATGAGCCCAGCGAGCTACCGAACTGCTCCACCCCGCGTCGGTGTTCTTAACCATATGAACTCCCGGCGTACAAAGCAAATCACCGCCGGAACACCGGGCCTACCGCCCGGCCGACCACCGCGAGGGTTGCGTCACCGGGGTCCGGCAGGGCGTAACCTTCCGGCATGACCGAGGTCGTGATCTACACAGACGGCGCGTGCAGCGGCAACCCCGGACCGGGCGGGTGGGGCGCGGTGCTCCGCTGGAAGGACACGGAAAGGGAACTCTACGGCGGCGATCCGCTGACCACGAACAACCGGATGGAGCTGATGGCGGCTATCCAGGCGCTCGAGGCGCTGCAGCGTCCGGCCACCGTGCACCTGTACACCGACAGCAAGTACCTGCTCGACGGGATCACCAAGTGGATCAAGGGCTGGCAGCGTAACGGCTGGCTGACCTCGGCCAAGAAGCCGGTCAAGAACGACGACCTGTGGCGCAGGCTGAGCGAGGCGATGAGCCACCACGAGGTCACCTGGCTGTGGGTGAAGGGTCACGCGGGCGATCCGGGCAACGAGCGCGCCGACGAGCTGGCGCGCCGCGGCATCGAGGAGGCCGCCACCGTGGTCCGTTCGGGCCAATAATTCCGGACGGCCGCCACCTCAGCGGGCCGCCCGCGATCCGTACGGCGGGGCGAAGACCACGACCAGGGCCAGGTCCTCGGTGACGTCGGTGAACCGGTGCGCCTCCCCGGACGGGACGAACACGACGCTGCCCGGCCCTACCGCCGCGGTCCCCGAGGGCGTGACCAGCGTGGCCCGGCCGGCCTGCACCACGTAGATCTCGTCCTCGGTGTGCGGGGTCTGGTCGTCGAGCCCGCCCGCGGGGATCGAGTACGTGCCCAGGCTCAGGTCATCGCTGCTGGCGTGCACGACCCAGTGGCTGGGGTCGCCGCCTTCGGGCGGCGTGTACGTCCCGGCGTCCGCGATGACCCGCATGGCGACCCTTTCGTGGCGAAGCTGTTAGCTACCGCGCCGGACCGGGCGCTGGGTGAAGTGATCGACGCCGCATCGCGCGCAGATGCGGAAGGCTTCCATCGTCTCGGTGCGCGCCGCGAGGCCGGACCTGAGCTCGACGTTGCCGGCCGGACTGCGCCGGGCTCCGGCAGCACTGCCGAGAACGGTCATCGCGGACATCCCGCGGATCCCGCGGCGCGCGATCGACCGCGGTACCCGCCAGGTGTAGCCGCATTCGGTGCAGGTGCGCTCCCACTCGCGCGCGAAGAATCCGAGGGGCACCTTTTGCATTGTTCGCCGGCCGCGGCCGGCCGTCAACGAACGGCGGCGCGGGTGAACTCAGGCCGCCTGAGCCGCCGGCCGCTGCCGCCAGCAGTTGGTGAGCGCGGCGCCGGTTACTGGCCGCTGCGCTGCGCCTCGGTGTCGGCGATGCCCGGGGGGACGACCTTGCCCTGGTCGATGTCCTGGGACAGTTCCGCCAGCCAGCGCTACGTCGAGTACATGGGCGGAGCCGCCGCGGTGCTGGCCAGAGCCCGGAAAGACATGGAAAAAGGCGAGTACCGCTGGGTGGCCGAGGCGGTCAACCACGTCGTGTTCGCCGACCTGGCCAACCAGCAGGCCCGCGAGCTGCTCACCGATTGCTTCGAGCAGCTCGGCTACCAGGCCGAAGCCGGGACCTGGCGCAACATCTACCTCACAGGCGCGCAGGAGCTCCGCGGCGGCATCAAGAAAGCCGCGGCTCCGACCGCCGTCAGTCCCGAGCTGCCAGCCGCGCTGCCCATCGGTGGCGCGGCTGCGCGCCGAGGGCAGGTTCCCTCGATCCCGCCTTGTTCGGCCCGCAGGTGCATGCGCCCAACGGGATGAAAGACCTGTCTCACATGCTGAGGAGGCCAAGGTCCCGCACGGCCCCGTTCCTGCCAGGCCAGGAAATCATCCCATCGGGATATTGCGGCAGGCAGCTTCGCGCGCTGGGATGGAACGATAAATGAACGGAGGGGTGAGCGAAGGGCGCAGGCCTGTACCAGTACGCATCGCCGTCGCTGCGCGGGCCATAGCCGTGCCGATCGCGGATAAAGGACTTATTGCCCTGTTCCTCCTCCGGGAACTCGGGAAACCTCATCGCGCGGGCTCGCTACCCTGCTGCGGCCCCCTGGCCGCCGCTTCCCTGGCGGCCCTGGTCCAGGAATCTGACGGCGATCCCTGGGTCAGGCAGCGCGGTGCGCGGGCCGATCGTGAATGAGAGGAGGGCATCGATGATGCCTCGCCGCGAAGCGCGGGCTCAGGATGACCGGCACGGTCACCTTCAGCGCCGCGTTCCCCTCCCAGCCACCGCAGGAGGTATAACTGGCGGGCAGCCCGGGCCTGGCTGGACGCTGGTCCTGCGGCGCCAGCCCATCCGCATCGCCGACGGCCAGCCGCAAGGCGGCTACGCCGACGTGTACGAGCTCATCTGCTGCTACTGCGGCGACGATCCCGACCTTGATTACCGCCACGTATCACCTGAACTGCAGCGGATCCGCGGGCCTTACCCGATCGCGGCGGGCATCGCCGCCTACGGAAGACACGCCGAGCACCACCGGCGGCAGGCTACTCAACCGCGCGAATCGTCGGCCGCGCGGACGAGCTGGTGAGCAAGGACATGGCCACCGTCCGTGAGATCGACCGGAAATATGACCTGGCCGAGGCGGGACCGGCCGCCCTGGATGCCGTGGCAGCCATGACCGGCGTGGCGGGAGTTGCGGCTGCCGCCCCGCGACAGGAGCAGATCCTCGACGCCGTCTACTACGACACCAAGGATCTGCGGTTGCTCCGCGCCGGTGTCACGCTGCGGCGGCGCACCGGCGGCCAGGACGCGGGCTGGCACCTGAAGCTGCCCGCCGGCCCCGGCACCCGGGATGAGATACGCCTGCCCGTGGCCGCACCCTCCGCTAAGGTGCCGAAGGAACTCGCGGGCCTGGTCCGCGCCCGTGCCCGGGGCGCGGCGCTGGCGCCGGTGGTGCGCATGCGGACCGGCCGCGGCGTGCTCCGGCTGCTCGACGAGGCCAGCCGGACACTGGCCGAGATCGCGGCCGACCACGTGTCGGCCGAGCCGGTGAACGGATCAGCGGCCACCTGCTGGGATGAGATCGAGGTCGAGCTGGTCACCGGCGACCCCGGGCTGCTGACGGCGATCGACGCGCGGCTGCGCGAGGCCGGTGCGCGGCCTGCCGCCACGGTGACGAAGCTGCAGCGGGCGCTGGGCGACCAGCTGCCCGACGCCGGGACGGGGCCGGGATCGCCGCTGACGGCGCGTTCGCCCGCGGGCGAGGTGGTGCTCGGCTACCTGCGGCACCAGGTGCAGGCCATCTCGCGCTATGACCCCCTGGTCCGCCGCGATGAGCCAGACGCCGTGCACCAGATGCGGGTCGCGACCCGCCGGGCCCGCAGCGCGCTGCAGGCATTCGGCCAGATCATCGAGCGGGAGGCGACCCGGCCGCTGTGTGACGAGCTGAAGTGGATCGCGGCCGAGCTCGGGCAGGCCCGCGACGGCGAGGTGCTGCTGGCCCGGCTCACCGCCGGGCTTTCCGCTCTTCCGCCCGCCCTGGTGGCAGGGCCGGTCGAGGATCGCCTCACCGGGCACTTCACCGCCGAGCTCGCCCGGGCGGGCCAGGCCGCCTTGCGTGCCCTCGACGGGCGGCGCTACCTCCGCCTGCTCGATGACCTGGACGCGCTGCTGGCTGATCCGCCTCTGACCCCGCTGGCGGAAGGCAAGGCAGGCAAGGTACTCGCCAAGCCGGTCCGGCGGGCGGCGCGACGGCTGCGGCGGGCCCTGGCGGCCGTGCCCGCCGCCGAAGACGCTGCCGCCGAAGACGCTGCCGCCGAAGACGCTGCCGCCGAAGACCGGGACGCGGCGATCCACGAGGCGCGCAAAGCCGCCAAGCGGGCACGGTACGCCGCAGAAGCGGCCCTGCCCGCGCTCGGCGGCAAGGCCAGGCGGCAGGCCGCCGGCGCGAAGAAGCTGCAGGAACTGCTCGGTGACCATCACGACAGCGTGGTCGCACGGGCGGTGCTGCGCGATCTGGCCGGCCAGGCGCGGGCGGCCGGGGAGGACACCTTCACCTACGGCGTGATGCACGAACGCCAGGCCTGCCAGGCCGCCGAGATCGAGCGGACGCTGCCGCAGTTTGCCGACCGCGCGAAGAAGTGACACTCGCCACGGCGGCGGTACTGGCGCTGGCGGTAGCCGCACGGCCTGTTCCCGGGCGCGGACGATGACGGCCGCGCCGCCGGGGAGCTGGGACGGCGCAGGAGTCCGCAGCCTGGAGATGCGCTGGATCTTCCCGGACCGGCTGGCGGCGGCGATGGCCGGATGGTTCGGCCGCTTCCCCGCCCAGACGACGGTGATCGAGGACGCCTATCTGGTGGATCCGCACTTGCCCGGGCTCTCCGTGAAGGTACGGGGGGGACGGGCGCTGGAGATAAAGGCGTACCGCGGGAGCCCGGGTCTCCTCGAGGTGGCCGGGCACGCCGATGGAGCGGGATAGCTGATCTGGCGGACTCGTTGCCGCCAGACATGGCAGCCCGGGCGCAGCACAGGTGACCGCGGCGGTTACCGGGGCGTGGTGATCACCTGGTCACGAGGGATCATCTGGCGGCCCGCTGGCTGCGGCGCGAACAGACCGGGCCGCGCGCGTTCGGTGACGGCGTACGGCGGCGACGATGACGAGCGCCCCGGCGCTGAGCCCGATGACCAGGATGGCGATATCGTGCCCGGTGTGGTGGCCCGTGGCGAGCCGGCCCACCCCGTAGGCGCTGGCTGCCACCGACACCGCCCAGCCGAGGGAGTCCAGCAGATTCCACAAGGCGAACTGATACGGCCGCATCTTCGCCGTGCCGGAGACGATGGCGGGGGTGAAGAACACGGCCAGCCAGCCCCACCTGGCATACAGCCTCTCGCCCCGCTGGACCATCTTCTCCCGGCGCGCATGGTGCCGGCCGGGACGTTCCAGCAGCCGGCGGCCCCAGCGGCGGCCGATGGCGTAGCCGCCGAGCCCGCCAGCCTCACCCGCGATGACGGCCACCGCGATCACCGCCGCCAGGTCCAGCCTCCCCTGGCTGGCGGCCACGGCGGCAGCCCCGAGGGCGGCGGTGCCGATGACGGGCACGCCCGCCCACGAGGCGGCAACCGCCAGGAACAGCAGCAGGTACTGCCACCACGTGCTCCCCAGGCCTGCCGCCATCATGCGCTCCCGACGCCCGCGGCCACCAGCGGCGGCACACGGCTCCCCCAAGACTAAGGACCCACGGGGCCGGTAGCCCGCCGCCTGGGCCGGCTACCGTTCACCACCGCCCGCAACCTGGTCGTGGTGCTGATCGAGATCGGAGGCCACGTCTCGTGACTGCCTCCGCCTTCGATCACCTCGCTTGGCAGCAGTCCCGGCGCAGCTTTCTGAAGTCGATGATGAAAGCCTCCGCGCGGGTGCGCCGGGACGGGGCCGAGGCGGCTGAGCGCCTCCCTGGCCTCCTCCCGGTACTCTCTCGCGGCGTCCGTCAACCGGATGACGCGCTGGCGGTGCCGGTCGAGGTGGGCCTGGGCGGCCTGGCCCATGCCGGGCAGCTGGGCAACGCCCGCGGTGTTCAGGTCGTCCAGGTCCCCGGTGTACCAGCCGAGGGCCTGGACGGCGTCGGCCAGCCGGCGCCGGATGGCCAGCACCTCGGCCTGATGCGCCGCGGACGTGTTCGCCGGCATGGCAGGTACCTCCTGATCCCTGACGACACTCGGTCGCTAACGAAGTGTCCCGGATTTAACCGGCGATCTGATCGGACCATTGAGGCCAGGCGGATCTTTCCCGGGACAATCTTCGCTGGTCGCCGGGAGCCGGGCTGCGGACGAGGCCTTATCGCCCAGAGCGCACCGCGGGGCCGGCCTCCAGGCGACGGCGATATACAGTCCGCTGGCGGTGTGTCTTGCCGCGCGCTGGCGGGTCTATCCGTCCGGGTGGTGGATGTCCACGGGCGGCAGGTCCTGGACCTGCTGCTTGGTGATGTTGAGCCGGATACCGTCCTCGACCCCGGTCACGGCGCCGATCGGGATGGCCACCTCCTTGCGGCCCCACAAGTGCCCCTCCTGGAGGAGCACGTGGGTCACATGGTGGCTGTCAGGGTCGATGACCAGCCCCTGGACTTTCCCGATGTGGCCGTCGGTGGCATGGACGTGCTCGCCTCGGCGCACCTCCACCTCATCCAGCGGGACGGCGTCGTAGGTGACCGTAGCTGGGGCGTAAGCCCCGGCCACGCCCATGCCGCCCATGCCGTAGTAGGGCATGTAGAGCACCTGTTCCGAGTCATAGCCCGGGTATCCGGGCGTGCCGGGCAGGAACTGCGTCTCCTCGGCGGGATCGAGCTCCTCGAAGTCCGCCAGGGTGCAGCGGAGCCGGATCTCGCCCGTCGTGGCGTCGATGAGGTCGAGCGGAACAAGCCGGCCGCGGTCATAGCGATGCTTCGGTTCGACCACGAGATGGGTGACAGCACGAGCGACCGGGTCCACGACCACGCGGGTCACCTTGCCGCAGACCCCATCGGTACAGCTGGCGTCGGCCCCGATCGTGAACGGCATCGTATCTGCCATAGCCGCCCTCCTGGTTCCTGCCGGGGTTATCGTCCCTGCTCGTGAGCGCGGCGCCGGTTACTGGCCGCTGCGCTGCGCGTCGGTGCCGGCGATGCCCGGGGGGACGACCTTGCCCTGGTCGATGTCCTGCGACAGTTCGGCCTTGGCGGCCAGTGCCCCCTCGTCCAGCACGCCGGAGCCCGCCGCCCGCGAGATGACGTCGCCGCCGCGGCCGCGCAGCACGTACGCGAAGCCGACGGCGATCAGCATGCCGATGACCGGCCCCACCAGGTACACCCAGTAGCTGGTCCAGTAACCGCTGGCCAGGGCGGGACCGAAGGAGCGGGCCGGGTTCATCGAGACGCCGCTGACCGGCGCCGCCCACAGCCCGGCCAGGGCGATGTACCCGCCGACGCCGAGCGCGGCGATCGCGCCGACGTTCTGCGCGGCCGACGCCGTCCCCAAGATCACGCTGACCAGCAGCGCGGTCAGCACGATCTCCATTAGCAGCGCCTGCCAGTTCTTGTACCCCGGCCCCGGCAGCGTCGCCCCCAGATGCTCCACGTTCCCGAACACCCAGCGCAGGAACAGGGCGGCCAGCGTCGCGCCGATCAGCTGGATGACGATGTAGCCCGGGACCCGTTTCCACGGGAAGTCCCCGCGCAACGCGAAGGCCAGCGACACGGCCGGGTTCAGGTGCGCGCCGGAGAC
>Ga0208044_1001707_pt1 | contig 11553 bp, 5 predicted proteins | sample Sb_taG_8_FD_187712 | JGI IMG/M metagenome (GOLD analysis project Ga0208044, IMG submission 187712) | Peat soil microbial communities from Weissenstadt, Germany - Sb_50d_c_BC metaG (SPAdes) (version 2) | ecosystem: Environmental > Terrestrial > Soil > Wetlands > Peat | place: Germany: Weissenstadt... | reverse complement strand
GCTGCGCACTCAGCCCGCGCGCGGCCCCTGCTTTCTGTGCGGGCGTCGCCCTAAAGAATCTCGGTCGGCCGATGGAATATTCTGACGCCCATGTGGGGAGATCCGGAACCCTAGGAGTAGCAGCCCCCTATAAAATAAGAAGGGCGGCAAACGGCGACGGTAGCACGAATTGCACGCTGCACATGTTGACGGACCGTATCGAGTTCCTGTTACCAAGAGGATTGTCGCGCGGAGCTGCGAACCGGCCCAAGCAGCAGCTTTTGACCGCGCTGATTTTTTGCGTCGATCGGTGGTTCACCCACAAGCCAAACTGCATTTTTCGAGCTCAACTCCAGCGCTTGCACACCGAGGTGGTGCTTTCCGATGGGACGCTTGGTCGTGTCGGTGACCGAGTGATCGATCTACACTTTTGGAACGAGCAAATTCCGACGATACCCGCAGAAGGTCCTTCTTTGGCATGGGGACACCAAATCAGCATAAGTTTTGGGGAATCTCTTCGTGAATTCGCGGACAATGGTGTCGGAACCATTTTGAGTGATGGTAAGGTCACTGAGGCTGTGGCCCTGAGCGGCGTTATGTCGATTAGGTCCTGCCCCGGTGGAAGTCCTCCACATAAAGCCAGTGTTGTACGCAGCATCTTTCGCAACTATGCCGCGGGACAGAGCCCTCGTGGTATAGCCCGAAAGCTCAACGAGAAAGGAATCCCGGGCCCTTTGGGTCGACCATGGCGCGATACGACAATCCGCGGCCATTTTACGCGCGGTACCGGGATCCTCAACAACGAGCTCTGTCGAGTGCCTTGGTGTAAGGGCTGTCGCCGTCGGCTCCGTCCTCCCACGTTGCCAGGTTGCGTGGCATGAGGGATTAGGGTGCCTTCCGGCGCCTCCATCTGCGCGAGCCCGCCGGCGCTTGACCTGAGACCCCGCCCGCCGAAGGGATTATTACGGCAAGCGTCGAGCATCACGACGTTGAGCTTGGTGCCTGCGGCTTCCATCTGCCGGAGCACGAGCGCAGCGTCGACCATTTGAAAGTCGACATCTGCTTCGCGGGTTGGATTAGCACTGACTGCAACGAGATAGTTGGCCCCGCGCACCTCCGGCGTAGTAGAATAGACCGACATTGGCGCCTTGCAACTGATTGCCGAAGCTCTGCACGGCGCTGTCGAAACCTGCCTTGTCGAGATCGAGCTGTGGGCCATCGCCTACGAGCCTGAAGCCGAGCGAAGAGAGCCTAGGTAGGATTGCTTTGCCGGGCCAATAGCTGAATGGTCCTTATCCACGCTAACGTCGCGCGCTGTCCGTGGCCTCTTTCAGAGCGCCACGGCCACCCAACAGATCTGTAATCGCAAATTCACGAGGACGCCGACGCAACGAGAACTGTGTCGGCCTCGGTGCGGACTATTCGGTCCGCTAGCGCCATTTAGGAGCCAGTGACGCGGCTGTTGCTGTGTCGCAGTCGGCAGCACTATAGCTTTGGCGGGGAGCCTAAGCTTCTGCCGTTGTTTCGCGCGAAGGACCCCGATTAAGGAGGTGGCCTTTGAGTGTGATCATCAGGAGAGCTGAGTCCTTCTGTAGCCGCTTTAATCTGCGTGCACCAATTCTTCTCGCGCCGATGGCGGGCGCTTGCCCACCTGCTCTGTCGATTGCTGTCGCCAACGCGGGCGGCCTAGGGGCTTGTGTCGTGTTGCTGATGAAGCCCGACCAAATCGCGGCGTGGGCAAGTGAAGTGCGCGCGAACAGCAACGGCGCTTTTCAGCTCAACATATGGATTCCAGATCCATTGCCAAAGCGTGATACTGCCAAGGAGACGCGTGTGCGCGAGTTTCTCCAGAGATGGGGCCCACCCGTAGCTGCAGAAGCCGGCGATGCCGCACCACTAGACTTTGCGCAGCAGTGTGAGGCCATGCTGGAGGTACGCCCTCCGGTAATCTCGTCGGTAATGGGCCTCTTTCCGCCCGTGTTCGTACAGAAAATGAGGGAGCGCGGGATCGCTTGGTTTGCCACGGTCACCACAGTCGGCGAGGCGCGTGCGGCTGAAGCGGCAGGCGCGAATGCGATTGTGGCGCAAGGGGCAGAAGCGGGCGGGCATCGTGGTTGCTTCGATGCTGCAGCCGCGCAACGAAAGCAGGTGGGGTTATTTGCGCTGTTACCGGCAGTGTCGGATGCGATCAGGGTGCCGGTAGTAGCAGCCGGCGGGATTGCCGATGGGCGCGGCGTCGCCGCGGCACTAACGCTCGGCGCGAGCGCTGTGCAGATTGGAACGGGCTTCCTTCGTTGCCCGGAAGCCAAGATCCATCCCGTGTGGGCAGACGCACTCGCCCAAACGGCGCCAGAGGACACGATGGTGAGCCGTGTCTTCAGCGGTCGCGCGGGCCGTAGTATTGTCAATGACTATGTTCTTGCTGCAACCGGGGCGGATGCCCCGGAACCTGCTCCTTATCCCGTGCAACGCGGTCTCACCGCTGCCATGAGGGCCGCCGCCCAGACGGAAGGAGACATCAGCCGCATGCAGGCTTGGGCAGGTCAATCGGCAGTCTTGGCGCGAGCCGAGCCCGCGGCGGCAATCATGCGACGCGTTTGGGAAGAAGGTGCAAAGACCCTCTTGGGATGATCGCGCCAGGCCTGCGGAAGCGGGTCGTACCACAGGGCTCAGCTTGAGCTTTCGCCGCTAAAGGTTTGAAATAATAATGGGAACCTACAAGACGCCGGGTAACAACCAACCGCCAGCAGCCACAATCATCATGTGATGCACTAAAGTCGCCGGTGATTGGCACTGTTCCCGCTGACAAGGTCGAGCGCAATCTCCCTGTCGGGAGACGCCCACGCGAGCACCCATGCTAGGGCGATCAGAGGAGGCGCCCAACGAGTTCGCAAGCGGCACTGATCGCCTTATCACCGTCCTCGGTCATGGTCTGACGGCCAATACCTTCATTCTTTCCCGGACATCTGGTCGTCCGTGCCGACACGGTGCCGACATGTGTTTTGCCGAGATAAGCGCGGGCCTCCACAGCCCAGAGAATTAGTTTGCTGGACAATGAGTTAGAATGGTTGCGGGGAGAGGATTTGAACCTCTGACCTTCAGGTTATGAGTCGAATTTTTACGTTTCCTGAGCATTCCCAGTCATTCCTCAAGTTGCACAAGTACTTGATTTTATTACGTTTCACTTGTAGGACGATTCCCGAGGATGCTCCCGGTTTCCGTTACGGTGGCGACCCGGTGGCGACCCGAAAGGGTTTTTGATGCCCATCGCAAAGCTGACCAAACGCGTCGTCGACACCATCAAGCCAGGCGATCAGCGCGTCATCTATTACGACAGCGAACTGAAGGGGTTTGGCCTCAAGGTCTCGCCGGCCGGCGGAAAAACATGGTGCGTGGAGTACCGTCCAGGAGCGCGAGGGCGCAACGTCTCTAAGCGACGTATGGTGCTCGGATCGGCAAGCACGCTGACGCCCGACCAAGCGCGCAGTGCTGCTCGCGGCGTCCTGGCGCGCGTGGCGCTCGGCGAAGATCCTGCGGCATCACGGTCCGCGGCGCGTGAGATGCCGACCTTTCGCGACTTCGCTGGACGCTACCTCGCCGAAGAGGCCAAGGCGAAGCTCAAGCCTCGGACGGTTGTCAATTACGAAATCTATCTCCGCAAGCACGCGATCCCCGTAATCGGCAGCCTGAAGCTCGACAGAATAGCCACATCCGATATCGCAAAAATGCATCGGCTGATCGGCCAAACCAAGCCGATGACAGCGAATCGGGTCGTGGAATGCGTCAGCTCGATCTACCGCTACGCCGCAATATGCGGGCTCGTTTTGCGCGGGCATAACCCCACTTCCCACATTGAGGCTTTCCGCGAGCAGCGCCGCGAACGTTTTCTCAACACCGAGGAGCTCGCACGTCTCGGAGACGCGATCCGAGAGGCGGAGACCATCGGCATCTTGTGGGAGGTCGACGACACCAAGCCGACCGCCAAGCACATCCCTAAACATCAACGCACTAATATCGGCCCGCACGCGGCGGCCGCCTTGCGACTCCTTATTTTAACCGGTGCGCGTTTACGCGAAATCCTCGGCCTGAAATGGGAGTATGTCGACATGGAGCGGGGGCTTCTATTCCTGCCCGACAGCAAAACCGGACGCAAGACGATCGTGCTCAACGCCCCTGCCCTCGCCGTCCTCTCCGCGCTGCCGCGCGTCGGCTCCTACGTGATCATAAGCGGTGATCCAGAAAAGTCGCGCCATGATCTCAATCGCCCCTGGAAGCTCGTCTCGAAACGCGCTGCCCTCGAGGGCGTCCGGCTGCACGATTTAAGACACACTCATGCAAGCTTTGGGGTGGGCGCCGGTCTTGGCTTGCCTATCATTGGCAAGCTCCTTGGTCATACACAGCCAAGCACCACCCAACGCTACGCCCACCTCGACCTCGATCCGCTCCGCCGAGCGTCAGAGAATATCGGCAACCGTCTGGCCAGCGCCATGGGGGATCCAGCCACCTACCAGAGTTCATCGTTTCGGAGCAAAGAGTAGTCCCACAGTCACCGGTTGCGTCAGAACAACTTCCAAGAGCGGACATCCGCGAGCGCCTGCACCGATGTCGCAGAATGACCCAAAGCGGAAGTGTTGAATGCCTGTCGTTGCGCTGGGGTCTGAGACCCCCTTCGATGATGCTTATTTGGAGCATAGTTCGGCGCGCATCTCGCCAGCTTCCATGAAAATCGCCACCTTCAATATCAACAAGAGGCTCGAAAATCTCTTGGCGTGGCTGCGCGACGCGCGCCCTGACGTGGCCTGCCTTCAGGAGCTGAAGGCGACAGACTCGGAATTCCCGGCCGTGGCAATCGAGAAGGCCGGTTACGGCGCCGTGTGGCGCGGGCAAAAGTCCTGGAACGGCGTTGCCATTCTTGCGCGCGCCGCTGAGCCGGTCGTCACCCACACAGTGCTGCCGGGTGATAAGGCCGATACGCAAAGCCGTTACATCGAGGCTGCCGTGAATGGCGTTCTGATTGGCACGCTCTATGCGCCTAACGGCAACCCGCAGCCGGGTCCGAAATTCCAATACAAGCTGGCATGGATGGAGCGACTGCTGACGCACGCCGCCGAATTGTACGCCCTCGATGCGCCGGTCGTGCTGGCAGGCGATTACAACGTCGTGCCCACCGACGCCGACATCTACCCGACGAAATCCTATAAGAACAACGCGCTGGTGCAGCGAGAGCCTCGCGCGCGTTTCGCCCGCCTTCTCGATCAGGGCTGGATCGACGCGATCCGCACTCTGCACCCTAACGCGCCGATGTACACGTTCTGGGATTACATGCGAAACCGCTGGCAGCGCGACGCAGGGCTTCGGCTCGATCATCTGTTGCTGAACCCGAAAGCTGCAAAGCGTCTTGCGAAGTCAGGAGTCGATCGCGAGGTGCGCGGAGAAGAGAACGCGAGCGATCACGCTCCGGCGTGGATCGTTCTTGGCGATGCGCCGGCGGCACGCGGGAAGCCCGCTCGAACCGCAGCGAAGCCCGCGCCAAGAAAGAGTGCACTAGCCGCACTGCGCGCGTCACCGGTCGCACGCCGGCCGCTACTGGTGATCGACGGCGATTCATTCGCCCACCGCTCCTACCACGCCTTGCCGAAGACAATCCTGCGATGCGGCCGCAAGCAAGCCGGCGCCATCCTCGGCTTCGCCAATCTTCTGCTGCGTCTTTACCGCGAGGAGCAGCCGCGCGCCGTCCTTGTCGCCTGGGACACGTTGGAAGTTCCCACCTACCGGCATGAGAAGTTTCCTGCTTACCAGAGCGGCCGCGAGTTCGATGACGCCTTGGTCGAGCAGCTCGACGCGCTACTGGAATTCGTCTCTGCATGCGGGTTTCGGAACGCGAAAGCGCCGGGCTTCGAGGCCGACGACTTTCTCGCTGCCGCTGCTGCTGCCGAAGAAAAGCGCGGCGGCACTACCCTCATCGCAAGCGGCGACCGCGACACGTTCCAGCTTGTTTCGGAACGCACCACGATTCTTTATCCCGTTCGCGGTAAGGGGATGGTGCGCATCGATCCCACCGAGGTCCGTGCGCGTTACGGCGTCGATCCGGCGCAGGTGCCTGATTTCATCGCCTTACGCGGCGATCCCGCCGACAAGCTGCCCGGCGCGCCGGGCGTCGGCGCGACCGGCGCGGCGACACTGCTGGAACGATATGGCAGCCTCGAAGCGGCGCTCAAAGCAGGCCGCTTTCCTACTCAAGTGGAGAGCCTTCGGCTCTACCGGTCGATCGCCACGATGAACCGCAAGGCCCCGCTGCCAATCCTTCGCAATCAAAAGCCGACATGGCGGAAAGCGGCCGCACTGGCTCGCGATTGGGATCTGAAGCAACTCGCGAGCCGCCTCGATGACCTCTCCGCGAACGGCGAAAGATGAACCGGCGGCCGGTGTACCCCAATGTCTGCCGGAACGCATCCGATTTGGTTACGTTTTAGGTCGGTGACAGTCTTTGGAGGATTTCCCTTGCCGAGAAAATACTCACCCAGCGCTTCTAAAGATGTTGAGCGCGAAATGCACAAATTTAAGCGTGGCGAGCTGAAGAGCGGTAAGGGCGGCAAAGGTGGAACCGTTAAGAGCCGCAAGCAAGCGATCGCAATCGGACTTTCGGAAGCGCGAAAAAAAGGAAAGAAAGTTCCGAAAAAGAGGGCCAGCTAGCCGCTCACACCAAGCTGACTGAAGAGGTTAAACCGGGGTAGTTTTCGCGGCAAAGGATCCGCTCAAATGTCTGCTTTGGGTACAAACCGGACGTTCAGCCGATCGCGTCGACACGTCTGGTTCCGGCCGAAAAGCGGACATGCCTAATCAGCGTGTGGAATGTCCGCTTATGACCCAAAGCGGCCATCCGTGCCCTTTATGAGGTTGCCGCAAAATGGCCGCTCTATTGATCATGGGTAGCGACCAATCTGAGAAATATCGGCAAGGGGTCGAGCGCGATGATACAATCAACGAGCGTTGTAACAACTGGTGTCCTGGCAGCCGTTTTGTGGGGGATGATTGGCGTTAGTGCTGCGCAGGAAGTTCTTCCCCGACCGGAACCTCCCTTCAAAGGCCACATCGGTCCTACTATCCAAGACTCAACGCTTGATTTTCCTCAGCAAGTCAAAGCGCCACAAGGAGCGCCAAATATTTTGCTCATCCTGACGGATGACGTGGGCTTCGGAGCGAGCAGCACATTCGGTGGGCCAATTCCGACGCCGAGCATGGATCGACTAGCGAGGGAGGGTTTGCGCTACACGCAGTTCCACACGACGGCTCTCTGCTCACCCACGCGGGCTGCCTTGCTGACCGGGCGCAATCACCATTCCAACGCCACTGGCGTGATCATCGAGCTCGCTACAGGGTTCCCCGGCTACAACTCGCTGATGCCGAAGAGCAATGGCACGTTCGCGGAGGTTCTTAGGCAGAACGGCTACAACACGGCCTGGTACGGCAAGAATCACAACGTCCCCGATTGGCAATCCAGCCAAGCTGGCCCATTCGATCTTTGGCCAACGGGACTAGGCTTTGAGTATTTCTACGGGTTCTTGGGCGGCGACACGAGCCAGTGGGCACCAGCCCTTTACGAGAACAACAAGCCCATCGAGCCTCCGCATGATGACCCTAATTACTTTTTTGAGAAGGACATGGCGGATCATGCAATCGCTCGAATCCGCATGTTGCACGCGGTTGCGCCAGACAGGCCGTGGGTAACCTATTACGCACCTGGCACGGCCCACGCTCCGCACCATGCGCCTAAGGAATGGATTGCCAAATTCAAAGGCCAATTCGATATGGGGTGGGACAAGATGCGGGAGGCGACAATTGCCCGTCAAAAAGCGCTCGGGATTGTTCCTCCAAATACGCAACTCACTCCGCGGCCGAAGGAGATCCCGGCTTGGGATTCGCTAAGTGCCGACCAGAAGAAAGTCTATGCGCACATGATGGAGGTGTACGCTGCTGCGCTTTCCTATTGTGATACGCAGATGGGTCGCATCCTCGACGCCATAACTGACATGGGAGAGCTAGACAACACGCTAGTCATCTACATTCAGGGCGACAACGGCGCTAGCGCCGAAGGCACGCCGCAAGGTCTGCTCAACGAGATGTCTATCTTCAACAACATCCCAGAAGACTTCAGCCAAGTGCTGGCCCATATGGATGACCTAGGCGGGCCAACGACATTCAATCACTATCCAGTGGGCTGGGCCCACGCTATGGACACGCCTTTCCAGTGGACAAAGCAGATAGCGTCGCACTTCGGTGGCACGCGTAATGGCCTCGTGATCTCCTGGCCTGCACGTATCAAGGATAAAGGCGGCATCCGCACGCAATTCAGTAGTGTGATTGATATCTATCCAACGGTCCTCGAAGCCGTTGGCGTCCAATCGCCATCAATGCTCAACGGTGTGCCGCAGAAGCCGGTGGAAGGCGTGAGTATGGTTTACACCTTTGATGACGCCAAGGCTGCTTCTAAGCACCGCACGCAGTATTTCGAGATGTTCGGCAACCGCGCCATCTACAATGACGGCTGGGTCGCCGCCACCACGCCACCCGTCTTGCCATGGGTCATGGGACAGACTCCCAATGTGAATGACTACAAATGGGAGCTTTACAACGTGGAGAACGACTTCAGTGAAGCCAACGACCTCGCGGCCCAAGAACCCAAGAAGCTGCGCGAGCTTCAGGACCTGTTCTGGGCGGAAGCCTCGAAATACAACGTGCTCCCCCTCGATAACAGCAGGATCGAACGATTTGATGTGAGTCTACGTCCAAGCCTCGCGCAAGGCCGCACCGAGTTCACCTATTATCCGGGAATGGTGCGCATCCCTGAAGGCAGTGCTCCCGACTTCAAGAACAAATCCTATCGCATCACCGCCGACGTGGAGATTCCTGAAAGTGGCGCTGAGGGCGTGCTGATGACACAAGGCGGCCGGTTCAATGGTCTCGGCCTATACCTGCTGCAAGGCAAGCCGGTCTTCCACTACAATCTCGTAGGCGTTGATCGAACTACCATTGCTGCGAAGGATGCATTGAGCCCCGGTAAGCACACCATCATTGTCGATTTCAAATATGATGGGGGTGGAATTGGCAAAGGGGGTGTCGCTTCACTGACGGTAGACGGCAAAGACGTCGCCAGCGGCAAACTGGCACGAACAATCCCATTTCGTGTCTCCGCAGACGAAACGCTTGACATAGGCGAGGACACCGGCACGCCAGTTAGCGAAGATTACCGTGTCCCGTTCAAGTTTACCGGCACGCTCGACAAGGTCGTGGTTGACCTCGGCGAGGCCGAACTCAGTTCCCAAGATCAGAAGGAACTGGACCAACAAGAAGGGACAAGCGAAGTGGTTGACTGAGTGTCAGGCGCCGAGTGTGGCAATGTCCGCTACTGGCACTTCAGCGACATTGAAGCGACGCCGTTTGATGTCCGGTTCCGAACCATCTTGGGACGTCAACGCATCGCCAACGCATGTCGCCGAATGACCCAAAGCGGAAGTCCGAGGCACCTTCAATGGGAGTTTTCCGCCATGAAAATCAGTCGCAGCATGCTTGCGGCCGCAGGTCTTGTCGCCCTCAGTTGCGTCTCGGCGTTGGCTCAGCAGATCACAGGTGTCCCAGGTTCGCCGAGCGCCACCACCACAATCGACGGAAAGCAACTTCCGCCGCCCGATCCGAAATTCGGCGGGGTGATCAAGGAAAAGGCCTCGGAGTCGACGCCGTGGTGGCCGCCGCGCGTCGTGCCGCCGAAGGGTGCCCCCAACGTGCTGCTCATCATGACGGATGACCAGGGTTTCGGTGCACCAAGCACCTTCGGCGGTGTCATACCCACTCCCACCATGGATCGCATCGCAAGAGATGGACTGCGCTACACGAATTTCCATTCGACGTCACTGTGCTCACCGACGCGGGCGGCGATCATCACCGGACGCAACCATCACTCGGAGGGCTACGGGGTGGTCGGCGAAATTGCGACGGGCTTCCCGGGTTACGACTCCATCATCCCGCTCGAGAAGGGCACGATTGGCACAATCCTTAAGGAGAACGGCTACGCAACCGCGTGGTTCGGTAAGGACCACAACACGCCCTTTTACCAGTCGAGCCAGGCCGGGCCGTTCGATCAATGGCCGAACGGTATGGGCTTTGATTATTTTTACGGCTTCGTCGGTGGCGACGCCAGCCAGTGGCAACCGAACCTGTTCCGCAACACGACGGCCATCTACCCCTTCCAGGGCAATCCCGGCTGGAATTTGGAGACGGCGATGGCCGATGAGGCCATCCAGTATATCAAACAGCTCAAGGAGATTGCTCCCGGCAAGCCGTGGTTCGTCTATTACGTGCCGGGCGCCACCCACGCGCCTCATCATCCGACGCCGGAGTGGACCAAGAAGATCAGCGACATGCACTTGTTCGATGACGGGTGGAACAAGTTGCGGGAGACAATTTTCGCCAACCAGAAGCGGCTGGGCATCATGCCCGACTACGCCCAGCTGACGCCGTGGCCGAAAGAACTGCCGGAGTGGGATTCCCTCAGCTGGGACGAGAAGAAGCTCTTTATCAAGCAAGCGGACATCTATGGGGCCTACCTCGCCTACGCCGACAATGAGATCGGACGGGTCATCCAGGAGGTCGAAGACCTCGGTGAGCTCGACAACACCTTGATCATCTACATCGGTGGCGACAACGGCGCGAGTGCCGAAGGCATGCTCAACGGCACCCCGAATGAGTTCACCACGTTCAATGGCATTGCGGTGCCGGTGAAGGATCAGTTTCTTTGGTACCCGTTCTGGGGATCGGAACGAACCTACCCGCATTTCGCGGCAGAATGGGCGTGGGCGCTGGACACCCCCTTCAAATGGGTGAAACAAGTGGCATCGCACTATGGCGGAACGGCCCAGGGCGTGGCCATGTCGTGGCCCGGGCACATCAACGACGTGGGCGGTATCCGCCGCCAGTTCAGCCACATCATCGACATCGTGCCGACCATCCTCGAAGCAACCGGCATTCCGGCGCCCGATACGATCGACGGCATCGAGCAGCGCCCCATCGAAGGCGTGAGCATGGTGTACACGTGGGACAAGGCGAACGCCAACACCCCGACCCGACACACGACGCAATACTTCGAGATGCTAGGCAATCGCGCCATCTATAACGACGGGTGGCTGGCGGCCACGACGCCAGCGACTCTCCCGTGGGAGCTGAGCACCAAGACGCCTCCGGATGTGATCACCGGGTACAATTGGGAGCTCTATCACGTCCAGGAGGACCCCACCGAGTTCAATGATCTGGCCACCAAGATGCCGGAGAAGCTCAAGGAGATGCAGGATCTCTTCTATTCCGAGGCGAAGAAATACGACGTGCTGCCGCTCGACAATTCGACGCTCGTGCGCTGGAATACGCCGCGCCCGAACCTGACAGCGGGGCGAACGGAGTTCACGTATTCGGGCGAACTGGCCGGCACCCCGGCGAGCGCCGCGCCGAGCATCCTGAACAAGGGCTACACCATAACAGCCGAGGTCGAGATCCCCGAGGGCGGTGCAGAAGGCATGATCGTGACCG
>Ga0208044_1001705_pt1 | contig 11561 bp, 17 predicted proteins | sample Sb_taG_8_FD_187712 | JGI IMG/M metagenome (GOLD analysis project Ga0208044, IMG submission 187712) | Peat soil microbial communities from Weissenstadt, Germany - Sb_50d_c_BC metaG (SPAdes) (version 2) | ecosystem: Environmental > Terrestrial > Soil > Wetlands > Peat | place: Germany... | reverse complement strand
ACGGGTGGCTGAGAACAAAGGGATGAGCCTAGATTCAGATTTCCACGTCGAGGTGGTGGACGATGGAATCGTCGTAAGCTTGCCCCGGTCGAGCTATTCGGTGACCTATTACAAGCCGGAAAAATCTCCGCGGCTACTCGCAAAGGGTATTACTTACAAATACGATCCGCACGTCGCCATGACGATGTCTGAGTTCCTTGTAGCAGCTTGGCGAGCTGGCAACGAAAAGGCGCGCGAGCTTGGGTGAATCGTGTAGCGACGCCGCATGACCGATGTCGCCCGTCTGAGCCACTGCCGTCGGCGATAATGAGCTGGGTCAGATACAATTTGCATGGCCTAGAAACGGCCGGGAACTCAATGCATATTGCGATCATGCCAGAGAAGCAGCCAAAGCGTCCGAATAATTATGCCAAAGCACTCGAAAGCTGGGAAAGCGAAGGCGGCGCTCCTGCGTCACACGATTACTCAACAAAGAGGAAACGTCCCCGCGAGCTGAACCAGATCACAAAGGCCCAGCCACCCACGGATCACAAGCAAAAACCGAGGAGGGCCTAGGACCAATGTCGCGCGGGAGGGGTTATGCGCGTCAATGTAGAGATCAAGTGTCCTGAGTGTGGAAGCGAGCACGTCCGCCCGTGCACTCGCCTAGATGAATATAGCCAGGAATGGATTGACACCTCTTGCGAAACCTGCGGACACAAACTCAGCTTTGACGAGATAGGCCGCCAGGTTGTCAATCAAATGCGCGCGCTTCTGGCCTTTGGGCCTTTAGGCATTCTCGCCGCCCCATTTTCGAACAGCTCTCGATAATTCGCTGCAGCTCTGCTTGAAACAGTGATAGCCGACCCGCCGGGCGACCTTCGAGATGGTGGGAGAAGGAAAATCGTCTCGCACAGGCTAGTCCGATGTCCCGCTCACGCGGCGCTGCGGTGCTGCTTTTTTTGGAGCGCCGCTCTCCGCCAGTTAAGGTGCGCCTGGCATCGAGCATCCCGACTTTCCAAGCCTACACTTGCTCCAGAAGGCCGACTTTTTCAACGACGATCCATGTCCTAGTGTGGCACAAGCTTCCGTCGTCGGCATAGACCCACAAAAAATCATGCCCATTCGTCAGACATTTTTGTTGGTCCGATGTCACCTCGGTCATTGCTCGTAGACGCCGAATCTCTCAAGGCGACCATCCGAGAGGTCGCTGAAGCGCACCTTCTCCCTGCCTAAGTTGGCACGGCCTCAATTACGCAGATCGGGTTTTGGGTCGGGACGATGCGTCCGAGGCGTAACCCTGCCGACGCAAACAAGTCTCGGAATTCCTCTACCGTCCGCTCCTTGCCTCCCGGAGTCATTACCAGCATCTCGATATCTAGCATCTTGGCTGGCGTTGGGGCTGGATCATCGGAAACCACTTTGTCGCAGACAAGCACCCGCCCATGGGCCGGAAGCTGATCCCGCATCAACCTCAGAACCTTCCGACAATGATCGTCGCTCCAATCGTGGATGATGTGTTTCATAATATACGCGTCACACCCTTCGGGCACGCGCTCGAAAAAGCTGCCTGACTCGATGCGAATTCGGCCCTCACAGCCCGCAAATTGGGTCGCTGGAACTGAGGTAAGGACTTCTGGGAGGTCGTACAGCACACCCTGCATCTGCGGGTATTGTCTCAAAATGGCGGCGAGCAACATGCCGTGGCCGCCGCCGACATCCGCCAATCTGCCGATTCCACTGAAATCGTAGGCCTCCAGGAGCGCCTGAGCCGCAATGGCGGAGGAGTTGGTCATTGCTTGATGGAACGTCTCTGCTTGATCGGGACGCTCGGCCAACAGTTCGAACGCGTGTTTGCCATACGCCTTGGTCACCCCGTCAGCGCCGGTACGGACGCACTCGGCGAAATGTTCATAAGCCCTTGTGGTCCACTCGTCGCCGAACAGCATTGCCATGTATCGCAGCGATTTGGCCTGATCGGTCTTCAAGAGTTCGCCAACTGGGGTCAGAGCGAATTGCCGTCCTGGCGTTTCCCTAAATACGCCGACACTCGCGAGCATCCGCATCACTCGATAAAGCGATGGGGCATGAGCGCCCACCTTCCCCGCCAACACATCAACAGAAATCGGCGTTGCACCCATCTGGTCCGCTACGCCGAGCCGGGCCATCGCAGCCAGCGAATAAGTGATTTGCTTGCCGAACAGAAGTTGCATCATCACGGCATCAGGAGACAGCGGGGCTGTTAGAGGGGTGTCGACCATTGGTGTCATCTCTCTCGGATCGCTCCTCGGCCAGCGGAGCCACATGGGTTTGCCGCAGAGTTCTTGAATTTGCTTCAGCATTGTTGTGGGCAACGATGGCGACATTTGCCCAAGGTGCGGTCGACCGACCGAAATCCGTCAGCATGCCGCCATCACTGAGAAGCTGTTGCGGCAACCGTCCTACTATTCACGTTGGTTCTACTGCATCAATCCGAGCGGATCCTGCCGCCGCCCTCAGGCGGAAAATCCAAAGACGTTTCCTCGACGTTGGAATAGGCGTCGGTGAGGCTCTTGCCGTTTTGCTAGCCCTCATAGGACTCGGGACCTAGGCCTCTGACTTCTGCACGCCTTTCCAACCGGGTTAAGGCAGCGGCTCTACGATAGCGGGTAAATCCAGCATTCCACTCTACCTGCCGCGCAACCCATCACTGGACCCAGTGTGACGTGCCGTTCCCAAGGCCCTTGAAAAGCGCCTTGCGATAGCCAGGATCCCTTCACCTCGGAAGAGTAAAAAGATCGAAAACAAGTGCGCGCAAAATGAGTCGGCTCAATGGCATCTTGGCTGCTCTGCTACGGTCGTTCTGCTGAGCGTTTTAGCATGAGCAAAGTTTTCGGTTCTGATTTGGTAGAGAATGACAGGCGGAATGACCTGGCAATTGTCGGCGCTGATGCTGCGCGGCTGATCTGGCGCGACGAACCAGAAGCGCGAAATATAGTCACCCGGTCATCACTACCCATGCAGGGTCGTAGCTCGACTGCTGGCACAAGGAAAAAACCGTGGTCATCACGGCGACGTGGTCGCTACAAACACATTGGCGCTGGCTTCGCTGGCCATGACATCATGCGCCACAGCAAGGGCCAATGGTCCGCCTCATGCACGAACACGATTCAAGGCTATTCTCGATCTTCAAGCACGGGATGAAGGGCATCTACAAAGCATTGCAGCGAGCGCTATTGCTGCGAAGTCCAAGAACGCAGATCGGCAGCTCGGCTGCGATGACGAGGCTGCTTATTCTCAGGCTCGCAAAGACTACTCCGAATTTGAGGCTGATGAAGCCGATGTTCTCGCCAGTTTATGATTTTGCCGAAGCCGGGGTGAGTGGCATGAGCGGAAGCTCTAGGAGCGCGAGCTCGAGGCTTTTGACGAGCTGAGCCATGAACGTGAAATCAAGAGTATCGATCGTGTCGCTGGGAAGGTGGTAGTTCGGATTCCGGAAGAAGGCCGTGTCCGTTGCCATGAGCGCCGGCAATCCCGCATCCCAGAACGACGCGTGATCACTCAAGCGGGTTTCGGGCAAGATCCGGCCATCGAACGGCAGAAAAAGCGATTCGACTGGCAGATCTCTGTTCTTGCGGAAGCCCCTCAGAACCGCACGTCCCAAGCGTCGCGAATGCCAGTTTCCGATTATGCCAATGAAGTTCCCTTGGGCCGGATAACCAGGCCAACGGGGCACGAATGGATAACTCTGGCGGGGCGCCGTATAGCCAACCATCTCTAATATGATCGCTCCGAGCACGCAGTCGCCGTTGCTCTGGCAGCTACGAACGAAGATCCGGCTGCCTTGATGACCTGTCAAATAGGCTGGCGGTTCCTCAAGCGTGAAGGCCGCGAATAGAACAGGCACTTTTAGTTTGGCTTGCTGCAGGCGTCCGGCCAGTTCCAGCATCACCGCCACGGCGCTCGCATTGTCGTCTGCACCCGGGGTGCTTGGGACGGTATCGTAATGAGCGCCGACGACGTAGTAGGAAGAGGCCTCAGCGGTCGCCGGAGACATCGCAAGCACGTTCGTCACGCGCTGGTCATAATATTGGTAGTCCTGCTCCCTTACAGAGAGACCCACGTCCTCGAAGACTGAATGGATGTAATTAGCAGCGCGCACCAAACTGTCAGGAATTGAGGGCGTGCGAGGACCGATGTCGACGGCGAGAGCATTGACATGTTCGCGCAAGGCGTCCCCAAGGATCTCTAGTTCACGATCCGCCAATCAGAGCCCCCTTTGATGCTAACGGCTGGCCTTTGTCTCTCGCCCAGAACCTCAACTGGAAGGGGCGGCATTCATAATCTAATTCTTTGCCAATGTGCGGCCGTGTGATCCAGAGCGCCGGACCTCTTCGCCTCGCCATCGTCGACGGCCTTGAGGTCAGCGATAGGCGCATGGGCAACCTCCGCCCACGCTACAACGCGGCACCAGGCCAAGAACTTCTCGTCATTCGGCAGAACCACAAAACAGGCGAGCGCTCGCTCGACCTGATCAAATGGGGTCTGATCCCACATTGGTGCCAAGACCCGAAAGGTGGTCGCAGGCCGATCAACGCCAAGGGGTCAGAGCAAGCAAGATGATGGACGCCAAACTCCAAAGCCAGATCCAGGCCTTTGTTGGTGACCCCGGCATACCGAACACGCTTCCAATATGAGCGAAAAGCCCGAGAATAGGTCCAAATCCTGGGCCCGAAGCCACCTATACCGAACACGCTTCCGGTATGAGCGAAAAGCCCGAGAATAGGTCCAAATCCTGGGCCCGCAACCATCTTGATTTGCAGCTTCGACTTTTGACGACTGTTGCCCTGCCCTCAGATTCCTAATCTGAGGGTCAGCGGTTCGAATCCGCTCGGGGTCGCCAGAATTTTCAAACACTTAGTTGATTGACGCGAGCGAGAGAGGACCAACGGGCTAACCGTCAGCTAACGCCAGGAGGGCGAGGGATGATCGCTGAGCGCTGGAAAGTGTGAGGGGGCTGGCGCGGCGGCCCAGCGGGGCATGAGAAGCGCCCCCAGCGAGGCGCCTAAGGGTCAGCGCGACCCGACCCTCGCGGCCTGCGATCAAGTCGAGGTCGACGAGGTCGAGAAGGCTCATCATCAGGGACGGGCAAGCGCTCAGGCAAAGGGGGTTGATCTTCAACCGTCTCGCTCGGATTCTGGTTGAACTTCTGTACCCTCTTATCCTCCTCCGGTGACGCGCGGAGGGGCACCCCCCAGCGGTCGATGGTCTCCACCGATGCACAATAATGGTGGAACGGACCTTTACGATGGTCGAACGCGGTCGTGTAAATGTGGGGCAGACCGCTGTACTCGTCCCCCTTCTCGTCGATGTCGAGGATGTTTTCGTACGGCAGGACGGCCAACACCTCGAACCAGGCTCGATTCCGCTCGGGCAGCACCTCCCACTCCGCCATCGCGGCGGCACGAGCTTCGTGGTCGTCCTCTTCCTCTTTCCGCCACGGGTTTTCGTGGCGGTGGACCGGGCCGTCATTCATACGCTCAGCGTAGTCCCATTCCTGCTCGTCGTCGCCGACGTAGGCGAAGTGGCGATCCACAAGGAAGTGCAAGCCATCGGAGAAGCAGCCCTTGAAGGTCAGGACGGTCCAGCGTCCGCGATCGATCCGAGACCTGGCCTCCTCCGGGTCCAGGTGAGGATATCTGTCGTCCGTGGCGTCGCGGATGAGGACAGCATTGCACTGTTCGAGAAGCCGCTGCGCCTTACGCTTGGTCGCCAGCCGCGCACGCACCTCGGTCTTGAGGGACCGCTGGCGCGTCTTTAGCGAGAAGCCAAAGTAGGCGAACAGGAGGTGGTCGTTCTTGGGCTGGAAGAGCATGTCCTCGATCTCTCCCTTGCCCCACACGTAGGCCTCCATGAACCCCCGTTCGCGAGCTTTCAGTAGGAAGGCGTCACGCGCGGTCTTCGAGAAGTTGCATGCCGCCGCAAAGATGATGCCGTACAGCCCGTCGCTATCCGCTTCAGGCAGCGCCTCGAGATATCCTGTGAGCTTCTTCGCCGCGATGGCCTTCTCCCGCTTGCATTGGATCAGCCAGACGCGGGTGCCGTTCGGCGGGGTAGGTGCCTCCTCCTCATCCTCGTGCTCGTCGGCGTTAGCCTCGCCGGGGATGATCTCGGTGCCCCGCGCGTCGAACCCGTCGTCCGAGCCCGCGCGGCCTGTCGCTTCCAGCGAGCGCCAGCTGCGGAAGTCATAGATTAGCTGGCGAACCAGATCCTCGAACCTGTGGGGTTCGAGATCCTCTAGATGCAGCGGTCCTATCGTTCGCGTAGTGGCCACACGAAGCTCCCTGAACAAGCTGCGCATTTCGATTATGCCGACCGCGCCAAGCCGAGTCTAACAAATCGCGGGGCGCGCTTGGCTCTACGTGACTCAGGGCGCTCGCTGACGGCCGGAAGGGGGCTGATGAATGACTCGGGGACAGTGCGCGGCCGGCCGAAACAGGCTAAGTCGGTATGATGGAGTCTGGAGAGAAAGCGCCCACCTGTGCCTTCCGAAAACCTCATCCGCTGGATTCGCAGGAGAAAAGAGAATCGGATCATGATCGAAACTGATGGCGACCTTCTTCAGACTTCTGCTCGGATATATGTGGGACTGCTTTCGTTCGCATGAACGACTGAAAGCCGAAATCCTCATCCTTCGCCATAAGCTGAACATTCTGCACCGAAAGGCTCCGAAAAGGTTGCGGCTTTCCGGCGGTGATCGGGCGTTGTTCGTCTGGTTGTATCGGCGTTTCCCCGATATCGGCAACGCCGCGGCGATCGTGCATCCTGAGACGATCATTCGCTGGCACCGGATGGGTTTTCGCGCCTGGTGGTGCTGGAAATCTCACAATCCAGGCGGCCGGCCCGGAATTGATCAAGAACCCCGAGATCTCGTGCGCCGTATGTGCGAGGAAAATCCGCTTTGGGGGCGCGCCGCGGATTCATGGCGAGCTGCTCAAGCTCGGCTTTGATGTCGCACAATCGACGGTTTCTAAATACATGTTGAGACGGCGAGGTCCGCCGTCTCAAGGGTGGAAGACTTTTCTCCGCAACCACGCCGACGGGATTGCATCCGTGGATTTCCTCATCGTTCCGACGCTGGCATTCGAACGACTGTTCGTGTTTGTCATCTTGGGGCTCGGACGCCGTCGCCTTCTATGGATCGGCGTCGCGACCAATCCGACGGCGGAATGGCTGGCCCGCCAGATTACCGAAGCCTTTCCTTGGGACACTGTTCCGGGCTTTCTCATCCGTGACAATGATGGTGCCTATGGCGAGGCGTTCACTCAGCGGCTTCGAGCAATGGGCATTCGCGATCGCCCCATCAACGTTCGATCGGGTCGATCCGCTGTGAATGCCTCGACCATGTGATCATCTGGGGTGAGGCACATCTTCGGCATGTCCTGAAGGCATACACCGCATATTACAACGCGATCGCGGACTCATCTCGGAATTGACAAGGACGCTCCAAACCGTAGGCCAATCGAGAGGTGCGGCGTCATCGTCGCTAATGCTGTGCTAGGCGGACTTCACCATCGCTACGCGCGGATATAGTTTTCGGAAGGGACAGGAGGGGTTGACGACAAGTCGCGGGTTTGTTGATCCGCGTCAAAGCGTTCCCGCTGAGGTGTCCATACCCTGTATGGGCGCAGGCGACCTCCCCGTACGACGGGCGCTGGCGACCTGGCGGCCCTGACACCTCAAGAGCTATAAATTAGAGGCCCCAAATCTCAATCAAAGAAAGGGAACGCATGCTAAGAATTGTCATTGTCGCCGCTTCGCTCATTGCCTTTACGGGAATGGTCCAAGCAGAAGACACTACAGCAGCAGCAACAGCAGCACCATCAGCTTGTTTGAGCTTAGACAAAACAGCTTGCCACGCTGACAAAACTTGTAGGTGGCACCATCATAAATGTAAGCCAGCCAAAGTACCATCGACTTGTTTAAGCTTAGACAAAACAGCTTGCAAAGCTGACAAAACTTGCAGGTGGCACCATCACAAATGTAAGCCAGTCAAGAAGTAAGGCATTTGAAAATGGGCCAAAGTCGGCGGTCTGATCTTCCCGCCGCCGGACGCCGATTAAGGCCATACGCTGTAGCGTTTGGCCTTCGCGCTCGGCAGTAATTGCCATCAAGAAGGGGGGCCCAGTCGATGGGGCGGAGCATTGTTGTCGTCACTGCTTCGCCATCACAGCCCTCCCGGGGTATCTACCGGACCCAGTTTCAAGATCGAGAAGACAACTCACAGCGCGTGGCGGTGCGGCTGGCAGACCATCACGAACCCTGACGAGCTTGAAAAGCTTATCAGTGTCTTGCAGGCCAACAAGAGATTCCTGGCCATCCCCTCAGTGCCCCCCGCACATAGCCGCATGAATTTTTAGGCCGGAGCCCAAAAAACTCCGGCCTCTTTTTTACGCAGCGGCTCGGCGGACCCGATCAGACGCTCATATGCCTGCCGCAACGATGCTATTTCTTGCCGTGCTCCTCGGCGTGAGCCTTCGCTGCCTCTTGAGCGTGCCCTCTGGCGTGAAGCTCGTGGGCTCTCGCTGTGTGTGCATGGTGTGCCGCCTTCTCGTGATGTCCGGCCTCGTGATGCTTGGCCGCTTCCCCGTGATGCCTGGCGGCGTGCGTGCTATGTTCTGATGCCTTCTTGTGATGTTCCGCAGCTTTCTTCGACATGGAATTTCCTCCAACGTATTTTGAATCTTCACACTCCTGCATCCGAACTAACTCTGCGGTACGGGGGGAACCGCAAATTGAGTTCATCGCTAACAAACTACTAGCGCGCACGTGGCTTTCGATATTGATCTGGAACAAGCTTTTGACAAAAGGTTCGCATTTCTCAAGTCGCACCGTGCTTTCCCATGCCAGGACCCACTCGCCACACAGCGGCTCCCCGGTGGTAGGACCGGACCCTTTTTGGTAGGAATGCCTTGTAAGCCCTGTAGATGGCCAGTTAGCCGCGAGGGCTAGCGATGACCGCCGCCGTGGGGTGAATATCCAGCACAAGCTGCTTGCAATCGCCAATCGTAGCCTATGATCTGGCAAAGGTAGACTTTGGTTAGCGGATTATTGTGGACCTCAGCCGCTGAAACGCGCCATCCATAGCTGTTCGCGACATTAGCAATTTGGTCCTCCTCGCAGTAAGGCGTTGCGATGCGACCATACTGCGTGGCTTGGAAGTCACCATCGCAGCTGATACGGGCAGCGGCTGGTTGGAGTGAGGCCACACTCAACAGTACGACAGTGGCGAAGCTGGTGAGGCCTGCTTGCAGGGCTCTGTTCATAGATAATCTCCTTCGCGATTGAGCGCCGAGTCTAATCGGCAGGGACCACACTTATTTGTGTGCTCTCCTCGCCCCTTACAACGAGCGAGACAACTCCGCGTAGACGAGAAGCTCCATGTGACGTTTCCCCACCGCCTAACTCATTTGTAAATTGATGAAGGCAGGAAATAGACCAGGGATGTGTAATCTGGAGCCTGGCACTTGAGCCGCGCTGAAAGACTGGATTCAAGCTCCTCCGCTCGACGCCGCAGCCGCGCATAAGTTTTTTCGATGCATTCCTCGCGGCCGCTCCGGAAAGAGAGTGGTAAGTGACGCATTACCGCCGAGGCGTAGGCGCAGTTTGCACGCCTCGAAATGCCGCCGAGCTTGAGTGCTTTTGGTCTGGCTGGCATAGATCGGATTGCCGAGGCACGGACGGCAGAAATAGCCGCCTAGTCCTCCAAAAAGCTTGCCAACGCGCCTGTTGCAACAGGGACAGTGTATCCATGGCCGACTGCCCCCGAAGTGACAGCGCGTCCAGGAAATTCGGATGATTTGGGGCATGAAATGGCCGTGCAATTCTAGTTCAATGCGGTGCCGGCTTGTGCGCAGCTTGGCGATTTTTGGCCACCGTAGATAGGAAGGCGCTCGTAGGGGCTAAAGCGGTCAATCTTGTTGATGCACTTGATTTGGCACGTCTTAGTTTTCGTATCTGCAACATTCATCATCGGTTCTTTCGGTTAGAGCCGATGGGCATGGTGGCCATCAGTCGGTTTGGCAACAAGTATCTGAAGACGGAAGCGTCCCATTCCCAGGCGCTGCCGCCAAAATGACTCACCCAATTGTTGGGCGGACCACCCTCTGGTCGTGCATCCTTCCAAATGTACCAATCGCGCTTTGCGCTATCGCGCGAGGAGCTGCTTTCGATGAACCAGGGATGCTGGTCCGACGTGTAATTGGGCACGAGATCGAGGATCACCTTGAGGCCGCGACAATGAGCCTCGGCGATCAGGCTCGCGCAATCGGCTGCTGTGCCGAAGAGCGGATCCACTCTGCAATAGTCAGCGACGTCATAGCCGAATCGGCCATGGGCGATTTATAGGATGGACCGATCCAGACGGCGTCCACGTTTAGTCCTGCAAGGTAGGGACGAATGCCGTTGAGATCGCCCACCCCATCGCCGTCTGAGTCCTGAAACGAGCGTGGATAGATCTGATAAATGACCGCGGTCTTCCACCATTCGACTTCCACCCTTCAGCTCTCCGTCCAAGGTAAAATCCAGTTTTTAAGCCTGTTGGGAACGCGCAAAATGCGTGTTCATTAGTCAAGTCCAAAGGAAGGTGCATGAACCAACAGGTGACGGCATACGCTCGCTTGCATCGCGGACGGACGAGGACGAGATACCGCGGAAAAGGTGGATCATGGTTGTGAGGCTGATCGTCCAGACTCTCGTGTGGTTTGGCGGAATGGGAGTCCTGCTCTTCCTGTCGGCCGGGACCCTCAATTGGCCCGGCGCTTGGATTTTCCTGGCGGAGATGGTGGGCCTTAGCCTCGTGGCAGGGCTGTTGCTGGCCCGGCACGATCCTGCGCTCCTTAAGGAACGGCTCAGTCCCCTCGTCCAAAAGGACCAGGTCGCCGCAGACAAGGTTCTGATGAGCTTGATCCTGCTGCTCATCGGCGTCTGGCTGGTGTTCATGGCGCTCGATGCCGTTCGGTTCGGTTGGTCGTCCGTATGGGCGCAGGCACTCGGCGCGCTCAGCATCCTTCTATCGGTCTGCATCGGCTACCGAACAATGCGCGAAAACAGCTTCGCCGGGCCCGTCGTGAAGATCCAGATGGACCGCGGACAGATGGTCATCACCACAGGCCCCTATAGCTATGTCCGTCACCCAATGTACTTCGGCGGCCTCTTCTTCTTCATCGGCACGCCGCTTCTCCTGGGCTCGTGGTGGGGTCTTGCGTTCGCGCTCGTAATCACGGTTCTGCTTTGCATCCGCATTCCCATTGAAGAAAAGGCACTTCGGGCAGGGCTGGAAGGCTACGACGATTACGCGGCGCGGGTCCGCTATCGGCTGATCCCGCTGATTTGGTAATGACTGCGGACAATTTCATTCATGATGCTGCCTCGCGGTGGTCGCCCATTGCGGAAATTCCGGACACCTGGAGCGTCACGGTATTAGAGGCGCACGAACCTTTTCTTAATTCCGAAAAGGAGGCTGAGCTGAAGCTTGGCCTAAGCCAGACGCTCGTAGCACTCGTCGCCGAGGGCGTGACCGATGCCGATCGGCTACGAAAGTT
>Ga0208044_1001704_pt1 | contig 11562 bp, 7 predicted proteins | sample Sb_taG_8_FD_187712 | JGI IMG/M metagenome (GOLD analysis project Ga0208044, IMG submission 187712) | Peat soil microbial communities from Weissenstadt, Germany - Sb_50d_c_BC metaG (SPAdes) (version 2) | ecosystem: Environmental > Terrestrial > Soil > Wetlands > Peat | place: Germany: Weissenstadt... | reverse complement strand
TATCCAGGAGGCTATTTCCCGAAAAATCAAGTCCGCAAGAAGAACAAGAAGAAGTGGTCGCTCGCTACAGCGCTGTAACGGGTTGCGCGCTCGCGACCACTTTATCACGACTCCGGCAGTCTCAAATGTATCTGAACTTTTTCAGCTGGGCGTTCATGCCCGGTTTGTCTCATGCTCCTGCTGCCGTCGGCTGGTTGCAACGCATTCCTGATAGCTGAATTCCTGCGGCGGTAATGGCTCCGTCGGCGACGCGGTAGCGTCGGCATCCATCGCCGGGCTTGGGGCGGACATGGCCTCAGGCCTGCGGCGAATGCGCGCCGTGACCGGCTCCTCGGCGGAAGTGCGGCGTTTCGCGCTGCGTTCAGGCGTTGCCTCGATAGTGTGCGCGCTTTTAAGTGCCTTGATCTGTTCGGCCAGCCCGAAGGCTTTGAGCAACGGATCGGCGTCTGGCTGTTCGGTGTCCGGCTTCGGAGCCGTTGCGGAAAGGCTGATTTTAAGCTGGTCGCGCAAGCCGATGAGCTGGGTCATGTACGACTCGTGGGGGAAGGGCTGGCCGTGGCGTGCCTGGTAATCGCGGAGCTGCGATTCCGCAATACTCAGGTCCTTGCGGACGGAGTCGCAGGAGTCGCCGTAGCTGTCGCCCAAGCGTTGCAGCGCGTTCAGGATGGCTCGCGGTCCGTGGTGCTGGCGGGAAAGCGTATCCTGACGGGTGATGGCTCCTTCGAGATAGAGTTCGGGGGCGAATTGCGGATGAAGAATGAGCCCGAAGCGCAGGCCGCGACACATGCCTAAGGGGAAGCGCCGCATCTGCCCGACATTGGCCGGCAAGGAGTCGAGGGTTTCGCCTAGGACGGCTGCCTCGTCCTCGCGGGTGGTAGGCCGCTTGCCGACGGTCATCGGATCAGCCGCATGAGCTGCAGCGGTGGCCGCATCGGCGGTCAGTCCGGACAGCCGATTGGACAGCCTGGCGATGGTCTCGGGCAGTTCGCGCAGGTTGCGGCGGGCGACGTATTGTTCGTCGGCGTGATTTTTCCTGAGTATTGCCAGCCTTTGCAATTCGGCGTCGGCTTCGGCCAAGGTGAGCACGGCCGGGTTGCCGGAGGCAATCGCCTTGACTTCGGCGTAGGAGAGTTCCTGGCCTCCGATATCCTCGGCGCGGCGGACGGCGCTGTCGCCGGTTATGACCTGGCCAATGAATTTTGCCTTGGTCTCCAGGGCTTGCCACATATACGCATCAAAGCTCCCTTCCGTGACGCAGCGATAGACCGCCACTTCTTCGTTCTCGTTGCCCTGGCGCAGGATACGGCCTTCGCGCTGCTCGACCTCGGCCGGCTTCCACGGCGCGTCGAGATGGTGCAGGGCTACCAGCCGTTTCTGCACGTTGGTGCCGGTGCCCATCTTCTGCGTGCTGCCGATCAGTACCCGGACCTGGCCGCTCCTGACCTTGTCGAACAGGGCCTGTTTCTTGGCGTCGGAATCGGCGTCGCCAATGGCGGCAATCTGGCTTTTGGGGATGCCGCGGGCAACGAGTTTCTCGATGATCTCGTCATAGACGCAATAATCCCAGGAAGTCGGGTGGACGCCCATATCGCAAAACACCAATTGCGTACCGCGTTTGGCTTCGGTCCGCTGCCAGATGGCAGCGACCTTGTTCACCAGGGCGTTGACCTTCGAGCCGGGGAAGTCAGAGGACTGACCGGATAGCATCCTGGCGTCGAGGGCCAGCTTGCGGCCGTCGGTGGTGATGGCCAGGGCATTGTCTTGCCTCGGATCGACCTTTTGCGTCCTTAAGCGGTCGTAGCGGGCAACCAGCTCCTGCTGCAAGGCGCGCTGCTCCCCGGACATCGGGCAGGCAACGACGATAGGCTTGCCGCTTTCCAGTCGCGGGCGGGGGAGGTTTAGCATCTCGGCCGTTTGCACGTCCGAGAAGGCGCGGAACATCTGCTGGAGTTCGGGCAGGTTGGTGAAGCGGGCGAAGCGGCTGCGCGGCCGCAGCGAGGCGCCGTCGGGAGAGATTTCCATGGTGTCTACGACTTCGCCAAAGGTTGCCGCCCAGGCATCGAAATGGTCGATGCCGCGGCTTTTCAGCCCCTCGGGGTCGAGGAAGCGCTGCATGGTGTACATCTCGACCATGGTGTTGGAAATCGGCGTGCCGGTGGCAAACGTCACGCCGTGGCCGGGGTGCATCTGGTGCAGGTAGCGTGCCTTCATGAAGAGGTCGAAAGCCCGTTCGCTGCCGCCGGTCTGGATGCCCGCGACGCGCTCCATCTTCGTCGGTGTCTCCAGGTTCTTCTAAGCATGCACACACTACACAGGAAGTGAGCAGCTGTTCGGCGTCAGCTGGACCCGGTATCATTTCCTTTGCGGCCCTTTTTGATTTGGCCCGCTGGATGGAATCCTGGAAACTGTTGAAAGGAATCTCATGCGAACAGCTACCTCAGTCCCCCCCCGCGCCGCCTGGACCATCGACGGCCCTTGACTGTGCCACTTCCGGTTTGGCACGAACTCACGCTGCAACAACGCCAGCAACTCGCCGCCGCAGTCAGCCAACTGCTCCACAGAAAGCTCATGGCCGCTCCCGAAAAGGAGGAGCGTCATGAACCCTGCTAACTCGGTGTCCCTGCTTCGCTCCTCGAAAGTTCAACTCTGGCATCTTGACCGGCTGGCGGTCGTGTACGTTCGGCAATCGTCTCCGCAGCAAGTGCTTGAGAACCGCGAATCCAGAGAGCGGCAATATGGCCTGGTTGATCGCGCGGTCGCTTGCGGTTGGCCCAAAGACCGGGTATTGGTAATCGACGAAGATCAAGGTAAGAGTGGAAGCACTTCCGAAGGGCGCCTCGGTTTTCAGCGGTTGCTAGCCGAGGTTGGGCTCGATCATGTCGGGCTGATCCTTGGAATCGAGATGAGTCGCCTGGCCAGATCTTGCAAGGACTGGCACCAGTTGCTTGAGTTGTGCGCCATCTTTCGGACACTGCTGGGCGACCAGGATGGACTGTATGATCCGACGGACCCAAACGATCGACTCTTGTTGGGCTTGAAGGGAACCATGAGCGAAGCCGAACTGCACGTCCTGCGTGGCCGGTTGCGCCAAGGTGTACTTAACAAGGCGCGGCGCGGGGAGTTGTTCATGCTGCCCCCGACCGGCTATGCTCGCTCGCCTCAAGGCGGGATAGAACTGGACCCCGACGAACAAGTCCGTGGGGCCGTCATCCACGTATTCGACTTGTTCGAGCGGTTGGGCAGCGCCCGCGCCGTCACCAAGGCGCTTCTCGACCAACGGGTGTCACTAGGCATTCGCATTGCCTCCGGGCCACACCGTGGGCAAATCGAGTGGCGGCCACCTGCCCTAAGCACTGTGTTTCGGATACTCAAGCACCCGATCTACGCGGGCATTTATGTATTTGGACGCACGCAGACCGACCCTCGGCATCGTGCCAAGAATGGAACGGGGGCGGCGAAGAAAGTCGTTAATCCTGAGCATTATCACGCCCACTTGCCCGACCGGTGCCCCGCCTACATCACGGTGGAGCAGTATGAGGCCAACCAACAAAAACTAGCAGCGAATCAGGCTCGGACGGAGTGCCGCGGGGCGGCCCGCGAGGGCCCATCGCTCCTGGCGGGTCTTGTCCGCTGTAGCCGGTGTCAACGTCGGATGTGTGTGGCGTACACCGGTAACCCGCCGAGACAACTCCGATATACCTGCATGAACAAGCCCAGCGCACACGTCAAGTGCCGCCAACAATTCCTCGGCAAGGAGTTGGACCAGGCGGTCGCCGCAGAGGTGCTGCGTGCCTTGGCTCCTGGGGCTGTGGAATTGAGCGCTGCCGCCACAGAGGATGTGCTCCGCGAACGAACCAGTGTCAATCGCCATTGGCGGCAACGCTTGGAACGCGCGAAGTTGGCTGCGGAGCGGATCGAACGGCAGTATCAAGCCGTGGAGCCGGAGAACCGGTTGGTGGCTCGGACCCTCGAACAGCGGTGGAATGAGGCGTTGCTCGTCTTGCGCCAACTCGAAGAGGAATACCGCCGCTTCCAACAGACGCAGCCGAAAGTTCCTACGGCAACCGAGCTTCAGCAACTCCGCAAACTCGCCGAAGATCTTCCTACCTTGTGGCATGCTTCCACGACCCGAGCGATTGACCGACAACAGATCATTCGCATCGTCGTGCAGGAAGTGTGGGTGACAACGGCAGAGGCCAACGATCTGCTGACTTTTCGTGTCACTTGGGTCGGAGGCCACGTGACCGAGCATCAAGCTCGAAGGCGAGTGAAACGGTTCGAGTATATGCACGATTTTCCGCAACTAGTCGCACGCCTAGGGGAATTGCGCGCAGCGAAGTTTTCCAGCGATCAGATCGCGGAGCATCTGAACGGAGAGGGATTTCGTTGTCCGTATGACCCACGCGGGTTCCACCGGAAAAATGTCCAACGCTTGGTCAGTCGCTATTTGGGTGGCGGCCCATTGTCGCCGCGTCAGGCGCTGAAGCGGCTCCTGCGGCCGAATGAATGGTTGGCCTCGGAGTTGGTTGAGGAATTGAAGGTCAGTCGCACGACTCTCCACGATTGGATGATCGCGGGTTGGCTCGAGTATCGCCGTATTCCTCGCCAGGCACGTCGAGTGTACGCCTGCTGGGCCGATGAGGCAGAGCTGAAACGTCTGCGCGAACTAGCTCGGCGACCACGGCATTGGTACGATCCACCGTTGCCCGCATGGCTCACGACGCCACACGCGAAGCCGCCCAAGCGAACCAAATCCTGATTGTGCTCATTCTCATCGTTCACAGCGCCAAGAGCAAAGCCGGGGCAAGAGCGGAACATTGCCAGAGAAATGAGAATCGGTCAAACATCGAGGATCAAGATCATGTCCAAGCACAAGTCAAAGAAAGCCGCCCCCCCCAGGAAGCCGGCGGATACCACAGCAGGACTGCGGAAGGCGTTGAACTCGCGAAGCAAGGCAGACCTGGTGAGCGTCTTGCTGGAATTGGCGCAGGAGGACCGCGGAATTTTCCGACAACTCACCACCCGATTCGGTGTGGCTCCCGCACCCACCGAATTGGTAGCCGCAACGCGTCGAGCGATAGCCGATGCAACGGACTTCGACGAGCGAGACATGAATACGAACTTCGACTACGACTACCAAGCCTACGAAGAGGTGAAGCGAAACCTGGCACGCCTAATCACCTCGGGACAGTTGCGGCTGGCAATGGAACTCTCGTTGGATCTGATGAAGCAAGCAAGCCGTCAGGTCGAGATGAGCGATGAAGGGATGATGACCGATGACATCGAGGAATGCTTGAGCGTGGTCCTCAAGGAACTGAAAAAGTGCGACCTGCCGGCCAACGACGTGATCGCCTGGTGCTCCGCGATGCTGGCCAATGACCGTGTGGGATTCATCGCGCGAGATCCACTGCACTCGTTGCGAAGCCACTTGCAGGCCACGCCTTGATGACTCAACGGGAGCTTCGTTTGCTGAAATGGGCATCAACATGAAACGACTTCCAGCCGCGGTCGAGCAATTCGTGAAGGCACAGCAAACCATCGCCATCACCGAACTGTGGGAGACGAACGCCGAATCGGCGGCTTCACCCTACGGCAGCCATTGGTATCGCGCCGTGGCAGCGATGCTCCGCTGCGGCCGCGTTGCCGCCAAAGACAGCGGCTTCCCGAATCGCACCGACATCAACCGCATTTGCAAGGAAGCCAACTTCAACCAACACTTCTTCGAACGCATCGCCAAACTGCTTGTGGCAGCCAAGGTCGTCCAGGCCGATCGAGGCCACCGGTACGTCGAGGGCGTCAATCACGGCGCCTTCTGGAAACACCGTCGCAAAGAACTCACGGAGGTCGCACGTGCCGCCGTCGCGCACCTGATCAAGGACAGCGCCAGTTCCTCCTACTGGTACCCGACAATGGCCATCCACCATTCGTTGATCGACTTCCTGATTCTGTTCTTCGCCAGCTTCCATGGTAAAGCGATTCGTGAAGATCAGTTCGGCAAGGTGATGCACGATTTGTGTCAGATTCCCGAATCAGACCTGAAAAGCGTAGCCGTGAGCGCCGGCCTCAAGAAGGACGATGTTTCGCGCGATGAATGGGCACATTGGTTGAATGAAGCCGGACAACGCGCTTTGCTGTCTGCCTTGTACACAGCCGAGTGGGCTTACTATGGCGAGCAGCAAAAAGTCGGCTGGGTCTTCCCGAGTCCGATTGGATTAGGACTCCTGGGCTTGGGACCTTTGCCCGAGGCGCCACGCCTGGCGACGGAACTCAAGGCTGACTCGAATTTGGCGATCTACGCCGGCGCCGGGGTTGAACTTGCCACGCTCACCACGTTGTGTCGATTCTGCAAGATCAAACGCATCGATCAACTCATCGAGTTCCAAGTGGATTCGAAGCGCCTGAAGGAACTGCCCGCAGCGGACACCGAGTTGCGTGCCGCACTTGCGAAGCTCGATCCAATGCCTCCCTCGTTGAGCGCCGCCTTGCAGACGGAATCGTCGCTCGGCGGCAAGATCGGCGTGCGCTACTGCAGCGCCCTCGTCAAGCCAGCAACTGCCGAAGCCGCAGCCGCGATTCGTCAGCACCCACTGTTGAAAGGCTACATCGAACCTGGCGCCCCACCCGAATTCCTGCTGGTCAAGCCTGGCTCCAATCCGGACAATTTCCTGCGACGATGCCAGGCCTTGGGCTTCGAGATTGAGTCGTTGTGATTCACCAAGCTCCCTCGATCAACTGACGCCCGTGATTCGCCGATAATGCGTAACGTGTCACAACCTGAATTTTCCGGATGTACTGTGCTTATGCCACGAAGACCGTTGCCAATAGGATAGTTTCGATCCCGAAGACTCTGTTCCACATAGGAGCAATCTGAACATGACTCGTTGAAGTAGTGCGCCTCGTCGATGAAGATATGATCCACTCCAAGCTCGTCAAACACCAGCCCGTCATCCTTCTTGTCCTCGGCCAGCAGGTCTTTCAGCCGCTCCTCGCGCTTGGCCTTTTGCTTCTCGATGGTCTTTATCAGGTTACGCTGGGCATTGCTGGCGCTGCGGCTTGCGCCGTCGATCAGCAGCTCGTTGTACTCCTCGATCTGCTCGCGCAGGAACTGCTCCTGGTACTGCGGCGACATGCCAATCCGCTCAAAGCTGCTGTGGGTAACGATGATACCGTCCCAATCGCCGCTGGCGATCTTGGCGGTCAGGAATTTGCGCCTTTCCTTTGTAAAGTCCTCTTTGGCAGCGATCAGCAGTCTGGCGTTCGGGTAAAGCTGCTGGAACTCGCGGGCGAATTGTTCCAGCAGGTGGTTGGGCACCACGTACATGGGCTTCTTGAGAAGCGCGGCCTGTTTCATCTTCATGCCGGCGGCAGCCATTGTGAACGTCTTGCCGGCGCCCACCACGTGCGCCAGCAGCGTGTTGCCACTGCTCATCGCCCGCCATACTGCGTCCTTCTGGTGAGGCCGCAGCCGGATGGCCTCGCTCATGCCAGGGAAATCGAGGTGCGACCCGTCAAACAATCGCGGCCTCAAATTGTTGTACGTGTCGTTATACAGACGCACCAGCCGCTCGGTGCGGTCGGGATCGGCAAATATCCACTGACGAAATTTTTCCTTGATGATCTTTTGCTTCTCGCGGGCGGCGAGCGTGGCTTCCTGGTTGACTACGCGCTTGTCGGAATCGGCCGGATCGGGGTCGTACACGACGGGCGTCTTCATATTCAATGCCAGCTCCAGCAGCCAGGTGCCGTTGGCGCGTGGCGTCCCAAACTCGGACGTTGCTGCAACCGATTGCTTCGCAGAATAGTCAGGCTCGATGCTCCAGAGGGCTTCTTTCGTCAGGTGTGCGACCGGGATCGCCTCGGGCGAAATGTTGAACAGGGAGGCTGCAAAGTCCCTGATGTCATTCTCTGGTATCCACGGTGCGCCAAGATTGGCGTCGATGTCACCGGGTGTTACGTCCTCGGGCTGCACGGCTCGCAGGGCCTCGGCGTTCCGGGCGTATTGCGAACCGGCGGCTTCGGCCGCTTTGAGCTTGGCCCGCACGTTGCCGGACAGATAGGCGTCGGCAGTTTGCCAGGTTTTGCTTTCCGGGTCGTGGAAGATGAGGTCGCCCAACTCAGTAATGACCGTTGCTTCCGGCTTGCCGTACAGCTCCGCGATGAAGGGTGAGTCTACCGTGCCGCGCTGATTGAGCGATACCAGCAGCCCTTCCTCGGCGCTGGTCACGTGGGTGATGGGCGGTGTCTTACCGACCACATCCTTGGTGAGGATTGGGGCCTTGTCCGCTTTGCTGGTCGTCTCATCGTAATCCTCCAGGGCCATAACCAGCATGGCGTCCGGGTCTTCGCGGAATTTCACAAGATTGGGCATGCGGCGAATTACGCCGTCGTCCTTGCCTTCGCTGAAGGTGGTCTTGTTGATCGGCCCGTAGGCGGCCTCGAACCGGTCGTAAGCCAGGTTCAGCGTCTTGCGTGCTTCATCCCGGTGGTGTTCCGGCCAGCCTTCGTTCTGCGATTGCAGCACCTGCCGGGCGCAATCGCGTAATCCGATCAGGGCGGCCAAGCGCTTGCCGGTCATCGTGCCGTTTGCGGCGAGCCTGGTGCCGCCGTAGACGACGGGGACAGCCTGCCCATCCACCATCTGATGGATAGTGCGGTCCTCGCCGATGAAGAAACTGCCCTCCGTGATGTGCCGCTCCGGCGGCGGCGGTGTGAAGGCCGGGGCGGATGCGGCGGGGGCGGTGGCCTGCAAGGGGGCATATTCCGGCAGACGCTGAATTGCTTCGCGGAGCAGCGAAGCCAGGTCGCCGTTGCCGATGACGCTATAACCGGCGTCGTAGAGCCGGTCCTTGCGGCTCCAGGTGCCCAGCACCATCTCGGGATGATTCAGGAAGTAACGGTTGATCGGGATCGCGTCGCCTTCGATGTCGATGGGTTTGGTCTCAAGCCATGCCGGGTCTGCGTGCTTGGCCGGCTCGCCGGGGGCGCGCTTGCGAAGGAACACGATGTCAGTGACGACGTGTGTGCCCTCACGCTTGAAAGCGTCAGACGGAAGGCGGATCGCGCCTACAAAATCAGCCTTCGAGGCGAGGTATTCGCGTAAGCCCGCGTTTTGTTTGTCCAGCGTGAAATGGCTCGTGACCAGGGCCAGCACGCCGCCGGGCTTCAGTGAGTCAACCGACTTGGCGAAAAAGAAATCGTGCAGCGAGAGTTTCTGCCCGTGGTAGTCAAGCTTCAGGTCAGCAAAGGGCACATTCCCGATGACGGCATCGACCGGCGGGATATTGCTGTCCCGGAAATTCTCGATGCGGATGTCCTGATTGGGGTGCAGAGCCCTGGCGATGCGTCCAGAAATGGAATCCAGTTCGACCCCAAGGAACCGCATGGCGGCGGGAGCCATGAACGGGAAGCGACCGGGGCCGCAGCCTGGCTCCAGGACCAAGGAATTGTCCGGCATACCCAGGCGTGCCAGCCCCTGAAACATGGCCCTGATTACCGTCGAGGAGGTGTAAAAGGCGTTGAACGTGGTGCGCTTGGCGCTGGCATATTCCTCGGGGGAGAGCAACGACCGCAGTTCTTCGCCCATGGCCTGCCAGCTGGCGTCCTTGTAGCGCCCGGTAACTGGATTGGGGAAGATACACAACGCCACCGGCCCAAAGCCGCAGAAGCGGGCGAGGGCCATGCGCTCTTCCTTTGTCGCTGCTCGGTGCTCGCCTTCGAGCTGCTTCAGCGTGCGAATGGCGGCGATGATCTCGCGGGCTTTGGTTTTCTCTCCCGAAGCAAGGGCAATCACCGTGGCAGAATGTCGTTCCGGCGGCTCTGGCTTGAAGTGAGGGCTGGTTTCATGTGAGGCGGCGAGGTTAAGGGGTAATTGAACTCCGTGCACTGCGTGATCTCCTCTTGTTTCCGTTGGCGGCCCCGCCATCGGGGCCGGACGGCCAGCAAGAGAATCAGCCGGAGAGCCGGGAGCGGCAGCGTCAGGCAAGCCGCAAATTTGGGGGAGACCGTCTGGGGGAACCGGATTTGCGCTTGCCTGGCCCGGCGGGCTGATTAGCGTGCCGTCATGCAAGGCCCCGGCGGGGGCAGAAGAGGTAGAAGAGGAATCCGCAGGCAGGTTGTCGAAGAGCGAGCGCTCTGAACGTGACCTTACACGGGCGGTGTATGGCGGGTAATGAACGCCATCGCTGCGTCGAGAGAAAGCGTTTCGCTGTCCTCCGGAGGCGAAGCGGGAGGTAAAAAGTCCTGAAATGCCTGGACGGCCAGTTCCAGCGCTTCGCTGGAAACCTGTGCCGGGTCGCTGTCCGGCATCTTCAGGCGGAGTATCTCCTTCCAGTCCTCGTGGAGACTCTTCAGTTCCAGAGCATAACTCTCCAGGGCGGGTAACAGCATCCGGTTGCTGCGCACTTCTTCGTACAGCTCCAGCCGCTGATGCAGAATTTCGAGAACCATCGTCTTGTACTGCATGGTGGTTTCCTTTCGCGTTGAGGGAATCGAGGTCATCTGCTCCGGACGTATAGTCGGGTTCAGACGCAAAAAGCAAGCGCTGGATGGACGTAGGGGGCTTTCTTGCCATAGCCGGGAATGGTGATTGAGGTTTTCCCGCCGCATTGATGGCGGCGCCCCGCCGGAAGCAAGATTTGTGCCGAGGGGGCAGAGGCCCGTCCTCTTGGGGTGCACCACCCGATGGCAGCGCAGCAAAGCAGGGGATCGCGTGGCAGGGGGCAACCAGTCGGTTTTCATGAAACCGTCGGGTTAATGTGGCGGTACGAGTTCGTAAACCTCTGTGCTATAGATTGGTTAACAATCACTGAAAAAGCGAGACAGGTAACACATAATAAGTAATGATTTATTAATACTTGTAAAGTATTCTTATATGTGGACGCCTTAAGTCGATGGCGTATAGAATGTCGTAACATCTGGGTGGGAGACGTATTATGCTAATCACGACACATAGTTATCACATGAAACGTCTGATACTACTAGCCATTGCTCTCGGCTTGCCGGGAATGCTCTCAGCCCAAGTAAACATTACTAATATTAGGGCCGACTCTGACATTCCCGCGACGATGCATTGTGGTGATGCGTTTCACCTTTACTATCAAGCCAACCAGAATAAGTGTGCAACGGCTATCCAACTCGCTGACTTTTGGATGGATTCATGGACACATGATTTGTGGATGCTCTGCTTCGGTATCGGTGGGACGCTGCAAACCAATATGAACGGGTATTCACCTGCACAAAACCAGTGCAACAGCAATACCTTCTTTGGTTATAACTATACAGAACAAAAGGGCTTAGTATGCGCGTGTCAATCTAGCACTCCCTCTACGACGAACACCAACATCCCATAGATTCGGATGACACCGCCTGTGGGTATCCGTAGTTGGTGTCTCCGCCTCCTGCACACTCTTGCCTTCGGAACGCAACCGGTTCCCGCCCAGGGCGAACGCATCAAACTCCACCTCAATTATTGAGAGGGCCTTGATTGGGACAAGTGTACAGGCCTACGATTCTTCCGGACTTTCACCTATTTCCCGGAGGAACGCATGGTTGCTACTACTCACG
>Ga0208044_1001702_pt1 | contig 11581 bp, 14 predicted proteins | sample Sb_taG_8_FD_187712 | JGI IMG/M metagenome (GOLD analysis project Ga0208044, IMG submission 187712) | Peat soil microbial communities from Weissenstadt, Germany - Sb_50d_c_BC metaG (SPAdes) (version 2) | ecosystem: Environmental > Terrestrial > Soil > Wetlands > Peat | place: Germany... | reverse complement strand
TCAGCATGGTTGTCGTTGAGTTCCTTGTCCAGCTTTGCCAAAACGGTTCTAAGCAGAACACCGAGCGGAGTTAACGCAAACGATCCTGGACCAATTCGCAGGGCCAGGGAATAACTGGAGAGGTCATCCACCAACTGGTCCATTTTCCTGGCGCCTTCAACAATGAAGCCAAGGCGCGGCTCGCCGCCGGAAGTCGGGGAAAAGTCACTGTTTTTGACAAGCAGTTCCGCGTGCGCGCGGATGGCGCGAAGCGCGGTCCTGAAGTCATGGCATGCACGCAAGAGAAACTCGCCTACCTCCTCGCCCGTAAACAGGCGTTCCCCAGGGGTGGGATTGCTTTGGCTGGCAGACATGCTCCCGTTATTGTACCCTCGCCAATTCCGGGGTCGAATGCGCCCAAGTGTGAGTTCCACTTCACCCCACGCAGTCGCCACTCCGAGCCCGCGCATTCACCGGGCAATCGGCGTCAGTTCCGGCACGGCGGACACGTCCCTGTGGTTCGGCGCAGCGCCGCCTAACGAGAGGTAAGCTTGCGTGGGTACCGCGAGGGCCGTCCCGGCCGATTCGACCGCGTCAAGAATCCACAACAGCAACTCCTCTTGAATCTGGAGAAACTCGTCATAGTCCCGCGTCAGAATATGCGAACACTTCCAGGTCCAGTGAGTAAGTGCCCACACCAACGAATCGAACCGGCAATGCGCCGATCTCGACTTTGGGATGCTCCTTCAACGCCCGCGTGATCGACTGTAGCAAACTCCGGACTTGTCCAGGCCGAGTATCGCGCCGCAGATTCAGCGTGAAGTGAAACCACATTTTGTCCCGCTTGGAGAAGTTTTCGAGTGTCATTGCGGAAAACTCGGCGTTAGGGACGGTGACTATGGTCCGGTTCAGCGTCCGAATGCGCGTGGAACGCAGGCCAACGTCTTCAACCGTCCCAACAAGATCCCCGAACCTGCAAAAATCGCCGACTGCAACTGGCCGGTCCGTGATCACGGCCACGCCTCCAAAGAGGTTCTCGATGGTCTTTTGAGCCGCGAGCGCGATCGCCAGGCCCCCAACCCCGAGCCCCGCCAAAATGGTGGTGGTGTTGTACCCCCAACTGCCGAGGACGGCCGCGATTGCGAGAAGCAGGATCGCGATCTTCAAAAGGCGGGAGGCAAGCGGCAATACCGAATACGAAAAGGCCTGGCGCCTGGATTCGAGAACGGTGAGGAGACGCTTCATGAATAAGTCTACGAGCGCCATAAAGAGCCGTGCTAACGCGAAGAAGAACACTAGCGTGACAGCCCGCGCCAGGTACAGCCGTAGCAGCGCCGCGGGGCCGACCCACTCGATTCCCGCCCGGAATACGGAAATGCACAGCAGCAACCGAAGCGGGCCGGCAAACGCCCGAAGCGCGCTTCGATCCATATGGGGAGCAATACGCTTGGAGAGCGCCTCGGCCAACAGAAGCGTGGGGCCGGAGACCAGCCCGGAGAGTGAACCCAGAACCGCTGCCAACACCGCCAGCGCGATCCAGCGCCAGATCGGAGTATCGATCAGCTTCCAATCCACCAATGGTTGCGCCAGATCCGCTCAATGGGCGAGTCACTCGCCAGCTTGGCGAGTTGAGGTATCAGCCCGATGCTGGCGGAGGAAAACAACCATACAGAAAGCCCCGAGTGCAGAGTAATGCGCTCCAGGTCCAATTCAACTTCCTGGCCGTTCAACTGGAACGTGTCGACGCGTTCCTGGTTTGGTGCAAGGCCGTCCGCCCGGTCGCGTTCCACGCTTCCGCTGAGCGACGCAACGTCGAACCGGACGTCGCGGTCCAGTATACGCTCCAACTGTTGCGCGAGCTGAGGACCGTCTTTCGACCGCTGCTGCGCCGGGGCGTTGCGAAGGTCGATGTATCGCCAGGCTTGTTCGTAGTTTCGCGCGTGGCAAGTCTCCAGGAAGGAATAGACGGAACTCCGCGGAGAGTCACGGCGCAACGGGTCCTGGGACTTCGGGGAAACGGCAAGCGCCGCCGGAGCGGTGGAAGTTGGCTGTGCGGTTCCACTCAGGCTGAATCCCAACAAAAGCGCCATCAAGAAAGCAATACGCGCGGTCATGGCCTGTCTCGGGCTCCGTCGCCCGCCGGATAGTGCCCATGTAGGTCACATTCCACAACGGGCTCGGTGCCTGCGATGAAAACTCCGGGGCGAACGCTGGGACAGTTGGCGCCGGCGAGTTCTCCCGTCTCGGTGCAGATTTCGACTGAAGTGACGCCCCTCGGCCGCTTGAAGTCATGGGCAGACTGATATGGCCGGAGCTGAGAGGCTCGCTTCATGAAGTCAGCCCAGATCGGCAGCGCTGGGCGGGCGCCTTCCAGATTGAGGTTGCGGTTATCGTCGAAGCCTACCCACACCACACACAAGAGCTCGCTGGTGAACCCGGCGAACCAGCCATCATGGGATGTGCCGGTCTTGCCGCGGCGGGCAGCGTGAATCCCCGCGATCTCACGCCTGCGCCGGTTCCACTTCGCAAAACTTCTTGCATCATGTTGACCATCAGGTAAGCCACCCTGGGGTCGAGCACGGGGCGCACATCCGGCTCATTCCGGTACAGCTCGGTTCCATCCCGTGCGCGCACCGCGGCGACTGTCGTGGGACGGACCCGCAGGCCCTGGTTGGCAAACATCGTATAGGCGCCGGCAATCTCCAGAGGCGTAGCCTCGTAGGCTCCCAGGGCGACCGACGGCGTTGGCAGGATGCTGTCGTTCAGCCCTGCACGGCGCGCCATGGCCACCACTTTCTTATACCCCACCTGCTGTGCCAGGCTAACCGTCGCCACATTCAGCGAACGGGCCAGCGCTGTACGCAGCGTGACATCGCCCATGAAATCGCCCGCAAAATCTCGCGGTTGGTAGGCATCCGCTCCGAAGTAGAATGTCGTCGCCTCGTCGTGTACCAAGCTGGCCGGGGTGAATATCCTGGGCCCACCCTCCACGGCTGTCGCCATCGCGGCAGCATAAACAAACGGTTTGAAAACCGAACCGGGTTGACGCATCGCCAGAACGTGGTTGAGCTGGCTTGCGCCGTAGTTGCGGCCACCGACCAGTGCCTTGATCTCTCCGGTTCGCGGGTCCATCGCGACCATGGCGACTTGCGGTTGGCCGGGAGGAATGTCCGCTCCCCGGCCTTGCTTGCGAAGCTGCTGGTCGACATTCTCCATGCCGATGCGAACCGACGCTCCGGCCGCCTGTTGCAGGTCCGGATCGAGTGTCGTGTAAACGCAACGGTTGCGCCCGCGCTTCTCGCCGAACTTCGCTCGCAGCTCGCCATTCAGCAGCGCTATGAAGTACGAGTTCGCCGATTCGCCGGCGGGCTCCGGCGTGATTCGCACCGGGGATGCGGAGGCGTCCCGATACTCTCTCTCGCTGAGGTAGCCGTTGTGGCGCATCAGTGACAGCACCAGGTTGCGTCGTTCGCGCGCCCTCTCGGGATACTGCACCGGATTGTAGTAGGTGGGCCGCCGCACCAGGCCCGATAGGAGGGCCGCTTCCGCGGTGTCGATTTGCGGGAGATCCTTACCGAAGAACATCCGTGCCCCTTCACCGAAGCCGTTGATGCTGAATGTCCCGCGCTGGCCGAGATAGATCTGGTTCGCGTAATACTCAAAGATCTGCTGCTTGGTCAACTTATGTTCCAGGTGCACCGTAATGAGGATCTCCTCGACCTTGCGCCGCCAGCTCTTGCCGCGGTCCAGCCACAGGCTGCGCGCCAGTTGCATGGTCAAAGTCGACGCTCCCTCCCGCTTCCGCCCGTCCTTGACGTCGATGTATGCCGCCTTGAGCGTCCTTGCGACGTCAAAGCCTCCATGATGAAAGAAATGCTTGTCCTCGACCGAAACCACTGCCTGCACAAGAGTGGGCGGAATGTCGGAAAAGCGCACCAGCCGCCGAATTTCACGAGTTCGCGAAAGAGTGGCCATCAATTGCGGGTCGAGCGGGTACTCCTGGCGCGCCGTATGGTCTACTAGCGAGACGATCGCTGAAATCCGCCCGTCGGCGAACTCCACCCTTACCGGCCCGACGTCTCCAGTGGAATCGCACCGGGAAAAATCTCGATGGCTCTGGGAGACTCCTCAAACCAGCCCGCCGGATTGACCTGCGACGTTGTGTAGCCGCTCCGCCGCAAACTCTGCAACAAATCTGTCGGCGCTATAGTTTCTCCGACCGCCAACATCCCGGGCGCGGCAAGGATGTCTGCGGAGGCGGAAAACGGCCCTTCCGCAAGCCGCTGATCGATGATCCAGGCTAACCTCACATACAGAAGGAGACCCAGCAGCGACATCAGGAGAAAAACGCTGGGAAGGATTCGACGGAGGCCAGGTCACGAACCTTCCACGCAAGCCTGCGCGAGCGGTCGCTGTTAAGCTTCGGCTGGTCTGGCATCGAAGGGCCTTCATCCGATCGAGAGCATGCGGAGTGCCAGCATGCGGCCTATCACAGTTCGTCGAACCCCATCCTGGTGCAGGCAAACTATCCTGCGTCAGATTCATGTATTGTTCCAGTCGCGGACAACGCGAAAACGGGAGGGGGCTTCACCCTGCGAATTCCTCACGCACCTGCTTCGCCGTCATCGGCCGCCGCGGGCAGTTCGTGAAATGCGCGCGGATCACCCCAAAGCAGCGCGCGAGTCGGGTCGGAAAGCGGCGCTACCGAAGAGGAATCCGGTTCAACCTTCCAGATCGGACTTCTGGACTGCCCACAAGCCGGTTTCGCGGCCAATGGTGCAGTTCCGAGTGGCGCGTCGCTCTTTCCGTAGGGCTCTAAGCCTTGCTCGGGCCGCCCATTGGTCCGGCCAACTGGTGGGTCCTGGTTCGGTGGGCGGCGTCGCGCTCTCCGCTGATGGAGATACCGTCCTCTGGGGTGACAGCAGCTTTACCGGACGGGCATGGATCTTCACGCGCGCCAACGGGGTGTGGAACCAACTCGGCAGCGAACTGGTGGGGACTGGCGCTGATCGCAGCGGAATGCTTTCAGCCAGGGCTCTTGGGCTCAGTTCGTCTACAATGAAGTCCGCGAGACAAATCATCGCCGGAGCAGGTTGATCGAGGCCGGCGGGAATCACGCCCGAGGGAGGAGAATTGAGATGCGAAAAGGGCCCGGATTGCGAACAGTGTTTGCCATCGGCGTTCTGAGTGTGCTTCCCGGCGGCCGTTCCGCTTGGGCCCAGCCGCATCAACCGCTTGAATACCAGGGTGGGCTGGTCCTCAAGGCGTTCAAGATTTACCCGCTGTACTACGGCGACTGGAGCGCCGCGGACATCAATACCCAGCAGGAGTATCTCACCAACCTCACCGCTTACCTCTCGGGGGCACACGCCCCCGTGGGCGAACAGCCGATGCTGATGCAGTATGGCGTGAACGCGGCCACGGTGGCCGCCGCGACGACGGCGGACCCCACGGCGACGCCCCAGACCCTGGCGCGGAGCGACGTCCTCAACATCATTCACACCAACCAAACTGCCGGGAAGCTTCCGGCTTATGACCCTGACACGCTGATCCTAGTGTTCCCGGCACACGGTTTCGTCGTGTCCACCGGAACGCCGCCAACACCCTGCCCCGGATGTGGATACCACTCTTCGGAATCGCGCTCGGAACTCTGGGCGGTTGTCCCGGAGGATAGTGGCCCGACACTCCAACTGGTGACAGCTCACGAGGTATTCGAGTCGGCGACCGACTCGACTGTAGACAGCCCTCCTCGCGGCTGGATAAGCCTCGACGGGTCAGAGGCGGTGGACGGATGTAATGACCCTGCGTCGACCTACCCCTTCATCAACCTCTCCCTCGGCCTGGTCACCATCCGGATCCCCGGCGCCGCTGACAACACCCAAGGCGGTACTTGCTCGACCACCGGTTACACTCTTATTCCGCCAGTGGGAGTTGGAACGGCCCCGGTGGGAGTCAGCCCCGGCGCGGGCAGCGGCTTCAGCCAGACGATGGCGTTCACCTTCACCGACCCTCGCGGCTGGCAAGATCTCGATGTCGTGAATGTCCTGATCAACAATTTCCTCGACGGCCACAGTGCCTGCTATCTGGCGTACAGCCGCAGCGCGGGTGTGCTCTACCTGGTTCCTGATGGGGGCGGAGGGTTGTTGCCGGCGCTGACACTGGGTGGATCGGGCATCACGGGCAACAGCCAGTGTACGGTGAGCGGCGCGGCATCGTACGCTGCCGGCAGCGGCGACACCTTCACTTTGACGCTGAGCCTGAGTTTCAGAGCGGCCTTTGCAGGCGACAAGGTGGTGTATCTGGCGGCCCGCGACCTCGAGGGCGGCAACTCCGGGTGGCAGGCGCTGGGCACCTGGAGCATACCCGGAGCCAGCCCCACCGGACCCGCCGTGGGCGGGGTTGCTCCGGCGCGCAGCAGCGGCTCCGGCGGCACGTTCACTTTCACCTTTACCGACACCAACGGCTGGCAGGATCTGGGAGTAGTCAACGTGCTGATCAACGACACCCTGAACGGCAATCAGGCCTGTTACCTGGCCTACAGCCGGGCTTTCAATACGCTGTACCTGGTGAACGACACGGGCACCGCTCTGCTACTCGGCCTGACCTTGAACGGCGCCGGCAGCGTGAACAACAGTCAGTGCACGGTGACGGGCGCGGGATCGTTGGCGAGCGGGAGCGGCAACACGCTGACGCTAACGCTGAATATGAGCTTTCTCTCGGCTTTCGCCGGCAATCGCGTGATCTACGCCGCGGCACGTAGCAACGGCGATGCATTCAATTCCGGCTGGCAGGCGGTGGGATCGCGGACGGTGCCGTGAGTCTCCACCAGCCCCTGCTGCGATCTTGTTCCAAACCCCAATCCCATCCCCTACAACTGCGCCAGTGCGACCCGCCGACCGTCCGCACAAAACGAGACCGGCAAGCAGCCGGCTTGAAGGGGCTTCGTTGCTTTGGGAGTTTGCCAGGGAAGCGGCCCTTTACCCGCCGCTGACCGAAGCACCGTTGGTTGCGAGGTTATTTCCCGACGCTCCTGACGGGCACGGTCACCGAGCGAATTTCCCCGGGGCCAGGCCACGTGCACAGGATGATCGCGCCGGTCCTCATGATCTGCGTCCAACCGGCGAAGTCATGCGCCATGCCACGCGGGCGAGCTCGTTCTGCCCTGGACGCGGAAGGCCGCCTACCCTACGTCACGAACTGGGGGTGAAGACGACTTTGTAGGCCTGCTTGGGAGTGCTGAGCAGCAAATCAAAGGCCCGCTTGTGCTCAGTCAGCGGCACGCAGTGCGTAATCATCGGGCCGGCCTGGACCTGCCGTGAAAAGATGAGGTCGTACGCCTCACGCACGTCATCGTAGAACGCGTTCGAAGACGACGTGATCGTTCTCTCGGATCCCAACAGCGTGGCATCGAAAGGCAGTGACGTGGCATGTACAGCGAGGCCCACGTACGCTCCCGAAGGCGCAAGCAGGGGAAGGGCTTCGGCCATGGTTTCATTACTTCCGACCGAATCGTAGACAACCGCGACTTCCGGACGGCCCGGATGGGCTGCCAGTGCTTTTCGAATCGATCCTGGATCGATCACGGTAACGTCAAACTGCGCCAGGATACGTTGGGCGAGAGAGGATGTTTCCGCAACCAGGACCCTTCCCGCGCCCCGCACCCTCGCTACCTGCGCAATGCTCAGCCCTACCGGGCCGCCTCCAATGCATAAGACGGCGGCGCCCTGCGGAATCTTCGCCCTTCCGGCTGCGTGGACCGCGACGCCGAAAATGTCCGCCATGGCGGCCTCCGGGAAGGAAACGTCGTCGGGAATCGGGTACACCAGATCCCCCCATGCCAGGCAGTATTCGGCGTAGGCGCCGGGGTAGAACTCCATTTCACCCCAGCCCTGCGCGTGGCCCATGTGAATCGTCTCCGTGCACAGGTTGTGGCGGCCGGAGCGGCAGGACCGGCATTCGCCACACACCCGGTATGGCTGCACGCCGACGCGGCGGCCCAGCAGAGATTCATATCGCGCGGAGTTCACCTGCACGACCACGCCCGCGTATTCATGCCCCAGGATGATGTTCGGCGGATTGTCGACGTGATGGCCGAGGGTGTGCAGCGCCCAGGGGTTCTCGCCTTTCCAATAGCGGAGGTCGCTGCCGCAGATCCCGCACGCCTTCACCTCGATGAGCACATCATCCGCCCGCGCCAGCTTCGGCGTGGGTACTTCCATGTACTCCAATAATCCCGGACTCCTCAGCACCACCGCCTTCATGCATTGCCCCGAGCAACCAGAATTCACAATTCATCATATCCGACGCCAACCTACTTCGCACGGTCGAGAGCTCACTTCACGGACGGGGTCGGGTTGGCGATTTCGGCAGCGGAACGCACGGTGATGGTGGCGAGCGTCTCGTGCTCCTCGTGGATTCGGGCGTGCCACCGCGCGATCACCCCGAGGAAGGTAGCGGGAGGCGAGATTCCGCGTATGAGAAGGTCGGCCGCGTCGCACGATGCTTCTGCTCGCAAGCTTACCGCGCGCCCGCGGGCCAAGCGGCGATCGGGCGCCGGAAGGCGACGGAAGCCACTGCTTCGCCGAAGGGCTGGAAGCCGCGCGCCAGCAGTCGCGATTTCGGTCCGTCGCGTCCCAGCTGCGGGCGCTTCCCGGTGCCGAGAGCGCGTTTCACCTCGGCGCCCGCGGTGGGCCCATCGCGCGAGCGCGCAGAGGAAGACGAGCGAGTCGAGATTCCGCGTTTGTGGACTTGTAAGAGAACCCGGCCGGGTCGCACGACGTTGCGGCTCAACGAGGCCGCCTCGCACCCGCAGGCCAGTCGCGCGGTCGCGCGGCGGGCCCACCGGACGACGAGCCTACAGCACCTCACGGAGGCCAATCGCGCGCGCGGCGATCTCGTCCAGCGGAACCCGCCTCACTGATTCGTCGATGACATGAGTCCTTATCTCGACTTCGCCCAACAGACCGCCCTTCCGCACATCCTCCGTTAACCCATCGAGACACGCGAGGCTATTGCTCGGCACCACTCCCCGCCAGTGCCGGATCACAAACCCGTCGTCGTCATACTTCGAGGGCCCTGATCAAATACACGTGAAGCGTTGAAGGGCATCTGTCTGGTTTCATGTCGACCCTGTCCAATTTTCGTACGGGACCGGGCCGAACCCAGTTCGTTTACTTTTCAAATACTTCCTCGATCTGCCCGACCTTCTTTTGAATCTTGCCGGCGAGATTTTCGGATTTGCCTTCAGACTCCAGGTCGGGACTATTGATGGCCCGGCCCGCCTTCTGTTTGACTTTACCTTTCACCTCGTGAAACTTGCCTTCAATCCGATCCTTCGTGCTCGAACTCATCTTCTTTTCTCCTTGTCATTGAAGAGCTTTGTGGACTGGACCATCAGTTTGTGTGGCCCGCCCGATCCTCCGACCCACGGCGGCCTCTCTAGGCCCAGTAGGGCTTGGCCCCGTAATATTTGGAGACTTCGGCGCCCCAAACCCGGTCGGCCATGTTTGGCCAGTGAGCCTTGTCGAAACCGGGAGCGCGCTCCAACAACTTTTTGTCGATATCCAGGATGAACTGCTCGTCGTCGGTGTCTACCATCAGGGCGCTCCAGGGAATGGCAAACAGCTTATCTCCCATGCCCAGGAACCCCCCGAATGAAAGGACCGCGTATGCCACGCGCCCATTTTCGACATCGATCATCAAATGTTCTATTGTTCCAAGATTTTCCTTTTGACGATTCACTACCTTATCGCCAGTAACAGTGTCTGCCGCCAGGATACTGTGCATCCATCGGCCTTTGGCGTCTCGTGTTTGTGGCATGATGCCTTCCTCTTTCAAAACTTGCATTTGGACGAACTGGCGAACTACGCGGCCATTCACTCTGTGGGTTTTCTCAATAGGTCGCCCTAAGGACAGATGAAAGAATTTGAGGCCTGTAAATCCGCCAACTCATTTACCATCTTTCGCGAGCAAGTCTTGTGCCAAGAGCAGAATGCGTGTGAATACAACGTTAGATGATCGAGACGCACGCACGCATGTGCAGTTCCTGCAGGCCATCCGGCAAGAGATGCCGTATGGAGAGTGGCGTGCGAACCCGAATTGGTCGCCAGCGTTGCCTGTGGCATTTCTCTTCAATACTGGGAGAACGAAGATAGCAAGGACGAGGATGGAGTAGTCTTCCCGAGCAATATTGGATATGAGTGGCTATCGACGATGTTTTGACGCCTCGGTGAAGGGCCCGCGATACGGACATTCGAGGTGCGCGATTAAGCTGCTTCACAAGCTACGATGATCGCGTGCCATTTTCTAGCCCGCGATTGCTGTCTTTGCCTCTTCGCGTAGTACCGCAATCCGGTTCTGCAAAGTTCGCAGGCTGATCCCCAACATTTCAGCGGCGAGTTTGCGATTGCCGTGAACGTGCTCGAGCGTGAGCTTGATATATGTCTCCTCGAGTTTGATCGGCGGCTGGCCAGGCTGGAGCATTGAAGAACTCCCATGGACGGATGATGGCCAGCCATAAGGTCCGGGGCTTAGACCGAACGCGGGGCTGGCAAGATTGGCTGCCCGGATCAAGCCCTCGCCGGCCATGATGGCTGCCCGCTCCAGAACATTGCGCAGCTCCCGTACGTTACCTGGCCAATCATATCGATAAAACAGACCTAGCACTTCGGGATCGAGGCCTGTAATACGCGTGCCGTGTTTCTTGTTCAGGTTCTGCATCACGACATCGGCGATCAGGGGAATATCTTCTTTTCGCTCGCGCAGCGGCGGCATTACGATCTGGAATACGCTCAACCGATAGTAAAGTTCCTCTCTCAAATGCGATCCGATTTCCTGACTGGTTGCGGCCAGCACCCGAACGTCCACTGCGACTTCGTGCTTGCCGCCAAGCCGTCGCACTCGCAGGTCCTCGAGAACGCGTAGTAGCTTGGGTTGCGTAGACTGCGGCATCTCACCGATCTCATCGAGAAACAGAGTACCCCCGTGAGCCTGTTCAAAACAGCCCGCAGAGCGTTCCATGGCCCCAGTGAAAGCGCCCTTTTCGTGGCCGAATAGTTCGCTCTCAATCAGGGTCTCAAGTAGGGCTGCCGCATTGATCGCCACGAAAGGGCCGTCACTTCGGGGGCTGCATTTATGAATTTCCCGGGCGACCAACTCCTTTCCTGTTCCACTCTCTCCGCGGATTAATACGGGTGCCGAGGTAGGCGCAACCTGTCTGATTAGCGAGAAGGTCTGCAGCATCGCCGGGGAGGTTCCTACTAAGTCCCCGAGTACTCCACGAAGACTCAGGTCGTGCGTGAGTCCGTCGGCCTTTTGGAGGCTTCTTTTGTGGCGGATCGCGCGATCCACGAGGATCTTGAAGGCGCGAGGCTCGACCGGCTTTTCTAGGAACCAGAATGTCTTGAGGTCGTGGACAGCGGAAAGCGCTTTTGCCATACTGCCGAAGCCGGTGAGCGCGATCGCCGGTGTAAGGTCGCCACGCTCCATTAAGTGCCGGAGCAGCTCAAAGCCGTCCATGCGCGGCATCACCAAATCCGCCAATATCGCGTTCGGGCTGCGGGCCTGTAGTTTGTCGAGGGCGTCGCGCCCATCTTCCGCGGTA
>Ga0208044_1001700_pt1 | contig 11597 bp, 9 predicted proteins | sample Sb_taG_8_FD_187712 | JGI IMG/M metagenome (GOLD analysis project Ga0208044, IMG submission 187712) | Peat soil microbial communities from Weissenstadt, Germany - Sb_50d_c_BC metaG (SPAdes) (version 2) | ecosystem: Environmental > Terrestrial > Soil > Wetlands > Peat | place: Germany: Weissenstadt... | reverse complement strand
AGCCGCTCTTTGGCCGTGAACAGTGGGTCAACGCATACATCGCTGGCTCGGAGATGGATCGAGGCGAGGACTTTACAAGCCCGGCAATCGGCATCCTCGGGGCGACTCAACTGAATGGCGGCGCCGTTGGGACCCTGATTGTCCTGGCCTGTATCGCTCTTCTTCTCCGCGCCGCTTACGAGTATTTCCGCCTCTACTCGGAGGTCCCCTGGGTCCAGTTCTGGTGGGCTATTTTCTTTTACAACGCGTGGTTCATGGTCGTCGCCGACGACCCCATGGTCTGGTTTTATTACAACTGGGGGTTTTCGACTTTTCCCATCGTCGTCTTCTTGTGGTTTGCCACCAAACTCGCCGCACCGATCCCGCATCGGCACTCTGGCTCTCTGCCGGCAGGCACGGCACATCCAGGCACGTTCGCGTGCGGCCATTAGGTCTGGAGATACTTCGTTTCTTATAATTGAACGTATCAGTATATCACTATAGTCTAGGAAGGATGAACCCATGACCGAAATGGCCTTTCCTCCAGGCATCTCGACCTCGCGGTCCGCTACGCGGTATTCGCTCAACGAAAAGATTGACCTGTGTCGCGGAATTTTCGCTTTCCTGGTCGTCAGCGCACACGCGATGGAGATGGCCTGGGCCCTCGACCCGGCCGGTTCGCGGGCGATTCGGCCCTGGTTCCATGATTTCCTTACCTACGTGACGGGGACCGGCCTCTATTACGTGATGGGCTTTTTCGTGATTAGCGGTTACTGCATTCAGCTCTCAGTCGCGCGACTCGCGCGCGGCGGTTTTTTCCCCCTCAAGACCTACATGATGGCCCGGCTGACGCGAATCCTTCCCTTGTATTACCTGGCCCTGCTGGCCACCGTGATGATCGAGCATGCCGTCGCCGCTACCCGGGCCCCTGTCTGGTCCAACGGTCTCAGCCGCTCGGTCGTCTTCGGCCAGATTCTGGTGATCCAGAATTTTACCCAGACTTACGGCTCGTTTGCGCCCTCCTGGAGCATCACCAATGAGGTGGTCTATTACGTGATGTTCGGTGTGCTGGCAGCCCTCCTGGCGCGAACCCACGTCCGGCCCGCGACTCTGGGCATGGTCGTGTGCATCACCGTGGGTGCTGTGACCCAGTTGCTGTATCGAAGTGGTTATCGTTCCTCCATGATCCTCAGCACCGGCTTGCTCTTCGGCCTGGGATTCAACTGGTTCTTGGGTGCGCTGGTGGCCGTTCACGTGGATCGATTGGTGCGGTTCCCTGTGGTTTGCCTCGCCTCGCGATTCTGGGGCCTGCTGCTGGCTCTGACCATGGTCCTCTGGCTCAGCCAGCGGGTTCACCTCGAGTTCGTTTATCTCGGTGCGGGGATCGCCTTCACTCTGCTGCTTGTCCGGTTGCTGGTGGTCGATGCGCGATGCGACCCTGAGACCGGAAGGGAACCCGGTCCCTTCCCGGTTCTCCTCGGTCTCGCCAGTTATCCCACGTATTTGTTTCACGGGCCGATCTTGCTGATGGTGGGAACGGCGATCAAGAACTGGGGCGCGGCATCGCCATGGTGGTTGGTCTGGCTGGTAGGAACCAGTGTGGCCATCTCGAGTGGTGTGATCCTGGGCTATCTTGCCGAGCGGCCCATCATGGCCTGGCGCGCCGGATACCTGAAACGCCTGAAGCAATCGCGCATGGTGCCGGCGCATGGTGGGGCGGCACCGATCCTCGGCATCCAGCAGTGAGACCCGTCAACCAGAGGCGATCACGATGATCTTCGCCATATGCTACACCAACTTCGGTCCCTATCACCTGGCCCGCCTCCGCGCGCTGGCCGCCCGGCTCCGGGCGCGTGGCGATTGCCTGATCGCCTACGAGATGGCCGCCACCGAGCGGACCTATCCGTGGCAGCGCCCGCAGCAGGCGGCGCCATTCGACTGGATCACTCTGTTTCCGGACCGGGTTCTCGAGACCCTGACGCCCGCCGACTGTGTCGCAGCCATCGTCCAGGCCCTTGACCGCGATCAGCCCGACGCTATGGGGATCGTCGGCTATGCCCGGCCAGAGTCGATGGCCGCGGCCCGATGGGTCCGCCGAAACCGCCAAACAGCGATCTTGATGTCGGAAAGCCAGGCAGTCGACCGGCCTCGAACCTGGTGGAAGGAGCTGATCAAACGGCGCCGGCTACGCCTGTTTGACGCGGCGCTTGTGGGAGGTCCCCGCCATCGTGACTACCTGATCGAACTGGGGATGCCGGCCGAGCGCATAACCCTAGGCTATAACGCCGTCGATAACGCCTTCTACCGGAATCAGGCCGACTTCTGGCACGACCATCCCGAAGGAAGGCAAGGCCTGCCTGCCGCTCCATTCTTCTTGACGGTTTGCCGTTTCGCCCCCGAGAAGAACCTGGTTCGCCTGGTTGAGGCCTTCGCCCGTTATCGCGACCAGGCAGGCCCTGACCATTCATGGGACCTGGTTCTCTGCGGCGATGGCCCCCAGGCTGCCCTGATCGATGCAGCGATCAAGCGGAGCGGCTATGCAGAGGCCATCCACCGGCCTGGCTTCTTACAGGCTGATGCGCTTTCCCGATGGTATGCTCATGCCGGAGCCTTCGTTCTACCCAGCCTTTCGGAGCCATGGGGCCTTGTCGTCAACGAGGCTGCCAGTACCGGCTTGCCCTTGCTTGTCTCGAACCGGGCTGGATGTGCGCCCACGTTGGTCCCCGAGCTCGAGGCGACCAGCGGTGCGCAGTTCGATCCGCTCGACATCGAAGAGATATGTCAGAAGCTCACGTGGTTGACATTGCTCACGGAAGGCGAACGTCGGTCCATGGGCGGACGCGCCGCCGAAATGGTCAGTTCATGGGGCCCTGACCGCTTCGCGCAGGGCACTCTCGAGGCGCTCGACCTGGCAACTCGATCTCAACGGACCTCCTGGTCCCTTGCCCTGGAAAGAGTGAGGTGAACCAATGAGTTACTCGCAGACGGTCATCGACCAACCGGTACGCAGCTTCTCCTCCAGGCACTCCGGGTGGCTTCATCTCTGCAATGGCCTGGACCCGGTGCGCGACGGGGGCATGGTTCCCAGCATCCTGGGAATGACTGGTGCGTTGAGCCGGCTGGGAGGTGATGTGACCATCGTCACACCCACTCCCTCAAGACTCGACTCCTTGCCGGTTGAAACGCTTCTGACTCTCAAAGGGCCAGACACCAACCTTGAGGCGGCCATCCGCGCGGCAGAAGTGGTCCACCTGCATGGGCTCTGGCAAGGTCATACACGGCGCGGGGCCAGAGCGGCGCGCAGCGCGCAGGTTCCGTACTTGATAGCCGCCCATGGCATGGCCGAGCCATGGGCCTTGCGGCACAAGCGGTGGAAGAAGAGTCTCTACCTCGCGCTCATCGAGTCCAGGAACCTCCGCCAGGCTGCCTGCCTGCACGCACTGTCGCGTCCCGAGATTGGCCACCTTCGCCGCCTTGCTCCCTGGACCCCTATCTGCTTCGTACCCAACGGCGTCGATCTTGGCTTCTTTGACGATCTGCCCGCACGAGCCGTTCTGGAGCAAGAGCATCCAGAGCTGAAGGGCAAGTTCGTGCTGCTGTTCTTCGGCCGTGTACACGTCAAGAAAGGGCTTGATCTCCTGGCCGAGGCCCTAGGTCGCGTTGGACCGGGTTTCCTCGATTTGCACCTCTTGGTGGCCGGTAGCGACGACGGCGCGTGGAAACCGTTCGCCGAGCGGATCGAGACGCTAGGACTATCCGAGCGTGTGACCTACGTCGGATACGTAGGGGGCGAACATGCTCGCAAGATTTGGGCGGCAGCAGACGCATTCATCCTGCCCAGCTACAGCGAGGGCTTCAGCATGGCGATCCTCGAGGCACTCGCCTGCTCGCTACCCTGCCTGATTACGACGGCCTGCCACTTTCCCGAGCTAGCCGACGTCCAGGGAGCCGTCGTGGTCAATCCCGAGGCAGGCGAAGTTGCTCAAGGCCTCCTCGGCCTGCTTGAGAGGACCGATGAGGAGCGCCGACGGTTGGGACAGAACGGGCGACGGCTTGTCGAGAATCAGTACACCTGGGACCAGCAAGCTCATCGTCTCGTCTCCGTGTATAAGTGGCTGGCTGGCGGCGGTGCTCGGCCGGAGTGCGTCATTTCCTGAGCTAGGTACTCCTTTGAGACCATCATGGGAGACGACGAATTTTTCGTGGAGACGATGAACATGACCCTTGCCGATCAAGCGCTACAAGAGCCGTCCGTAGTCCGAACGAGAGACATGCGCCGCGGCACTTTCAAAGCACCTGTCAGTGTGATCGTGCCCGTCAAGAACGAGGCCGAGAACCTCCGGTGCTGCCTTCCGGCACTCGCCTGGGCGGACGAGGTCTTCGTCATCGATAGCCAGAGCAGCGACGAAACCGCCCAGGTTGCCGCCGGGTTCGGAGCCACCGTCATCCAGTTTCAGTTCAGCGGAAGTTACCCCAAGAAGAAAAACTGGGCTTTGGAAAATGTCCCGTTCCGGAACGACTGGGTGCTGATCGTCGATGCCGATGAAGTGGTCGTGCCTGAGCTGGCCGGAGAGATCGCTCACCGGATCGCCACGAATGATGCCGAGGGTTACTATCTCAACTCGAAGTACTTCTTCCTGGGTCGACGAATCCGCCACTGCGGCTATTCGGAATGCTGGAACCTGCGCCTGTTTCAGCATCGCCTCGGACGCTACGAGAGGATGCCCGATCACACCGGAGGCCGGACCGGAGATAACGAGGCGCATGAGCATGTCGAGCTCAAGGGCCGGGCCCTGCGCTTGAGGCAGGAGCTAGAGCACCACGCCTATCCGACAATTTCTATCTGGGTCGAGAAGCATAACCGCTATGCCGTCTGGGAGGCAGCGATGTATGACCGGTTTCTGAACGAGCCGGTTTCCCCGACTATCGGCCGGGACAAGCGGCTCAAGCGATGGCTCAAGAAAATCTACCTTCGGCTGCCCATGCGTCCCTTGGTTCGCTTCGTCTACGCCTATTTCTTTCGCCTGGGATTCCTCGACGGAAGGCCGGGGCTGATCTTTTGCACGCTGCTGGCGTTCTATGACTTTCTGGCCTGGGCGAATGTGTATGAACAACGTATCGCACAACTGACCGAGGATTTCCTTCCCGCATCGACCACATGAATTCAAACGGCCGCCTCTTCATTGGGGGCGGCCGTTTGAATTCCTGATTCACAACCTGAAAGATCCATCAACCGCTCGGATCATGAACCCGAGTTGCTGCTCGACTGGCTCTGCGATGAGCCAGTGGAAACCCTCGGGGCCACGAAGTTGCCGGCCAGAGGAATCGCATTGAACTGATTAGCACCGATGGTTGCGATCTGCGTGCTGGTCAGTCCGATCTCCAGTGCAGCCTGAGGTGAAACCCAGTATCGCTGGCCCCCGCTGATCTGGTCGATCTCGCCCGTCTGGTTGTTCTCCACAAAAATCCCTTGGGGATAATAAGCATTGCCCTGAGGAATCGCGTCGTACTGGCTGAAAGTCACCGAGATCAACTGGGAGGAGGTCAGGCCCATCACGGTAGCAACCGGTGCGGACACAACATGATTGTAACCACCACTGTACTGCGAGATCTCACCGGTCACCTGATTCTGGAGATAAACACCCTCTGGGAAGTAAGCTGAACCCTGGGGAATTTCGTTAAATTGGCTGGCGCTGATCGTTGTAATCTGAGCAGCGGTGATGTTCATCGCATTTTTAACCGGAACCGAGATCAACTGGCGCTCGCCATTGCTATAGATGTCCACCTCGCCGGTCTGGACGTTCTGAATGAGCATTCCCTCGGGGAAGTAATCGCTTCCCTTGGCAACCTTGTTGTACTGTTCGGCCGTGATCGTGACCACGTTGGTACCGGTTAGTCCCATCTTGGTGGCCACGGGTACGGAAACCAAGTGGAAGTCTCCGCTAGAGTACTGAGAGATTTCGCCGGTCTGGGCATTCCGCAAGTACATCCCATTAGGGAAGTAATCCGCACCCTGGGGAATCAGGTTGAAATTGGCTGCAGTGACCGTGGTGAGCTGAGCCACGGTGATCCCCATTTGGGCCGCGACGGGTGGCGAAATCAGATGGCGACTCCCATCATTGTACTGATCGATTTCACCCGTTTCCGCGTCGACTAGTAACGTGCCGTCAGGGAAAGTCGGCGGTGTCGGTGCCGGTGGGGTCGGTGTGGGCGTTGGAGTCGGGGTCGTCGTTGTGGCTGTTGGTGTAGGCGTTGGAGTCGGGGTCGTCGTTGTGGCTGTTGGTGTGGGTGTTGGAGTCGTCGTTGTGGCTGTTGGTGTGGGTGTTGGGGTCGTCGTTGTGGCTGTTGGTGTGGGTGTTGGAGTCGGGGTCGACGTCGGGGATGTTGGAGTCGGGGTCGTCGTCGGGGATGTTGGAGTCGGGGTTGGGGTTTTGGCAGTTGGCGTTGGAGTCGGGGTCGACATCGTGGCTGTTGGGGTTGGCGTCGCAGTCGGGGTTGAAGTCGCTACCAGAGCGGGCCACGATTGACCTGTGGACGTCGTCTGCTGAGTTGATGTCGGGGTCGGAGTCGTGGACGTGCTTGAAGTTGCCGTGGACGGACTCGTGGTTGTGGCAGTCGGGCTTTGGGCTGATGTTGACTCAGGTGTTGCTACCGAGGTGGCCGTGCTTCCGCTGACCGTGGTCTGGACGTTGATCGGAACATTGATCATTGGTGCCTGCATCTGAGCGATGTTCACTCGAAGCTCGCGCCGAGGCCGTGCATGCGGCAGCAGGCGATGCACCACGCGGACGTGGACAAGGACGTGCGGGGGCCTGTCGTGGTGGCCGCCCGACAGCAGGACCCTTCCTTCAAGATCCTCCATGCTGGTCTGAAAGCTCACCTTGCGACGTGAAGCTTCGCGCACCGAACGGACAGCAGCAACATCGTGTGCCATGACCCCTGAGCCCTCCTGGCTGAAAGGTCTCAAGAGGAGTTCGGCCGACAAATCACCCCATTCCGGAAAACCGTGATTTGCGGAAAACTCCACGCTTGAGCTTATCGTTTCAATGTCAGCACCAAGCCGAGGAAACTTGAACAAAAAATGCGTCCTTCTTGCCGCAAGCTACCGAAGGGATGAACTTGCGGAAGCAGAGAGAATAGAGAAGGAATGTGAAACATCCTCCTCGTGAGACCCAGCTCTCTGATGCTCGGACGGCTTTGAGAAGTGCCACACCGGCAAAAAGAATTTGCCTGGGGCACAAGTTGCCCGAGTTCGGCATTGAATTCACATTGGGCTCGGGGCTCTGCCTACCAACTATCTCGCGCTTCTGAGACGTCGTCGCAATAATGTGAGCAGTACGCAGAGATCGATCTGACCCGTGGGCCTCAACATCTTCGACGTTCAATCCGGTTTGAACGCTGACCCGAAGCGAGAAATTGTTGAAGCGGCCGGGGGTGAGGTGAAAACGGGACTGGAGATGGGAGTGGGGGAGGAAATTGGGGCCGATGTGGTGGCAGCGCTCTCGGCCTGATTGAGCATGCCTTGAATCAACGCTGGGGCACCCAGGGCCAGCAGCAAGTCTGCCTGTGCTTGGGTAGCGGCCCAGGTTGCATCAATCTCTGCGGTCTTCAATTGGATCAAACGTTGTCGAGCCTGAATCAGCTTGGCCAGGTCGGTTTGCCCTTGGTCGAACAGACGCTCTAGCTTCGCCACCTCCTGCGTCAGTTCGGCGGTCAATCCAACGGTTTCCTTTACTAGTTCTGAGGCCCCATTCCACTTGGACAGGGCAGAGCGGACCTGCGCGACGGCGCGCTGTTGGGCCTGTTGCAGGGCAAGATGCGCCCGGTAATGCTCGGCCTGGCGCTGGTGGACGAGGGGTTTCCCGTTGTTCCAGATTGGGATCGGAGTGATGTAGACCAACCCCATATACTGAATCCCGGCTTCGTCCATGGCGTACTGAGGACCGATGATCGGATTGGGGATCCGATCGGCGCGGGCGAGGTTCTCCGCGGCTTTGGTTCCGGTCACCCCTGCCTGCGCTGCGAGGATGTCAGGGCGGCTCTGGAGAGCCAGGTCGACAAACTCTTGCTCCTTGACAGGGGGAATAAACGGAGGCAGCGTGAATTCTCCAAGGGGCTCGGCGGCGGCGGACTCGGGGATTCCGATCTGGTTCCGTAGGTCGGTCAGGGCTGTGACGTAGTCCTGCTGGGCGGCCTTCACGAACTGGTGCGTCGCCTGGCTCTCAACTTTGGCCAGAACCACATCGGCAGCGGGAATCTGGTTAGCCTCAAGACGCCGTTCAAGTGTTTTCAACAGCCGGTCGTTGAAGTTGGCTAGCTCGCTGGCGACCCTGAGCCTCTCGCGACGGTAGGCGGCGGTCTCAAAGAAGCGATAGGCCTGTACCAGGGCCAGAAGCTCAGCCTGGACCACCGTCCAGTGCTGCTGCTCCAAGGCCGCCTTGGCGATGTTGTAGCGGTGCGTAGTCTGGTGTCCAAGCTCGACGGGCTGCCGCAGTGACAGGTAAAAATAGAACTGCCCAAACCTGTAGTAGCCCCCCGAGTTGCGTCCCCCGCCACCAAACGGGTTGGGGGGAATTAGGGTGATGGGCCGAAGATCGCACCACAACGTGGGGTTAAGCGTCATCGGAAAGTGGCGGGTAACTTCTACGGCCTCTGGCGATGGAGTTGTCGGATTACCCAGCCGCAGTGTGGCCAAGTCGGGATTGCTGGTCAGAGTTCCGTACAAGGCTGCTTGCAAGCTGATCGACTGCCCGCCAACTGAGGGTATGACATCACCCGGCACGCTTGCAGCGGGCATTGGAGGAGTAACGCCCGGACCCACCGGCAGTTGGGATTCACCGGGGGCTGCCTGGGCGCGCCGAACGGGGGAATCGACGCGCGGGCTATGAGCTGATGTTGACGCTGAAGCAGACATGCCAGGGCGGGACGTCCCAGATAACCAGTCCCCAACCGGACTGGAACCCGTATTGACCGTCGCTTCACTTGCACTAAGGGTCGAAGCGGCAATGGGAATCGTTGGGGTCGTGGGCTTTGTCGGAACCTCAGTAACCGGCGCGTTCGCCGCGCCAGATTTTATCAGCCATCCGAAGATCTTCTTAGTTCTGGGGACAATTTCACTTGATGTGCTTGGTTCAGGCTGGTCTGCTGGCGAAGAAACTGCCTCCACTCCGGATGTTGCTTTGCCCGCTCCCTGAGGAAGCTCGCCGGCCTTGAACTGCCCTCCGCCAAGAGGAGCCATGAGCCAGACAAGCAAGCTGAAGGCAATAGGACGACGCATGTCGACGCATCCTACGTGAGTTACGCTGACTCTCGAGATCTCCCATCCTGGATGAATCTCGCAGCGCAGGAGTGCTGATAGAGCTAGTTCGCTTCGCCAATTTCATCGGCTCACGGCAGGGAATCTCTTTTCCTCGAGCAGTAGAAACTTAGCAGGCGGCGGTGCCTACGCGAGCTAAAGATCTTTTCAAACTCCCCATTCTTCCCAAATTTACGCCGCTTATCAGGGAGCATTCATCCTGCCGGTATTCTTGGCAAGCCGGGTGTCGTCAGTCGAGCGCCTACTTTCGACAGTAGGTCTTGAAGCGCATAGACATTCAGCTTCCCTTCTCTGAGCCGTTCCATGGCCGCAAGGGCGGCGCGGGCGCCGGCGATTGTCGTGATGCAAGGCACGCCGTGGCTGACGGCGCTGGCACGGATACGGCCCTCGTCAGTCCGCGCCCCCTTGCCACTGGGTGTGTTGACGATCAGATTGATGGTACCGTTGGCGAGGTGATCGAGCAGATTCGGGCGGCCTTCGCGGATCTTGCGGATGGTGGTGATCTCTATGCCGTGCTGGAGCAGTGTGCCAACAGTCCCGCTGGTTCCGATCAGTCGAAAGCCCATCGTGGAAAGTCGCCGTGATATTGGCACGACGGCCTGACGATCGCGCTCGGCCACACTCACGAAGACGGTGCCGCGCGACGGCAATCGGCTCAGGGCCGCGAGCTGGCTCTTGGCAAAAGCCGAGGCAAAGTCGGTGTCGATGCCCATGACCTCGCCGGTCGAGCGCATCTCGGGGCCGAGCACGATGTCCACACCGGGGAACTTGGCAAACGGGAAAACGGCCTCCTTGACCGAGACATAACTTGGAATCGGCTCGGTGGTAACTCCCTGGTTTTCCAGCGACCTGCCTACCATGACCCGGGCCGCGACCTGGGCCAGGTTCAGCCCGGTCGCCTTGGAGACGAAAGGAACCGTCCGCGAGGCTCGGGGGTTGACCTCCAGAACGTAAATCTCACCATCCTTAACGGCGAACTGAATGTTCATCAGTCCTCTCACTTCGAGTGCCTGGGCCAGGGCATAAGTCTGCGTCTTCAGCTCGGCGATGATCGATTCCGGAAGCGAGAAGGGAGGGATGGCACAGGCGCTGTCGCCTGAGTGAATTCCGGCTTCCTCGATATGCTCCATCACGCCGCCGACGATGGTCCGCGCGCCGTCGCAGACGGCATCGACATCGACCTCGATGGCATCTTCCAGGAACTTATCGATCAGAATCGGGTGCTCGGGGCTGGCCTCGACAGCTTCGGTCATGTAACGGTCGAGACTGTGCTGATCGTAGACGATTTCCATGGCGCGGCCACCAAGGACGAAGCTGGGGCGAACCACCACTGGATAGCCGATACGTTCGGCAATCCGCCGCGCCTCTTCACAACGGGTGGCCGCAGCGTTGGGAGGCTGCCGCAACCCGAGACGTTCGATCACCAGACGGAACCGCTCACGGTCCTCGGCCAGGTCGATGCTCTCGGGGCTAGTGCCGATGATTGGCACACCTTCCGCCTCGAGCGCCTTGGCCAGATTGAGCGGGGTCTGACCGCCGAACTGGACGATTACCCCCTGGGGCTGGATCCGCTCGCAGATGTTGAGCACGTCCTCGACCGTGAGCGGCTCGAAGAACAGGCGGTCCGAGGTGTCGTAGTCGGTGCTGACGGTCTCGGGGTTGGAGTTGACCATCACCACCTCGAAGCCGTCGGCCTTAAGTGCGAAGGCGGCCTGGCAGCAGCAGTAGTCGAACTCGATGCCTTGGCCAATCCGGTTAGGACCTCCACCCAGAATCACAACGCGGGGGCGGTTACCTACCCGAGCCTCGTCTTCACGTTCGTAAGTCGAATAATAATAAGGAGTAACCGCCTCAAACTCAGCAGCGCATGTATCGACCAGCTTGAACATGGCATGGATCCCCCGCCGTTGGCGATCGCGGCGGACCTCGCTCTCGGTGGTCTCCCACAGTGTGGCCAGTTGCCGGTCAGAGAACCCGTCTTGCTTGGCCAGCCGGATGAGTTCGTCACTAGCCTCTTCCAGCGAGCGGGCCAGTCGCAGCCTGCCCTCGATCTGCACCAATTCTTCGATGCTAGCCAGGAACCAGGGGTCGATTCCGGTGATCGTGTGGACACAATCGACATCCATACCAGCAAGGAACGCATAGCGGATGTACCAGACGCGCTCGGTGTTGGGGATGGCAAGCCTGGACCTGATCTCGTCATCGGTCGGCTGGCGCGGGGTTCCCCATAGGTCTTTCTTGTCGCAGCCCAGGCCGAAGCGACCAACTTCTAGCCCGCGGAGGGCCTTTTGAAGTGACTCCT
>Ga0208044_1001697_pt1 | contig 11603 bp, 12 predicted proteins | sample Sb_taG_8_FD_187712 | JGI IMG/M metagenome (GOLD analysis project Ga0208044, IMG submission 187712) | Peat soil microbial communities from Weissenstadt, Germany - Sb_50d_c_BC metaG (SPAdes) (version 2) | ecosystem: Environmental > Terrestrial > Soil > Wetlands > Peat | place: Germany... | reverse complement strand
TGCGATCCACTCAGTGTGCCGTCCCGTAGCGCGTTCATGATGTGAGGAGCCGTATGCCTGAAAGGGCACGTACGGATCTGTGGGAGCCCCAGGGGAGCAATCCCCTGGGGCCACCCGGCCCGGAACTCCCGGCCCAGTTATTACTGCTCGCTGCTCCCCGGCCGGGGAACTGATTCACGGGCGAGCTACTGGCCCAGGCGCCGGCTGAGCTCCCGGGCATCGTGGTTGCCGAGCTCCACTGCGGCCTGGGCGTTTGAGATGGCCGCCTGCCGATCGCCGCGAGCTTGGTGGACGAGGGCCAAATTGAAGTGGATCACCCCCAGCGTCGTCCGGCTGGAGGTGTTGGACCGTGCCAGCTCCAGGTCGGCGACGGCGTCGGTGTTGCGGCCCTGACGGTAGTGGATGATGCCTCGGTTGAGCGCGGCATCCGTAAGCATCCGATTAAGCGTCAACGCCCGGCTGTAATCGGCGAGGGACTGGTCAAGTTGGCCGAGTGCCTGGTAAGCCAGGGCCCGGTTATAGTAGCATTCGGCCGTCTCGGGGGAGAGCGCGACACAGACGCGGAAGGCATTGACCGCCGGGTCAAATTGCCCGAGCCGATAGGCGCACAATCCCTGGTAGAAGTTCAACCAGAAGTCCTGTGGCCGGAGGTCCAGTCCCAGTTGGAACTGCTCGGCAGCGCGCTTGAGCTTTCCGGATCGCAGGTAGGACCTCCCCAGATCATAATGCTCCCAGGCCGACCGTGGCTCGACCCTGGGGAGGGAGTCAGAGTTGGCCAGCCCTAGTCCATTGGTGTAGACACGACGGTCGCGCTTGAGCGCGGGGCTGGGTCCAAGGAGGGCTTCCGCCTCGTCGATGATCCGGAGGGCCTCCTTCTTCGCTTCCTCGGCCTCCGGTTCGGTCGCGAAACGCACGCGGAACGCAGCCCAAACGACCGCGAGATCCAGCAGATCGGTCCGGACGGTGCGATCGGACTCGGTCTCGCTCTGGCCACTGACGGGGCGCGTGAGTGAGTCGCGAGCCTGCCAGATGATTGGAACCAGGCGGATGAGCGATTGCGCTTCCTCGGCAGGCGGCGCTGCGATGCCGTATCGCAGCCGGACGAACTCGGCCAGACGGTGAAGCTCGTCGGCCTTCGCCTCCCTGAGCGCCAGAGCCAACTCTTCGTCCAGAGCGAGTCTCAGTGATCGCACCCCTGGGAGATACCTGGCAAGCGCCAGCCCCTGCCTCAAGACCTGGGCGGCATCGAGGGGCTGATGACTATTGACGTACGCCCGGCCCTGGGCCAACGCGGCCTCGACGTTGTGGACCCGCTGGCGGTAGACGAGCCAGCCGGATAACGCCGCCGCGGCAAGTGAGATAGCTAACACGGTCAGGATCAACCCGCGGGGCAGCGCGGACGGACGTCGGCGCCGCCACTTGCGCCAACGCTCAGCCCAGCTCCGGTTTGGCACCCCGCGCAACGGCAGATGAACCAGGTGCCGCCGCAGGTCGTTCGCCAGACGCGCTGCGTCCGGGTAACGGTCGCGTGGATCGTGGCACAGACACTTGTGGATGATATCCGATAGGCCCACCGAGACCCGCGTGTTGCAGCGATGCAAAGGCGGCCAGCCGGTGCCGGCCGGCCTCGGCCCGCCGAGTGCCTGGTACAGCATCAGGCCCAGCGAGTAGATGTCGGCGCAGCCGTCGACCGCCTGGCGGACGGCGCGGCCTTCCCGCACTGCGGCCAGGGCACTTTCCTGTTCGGGGGACATGAACTCCGGCGTGCCGCCCAGCCAGGAGGGTGCCGTCCCGCCCAGGGTGATTGGCCCCCGCGCCAGGTGGAAGTCCAGGAGCATCGGCTGGCCGTCGCCGGCGAGCAGCACGTTGGACGGCTTGATGTCCATGTGCACCAGCCCGCGATCGTGGGCATACAGCAAGCCGTCGGCGAGGCCGGCCCCGATCGAGCTGATCGCCTCGACGTAGCTGCAGCGAGCCAGGAATTGGCGGAACGGTCCCCAGTTGGGCAGAGTGATCGGAAGCCGCGCCTGAAGCTGGTCGAGCGCCTCGATGAGCTGCTTCCCAGTCCGCTGGGTTGGCGGTTGATCGTTCACCAGCTCCAAGACCTGGGCCAGCGTGGCGCCGCCCAGAAAGGGCATGCACAGGAATTGTAGGTTGCGGGCCTGGAGCACGTGCTCCGAGTAGAGCGGCACGATGTTCATGTGCTGCAACCGCGCCAGCGAGAGGTGCTCCTCGCGTCCGCGAGGGGTGACCTTCAAGACCACGGGCCGATCCGCCAGCGATGGCTGGGCGGCCAGGAAGACCCGACCCGTCGCGCCGCGGCCGAGCTCGGCTAATAGACGGAATCCGGCCAAGACCTCCCCGACCTCGGGGAAGTCGATGGCACCCGGGGCTGAATCCAGGAGGCGCTGGCAATTGAGGAGGATCGCCAGCTCGTCCCGCCATTGCGGGAACCGCCGGGCAATCTCGGCTGGGTCCACCTCTAGCCCCGCCTCCTGACGAAGCGCGACTTCCTCGTAGATGAGCCGGATCGCCGCCTCGTCGCCGAGCTCGGGATGGCGGGCCAGGATGTCCTCGGCCAGGGGACGTTCGCCCCGACGCCAGGCCGCAACCATCATCTCGACCTGCTGAGTCGCCAGCGAGCCGGACGTATCAAAGCTGGCTGGCCCCTCGACTACCTGCGCCGCGCCGGGTCTGGCCTGCGATTCCCTCGGATCGGGCGGGTCGGTGGACATGGCCATACCTTCGCGCTGCAGCCGCCGCTCACTGCCCGGGCGAGTTTTCCCTCTCTTGCGTGGCGGCCAACCGCTTCGCCAGCTCGTAGAGGATGCGGCGCACACTCGACTCGTGCAGCCCGGTGCGGGCTGCGATCTCGGCAAGCGGCAGGCCCTGCCGCTTGAGCTCGAGCAACTCGTGATGGGCAGGGGGGCATAGGTCCGTCAATGTTTCCCACAGCTCATCGGCCTGCACGACCTGGCTCGGCCGCGGCTGGCCGGTGGCGGCCAGCGCGGACGCTTCGTCTTCCAAGAATGGCTGCTCCCGCTCTAGCGCGGGGCCATGGCGTCGGCAGTGGTTGACGAAATGGTTGTGCGTCACCCGCGCCAGAAACGCTCTCAGGTGGTCCTGGTCGTCGAACTGCCACTCCGACTGATGCAGGCCTTGCAGAACGTCAGCCCAGACCGACTGGACAACGTCCATCGAGTCGAACTTAGCGCGCAATGGCGGAGTCAGTCGCCGCCGGACCATCGCCCGAAGGAACGGCTCGTAATTGCGGAAGACCCGCTCCGCGGCCTCGGATTCGCCGTTGGCCAGTTTCTCGAGCAGGGTATCGAGCGAGGCGGTGCTCATGGTTCTCCCAGGCTCCAGAGGTTCGGAAAACCAGCGAATCGGGCGAGTTCCTCTTCGGCGTCTTCCGCGGGAGCGCCGTTCGCCTCATCGCGCGCCCGCCACCGGTGGAGGGCGACTTCCACCGCCAGGGTCGTCAGCGCCGTGGCCGCGACCGCGGGAACCAGGTTCGTCGTCTCGCGCAAGTCGGTCAGCTCGGCACCCAGGCTCTCAAACCGATCGAGGAATCGATCGATGGCGTTCTCAACGAACGACCGGTCGAACGGCAAGAACTCGGTGAGCAAATCGGAATACCGCAGGGAGGGCATCTCCACGTCGCCGGCGCCGGTTTTCATATCCAGGGATTCGGTTTCTGGCAATGCTCCAGCTTCGCAGCCGCCGAGCACCCCACCAGTCAGGGCAGGATTCGCGGCGATCGTGGCATGGAAGACAGCAGCCCTTGCGGGTGACAAGTACAAGCCCTCGGTCTGAGGCGCGTGCTCCAATAGGCTGTCGAACGCCGGACGAGCAATGGCAAGCCCGACCGCAAAGTTGGGTGCGGCAGCGAGCCCGGCGGAGCCGGCTCCCTCCCCGGTCGAGTCGGCGCCGCTCGGAGCAACCCCCACTCCATCCGAGAGAGCCCTACTTATGAGGGCGTCGGGCACAGGTCCAGAAGCAGAAGCCGCGCTGACTCCCTCGTCCGCAGGAGTCAGCTTGGCCTGGCTCGAAGAGCTGGTGCCGGAACTCAGATTCGTCGTCGCCTCATCCCCAGGGGTTTGTTCGGCCGCGCTGACTCCCTCGTCCGCAGGAGTCAGCTCGGCCTGGCTCGAAGAGCTAGTGCCGGAACTCAGATTCGTCGTCGCCTCATCCCCAGGGGTTTGTTCGGCCGCGCTGACTCCCTCGTCCGCAGGAGTCAGCTCGGCCTGGCTCGAAGAGCTGGTGCCGGAACTCAGATTCGTCGTCGCCTCATCCCCAGGAATTTGTTCGGCCGCGCTGACTCCCTCGTCCGCAGGAGTCAGCTCGGCCTGGCTCGAAGAGCTGGTGCCGGAACTCAGATTCGTCGTCGCCTCATCCCCAGGGGTTTGTTCGGCCGCGCTCGACGACCCGATGCCGGAGCCACGATTCACCACCGCAGTCGAAGTCGTCTGCGGCAGGGGTGCGCTCGGACTCGGGGTGGTTACTCCCAGGCCGCTGGTAGTGCCCTTGCTCGCCGACGGTGCGGAGGCGGCAGTCGGAGTCGTCTGGGCCAGCTCTGCGCTCGGACTCGCTGTGGTTTCTCCGAGGTCGCTGACAGTGCTGGCGCTGGGTGCCGATGTGGGGCCAGCGAAATCGGAAGAGGATGCCGTACCCTGGGCTTGAGCTACCGACGATTCGCCATCGTTCGCAGCGGTATAGACGACATTCACGACGCTTACACTCGAATCGCCCGGCGAGTCGGTGCCACTGGCATTGGCCTGGGAAGCGTTCACCGACATGACGACAGCAGAATCCCCCACGAGCTGGCTGCTGTTCCCGGTCGGCAGATCTTCCGCTCCCGAACTACCCCCCAGGGCGCTCAGGAGCCTCCGGTCCTCCAGGCACTCCAGCCGGACGGAGACCGCCAACGAGGGGCGGAAGGCCAAACCACGACGAGATCTCATGGATGGTGTCTCCTGGCAAGTCATCTCCTGACAACTGCATGATTGTTAGGTGAGTCCCGTCTTGATTTCCCGGACCTTGCCACTTACTGGTGAGTTCGAAATACCATTCGATCACCGTCAACAAACTCGAAACCGGGGATCACGAATCGCGTGGCGCGAGATCGGATCTAGACCCGACCCCCCCGTGAGTTCCGTTCGATAGGATTCCGCGGGCAATGAAAAATCTCCCGCCCACGCAGAATCCGCGCGCCGGGGTATCGATAGCTGTCGTAGCTGCCATAGCTGCAACTCCCTACCCATCGCCAGTAGAGAAAAAACCACTATTGTTAACCCCGGACGATAAGTCAAGAGGGCATTCGGTGCACCCTCTCATCGTATCGCGCTGTTCACTTTAGACCAGACGGGACGTACACCGGACATCCTCTGGTCCGCGGTGCAACGATCGACGCGACCGAAGTGGTGACTCAGAGTCACGCCCCAGGCCCAGGCAAAAAAATCGCGCGCGCCGCCGACGAGTTCGCGCGATAACCCTTTGACGGCAACACGGTCCTGCAAACCTTTCAAAGGGAGCATACACGATCAGTAGGCGACCGATCCGCAATCGCAAGGTCCTTCGGCTCGAGTCCCTCGAGGTCCGCAACGCACCGTCTCACTTCGGTGTGAGGGCACGCCGCACTGGCACTGCACCAGGTCCACGCTGCGGCGCACGTGAGTCACATCCACGCTGCGGCGCACGTGAGTCACGTGAACGACTCGCGGAGCACCGACAAGAACCAGACGCCGGAAGTGAAATCCGGAACCGACAAGAGCGTGAACCCCACAAGTGGCGAGACGAACAGCCTCGACCCGAGCAGCCCCGACCCGAACAGCGTTGATCCGACGGGGAAAAGTTGAGATCCCCGCGTCGGCGTCGACCCTGGAGAAGTCTGACCTTAGCCGGGCGTCACGACGAGGGAAACGTGGTTTACCCACCGCGCGCCGACACGAGCGGGAACAGTGTTCCGGTAGTGGCGTTTCCAAACGGAAGAGATGGATACAGATGGAACATACCGCGATTCTTGTACACAAGGAGGTTTCGCCATGTTGGTCCTGAGCCGTAAGGTCGACGAGCAGATTGTCATTGGCAACAACATCCGGATGACCGTCGTTTCCATCCGGGGCGACCAGGTGCGCATTGGCTTCGAGGCGCCGCTGGGCGTCCCGATATTCCGCGACGAGCTGCGTCGCGACCATTGGCCTCCAATGTTTCCCGCCGGCGCGGCCGCAGCACTTCCCCGACCGGCCGACCCCTCTTCTCCGATCGCGGCCAGCGAGCGTTAGTGCCGCCCGTCCGACCACGGGCCGCACCAGCGAAAACCAGCGGAGTAGCCTGAGATTTGCACCCAGCTTTCCCGTCTCGCCTGAACTCGAGTGCCTTTTGACCGAACCTGGTTCGAGAGGAATACAGTCATGAACCCCACATCGGTTTCTCAAACCGAAGGGTCTGCGCGAGCCGTCGTTCGCGAACAAGCCGACCGGCAGGAGTCCCGGCTCTGGGATCGTGCGCGGCTGAACCTCCTGCTCCTGTATGGTGGCCACAGAGGCGGCAGCAATGGCCAGGGCAACGGAAGTGGTGTCGCGACCAGCCCTTTCGGCAACAGCGTGGTCGAAATCCAAGGTGGTAAGCCCCGTCAGAACTGTTTGATTTCGACGCGGGGATGGGACAAGGGACATCACTGAATAGCACCTGCTTAACCCCTAAGCCGCTTGGATCAAGCGTCTACGTGCATGTCCCTGAGGCCACTGCTTTGCATAGGATTGGATGTTTGCAGACTGTCACAAGATGGGGTTCCTGGTGATTCTAGATGATCTTCATCTTGACCTATATATCCCATTTTGACAATCAGCCTCTCACTCTAAACAATTGTAACTCACTATAAATCTGAATCTGAAGTGAATTCAAATATGTTCTTGCAACATAACATATTCCTCCATAGGTACTTAAGCGAAATCTTAAACGTGTGCATAGCGGTGCCCTGAGGCTCCTTCCCCTCACGAACGGTCGATATCAGTAATGTCCCTTTTTCAATCCTCTTTTTCCCTCCTCGGCCCTGGTTCAGCTTTCGTCGTTGGACGAAGAGCGAGGGAGGGGAAAAGGGGTATTCCCAAAACAGCAGGGAAAGAACCCTACTGGCAACCGGCAATTGGATCCTACCAACGTCATGGAGGGGCCGGTGGCTACCAACGACATCATGGAAGGAGCGATCATGCTAGTCCTCTCTCGCAAAGTCGGCGAAAGCGTCCTCATCAGTGAGTCCATTCGGGTCACCGTGGTGCAATCCACCAACCACGGCCGCATCCGCTTGGGGATTGAGGCTCCTCCGGAGGTCAGAGTGCTCCGCGAGGAACTGACCAAGTCCTGCTCCAACTCAACGCCAAGCAAGAACGGCAAAGCGGAAGCATTGCCTACTTCCGCCTAGCTGCCCCGAGCATAAAGGTGCAGCCAGATTTGCCCGTGCGATAACCACCCGGCCCACCGCCAGGGACAGAGGGCGGATAACGGGACGAGGGCGGATAACGGGACGGGAGTCGTTTTCGGGGGGCGATAAGGGACGGGAGCTCGTCGGGTGCGTCGAGTCCGCGATGATGCGCCGTCCGTTGCGCAGCACCATTGGACCGAGAACGAGAAGTTCAAAGGGGTCAGAACGATTGATCCGACCTGCGACCGTCTCGCTATGCGAAGCGAGGACAGGCATTGCGAACTTGGTTAAGGGAATTCTGTGCGAGGCCGTTGCAGGGTCACTGGGTCCTTGAAGATCAGGACACTTCGAGCAGGGCAACACCGACGGCCTCCGCGGCGGTCCTCAGCTTTCCATCAATGGTGGCCAGCGGCAGGCCGCGGCGGATCTCTAGCTCCAGGTAGGCGGCGTCATAGGCGCTCAGGTTGTGTCCCCGCGCCAGGCTCAGCGTGTCGCTCCAGGCGTGAGAATTGGTCTCGCCGTCGATGGTGATGGGCAGCGATGCCAGGATGCCTGTCCACTTGCTGGTTTCCGCTTCGGTGGAGCGCTTCCGGCGCTCGCCCATGAGCAGGGCGCTGGCGACCTCCAAGGGCCAGAGGCCCGGTACAACAGCTCTGGTATCCGCAAGCCGCTCGAGCACCGCGTCGGCGTATTTATCAACCTTGTCTTCGAAGCTCCAGGCCATGACGACGGAGTTGTCGAGAACGAAGCCTTCTGGGGGCTTGCGGGCGCGTGCTTTCGCCTTGGCCATCAGAACCGCCGTCCTGCCTCGATCAACTCGCGGATCGTGACGTCATCCCCAAGCCTGCGGCCCTTGCGGAATTCCCGGATCTGGGCGATTACCGAGCGGACGTCGGTGCCTTGATCACCGCGTTCGGGCACCAGACGGGCAACCGGACGGCCGTTGCGGGTGATCTGAATTTCTTCGCCGCGTGCCACGCGATCGAGAAGTTGGGGCAGATGCGTCTTCGCCTCGTAGGCGCCCACGGATTTCATGATAAGGGTCCTCGCTTGGGACTGGTCGATCTAGACTAGTCTATCGCGTGCAGCGCGATCCGCCAAGTGGAACGAACGGTTTCATTGTCGTCGGTTTCGCGGTTACGATTGTCAGAATTCGGGGTTAGGTGTATCCTCCCGAAAATTCGCAGCGGCTATCGTGGAATCGAGGTTGAGAGGGGGGGGCGAATGGCGGCCAGAGTCACGAGCGTCTTCCTGTACGTCAAGGACGTTCGCCGGTCGCTCGAGTTTTATAACGAAGTCGTCGGCGCCGAGGTGATTCAGGTGCATGCCGAGCATGAAGGTGCACCGTTCAGTCTGGCCATCCTGCGGCTGGATTACTTCACTCTGATGATTCACCCCCAGGAGGCGCACGCGGAAGAGTTCGCCGACACGCGGCTGGGAGTGGGAATTCACCTCCAGATCCAGGTCGACGACGTCGACGCGTTCTACCAGCACTGCATGGACGAGGGGGCGATTCTGAGCCTTTCCGGCGAGCCGACCGATCAGCCCTGGGGCTGGCGCGAATTCGCCCTCCGCGATCCCGACGGCTTTGTCTGGTCGATTTACCAGGACAAGTCAGGCGGTCAGTGGACCGGCTGAGAGTCCGGGTCCAGGCCGGCAAGCTTGCGCTCCGGGACCGGCCGGGGCTGGCTCGGCGCCTGCTCCGACCGCGGCGAGCTGGTCCAGAAGAAGTAGATCGCAACGACAATCAGAAAGACCGCGTAAACGCGTTTCATGGTCGAGGCGGACATGCTGCCGGTGATCCGCGCCCCCAGGTAGGCACCGCAGAAGATGCCGATGGCGATCAGCAGCCCGGGCACGAACCTCAGCTCGCCCCGCCGCCAGTATTCGAGCACTCCCAGCAATCCCGTCGGCAAGAGCAGAGCGAAGAGCGACGTCCCCACCGCGGTCTTGGGGTCGAGGTTCCCTATCACGATCAGCGCCGGCACGATCACGAGCCCGCCGCCGATGCCGAACATCCCGCTCAAGACGCCCGCACAGCCGCCCAGCAAGAGCATCCAGGCGATCTCAGTCCAGACCATCGACGGCTCGCTCCTCACACAAGGCCAGGATCGTCGCGGCCCCGGCCAGTCCCGCGGTCTCGACGCGCAAAATATGGGTGCTCAGGCGAATGGGATGCCAGCCGGCAGCCAGGGCCAGATCTTCTTCTCCGGAGCTGAACCCGCCCTCGGGACCGACCGCGAGAATCGCGTCCCGCCGCCCGTCGAGCCGAGGCCAGCGGCCGGGCGACAGGCCGCCGGGCCGGGCCAGCAGACGCACCGCCTGGCGTGCCGACCGCACCAGGTCGACCCAGCTCAGAGGCGAATCGAGAACCATCAATCGATTGCGTCTTGATTGCTTCGATGCTTCAATGATCGTCCGTCTCAGACGCTCGAGCTTCGAGTCACGAGGATCGACGACCGAGTGCTCCGTCACCAGGGGAATGAGCCGGACGATACCCAGCTCCGTGGCTTTCTCGACCAGCCAGTCGAATCGATCACCCTTGGGAATCGCAGTCGCGAGAGTCAGCGAGCAGGGGGACGTAAACTCTTCGAGAGGTGACCCTTGGGCGACGAGCACTGCCGAGTCTTTGCCGGTCTCGACAATCAGCGCAGAGGTTGCGAATCCCCTTCCATCAAAGATTTCCACACGGTCTCCGGGCACGTGGCGGCAAACCCGCGCCAGGTGCCGGGCCTCGTCGGCCGGTAGATGGTAGCGGCCGTCCCGCGGGGGATCTGGACAGTAAAACCTCTGGGACACGATCGGCTCCGGCTCTGACCAAAGATCGAGGCCTATGTTATCCGATTGTAGGGACAGTACGCGATGCGCGGGCTCGGCGATTGCGGAGTGTGGTGCCCCGTGTCGCCGGCTGGCCTGGCATCCCTCCGGGAGGTGCTCGCGTGGGTTGGATCGTTCACTGGGGACTGAACCGTGATCCCTTTGTGGAGCGGGGCGGCCCCTATGTACCTGTGCCAGGGCACGAGGAGGCCGTCGCGCGGCTGGTTCATACCATCGAGGCCGGGCATCGGCTCGCCGTGTTGAGCGCGCCGGCCGGGATGGGCAAGACCCTGGTGCTTGGCCGTGCACTCGCCGAGGCGAGAGACCCTTGCCGCCGTTTCGCCATGGTGAGCAACCCGATGGAGGGGGGGCATCTGTACTCCCGGCTGGCCGAGAAGCTGGGATCGCGCGGGTTGGGTGCGGCGAGCCGCGGCGCCGCCTGGCTTGCACTCGAGCAAGCGGTCCGTGGCTGTGCCTTGCAAGGATTTCAGGTCGTGCTGGCCGTGGATGACTGTGCGTCGCTGATCGCCGCCGGCGCGGGTGATGACCTGCGCCGGCTTGGCCAGGTCGGTGCTTCGGCAGGCGGCCGGGTGACCGTCTTGCTCGTCCTGGGCGAAGAGAGCCATGAGGGAGACCTGTCTTACCAGTCGTGGACACTGGCCGTTGGCCTGAGATCGCTCTCATGTTCGGAGGCAGAGACCTACCTTACCGCCAAGCTGGCCGCGGCCGGCTGTCGCGAAGCGATTTTCAGCCAGCGCGCCGTGACCCGGCTGCATCTCCACTCCCGCGGCAGCCCGAGCGGACTGGATCGCCTTGCCTCACTCTGTCTCATGGCAGGTGCATACAGGGGGCTGGAGGCCATCTCCTCGGACGTTGTCGAAGGCGTGCTCGGCGAGTGCCACCAACCGGCGGAACATACTTCGCGGGGATGAGCCTGCGCCTGAACTTCCGGTCGAACGGCCGCACTTGCAGAGCCTGGGCGGTATCACAGGGCTGTTTCATTGTCTTTGGGAGGGCGAGGCTGGCATGCTGCAAAGTTGGTCTTGACCGCCCTCTGATCCCGACTGCTTTCGTTGCGGATTTGTTTCGTTCGGCGAGGCTCTTCAGACCCCGCCATTCGGCGTTTCGTTCGGCGAGGGTCTCCCGACCCCGCCGTTCGGCCGACCGTGGGTCTCCAGGTGACGCGCCGCCGGTCGGGGACTGGGAGACCGTCGGTCGCAGAGGACGGGCGGGTCAGGAGAACCCTGCCCGAACCAGCCTTCGAGGTACCTGGTTCAAGCCGCGCATGGCTAGGGGGACCAACCGACGCCCGTGAGAACCTCAAGAAGCTTCGACGTCAACTCGGCCTCCGTAATAACTAATA